>Ga0194048_10000068_pt1 | contig 42406 bp, 37 predicted proteins | sample JunL225m_MetaG_FD_161685 | JGI IMG/M metagenome (GOLD analysis project Ga0194048, IMG submission 161685) | Anoxic zone freshwater microbial communities from boreal shield lake in IISD Experimental Lakes Area, Ontario, Canada - Jun2016-L222-5m | ecosystem: Environmental > Aquatic > Freshwater >...
TTTGCGGGAGCGTGCCATGTTAGGAGAGGTTCAGGAAGGGTTAGACCTGCTTCACCTTGCGGCCGTTGCGGCGCAGGATGATCTGGTTGTTGGAGGCCTTCGCCTTGGTGCGCGTCGGGAAGCCCTTAGCGAGCTGGCCCCACGGGGACTTGAGGTGCTGACGACCGCCGCCACCCTTTTTCTTACCGCCGCCACCACCGTTCGGGTGGTCTACAGGGTTCATGGACATACCACGCTGACGAGGACGGATGCCCTTCCAGCGGCTGCGGCCGGCCTTACCGAGGCTGGCGTTGTGGTGGTCGACGTTGCCGACGATGCCCACGGTGGCACGGCAATCGGCGTTAAGGTAGCGCTGCTCGCCGGAAGGCATGCGCAGGATAGCGCGTCCTTCTTCGAGACCGAGGAGCTGGGCGAAGCCGCCGGCGGAGCGGGCGAGCTGACCACCCTTGCCGGGTTCGATTTCGATGCAATGGATGAAGGTAGCCGGAGGAATCAGGCTCAGCGGCAGGGAAAGGCCGGGGGTGAGCTGCTCCTGGGCTGTGTTGGTGCTGACGACGGTGTCGCCGACCTTGAGGCCATCCGGTGCGAGGATGTAGTTCAGGGTCTTATCGGCGTACTCGATGAGCGCCAGGTGGGAGGTGCGGTTCGGATCGTATTCGATACGGAGAACGGTGGCCGGGGAGTCCAGGCGGTCACGACGGAAGTCGATGGCGCGGTAGAGCTTCTTATGACCTCCGCCACGACGGCGGGAGGTGATGCGACCGTAACAATTACGGCCCATCGCGCGGTGCTTGAACTCGGTGAGGGAACGCTCGGGGCGACCGGCGTGCAGGCCCTCGGTCTTAACGCGCACAAGGAAGCGCGTACCGGGGGTGATAGGACGATGAGTGATGATGGGCATGGCTTTGCTGCTCCGAGATTAGGCGAGGGAAATGACGTCGCCCTTCTTCAGGGTGACGATGGCGCGACGAGAGTTCGTCTCGGTGTAGATCGAACCTCCGGAGAGGCGGCTGCGGCGCAGCTTGCCCTTGCGGATGAGGATATTGATCTTCTCAACGGTCACCTTGAAGGAGGCCTCTACGGCCTTCTTGATCTGAGCGCGGTCGGCGCCAGGGTAGACTTCGAAGACGTACTTGTTGGCTTCGGCGAGGCCGGAGGCCTTTTCCGTGAGGATCGGGCGGCTGATGATTTCAGAAGCGGGCTTCATGGGATGTCTGACTTAGTTTTTAGCGCGCTCGAGGACCTTGTTGAGGCCTTCTTCCGAGATCAGGATGCGCGGGGTGCGCACGAGATCGAGAGCGTTGAGATTGGAAGAGTTGGAGAAGATGGCGCGGCTCAGGTTGCGGCTGGCGCGGACGACGTTGTCAGACCAGGCGGTATCGACGACGAGGAGGCGCTTGCCGGCCGGGCTCACGTTGGTGAGGACCTTGGCGAAGAGCTTGGTCTTGGGCTGGGCGACTTCGAACTTCTCGATGACCGAGATGCCGCCGTCAGCAGCGAGCTCGAAGAGCGCGCGGGCGAGGGCGATTTTCTTGGCCTGAGCGGTGATGGTCTTGGACCAGTCGCGAGGGCGAGGACCGAAGACGACGCCACCCTTGAACATCTGGGGGGCGCGCTTGTCGCCGTGGCGGGAGCCGCCGGAACCCTTCTGCGGCAGGACCTTCTTACCAGAACCGGCGACTTCGCCGTAATCCTTGGTCTTGGAGGTACCCTGGCGCTTGTTGGCCTGATAGGAGACAATCACCTGCTTGAGCAGGGCGACGCCTTTGGAGCCTTCGAAGGAAGGAATATCGAATTCCTTTTCGGTGAAGGCGGAGCCGTCGGACTTATAAACTTTGAGCTTCATATCGCTGAGATGCTAGGTGGGTTACTTGGCGGCGATGGCCTTCTTAGCCGGACGCACGAGGACGACCTCACCGTTGGCGCCGGGGAAGCTGCCCTTGATGAGGAGGAGGTTCTTTTCCGCGAGGACTTGGACGACGCGGAGATTCTGGACGGTGCGCTGCACCGAGCCCATGTGGCCCGGCATTTTCTTACCCTTAAAGACGTGACCAGGAGTCTGGCGCATGCCGATCGAGCCGATACGGCGGTGCATCATGTGACCGTGGGAGTCAGGCTGGCCATCCATGTTGTAGCGCTTGACGACGCCCTGGAAGCCGCGGCCCTTGACGGTGCCGATGACGTCGACCATCTCGCCGGCGGTGAATTTCTCGACGGTGATGACGTCGCCGACCTTGGCCTGCGTGGCGCCGGCCTGGCGGATTTCGTGAAGATGGGTGTGAGGAGCGACGCCTGCCTTGCGGAGGTGGCCGACTTCGCCGGCGGTCATGCGGCTTTCCTTCTGGAGACCGAAGGCGATCTGGACGGCATCGTAGCCATCCTTATCGACGGTCTTCACTTGGGTGACGGGACAGGGGCCCGCTTGGACGACCGTGACAGGGACGAGGTTGTTGTCCGCGTCATAGACCTGGGTCATTCCGATTTTCTTACCGAGTAGCTGGTGTTTCATTTTTCTAAGAGGCAGGTGGCGTTTCCGCCGTTTGGTCATTGCTGACCTGCATTAGGCTTAGGATTCCTTGCGGAATCTTGGTCCTGATAGAGGGGCTGGGACGTCCTGCGTTGGGTTGGAGGTTAAGGTGGAGGGTTGAAGAGTTAGACTACGATGTTGATGTCAACCCCAGAAGGCAGGTTGAGCTTCTTCAGTTCATCCACGGTCTGGGCGTTGGGCTCCATGATCTCGATCAGGCGCTTGTGCGTACGGATCTCGAACTGGTCCATGGACTTCTTGTCCACGTGGGGGGAACGGTTGACGGTAAGGCGGGAGATGTCGGTCGGCAGCGGCACGGGGCCAGTGACGCGGGCGCCGGTGCGCTTGGCGGTGTCGACGATCTCATTGGCGGACTGGTCGACCATGCGGTAGTCGAAGCCCTTGAGCTTGATGCGGATTTTGGTGCGGGCCATCGGGAAGGGAGTTTTGGGGTGAGATTAGGTGCGGGCCGGGGCGCGGGAAGAGGTCTCGACGACCTGCTTGAGGATCTGCGCAGGAACCTGCTCGTAATTGGCGGGTTCCATAGAGAAGGAGGCACGGCCCTTAGAGAGGGAACGCACATCCGTGGCGTAGCCGAACATTTCGGCCAGCGGGACGCGGGCGTCGATGTTGCAAAGGCCCATCTTGGTTTCCATGCCCTGGATTTGTCCGCGTCGGCGGTTAAGGTCGCCCATGATGTCGCCCTGGTATTCTTCCGGGGTGACAACTTCGACCTTCATGATGGGTTCGAGGAGGATCGGCTTGGCTTCCTTCATGGCTTCCTTGAAAGCGAAGATGCCAGCCATCTTGAACGCCATTTCGTTCGAGTCCACCTCGTGGAAAGAACCGAAGACGATACGGGCCTTGAAGTTGATGACGGGGTAGCCGGCGACAGTGCCGTTATTGGCGGCTTCGCGGATACCTTCGATCGCGGGCTTGATGAATTCCTTGGGGATAACGCCACCGACGATCTCGCTGATGACTTCCTCGGGCTTTTCCCCTGGAACGCGCGTGGCGACGGGGTTGGGCTCGAGCTTGATTTCGACGTGGCCGTACTGACCACGGCCACCCGACTGGCGGATGAACTTGCCCACGCCTTCGGAAGCGAGATTGATGGTCTCGCGGTAGGAAATCTGGGGCTTACCGGACTTGGCTTCGACGCGGAATTCGCGCTTGAGGCGGTCGACGATGATTTCGAGGTGAAGCTCACCCATGCCGGAGATGAGGGTCTGGCCCGTCTCAGGATTGGAGGTAACGCGGAAGGTCGGGTCTTCCTGGGCGAGACGCTGCAGGCCGATGGAGAGACGCTCCTGGTCACCCTTGGAGTTAGGCTCGATGGACATCGAGATAACGGGCTCAGCGAAGGTGGTCTTCTCGAGGATCAGGTCGTCTTCGGCGGTCAGGGTGTCTCCCGTGATGATTTCCTTAGGTCCGATGATCGCGCAAATGTCGCCGGAGTAGGCGACTTCGATTTCTTCGCGGTCCATCGCACGCAGGAGGACGATGCGCGAAATACGCTCGTTCTTGCGGGTGCGAGGATTGTAGAGGGCTTCACCCTTCTTGAGCTGACCGCGGTACACACGGTAGAAGACCAGCTGGCCGACGTGCGGGTCAGACCAGAGTTTGAAGCAGAGACCAGTGACTTTGGCTTTATCGTCCGGACCGATGGTGATTTCCGTGTCGCCGTCGTCGATGAACGCCTTCTGGGGACGCATGTCGATCGGGGAAGGGAGGAAGTCGACGACGCAGTCGAGGAGCATCTGGACACCCTTGTTCTTGAAAGCGGAGCCCGGAATGACGCCGATGAAGTTGAGCGAGAGGGTGGCCTTACGGATGCCCGTGCGCATTTCTTCGATCGTCACTTCATGACCATCGAGATACTTGGCAGCGAGGACGTCGTCGAAGTCAGCGAGTCCTTCGATGAGCTTGGTGCGCCAGGCTTTGGCTTCTTCCTTCTGCTTCTCGGGAATTTCGATCACGTCGAACTTCATTCCCTTCGGATCGGTCTCGTCGTAAAGGTAGGCGACGTTCTTGATCAGGTCGATCATGCCCTTGAACTCTTCGCCCTGGCCGATCGGGATGAAGAGGGGGTGGGCGTTGCCCTTGAGTTTCTCGCGGATGTCGTCGACGGCGCCGAAGTAGTCGGCCCCGGTACGGTCCATCTTGTTCACGAAGGCGACGCGCGGGACGCCATACTTGTTCATCTGGCGCCAGACGGTCTCAGACTGGGGCTGCACGCCGGCGACGGCGCAGAAGACGGCGACGGCGCCGTCCAGGACGCGAAGCGAGCGTTCCACCTCGGCCGTGAAGTCCACGTGTCCGGGGGTGTCGATGATGTTGATGCGATGGTCGATGTTCGCAAAATGACCTTCCTTGGTCTTCCAGCCGGCGGAGATGGCGGCGGCGGTGATCGTGATGCCACGCTCGCGTTCCTGTTCCATCCAGTCGGTGGTGGCGGTGCCATCATGCACTTCGCCCATCTTGTGCACCACGCCGGTGTAGAAGAGGATGCGCTCCGTCGTGGTCGTCTTGCCGGCGTCAATGTGCGCGGCGATACCGATGTTACGCGTGTGCTCGAGAGGGAACGCGCGGGACGGAGAATTTAATTCGGAAAGTTTGGCCATGATCGGAACCGTTGAAGGGCTGCTGAAATTACCTGCTGATTACCACTTGAGGTGAGCGAAGGCACGGTTGGCCTGAGCCATCTTGTGCGTTTCTTCGCGCTTCTTCACCACGTTGCCAGTGTTATTGTAAGCGTCGACGAGTTCGGCGGCGAGGGCTTCGGACATCGTGGTGCCCTTGCGACCGGCGGCGGCGGCGGCGACCCAGCGGAGCGCGATGCTGTTCTGGCGCTCAGGAGAGACTTCGACGGGGACCTGGTAAGTGGCGCCACCGACGCGACGGCTCTTCACTTCGAGCTTCGGACGGCAGTTCTCGAGGCCGCCGAGCAGCAGCTCGACGGGATTGCCCTTCATCAGCTTTTCGCTGACCTTCTCGATCGCGCCGTAGACGATGCCTTGGGCGATGGACTTCTTGCCCGACTTCATCACGACGTTGATGAGCTGGCTGATGAGAGGGGAGCCGTAACGGGCGTCCGGGAGATGGGCGCGCTTGGCTGCTTTGCGACGACGAGACATATTCTAAGGGAGTTGGGTGCGGAAACGGATTAGGCCTTCTTTTCCTTCGGGCGCTTGACGCCGTACTTGGAACGGGAGCGACGACGCTTCTCGACGCCGGAGCAGTCGAGGGGGCCGCGGACGATGTGGTAGCGCACGCCTGGAAGATCCTTCACGCGACCGCCACGGACGAGGACCACGGAGTGCTCCTGGAGCTTGTGGCCTTCGTCGGGGATGTAGGAGATGACCTCCTGGCCGTTGGTCAGGCGCACCTTGGCGACCTTACGCTGAGCCGAGTTCGGCTTCTTCGGCGTACGGATCATTACCTGCACGCAGACGCCGCGGCGGAAGGGCGAGTTGTTCAAGGCAGGCGACTTCGACTTGGCCTTGGGTTGGACACGCGGTTTACGGACGAGCTGGTTGATGGTAGGCATGGACCTCGGTAAATTGGGAAAAGAGTGTTTGGGCATAGGGGTCGAGGCCCCTCATGCAAGAGGAAAGTGCGTGGATTTTAAGGTTTCTTTACTCCCCTCCCCAGCCCGACCCCCCTTCGGCTTTTTTGGCGGGACAATTCCGATGCCCACGCCATTACTCGAAACCCCTCCCATGCCGTCCATCCGCCTGACTCTCGCCTTCCTCCTTGGGATGACCTGCCTTTCGGGCCTAGCTCAGACCCCCGTCCCCGCCCCGGCTGCCCCGAAGGCCTCCGCACCCGCCAGCAAAGAGGCTGAAGAGGATGCCGAAATCATCGTTTTGGCCGGACTCCCCCACCTGAAGGAAAAGGAGGCGATTTTGAGCTACGCCCGCCAGACCTATATCAAAGCAGACCTCATCAAGGATAAGGCGCTGCTTCAAATCATCCGCCTGACCCTCGCTAAACTCGAGGATCAGCCGGAAAATGCGGCTAAAATCCGTCAAGAACACCTAAACCAACTGGCAGATTACTTCACCAAACTGGCGATGTCCGCTCAGGATGCCGGCCAGATGGCCGATGCCATGCGCCTATCCCAGGTTGCGATCCGCTGCAACCCCGGCAATGCCAAGGCTAAGTTGTTCTACGCCAACTTTTTACATAATGTTGCTGGCCGTACCGATGACGCGATCCAGACCCTGAAACATGGCCTAGAGTTCCTGCCCGTGGGCGACCCCCTGACAAAGGATTATATGGACCGCTATTTCCAGCTCCTCCAAGCCCGGGAACGAGACCAAGAGGTCATCGACGAGAGCCTTAAGCTAATCCAGGCGACAAAAAACATGCCGACCTACATGCGGGACTCGCTCTCGATGGCGGCCGCCACGTCGCTCTACTGGGTCGGCAAATACCCCGACTCGGTCAGTATCATCAATGCTAGCTCGCTGGACACGCAGCCTAACGGGCTTCTGCTCAAGGCCCGCGCGCTCTTCGAAGGGGGCAAGACTCAGGAGTCGATCAGATTGCTCGAAGGAAAGACTTCCGAATTCAAAGGCGCCGGACGCGACGCGATCTTCTCCCAGCTCGCGCGCTTCCATACCCTGCTCGGTCAACACCGTCTCGCCCTCGCAGTGACCGAAGACCGCATATCGACCGACCCCAAGGCCCCCTTCCCGCACATCCAAAAACTTCAGCTCCTCGATCGCCTCGGCCTCAAGGACGAGTTCGATAAGGAGCTCCGCCTGATCTTTGCAAGCTACGCCGACAACTCGGCGCCAATGATCGCGCTCGCCAACTTCGCCGCCGAGAAAGGCTACGCCGAACTCACGGGCGCGCTCGCCAACTCCGCCGCGCAGCACGGCCTCGAACGCGCGACCTTCGCCGCCCTTCACCTCGAGGCGCTGCTCAACGGCCCCGACCCGGGCCAGGTCATCGTGCAGCACCGCCAGATCATCGCCGCCGACAAAGCCTTTTTCAAATCCAACGAGGCCATCGTGCAGGCCCTGATCGCCATAGCCTACCACGCTCGACAGAAGCCCGACGCAGTGATCGCGAAGCGCGATCGCGACATCGGCGACCGCTACCTCGTCGAGTTCCTGAAGGCCAAGGATCTTGGCCCCGAAGCCTACCGTTCCGTCGGTCGCCACCTGCGCTCCATCCGCGCGGGCGAGGCCGCGGTGCGCGTACTCGAAGCCGGCATCGCTCTCTATCCGCGCTACGCGCAGCTGCGCGCTGACACCATCTCCGCCCGCATCCTCGCCGGTCAGACCGAGACCTACGGCACGCGCAAATCCGTCGCCGACGAACTCGAGCTACTGCTGACCATGCGCCGCCCTTCGCCCGCCATCTGGCAGGAGGCGGTCTCCTGGCTACGCTCCGAATCGAAACTACCGATCGACCGCCAGCGTAAACTTGAAGCAGCGATGTCCCCGCTGATCCGCAGCAACCTCGACCCCGAGGCGCTCGCCGGACGCTAATCAGCCGATGACACTGCTAAGCCGACGCGAAGAGCTCATCGCCGAGCTCGAACCTTTCGCGGACCACCACGAACGCTTCCAATACGTGATCGACCGCGCCAAGGCCGCCCCGGCCCTGCCGGCCGACCTGAAGCTCGACGCCTTCCTCATCGAGGGCTGCACTTCCAACCTGTGGCTGGTGCCTTCCCTCGAGGCCGGAGCCTGCCGCTTTCGTTGCGACGCTGATTCGCTCATCACCAAAGGCATCGCTAGCCTGGTCTGCGAGTTCTACGACGGCGCGACGGCACAGGAAGTCGCCGCCACCGACGCGGACTTCCTTTCCGCGGTCGGTATCACGCAACACCTTTCACCGAACCGCCGCAACGGCCTGACGAACCTCGTCGGCAAGATCCGCGCCTTCGGCCGGGCCGCCGTCCGCTCCTGATAAGCCCCATCGGCAGGGCTTAAGACCGGAGATAGTCGTGGTTGAGATTTGCGCCGGGAACGAAGGCGGATGAGATGACGGCATGAGAGAGCCGGAAGCCTTCGCACCCGACCGCCGCCTGTTCGCGCTTTGCCTGCTCACGCTCGGATGGTCCGTGCTGGTGCTCCAGGCTGGCGGCTTCACCACGAGCATCCGCGCGGGCATGGCCTTCCTCGACTGGCCCCTCTCCAATGGTTCGGTCAATCCTCCCGGCTGGCTCACGGAGATCGATAAGTTCGCCGAACACTCCCACCGCCTCGCGGCCACGGTGCTCGGACTGCTCTCCATCGCCATCGCGGTCGCCCATGGTCTCCGTGAATCCCGCCGCGCCGTCCGGCTCGCGGCCTACGCGCTCGTCGGCCTAGTGGTCTTCCAAGGCTTGCTCGGAGGTCTCCGCGTGCTCCTCGATAAGCTCAACATCGGCGGCGACGGTAATTTCAAGGCCACCGCCTTCGCCGTCGGCCACGCGGTCAACGCGCAACTCACGCTCGCCCTCCTCGCTTCCATCGCCCTCGCCCACACCCTCGCCTGGTATCAGGCCCGCCGCGCCGCGCCGCGCTCCCTCTTCCGTGCCGGGGCCTTCGCCGCTGGGCTCACGCTCTCAGTCATCGTGATCGGCGCGGTGATGCGCCAAGGTCATTTCACCGCATGGATCTCCTCACCTTCCGACGGACTGTTCATCCCCTCCATCGGCACGGGCGTCGTCTGGTGGGTCAATCTGCTCCATCGCGGCGGCGCCCTCCTGGCTGGGGCGTCCGTGCTCTTCTTCGCCATCCAGCTGGCCCGCCACGGCTTCCCGCTCCTCCGCTGGGCGTCCTTGGTCGCCCTGGTCTTCCTGCAGGTGCTGCTCGGCATCCTGAGCATCCAACTCCCGCTCAACCCGCACGTCCGCACGGTACACCTCGTCATCGGTGCGGCCCTCTTCTCCTCCCTCTGCGCGGCAGTGACGCTGGCCCGACGTTCCACGCAGGAAACCACGGCCTGAGCGGCGGCGACTGATTTACCTTTAACCCGTCGCTCAAAACCGCCACGACAAGACCGATGAGCGAACGCGCCGGATCCATCCCTGCCGCCACCTGGGAGCTGACTAAGCCCCGGCTTTCGTTCCTTTCCGTCCTGACGGCCCTCGCCGGCTACTTCTGCAGCGAACCAAGCCAAGCGACGCATCCCAAGGTGCTCATCTCGCTGGCGGTCGGCACGGCCCTCGCCGCCGGCGGCTGCGGGGCGATCAACATGTGGTGGGAGAGCGATGCCGACGCAAAGATGGAACGTACCCGCAACCGCCCCATCCCCGCTGGCATCATCCACCCTGGCGCCGCCCTGCTCTTCGGCATGTCGCTCCTCTCGCTCGGGGTAGCGCTCGTCTGGATTGGAGCCAACCCCCTCGCCGGTGCGCTCACGGCAGCCACCGCGGTCTCCTATCTCTTTTTCTATACGCCGCTGAAGACGATGACGTCTTGGTGCACGCTCGTCGGCTCGCTGCCTGGGGCGATTCCGCCGATCATCGGCACCGCCGCCAAACTCGGCCAAAGCGGCGTGCCTCACATCGACCGCATGGGCTGGCTGCTCTTCGCGCTGCTATTCTTCTGGCAGATTCCGCACTTCATGGCCCTCGCCTTCCTCTGGCGCGAAGACTACGCCCGCGGCGGCTTCAAGATCGTCACAGTCAGCGACCCTTCTGGCCGTTCGGCCTCGGTCTGGGCGATGGCCTTCATCCTCCCGATGATCGTCGTGGCAGGCGAGCTCGTCCGCACATTCTTCGAGCCAGCCTGCGCCTCCTCCCTCAAGGGTTGGGCGAGCCCCTTCCTCTGGATTTCGTTCATCGCGGGCGCGTGGTTCTTCAAGCTGACCCTCGAGTTCGCCCTGCCGCAACGCCGCGCCGAAGTCGCCAAGCCCCTCTTCCTCGCCTCAATCCTGTATCTGCCCGTCGTCCTGTTGACTCTGACGCTGAACCGCATTTTCTAAGGTCATGGATGCGCGCGCCGAAAAGGACCGCCTGCGCGCGGAACTCAAGGACCGCCGGATGAATCTCACGCCGCGCGAACTGCAAGTCGCTGGTGACTCCGCCGCCCGCTTTATCACGCAACTGCCGGAATGGAAACAGGCGAAGACGGTCTGTCTCTACGCCTCCTTCGGCGGCGAACTCCCGACCGACGCGCTGATGGTGGTCGCGCTGCTCGAAGGTAAACGACTGCTCCTCCCGCGCGTGACAAACAAGACGACGCTCGTCCTCCATGAGGTCGCCGACCTCGCCGCCCTCCAGCCCTCACGCCTCGGCATCCGCGAGCCGAAGCCGACCGCACCGGTCGCGACACTGGCCGAGGCCGGTCTGGTCCTCGTGCCCGGCCTGGGCTTCGATGGCGCCGGTCGTCGCCTAGGGTTCGGCGGCGGCTTCTACGATCGGCTGCTGGCCAAGCCGCCGCGCAAAACCTTCCTGCTCGGCCACGCCCACGCCTTCCAGCTGGTGTCACGCCTCCCCGACGAGCCGCATGATATTAAAGTTAAGGCGGTCGCCACCCCGCAGGGCGTGATTCGCTGCCGAGTGCGTTAGCAGGTTTGCCAAGCGGACGGTTTCGTGTCCGATGGAGGGTCCGATGTCCGCCCCCCGACCAGACGCCATCCGCCTCCGCGGCGTCCGCCAGAACAACCTGAAGGGCTTCGACGTGGACATCCCCGTCGGCAAGCTGGTCGTGGTCACGGGCCTCAGCGGCGCCGGCAAGTCCTCGCTGGTCTTCGACACGCTCCACGCCGAGGGGCAGCGCCGTTATGTCGAGACGTTCAGCCCTTACGTCCGCCAGTTCCTCGAATTGCTCCCGTCGCCGGCCCTCGACTCCGCGGAGAACGTCCGTCCGTCCGTCGCGATCAAGCAAGGCAACGCGGTCCGTACCTCGCGCTCGACGGTTGGCACGATGACGGAACTCTGCGACTGGTTCAAAGTCTGGTTTGCCCACCGCGCCGACCTCGTCGACCCGGCCAGCGGCAAGGTCATTGTCCCGCGCGGGCCCGACGCCGCTTGGCTCGATTCCCTCAACCGCTTCCCCGGACAGTCGCTCTCGCTCGCCTTCGCGGTCTCAAAACCGGAGACACTAGGATGGAAGACGATCGCGGAAGAATTCTCGAAGGCCGGCTTCAGCCGGGCGTTCGCGTCGGGCCGACGTATCCGCCTGACGGAAGACGAGATTTCGGCCGACGCGACCGAACTGCTCGTCATCCAGGATCGCGTGACGATCACGGCCGACCAGGCCTCGCGCTTCCATGAAGCCGCGCTCGCGGCTTTCCGCCTCGGCGGCGCTCGCCTCCGCCTGCTCGACGACCAAGGCCACGAGCTCTCCCGCTACAGCGAAGCCCTCGAGTCGCCGGTCGACGGACGGAAGTTCCGCCCCGCCTCGCCCGCGCTCTTTTCCTTCAACTCGCCCGTCGGCGCCTGCCCGGAATGCCGCGGCTTCGGCCGCGTCATCGGCCTCGACTGGAACAAGATCATCCCCAACCCGGCCCTGACGCTTGCCGAAGGCGCGATCGCGCCATTCCAAGGCAACGTCTACGGTGAATCGCAGAAGGACCTCGTACGCGCTTGTCGTAAGGCGGCCATCCCGCTCGACGTGCCGTGGAAGAAACTTTCCGCCGCGCACCGCAAGTTCGTCGAGAACGGCGAGCCGGGCTACGTGCAGGGCGAATACGATTCGAAGTGGTACGGCATCCGCGGCTTCTTCCGCTGGCTGGAAGGCACGACCTATAAGATGCACGTCCGCGTCTTCCTTTCCCGCTGGCGCGCCTACGAGTCCTGCCCGAAGTGCCACGGTCGCCGCTTTCGCGAGGAGTCGCTCTTCTGGCGCTGGCAGGGCAAATCCCTCCCGGAGCTCTACGCTTCACCGGTCTCGGATCTGCGCACGCTGCTCGCCCCCCTCGCACCGAAGGATTCGCGCCATCCAGCCGACCACGCGCTCGAAGCCATTCTGGCCCGACTCGGCTACCTCGAGGCGGTCGGACTCGGCTACCTCGCGCTCGACCGACTCTCGCGCACGCTCTCAGGCGGCGAAGTCCAACGCGTCAACCTGACCTCCTGCCTGGGCGCCTGCCTCGCAGACACGGTCTTCGTCCTCGACGAACCGAGCGTCGGCATGCACGCCCGCGATCTTTCGCGCATGGTCGGCATCCTCCGCAGCCTCGTCGACCAAGGCAACACGGTGGTGGTCGTCGAGCACGACGAATCCGTCATGCGAGCCGCCGACTGGCTCATCGAGATCGGCCCGCGTCCCGGCGCCGAAGGCGGTCATCTTCTCTACCAAGGCGTCCCGAAGGGCATCCTGAAGGTCAAGGATTCCGCCACGGGCAACTGGCTCTCGGGTCGCCGTGTCTCGGAGACGCGCACCCCGCGCCCGATTACCGACACGACGCCGCGACTCCGCGTCAGCGACGCGACGGTCAATAATCTGCACGACTTCGCCTGCTCCATTCCGCTCGGTCGCCTGGTCGGACTCTGCGGCGTCTCGGGCTCCGGCAAATCGACACTGCTCCATCAGGTCATCGGCCGCCGCGACCCGGAATCAGGCGATGAAGCCAAGGAACTGAAATGGGTGAAGTTCGACAAGGAGCCGGCCGAAATCGCGCTCGTCGATCAATCTCCCGCGACACGCACCCCTCGGTCAAACCCCGCACTCTACGTCGGCGCTTGGGATGCGATCCGCACCATGCTCGGCAACTCGGCCGAGGCGAAGGCCGCCGGTCTCACGCCCTCGCACTTCTCCTTCAACGCCGGCGAAGGCCGCTGCGAACGCTGCGGCGGCGCGGGCTGGGAGACAGTCGAGATGCAGTTCGTCTCGGACGTCGCCCTCCCCTGCCCCTCCTGTAACGGCAAGCGCTTCCGCGACGAGGTCCTGAGCTTCCACTTCGACGGTAAGTCCGTCGGCGACCTGCTCGCGATGTCGGTGACCGAGGCGCGTAAGTTCCTCGGCGAACGTACGCCGGCCTCCGCCCAGCTCGCCTGCCTAGAAGAAGTCGGCCTCGGCTACCTCTCGATGGGCCAGCCACTCACGACGCTTTCCGGCGGTGAAGCTCAGCGCCTCAAGCTGGTCCGTTATCTTTCGAAGATTGATACGCGCAAGCCCGGCGCACTTCTCCTCCTCGACGAACCCACGACCGGCCTGCACCGCGAAGACGTCTCGCGCCTGATCGGCCTGCTGCATCGCCTCACGGAAGCCGGACACTCGCTGATTGTGGTGGAACACCACCTCGACGTGCTGAAGTCTTGCGATTGGATCCTGGAAATGGGCCCCGAAGCCGGTCCCGCCGGCGGTCACCTCGTCGCCGAAGGCACGCCCGCCGAAGTCGCGAAGGCCGGCACGGTCACGGGACGCTTCTTGGCGCAAGGCGATGACGCCTTCGCCTCGGCGGCGACCTCGGCGAGCAAGCCGCGTCCGACCTCCATCTCCCTGCGCGGCGCCCGCGAGCATAACCTGAAAGACGTCTCGCTCGAGATTCCACACGGTTCGCTCACGGTGATGACCGGCGTGTCGGGCTCAGGTAAATCGTCCCTCGCGTTCGATATCCTCTTCGCCGAAGGCCAGCGGCGCTTCCTGGAATGCGTCTCGGCCTACGCCCGCCAGTTCGTCGAACAACTACCGAAGCCCGATATTGATTCGCTCACAGGCCTGCCTCCCACGGTCGCCATCGAGCAACGCGTGACCCGCGGCTCAGCGAAGTCCACCGTCGCGACGGTCACCGAAGTCGCCCAGTACCTCCGCGTGCTCTTCGCCCGCGCCGGCGTACTCCACAGCCCGACCACCGGCGAACCACTCGAGGAGATGACCGAAGATGCGGTCGTTCGCCTTGTCGCCAAGAAGGCCAAGTCACTGAAGAAAGGCTCGCTCCTCGTCGCGGCCCCGCTCGTCCGCTCCCGCAAGGGCCATCATCGACCGCTCGCCGAATGGGCTGAGACCAAGGGCCTCCGTCTCCTCCGTTGCGACGGCAAGATGCTCAAGGTCGAAGGCTTCGAAGGCCTCGACCGTTATTCCGAACACGACGTCGACGCAGTCTTCGGCGAGATCCGCGCCGACGGATTGATCCGCCTACCCGACGAGACCGAGGAGTCCGGCGAGAAAGCCCTCCGCTCGCTCGTCCGCCAAGCACTGGCTTCCGGAAAGAACGCGTGCGTCCTCCTAGGCGCCGACGGCCATCAACTCGCCTACCTCTCGACGGCCCGCAGCGATCCGGCCACAGGCGAATCATTCCCCGAAGTCGACCCGAAGCACCTCTCCTGGAACTCGCCGCGCGGATGGTGCCCGGATTGCCGCGGCCACGGACTGGAAGTGAAGACCTTCTCGGCCGACGAAGAAGAGTCCATCAACGAGAACGCCATCGCGGACCGCGTCGGCGAAGAAGTCTGCCCGACCTGCCAGGGAGAACGCCTCGGCCCCATCGGGCGCTCCGTAAAGCTTGCCGGTCCGAAAGGCCGCTCACTCTCCCTGCCCGGGCTGCTCCGCCTGCAGCCTGACGAATCCCTCGCTTTCCTTTCCGGACTCAAGCTGGAGGCCCGCGAGAAAGCCATCGTGGGCGCGTTGCTGCCCGAAATCGGCGCCCGCCTCCGCTTCTTGGATTCAGTCGGCCTCGGCTACCTCGCGCTCGACCGCGGCGCCGACACGCTCTCCGGCGGCGAAGCGCAACGCATCCGCCTCGCGGCCCAGCTGGGCTCGACCCTTTCTGGTGCGCTCTACGTGCTCGACGAACCGAGCATCGGTCTGCACCCGCGTGACAACGACCGTCTCATCGGCTCACTCAAGGACCTCCGCGACCGCGGCAACACGGTCCTCGTCGTCGAACACGACGAAGACACCATGCGCGCCGCCGACCTAGTCATCGACATGGGCCCAGGCGCCGGCGTCCACGGCGGTACCATCGTCGCGCAAGGCACAGCAGCGGCGCTCGAGAAACGCGCTGACTCCGTCACCGGCCGATTCCTCAAGGAAGCCATCCCTCATCCGCTCCGCGGCGCTCGCCGACCGATCGCCGGCAAGGGGGCGCCCGCCGAGTGGGTCCGCCTGAAAAACGCGGCACTCCGCAACTTGAAGGGCTTCGACGTCCAGATTCCCGTCGGTCGACTCACCGTTGTCTGCGGTGTCTCCGGCGCCGGCAAATCCACGCTCGTCACCGACCTGCTCGCTCCGGCGATTCGCGCAGCCATCGCCAAGAAGAAGGACGGACTCACGGGCAAGGAAGCGATGCCGGTCGTCTCCCATGAAGGCAAACCAGCCTTCGCCACGCTGTCGGGACTCAAAGGCTTTCGCCAGCTGGTCGTGGTCGATCAGGAACCAATCGGCAAGACACCGCGCTCCACACCGGCGACCTACATCGGGGCGTGGGACCTAATCCGCGAACGCCTCGCCTCACTCCCCGAAGCGGCTATTCGCGGACATGGCGCTGGCTTCTTCTCTTTCAATACTTCCGGCGGACGTTGCGAAGCCTGCTCGGGCGCCGGTCGCATCAAGCTCGAGATGAGCTTCCTGCCCGATACCTATGTGCCGTGCGAAGAATGCGCAGGCACGCGCTACGGTTCCGCCGCCAAGGCCATCCGTTGGAATGGCAAGTCCGCCGCGGATCTGCTCGCGATGACCTTCGAGGAAGCCGCAGCGTTCCTTTCCTTCGACGCCAAGCTGGGCGACCTCTGCGGGCTGATGGTGAAGACAGGCCTAGGCTACCTCACGCTCGGCCAGAGCAGCCCGACGCTCTCGGGCGGCGAAGCCCAGCGGCTCAAACTCGTCAGCGAACTCGCCCAAGGGCTCCCGACCTTCCGCGAACGCTCGCGCGGGGAGATCCGTCCAAATCTTTATATTTTGGAAGAGCCGACCATCGGCCTGCACCAGTCGGACTGTCGCCGCCTGATTGAACTACTCCACGCGCTCGTCGACCAAGGCCACACGGTCGTCGTCATCGAACATCACCCCGACGTGATCGCCGAAGCAGACTGGGTCCTCGAAATCGGTCCCGAAGGCGGCAACGCTGGCGGCGAACTCGTCCACGCGGGCGACCCTGAATCCCTCGCCAAGCAGAAGAAGTCTCCGACCGCCCCCTCTCTCCGGATCACACTGGAACGAGGCAAGATCGTCGCGAAGGCCTGAAGCGACGGGCAATCGGACGACCAGAGCGATGTTCTTTTGACCATTGGCGTCGGGATGACATCCTGAGCACCGTTCCCCATGGCCAGCCAACCCCCTTCGCCGAAGAAGCCCGCGCCCGTCCTCGCGCGCCGTAGCAGCCAGACCAACTGGCCGACCCTCATCATCGGCGGCGCACTCCTCGCTGCCACCGGCTGGTTCGTCTGGCAGGCGAATCAGAAGCAGCCCGAGGTCGTCATCGTCAAAGAAGTGCCGAAGCAGACGGAAACCCCGAAAGTCGAAGAGCCGGAAAAGAAACCCGCGATTGTCGCCGAAGCGAAGCAAGCTGCGCCGGTCGTGATCCCGAAGATGGCCGAAGTTCCGAAAGTCGAACCCGAGAAGAAACCGGAAGCCGTCGTCGAAACCAACGCCTACGTCTTTAGCGGAGCCGCACTAAACGACCCGAAGTTCTTCGTCATCCTGGCCGATGACGCCAGACTGCGACTCAAGGATGGAAAATGGGAAGCCCATCTGGCCCGCCTCCAAAAAGGACTGCTGCCCGCGCTCGCGGCCACATCTTCCACCGACGGCGTCGAACGCCACAATCGACTTTGGGAAAGCCGCGCCTTCGCCCTTGGCATGAATCAGGCCCTCTTCATCCGGCGCGTGGGCCCCGAAACCCTGCGTACCGCCGCCCAAGGCGGCGAGAAGCTGGTAGCCCTGCTGACGGACCTGCTCGGCCGCGCCGACCTGCTTGAGAAATTCGCGCTCACGCTCAAGCTGGAGGACGACGCCGCGGAAGCCCTGCGTGTGTGGTCGCTGCTGGCGGCCGACGATACGCCGGCCCAACGCGGCAAATACGATAACCTGCAGATCGCCTGCGCGCTGGTCTTCGATCAACCGCTCACGTGGTCCCGCTTCGACGGTGGCGCGGCCTGCTCGGCCGACGCCTTGACGCGCTATCGCTACTTCAAGACCAACACCGAGGCCGGCCGGCTCGTCGGCGACGTCCGCAAGGCCTCCCCCGGCGACCTCGTCTGGGTGGTCAGCGCCACGGCGACCGAAGAAGAGATGATCTGGGCGCTGTCCAACCCGAAGCTGCGCTCGCTCGCTGAATGGGCCCCCAGTTACGGGATGATCCGCTATCGCATGGACTACGTCACGCAGGAGAAGACGAAGCTACCCAAGCCGACGGAAGGCACCCTGAAGGAGATCTTCGACATCGGGGGCATCTGCATGCATCAGGCTCACTTCGCCGCCAATACCGCACGTGCCTTCGGCATCCCGGCCGCCTATGTGACCGGCGACGGCAATCGCGGCGGGCACGCGTGGTTCGCCTACCAGCGTAAGGACAAGGAATGGAACATGAATACCGGGCGGTATAACGATGGGTATGCCTGCGGTCAGACGACGGACCCGCAGACGCGGCGCCGCATCGGGGAGTTCGAGGTCCAGATTCTCGGCGACGCCCAACGCCGCGGCGATCGTTTCGCGAAGTCGCAAAGACTCCAGCTCGCCGCGCAGATCTTCGCCGACGGCGGCAACATCGAGGCCCAGCACGATTGCCTCCGGCTCGCGGTGCTCGCCGCTAATCGTTGCCTCGAAGCCTGGCGCGCCTACGCCGCCTGCCTCGAGACGATCGGGCCGAAGGTGAAGACCGAGGAATGGAAGAACTTCGTCTTAGAGATGCGCCGCGCCTTTGACGACTGGCCCGACATGCGAGAACTGGCCGACGACATGGAAGCCAAGCACCTCTTTCCGACGATGGCTCAGGATGAGATCTTCCTGAGCTGCAAACGCGCCTATGACCGGTTGATCGCCGAAAAGAAACGCCGGGGAGAATATGACCGTACGCGATACGACCTCATCCAGAAGGCCGTCGAACGCGAATCCGCCGTCCTGATGACGGATCGGGCCAAGAACGCGGAGAAGCTCGCGAACCTCCACCGGCGCGCCTTGGAAGACAATGCCGACCACCTCCCGACTTTTCGAGCCCTGCTCGAAGGCTACTACCTCGCCGTGAAGGGAGATTCCAAGATGGAGTCCGTCTTCCTTTCCGAGATGGAGCGCGTCTACCGCCGCAAATTAGGCGGAATGGCCGGTGCCGACGTCTTCCGACTCAAGGCGCTCGCAGGACTGCTTGACCTTATCCAAGGGTACTTCGACAAATGCGATGACGCCGAACGCGCCCGCCGGCTACGACTCGAGTCCGAGAAGATCCAAAAAATCCTCGATAAGATGAAGAAATGACCACCACCCGTCCCCTCCTCCTCGGAATCAACATCGACCACGCCGCGACGCTCCGCCAAGCGCGCTATCGCGGCGCGCACCTGTCGCCGCACGCTGAGCCCGATGTCGTGGCCTTCACGCGCGAAGCCCTCGCCGGCGGCGCCGACGGCATCACGCTGCACCTGCGCGAAGACCGCCGCCACATCCAGGACGCCGACGTCCATGCGATCGCCGCGATTCCGGGCATCCGTCTCAACCTCGAGATGGCCTGTACGTCCGCGATGACCGCCTTCGCCCTGCAACTCCGCCCCGCCGCGATCTGCCTCGTCCCGGAATCCCGCGAAGAGGTGACGACCGAAGGCGGGCTCGACGTCGCTGGTCAGCTCGCCCGCGTCCGCGAGACCACCCAAGCATTAAAAGCTGCCGGAATCGAGGTCTCGCTCTTCATCGGACCCGACGCGCCGCAGATCGCGGCCGCGGTCGCCATCGGCGCACCGGTCATCGAACTCCACACGGGGGCTTTCGCCAACGCCTGGAAATCCCCGGCCGCCGAAAGCGAACTCGCTCGTCTCCGTGTCGCCTGCGAGCGGGCCCATGGCCTCGGGCTGATCGTGAACGCCGGCCACGGCATCAACTACGACAACATCCGGGCGATCCTGACGCTCCCGCACCTGCACGAGCTGAACATCGGCCACTCGATCGTAGCCCGCGCGCTCTTCACGGGAATCCGCGGGGCGGTGTCCGAGATGAAGAGCCACCTGACCAAGAAGGCATGAATCTCGAAGGCGGTAACGTGCTCGGCGTCGGCGTGGACCTCACGGAGGTCGACCGTATCCGCTCCGCGCATGTGAAGCACGGCGAGTCCTTCCTCAACAAGGTCTTCACGCCCGCCGAACAGAAGCTCTGCCTCGCGAAGGCCGACCCTTATCCTTCCCTCGCCGCTCGCTTCGCCGCCAAGGAAGCCGCGAGCAAGGCGTTCGGCACCGGCATCGGCGCGGAACTCGCGCTGACCAGCGTCGGCGTGCTCAACGGCCCAGAAGGCGAACCGGTCGTCGAACTAGATGACAAGGCCCGCGCCCTGCTCGCCGCCCGCGGCGCCTCCCGCCTGCTACTCTCGCTCACGCACACCGACACGCTGGCCCAAGCCTTCGTGGTGCTGGTCCGCTGAGACCATGAGACTCTCCGCCCGCCTGCCGGTTCTCTCCTGCGCCGAAGCCGCGGCCGCCGAAGCCGCATTCATCGCGGGCGACACGAGCCTTTCTTGGAAGCTGATGAACCTCGCCGCGCGCGGTGTCGCCGATGAAGCCGTCGCGCTGCTCGGCCGTAAGCCGAATCGTATCTTGGTCCTCGCTGGCAAAGGCAACAACGGCGCCGACGCCTTCCTCGCCGCGCTCCATTGCGCCCGACGCGGCACGGAGATCGTCGCGGTCTTCGCTGAAGGCGGACCGGCCCGCGCCCAGGCCCAACGCGCCTGGGCCGCGCGTAAACCCGGCGTCCGCATCGGCGTGGTCGCGGCCGCGAACCTCCGCCTCCTTGCGGCCCACGAATTTTGCCTGATCTTCGACGGCGTCCTAGGCCAAGGCTTCCACGCGCCGCTCACAGCCGAACTCCGCGCCTTTCTCCGCGCTTCCGACGCCTTACGCGGGCTGCGGGTCGCGGTCGATCTGCCGAGCGGGCTGGGCGATGATGCCACCGGGCCAGCGTTCCGCGCCGACCTCACGGTCTCGATCGGTTGCCTGAAGCGCCCGTTGCTCACGACGAAATCCGGCCGCTACGTCGGTCGGCTCCGCGTCCTCGATATCGGCCTGCCGCTTGGAGAAACCGAAGAGACCTGCGTGACCGCGACCAGCTTGGCTCCACTCCGCATTCCACGCCGCGCGCGCAGCGACAAGCGGCACCATGGACGATTGCTCATCGTGGGCGGCTCTGACCGCATGCCTGGGGCAGTACTCATGAACACCGCCGCGGCCTTGCGGGCCGGCACGGCCCTCGTGACGACCTGCCTGCCCGAATCCGTCCGCGCGAAAGCGGCCGTCACGTATCCCGAAGCGATGTGGCGCGGACTGCGTACCGAACGGGATGGACGCCTCGCTTCGGCCAACCTGAAGGAAATCCGCACCTTGCGCACCGACAAGGACGTGCTACTCATCGGCTCGGGCATGGGCGAAAAGTCTACCAAGCTGATCGGTGCGGTCGCCAGCCTTTGCGGCACCGCCCTCGTCCTCGATGCCGACGCACTTCGCCCGGCGGTGATCGCCGCGTCGAAACAAGCCAAGGTCCGCGTGCTGCTGCCACATGGCGGCGAATTCAGACGTCTCAGCGGACGCGACGCCTCCGTCTCGGCGGCCCGCGCCTACGCGCGCAAGACGAAGACCATCGTCGTGCTCAAAGGCCCGCTGACCTGCGTCACCGACGGGCTCCGCGTGATCCATATTCCTTTCGGCGGACCGGTGCTCGCGCGCGGCGGCTCGGGCGACCTGCTCGCAGGGATCGTGGCTTCGGTGCTTTCGCGCCGCCATGAACTCGGCCTGACGCCGTTCGACGCGGTCGTCCTTGCGGCGACGTGGCATGCGCGCGCGGCGGATTGGCTGAGGGAAACCCAAGGGGAAGAAGCGGTAAGAACTACCGACCTCCTCTCTGGGCTGTCCCCTGTGTTGCGCGGCTGAAGTCGGCCCGCTGGCTGACGGGATGCTCCCGATCCCGACCGACCCGCTCGCGCAACGCGTCCTGCTCAACGGACTCAAAGGCATCGGCCCGGTCACGGTGCGACGGCTGCGCGATGCGTTCGGTGGCGACCTCTCCGTCGCACTCGGTGCACCTGCCGATCAGCTGGCCAAGGTGGAAGGCATCACGCGGCCAGTCGCCGCCGCGATCGCCGCGCGCGCTTTCGACTGGGCGGCGGAAATGGGGCGCGTCCGGGACCTGGGCTTCCGTCTGTTGAGCGAAGACGATGAAGCCTGGCCGTCGTCGCTTGCCAAGCTCTGGGATCCGCCGCTGGTGCTCTACGCCGAAGGTGCACACTTTCCGGCCGACCGCGCCGTCGGCATCATCGGCTCGCGCCACTGCACGACCTATGGCGCCTCGCTCGCCCGTAGCTTCGCGCGTGATCTGGCGAAGGAAGGATGGTGGGTCGTCAGCGGACTGGCCCGCGGCATCGACACCGCCGCGCACGAAGGAGCCCTCGACGCCGACGGCCGCACCGCGGCCGTGGTCGGCCACGGACTCGACCTCACCTTCCCGCCTGAGGCCGTCCGACTGCGAGCGCGCATGAAGATGGATGGCTGTGTACTTTCGGAATTCCCGCTCGGCCGGCCCGCGGACCGGCAGACCTTTCCCCAGCGCAACCGCATCGTCGCCGGGTTGGTGCGCGTGATGGTGGTGGTCGAGACCGACGTCGACGGCGGCAGCATGATCACCGCGCGCTTCGCCGGCGACCTCGGCAAGACGCTTTGCGCCGTGCCTGGGCGTGCCGATAGTCCATCCAGCCGCGGATGCCATGCGCTCATCCGAGACGGCGCGACATTGGTCTCTTCGGTGGACGAGATCCTCACCGAGTTGGGCGAGACGCGCGGGAGCCCTGCGCTCGCGCTGATTGAAGATCCGCCCGAGTTCGCCCGCTGGCTCCCGCACTTCGCCGGCGGGACGGCGCATGATGCCGAGAGCCTATCCGTGCTGGCGGATTGTGCCGTCGCCGAGGCCGCGGTGAGCCTCACGATGATGGAGATCCGCGGCGTGCTCACTCGCCGCCCCGACGGACGTCACGAACGCACCTGACTCAGCGGTGGGGCACGTTGCCTTCGTTCGCGGGCATCGGCGCCATCAGCGGATTACCTAAAGCGTAGCGGTCGATGAGGGCCTTCGGCTTCGCGAAAAAGTCTCGCGCCGAACCCATCACCGGACGCCACCCTTCGCCGAACGCGGCCGGGTATGCCGTCGCGCTTAAAGCTTCATGATCCGCGAGCCAGAGCGCCCGCACGCAATGCCATCCCTGCGAGACGAAGACGATATGCTCCTTCGGATAATACGCCTTGGCGCGCAGGACCGAATCGAGCGTCCTCCAACCATAAGGGTCTTCGACGATCGGACACGTCACGCCGGCCGCTCGGAGTTGTTCCGCCATCACGCGCGCATGGACGTCGGTGCCGGAAGTGACGATGAACTTCACGCGCCCGGAGCGCGCGAGTTCCAGGGCAGCATCGATGCGCGGGCCAAAGGTGCCCGTGCGCTCACCGGTCGCGCCGACGAATTCATCGGTCCCGAGCACGACCATCACGCAGCCAGCCGGGACTTCGGAAGGCTTGCTGGCCAGGCGACCCCAACCGGCCGACCAGACCCAGAGGTTCGATCCGATGAGGAAAAGGGCCAGCAAAGCTAAGATCGCACCCACCCCGCGTTTGAGCCATCGAGACATGGAAACGACAATTACACCCAAAATTCCGTTGGCAAGGGGAGCGATTCATAGAGATATGCCTAAATTTAGACACCTATGGGTTGCTGAAAGTGTGTATTAAGTCATTTTGAGGGGTAGGCCACCGATGGCACGGATTCTGCCTACTTTTACTCAACATGAGCGCCTCTCCTTCCGCAGCGAACGCCAAAGTCCTGGTCATCGACGACGACAAGGACCTCCGCTACTCGCTCCGCCGCGCGCTGGCTGGCCTCGGCCACACGGTCATCGAAGCCGACAGCGGTGAAACCGGCGTCGTCGCCGCCAAGCGCGAACAGCCCGACGTGATCCTGCTCGATAACCGTATGGGCGGCATGACCGGTATCGAGACGTTGCAGATGCTCCGCGGCGCCCAGCCGCAGGCGATGGTGATCCTGATGACCGCTTTCGGCACGACGCAGACCGCGATCGAGGCGATGAAGTTCGGCGCGTACGACTACGTCATGAAGCCCTTCGACCAGGCCAAGCTCATCACGCTCGTCGACAAGGCCCTCTCCGCTCGCCGCGATCTCGCGGCCGCCACGAAGTCCACGCGCACCCTCGTCAATCCCGCCGACTACAAGGAAGGCATCGTCGGTAGTTCCGAACCGATGCAGGAAGTGCTGAAGTCGATCGGCCAGGTCGCCGCCTCCGACGCCACTGTGCTCATCACCGGCGAAAGCGGCACGGGCAAGGAACTCGTCGCCCGCTGCATCCACCAGCATTCGCTCCGCGCCAAGGGCACGTTCCTCGCGGTCAACTGCGCGGCCATCCCCGAAAACCTCATCGAGTCGGAGCTCTTCGGCCACGAGAAGGGCGCGTTCACCGGCGCGACCAACCAGAAGCTCGGTAAGTTCGAGCTCTGCGACGGCGGCACGATCTTCCTCGATGAGATCGGCGATATGTCCCTACCCACGCAGACCAAGGTCCTCCGCGCCATCCAGGAAGGCGAGATCCAGCGCGTGGGCGGTACGGTCACCGTCAAGATCAGCGTGCGTCTCGTCGCCGCGACGAACAAGGACCTCGAGGCGATGGTGACCACGCGCCAGTTCCGCGAAGATCTCTACTACCGCCTCAACGTCTTCCGTATCCGCCTACCCGCCCTGCGCTACCGCAAGGGCGACGTGCCGCTGCTCGTGGACTACATGCTCCAGCGCCAGGCCGCCGCGAAGAAGATCAAGCCGAAGCGTCTTTCAAACGAAGCGCTCGACGCCCTGCTCGCCTACGATTGGCCGGGTAACGTGCGCGAACTCGAGAACGTCGTGCAGCGCGCCAACGTGCTCGCCAAGGGCGAGACGATCCTGCCGAAGGACCTGCCCCAGGACGTCCTGAATCCTCGCAAGACGCCGATCGCGCCGCCCGCCGTAGTGCCGTCCGCCCCGGCGCCCGCCGCAGCCGAAGCCGCTGCCCCCGTGGCCGGCCTCACCCCCGCCTACGACACGATCTACAAGCAGTGCCGCGTCAACGACGGCAAATCCATCCTCACGGTCATCGAGATGGAGATGATCCGCCGGGCGATGGAAGAGACCCGCGGCAACCAGCTCCGCTCCGCCATGATTCTCGGCATCAACCGCTCGACGCTGAAGAAGCGCCTGCTGGAGATGCGTGAGGCCGGCATCAAGGTCTTCACTTAACCTTTGCCTCGGGCTGGGAATGGGTTTGGTTAGGCGCTTCCCCATGAGCTCCTCACCCCTCCGCACCACCCTGCTGGCCACGGCCGCGCTCTTCCTGAGCTCGTACGCCGCGTTCGCCGGCGAAACGATCCCGTTGTTCGACGGCAAGTCCCTCGCCGGCTGGAAGGCCTCAAAGAACTCCCCTGAAGGCACCTACAAGGTCGAGGACGGCGTCCTCCAGATCCGCGGCGGCCAAGGCCACATCTTCTTCGTCGGCGCTGACGGCAAAGCCAACTTCACCAACTTCGACTTCAAGGCGAAGGTGAAGACCTACCCAGGCGCCAACTCGGGTATCTACTTCCACACGGCCTACGAAGACAAGGGCTGGCCCTCCCAAGGCTTCGAGTGCCAGGTCAACGGCAGCCACAAGGACATCAAGCGCACCGGCGGCCTCTACGCCGTCCGTGACGTCCTCAACACTCCGGCCGCTCCCGATAACGTCTGGTTCGAATACCACATCCGCGTTGAGGGTAAGCACATTCAGATCTGGATCGACGGCAAGCAGACCGTCGACTTCACCCAGCCCGAAGACTGGACCCCGCCGAAGAACATGCCCGGCCGCAAGCTCGGTAACGGCACCTTCGCCATCCAGGCCCACGACCCGACCTGCAAGGTCGACTACAAGGACCTCGTCGTCGAGCGCCTGCCCTGAGCAGTCCGACGGTGAAGCCAAAAGGCGGACCGCATGGTCCGCCTTTTTTGTGCCCGCGACTTAGGCCAGCGCGCGCTCGAGCTCGGCGATGAGCCGCGCGCGGACGGGTTCGGCCAAGGCCGACAGTCGGCGCTGCTCGGTTTCGTATTCACTCCGACCTTCGGCGGTCTCGATCGCGATAGGCTTCAAGCCGATGGCGGAGAAGTCATAAGGGCTGGCGCGCATGTCGACCGTCCGCGCGACGTGCGCAAGTTCGAAGGCGTCTGCGGCGAGCTCCGCCGAGACCCATGGCTGCGCCTTCATCGCCCACTTGAAGAGATCCATGGTGACGTGCACGCAGCCGGGTTGCTCGTTGTCGACGCGTGCCTCGAGCGTAGGCGCGAGCTTGTTCAGCGGCCGCGCCCCAGGCGTGAAGAAACGAAAGGCGTCGTAATGCGTGCAGCGCACAGGCATCGCACGCACGACGGCGTCGGTGCCCTCCGCACCGAGCCGTAACGGCCACGCGCCATGGCGGCGCTGTTCAGCCTGACCGTAGACCATCGCCCATTCGTGCAGGCCGAAGCAGCCATGGAAGGCTGCGCGCGTCGCGACCGCCCGGCAGAGCTTCCGGCTGAAGGCGAGACGGCCGGCCTGCGCCGCGTCCGGCAGTCCGACTCGGACGAGTCCGTCCGATCCACGCAGGAAGCGGCGGTCATCGACGAGTTCATCGGCATCAGCCAGCGCGACACCGGCTCCCGGCGTCCACCGCCGGACGGCCGAGAAGCGGAACGGATAATAAGTGAAGAGAAAATCTTCGACGGGATCGCGCTCGCCCTTCTGGGCGCGCTCGCGACGCGCCTCGACGAGTCGATCCGCGCGGGCCTCATGCGCGGCGCGGCGGGCCCGCCATTCCGCGGAGCCGAGCACGACCTGACTGGCGGGCTCGACGCTCAATCGAAGCGGCGATGATGGGCGGCGACCTTCACGTACTTCTCCGCCCAGCCCGGCAACGAGGCCTGCTCGGCGGCCGTCAGCGGCCTAACGATCTTCGCCGGCGAACCCATGACGAGCGAGCCGGGCGGCACCTGTGTGCCCTTGGTGACGAGCGAGTTGGCGCCGACAATCGAACGCGCACCGATGACGGCGCCATCCAGGATGGTGGCATGCATGCCGATGAGGCACTCGTCACCGATGGTGCAGGCGTGGATCATCGCGAGGTGGCCGACCGTGACACGGGCGCCGATCTTGGCCGGCAAGCCGTCGGCGACATGCACGACCGCTCCGTCCTGAATGTTGCTCCCTTCGCCGACCTCGATCGGGGCGATGTCTCCGCGCAGTACGGCGCAGGGCCAGACGCTGGCCTTGGGGCCGACGGTGACGTTGCCGATGACGACCGCCCTGGAATGGACGAAGGCCGTGGCATGAACGCTGGGCCCCTTGGAGAGATTGCGGGTCAGCTCCTTGGATAAGACTTCGTCCGCATCAGCCGGGTCCTCGAACTGACCGCCTTGGTGAAAAGGGTTCATCCCCCAAGAATTAGGCACCTCCCCCCGACAGGGAAGACCGAACCCGCCCGACCTACCTCTTTTAGCCAGTTTTTCCCATAAAAGCCCCCAGTCCAAGCCTCGGTCGCTCTTTTCCCGGCCCTAGCCCTGGCCCCGGCCCTGACCCCACCAGCGTAATCCCGACAATTCCCCTTGCCAACGCCCCCTCACTCCGTTTGCTCCGACCTTCCGACAGCCATGAAGGCCACATTTATCACCTCCGGTCGCCAATTCACCGTCACTCAGGGCGACATCCTCATCGTTAACCAGTACCCTGGTAAGAACGAAGGGGACATCCTCACCTTTGACCAGGTCCTCCTCGTGGGCTCTGGCGCTGATGCCAAGATCGGCACCCCGACCGTCGCCGGCGCGAAGGTCACCGCCAAGATCCTTGAGAACAAGCGCGGCGACAAGATCGACATCTTCAAGCACCGCCGCCGTAAGGGCTACTACCGTCGTCGCGGCCACCGCCAAGAGCTGTCGGTGATCAAGGTCGAGTCCATCTCTGCTTAACCCTTAACGTCCTACCACCATGGCAACAAAGAAAGGCGGCGGCACTTCCTCGAACGGCCGCGATTCCACCTCCAAGCGCCTCGGCGTGAAGCTTTACGGCGGCGAATTCGCCACCGCAGGTTCGATCATCATCCGCCAGCGCGGCACCCGCATGAATGCTGGCCGCAACGTCGGTATGGGCCGCGACCACACCCTCTTCGCCAAGGCCGACGGCCTCGTCAAGTGGGACGCCGAGCACCGCAAGGTTGAGATCGTTCCGACGACCTCTTCCGCTTGCTCGATCAAGTAAGCGGCTCGCCAGCCTCCCGAGAAGCCGACCAACAGGTCGGCTTCTTTGTTTTACGGACCATGCGACGACGCTCCCCTCCCCCAGGAGTGGCCCAGGTCTTGCGTCGGCCTTTGGGACGGCGACTAGCCGGCTCGGTTGCGGATGATTTCCAGCGTAGACTGGAAAAGCGATCGGGTGGAATCGGCGTACACGCGGTCGTGTACGACGTAATCGCAGACGCACTCCATGGCCTGAGGGTAAGCTCCACATGCGCGCAGTTCGACTACGAGCAGTTGAAGTTTCTCTAGGGACATGAGCGTGACGTCGACTTCAGTTTCCTCGCGGAAACCATATTCCGGATCTTCATCCATCTCCCGGCGAAGGGTGATGTTTTGAGTGAGGTGCATTGGGGTGCTCCTTCAGGTTAAGCCACGGCTCGGCTAAGCAAAGTCCCGTGATGTTAAGATTCGCCGACCCGCCCGTGCCAACGACGTGACGGGCTCAGGCGTCCACGCCAGCCTGCGCGGCCTGGCGAAACTTCCAGGCCATGGCCAAGGACACGACGACAAGCCCGGCTGCCAACGAGATCCAGATGCCGATGGCCCCGAGTCCGAAGTAGCCGGCCGGAATGCCGAAGACTCGGAAGCCGGCGGGGAACGCCAAAGCAAGCGCCAGCGGGAGGCAGAACAGCCAATAGACGATGAAGACGCTCCACGAGGCCCAGGCGGCCCGATTGACCGACCGCAGGAGGTAGGCCGCCACGACCTGCACGCCGTCGAAGGGCGCCCATACGGCGGCAAAGATGAGCAAGGTCGAGGCGAGCGCGGCGGTTTCGGTCCCGGCAACACCATACGTCGCCATGAGTAGTGGGCGCAGGAGGATCATGCCGAGCCCATAGACTGCCATGATGAGGCCGCCCATGATCAAGGCGCCGAGGCCGATGGCCTGCACCTTACGGGGGTCTTTCGCGCCATAGGCTTCGCCGACACGGATACCGGCAGCGATACCGAGGCCGAGCGGCAACATGAACGCGGCCGAAGCGGTGCTGATGGCGACCTGGTGCGCCGCCTGCGCGGTGGCGTTGATCCAGCCGGCCATGACGGGGACGATCGCGAAGATGCCGACTTCGCTGAGGCTATGCAGCCCCGCCGGCCAGCCGGTCTTCATGAGGCGTCGGAAGACGGCCATCTGCAGCCCGTCGGCCCAGCGCACCTCACCTCGGCCCGGTGTGCACCAGAGGCCAATGAGCATGACCAAACGGGCGACGAGCGTGGCCCAACCGGCACCAGCGAGCCCCATCGCAGGGAAGCCCCAGTTACCGAACATCCACAGCCAATTGAAGAAGATGTTGGCGAGGATACCGAGGCTGAGCCAGACGAGCGAAATCCAGGGCTGATGCTGCGAGTCGCGATGCCCACGCAGTGCGTGAAAGGCCAGCCCGGGCACCATGGCCCATGACATGAGAATGAAGAACTCCTGCGCTTCAGCAGAGACGGCTGGAGACGAGCCGAGCAGCGGGATGAACTGCGCTGCCCAATGCGAGGCGATGGCGGCGACGACGCTGATGGCGACGGCCAACACCATGCCGTGCCGCAAGATCGCGGGCGACGATTCCTCGACGCCGGCGCCGTTATCTTGCGACTGATACACGGCGATGGCGCCGACGACCCCGATGCCGAAGACATAGGGAATATAATTAAGGTTCGAGGCCAGGGCCGAGGCGGCGAGCGCGGTCTCGCCGAGGTGACCGGCCATGGCCACGTCGACGACGAACATGAGTCCGTAGCCGAGCATCCCCAGCATGATGGGAATCGCCAGCTTCAGCGTGGGGCCGATTTCGGCGCGGATGGTCGGCGAGTTGTCCAAGCCCCCAAGAGGAAAGGATTACCTTCCCGTTGCGAGTCAGTTCTTCGGAATGCGGTTCAGCGTATAATACGCGTCTGCATGGTCGAGCGCCTCGCCACCCACCGAGCGAAGGCCATCGGCATGCAGCTCATGGATGTAAAGCTCACGGAGACCATCGACCTTGAGGCGCACACTGAGCCCGTCCGTGGCGACCTTGGCCGAGACGATAGCGTTCGGTGCGGACTGAATCTCGTCGCTGCCGTACGCGCCCGAATAGAAGAGCGTAGTGTTGGTCATGCGGTACGAAGCCACATCCCCGGCGCGGACGACGTCCACGGGCTTGGTGAAGACGAGTTCGAAGCCATCGGACTTGGCCTTCATCTCCTTGATGGCGAAGGGCACGGTGCCGTTGTAACGTAACCGTTGCAGTCCATAGGCCTTGGTGCCGAGCGAAGACCAGCCACGGCTGGTCATGCCGACCATGAGCGAGCCGTCCGGAGCGAAGCTGAGCCGCACGATGCCGGAGGCGAAGCCGCCGACGAACGGGAAGCAGGCGCCCTGATACTCGCCGTCGACCTTCTCCATGAAGACACGGCTGATCTTGGCGTCAGTAAACTCGGCGACGAACATCTGCCCATCAAACGGTCCGAACTTGCCGCCAGCATCGCACGTGGCGAGGTCGGTGCCGCTCCGTCCCATCTTGTTATAAGGCATCCACACCGCCGGCGGACGCATCTCGGGCAAGGCTTTGAGGGCTTCGGGATAAGGACGCTTCTCGGGAATCTTGGCCGAGAGCTTGAGCGGCGACTCCGGCAACTTCTCGGAGGCGATGCCTTCGGGGTTCAGGAAGAACGCGCCTTTACGCAGATGGTAGATCGGCGTGGTCGGGATCCAGGTGCCCTGCTGGTCGACGCAGAACATGTCGCCGGCGAGGTTCGTGCCGAGGCCGCACGGCGAGCGCATGCCGGCCGCCATGGGGATGAACTTGCCGTCTTTGCCGAGGATGCCGCCCCAACCACGCCAGGGCGCCTTGTTGTCCGCGTGATCGCCCATGTCGACGTTGAGCGTGACCCAGAGCTGGCCGAGTCCGTCGCGCTTAGGGCCGTACGCATAACCGTGATAGGCGCCGGAGACGTTCCAGCCAGCGCCGGCGGTAAGGTATTCGTCGGCGACGCCATCACCATTGGTATCGCGCAGTCGCGTGGTTTCGGTGCGCTGGGTGACAAGGAGGTCCTTGCCGTCGCGCAGCAGCCCGAGCGGCTCGTGCAGGCCGGAGGCGAAGAGCTTGTAGCTGACCTTGTTCGGCTTGGGATCGAGGACGCCGTCAAGCACCCAGACCTCGCCCTTACGAATCGAAAGCGCGAGCTTCCCGTCGGCGGTCCAATCCATCCCGCTGACCTCAAGCGCGAGACCGTCACCAGGCTTCCAATCCTTGGCGCGCGTATCGGCCGCGGTGCTGGCGGTCAGGATATCGGCGATGTCATAGGACGCCGCGGAAAGCGAGGCGGCGGCAAGGAGGGCTACAATCGTGGCTTTCATTTCCAGAGATAGGTGAAGACGCGACGGCCTTGCGCGGAGGACTCTTCCGTCGGCTTCAGGTCCAAGGGATGTGTGATCGTCGGGATGAAGTCTGGCGTGGGCGCCCAGGTGATAGTGCGGCGCAGTCCGTGCTCGATGCCTTCGTAGGTCTCCTCGACCTTCACGCCGCCTTGCTCGTTGAGGAACGTGGGGTTGCCCTGGGCGTCGAGACGGTAGCCGAGGAATCGACCGGTGGGCTTAGGCCAAGCGACGACCTGTTCGCCGATGGGCTTTTCAAAAGTCGGGAAGCGCGAGAACCAGGTAAGATAGGCATCGAAGAAGCGCCCCTTCCAAGCGAGCCCAGGTCCGCCCTTGTCGCCGTCATAGGCGAGGTGCACGCCGGTCGGGAAGCCGACGAGGATGGCGCGGACGCCCACGCCATCGAGGAAGGCACGTTGCACGACGGGCCGGTCCTTGGGCACGATCTCGAACTCGCCGTTGCGATTCTGCGGGAAACCTTCGGGTTCGCCGTTGGCGCTTTCGACGAACTTGTAGATCGCGGCGATCTGCTTGTCGGTGTCACCACCGAGGATGTCATGATTAAAAGATTTTCCACCTGGCCAGAAAGACGGCATCAGCGTGCCAGGACGATAGCCCGCGGGGTTGATGAGATACTCTTTAAGCCAGCCTTCCTGCAGGCGGGCGGCGATGTTGCTGAGGTCGGGGCCCTGGATGCCGAGCGACGGACGATCGCCCCAACGGTGGCAGGTGATGCAACCCGCCCCGCCCTGCGTGCCCATGAGTTTGCGGCCGGCGGTGTCGTCGCCACCTTCGAACTTCAGGGCAGCACGCGCGTCAGCGACGCCGAGGAGCTTGGCGAGGTCGACCGTCGCCGCGCCGAACTGCGGCATCTTAGTCTTTAGATAGGGACGCACGCGGGTCTCGTCTGCTTTGTTATGGCTCGTGAACAGATCGGCGGGCTTGGCTTCGAGGCGCGGGGCGAGCACTTTGGCCAGCCACTCCGGGCGGAGCTTACCGCCGACGCCGGTCAGGGGCGGCGGATAGCGACCAGTGTCACCAAGGTTATGGTCGCCCTGGAAATAAGGCTTACGTCCGGCATCCGGGCCACCCTTACCGTCGCGCTCATGGCAGGCGACGCAGTTGAGCGCCTGCAACGTCAGGTCGGCGGCGAGCTTGGGCGAAGCGGCTTCATCCCTCTTAGCCAGAAAGAGTTTCAGCGCAGCACGCTGCGCCTCAGAAAGCGCATAGCGGGGGCCCTTGGCGTGAGCGGCATCGAGGCAGCCTCCTTCGGTCTTCTTCAAGGCGACAGGCGCGACGGCGGCATCCTTAGGTAATTCGTGGCAAGCGGCGCACTGGGCGGCGATGACGGCCTTGCGGCCGGCGATGGCGAGCGCCTTGTCAGCGGTAATCGAGACGACGGGGTTATCCAGACGTCCGTCGCTGCCCTGGAATTCGAGAAGGTAACCGGCGATGTCGATGGAGTCCTGCCGATCCATCACGATCTTCGGCATGCGACCGTCGGTGCGCACTTTCAGCGGATCGAGGATGAAGGCGCCAAGGCTATCGAGGCTGTACTTCGCCTTCAGGTCACCGAAGCCCACGCTTCGGTGCGTGAACTCGGAATCCTTGGGCACGCCTTCGGTCGGAACGAAATCCTTGCCGGGAGCATGGCAGGCAACGCAACCCAGCGTGTTGAACAGCTCGCCGCCACGGGCGCCGTTCACGTGCATGATCTTCGCCGCGGCCTTGGTCGCGGCCTTGGGCTTCAGCGAGGCGAGATAGTGCTCGATCGCGGCGAGAGTCTTATCATCGGCCTTGGCCAGCACCTGCGGCATGACTGCGCCAGGGTGAACCGACGCGGGATCGGCGACGAACTTGCGCAACCACTCGGAACGGACGCGCTGGGTGACCATCGCGAGCGCGGGACCGTGCATAGCCGGCAGTCCGGTGTCGCCACCGTGGCAATTGACGCAACCGAGCTCGTTGTAGAGTAGACGTCCGCCTTCGGCCGTCGGTGTCGCGGCGTGGAAGCGCTCGAAGCCGGTGACGAGAGGTTCGGCGCCCAGCGCGGCCGCGCCCAGCAGGATCGCGACGCGCAGCATCATGCCGTCTCGAGGATACACTTATCCAGGTAGGCACGGGACTTGTTCACGGCCGCGGTAATCTCGCCAACGGTCGGCAGGATCGGAATACCGCGCGGGGTCGGGTGCATGAAGATCTCAGCCACGCCCTTGAAACGGACGTCGCGGAGCGCCTTGACGACGAGCCGGTAATCGAGGCCTCCACCATTGCCCGGCAGCTGCTGCATCTCGACCTCCTTGCTAGCCTTCTTAAAAATGCCGTCGGAGTGCTCCTGAAAATAAATGAACGGGAGGTTCTTCGCACCGGCGTAGCGGATGAGTGAAGGAATCTGATCCTGCCATTCGTGCAGGTGATGCGGGGCGAAGGCGATACCGAGGTTCGGCGAGGTGTTCAGGTCCGCGAACGCCTTGATGGAATCCGGGTGATGCAGCGCCTGGTTCACGTGGTTTTCAACCGCGATCGTTACGCCGAGTTCGGCGGCCTTGGCGACGTGCGGCTTCATGTCCTCGAGGAACTTGGCAATCGCGGCCTTGGCCGCGGCGCCTTCCGGGTTCTTGGGCCCAACGCACCCGCAGATGACGAGGTTGCCACCGTGCTTCTTCACCCAAGCCATCTCTTCCTGAAGTTTGAAGGGCCCAAGCGGGTAGCGCGTGCTGGAGCCAACGCGCACACCGTGCTTCTTCAGCAAGGACGCGAAGGCTTCTTCACCGAGCGCCGTGGCCTGCTCGCGCTGGTCGCCATGGACCTTGCACCAGATATCGATCGACTCCGCGCCCACCTTGGCGACTTCGGGCAGGATGACGTCGAGCGGCATCGTGCCGTAGAGCGCCGAAGACAACGTGTAGCGGATCTTGAAGTCGTCCTTGGATTGGGCGCGGGCCGACAGGGCCGCGAAGACCGCGGCGGCCGGGACGGTGCGGAGGAAATCGCGGCGGGAAAGCATGGGCTTACTTTTTGTCGCGCTGGGCTTCGAGCATCTTGATCCAGGGGCCGACGAACGAGCCATGGTCATGGAACGTGCGGCCACTGACCATGTTGCCGTCGATGACGACCGGGGCGTTGACGAAGATACCGCCGCAGACCTCGAGGTCGAACTTGCACTTCGGCACGGTGGCCATGTGCAGGCCCTTCACGATGCCGGCGCGGGCGACGATCTCGACGCCATGGCAGACGCTCATCATCGGCTTCTTGTGCTCCCAGAACCAGCGGGTCGCCGCCAGGAGGGCTTCGTCTTCACGCAGATACTCGGGGCCACGGCCGCCGCTGAAGAAGATGCCGGCGTATTCCTCGGGCTTGATGTCCTTGAAGGCGATGTCGCAGTTGATCGTGTAGCCTTCCCACTCCTTGGTGATGGTCCAACCCGGCTTCACTTCGTGGAGGACGGTTTGGTAGACACGCTTATCGATGGACGCGAAGACCGGCTGGAAACCGGCTTCCTGCAGGCGGTAGACCGGATACATCGTATCGAGCAGCTCGGTGGCGTCGCCGATGATCACGAGGACTTTGGGCTTGTTTGCGTTCTCGGGCTTGTCGGCACCCGACGAGATGGCGGATTGGTTCTTGTTATCGACGAGGGCGGCGGAAGCCAGGGCGCAAAGTCCGAGCAGGCCGACGGTGAGGAGACGGAGTTTCATAGGGGTGCGAGGACTATATCCTTTCTTGCCCGAAAAGTCATTACAGGTATGATGCACTAAAAGTAAGGTTTTTGGTCAAACCCCATGCCCTCCCCCGCCCATCGCCGCGCCCCGCGGGTCGCCCTGCTCATCGAGACCACGCGTAGCTATACGCGCGAGCTGCTCGCCGGGGTCCGCAGCTACGTGGCGGCCCACGGCCCTTGGTCGACCTACCTCGAACTGCGTGCCCTCGACTCCTCGCCTCCGACCTGGCTGAAGGATTGGGATGGCGACGGTATCCTGACCCGCACGTTCAGCGCCGAGACCTCTAAATTAGTCGTAGCCACGGGGCTCCCAGCCGTCGAACTCCGCTCGACCCACTTCGCCGGCGGCCGGCCGTTCGTGGGCTGCAACAATGAAGACATCGGCCGCATGGTGGCCGAGCACCTCTACGAACGCGGCTTCCGGCACTTCGCCGCCTACAGCCAGCGCAACGAGGAGTTCTTCATCGAGCGCGTGAACAACTTCAAGAAGGTCGTCCGCACCTATGGCCACCGCTGCCTCGAGCTCCCCGAGGACCATCCTGAGCGCGTCCCGGACTGGGAGCAGAGCCAGTCCCGCCTGATCCAATGGATCGCGCAACTGCCCAAGCCCATCGGCATCTTCGCGACGACGGACCAGCTTGGTGTGCGCCTGCTCGAGGCCTGCCAGACGGCCGGCGTCGCCGTGCCAGAAGAAGTCGCGGTCGTCGGCGCCGAGAACGAGGAGACGCTCTGCAGTTTCACCACCCCGCCCCTCTCGAGCGTCCGCTTTGATGGCCAGGCGGTAGGTTTCGCCGCCGCCGAACTCCTCGACCGAATGATGAAGGGTAAGTCCGGCCGGCCGAAGCCGATCCTGCTGGCGCCCAAAGGCATCGTGGTGCGCGGCTCTTCCGGCGAACTAGTGATCAGTGACCGGCTCGTGGCCCGCGCGGTCGCGCTCATTCGCGAGGGCGCCGTCCGCGGACTCGACGTCAACGAACTATCCGTGAAACTGGGCGCCTCGCGCAGCACGCTCGATCGACGCATGAAGACGGTGCTCAAGCGTTCGCCGAAGGACGAGATCCTGCGCGTGCGTTTCCGTGAAGTGGAGCGTCTCCTCCGCCAAACCAACCTTACCATTGACCTCATCGCGGAGCAGACAGGTTTCACGCACAGCCACTACCTACAGGCGGCCTTCAAGGCGCGCTATAAGCAGACGCCCGGAAAATTCCGACGCGCGAAGGCCTGATCAGCGGTTCAGCCCGACGACGTCCTCGGGCTCGGCCCAGGCGAAGACGGTGGACTTCGAGCCGACCCGCTGGCGCGGATTGGCTTCGGAGATCTTGAGGACCACGCCTTCCTTGGTCTTGAAATCGTGCAGCGAGACATCGCCCTGGAAGAGCGAGGCCGTGATCGACCCTGCAAAGGCGTTCTCGTCGGGCGCCATGAAATCAAGCTTCAGGCACTCGGGACGGATGCAGACGACGATTTTCGCTCCAGGGCCCGGAGCGCTATCGGGCGTCGCGAGCGCACCTCGGACTTCGCCGACAGCGGTCTCGGCGACGAACTCGCCGGCGCCGACCTGGGTGACCTTGCCAGGAATGAGGTTCGCAGATCCAAGGAAGGTCGCGATCCAGCTGTCGGCCGGGCGGCGATAGAGGTCGATGGGGAGGCCAGCCTGGACGATGCGGCCTTCATGCATGATCGCGAGGCGGTCGGCCATCGCGAAGGCGTCCTTCTGGTCGTGCAGTACGCAGAGCACCGTCACGCCAGTCGTACGGACGAGCTTGCGGATGACTTCGCGGACCTCGAGGCGCGAAGCGGCGTCGAGGTTGCTCAGGGGTTCGTCGAGCAACAGGAGTTTCGGACGCAGCGCCAGCACGCGGGCGAGCGCGATGCGTTGCTGTTGGCCGCCGGAAAGTTCCTGCGGACGGCGAGAGGCCCAGCCATCGGCACCGACGAGTTTCAGTGCCTCGAGGGCCCGGGCCTTGATCTCGGCGGCCGGGAGTTTTTCGGCGTCGAGCGAGAACGCGGCGTTCTCGAGAACGGAGAGGTGCGGGAAGAGCGTGTAGTTCTGGTGGACGAACCCGAAGCCGCGTTCGGCGGACTCGGCGAAGGTGATGTCGCGGTTATCGAGCAAAACCGTGCCGCCTTGGGATTCAATCTGCCCGGCGAGCACCTTGAGCAAGGTCGTCTTGCCGCTGCCGGAGGGCCCCAGCAGGCAACAGAGCGTGCCCGCCTCCACGACGAGGTCGACCCCCGCGAGGACGGGCGTCGAGCCGAGCTGGCGGCGCAGGCCGGTGAGGCGGAGGGTGGGCACGGCCGGAACCTAGGCACAAGCCCCTCCGGGGGGCAAGGTCGCCCGCCGACTGTGAATGATTTCTCCGTCGGCTTCGCCTTCCCACGCTTGCCACGGGGCCGGTTTCGGGCAATTTGACGACTCCCATGCGTAACGACGACGAAGACGAGGACGAGAAGACCCCGGCCGCACCCAAGGACGGCGGCCCGAGCTCCCTGCTCATCCAGAAGAAGTTCCTCGAACAGCGGAAGATCTTCCTCTGGGGCGCCGTCGAAGACGCTTCGGCCCGCGACATCGTCGAAAAGCTCCTTTACCTGGACGGCATCGACCCCGGCAAAGAGATCACTTTCTACATCAATACCCCGGGCGGCTCCATCACCTCCGGCATGGCCGTCTATGACACCATCCGCATGATCACCTCCCCCGTGAAGGTCGTCGTCACCGGCATGGCCGCCTCGATGGGCTCCATCCTCCTGCAGGCCCCCAAGGAAAAGGGCAATCGCCTCCTCTTCCCCCATTCCCGCGTGATGATCCACCAGCCGCTCATCATGGGCCGCATCCAGGCCACCGCCGTGGACATCCACATCCAGGCCCAGGAAATGGAACGCCTCCGCTCCGAGCTCAACGAGATCCTCGCCAAGGCCTCGAAGCAGAAGATCGAGAAAGTCACCAAGGATACCGACCGCGACTTCTACATGACCGCCGAGGAGGCCATCGAGTATGGCCTCGCTGACGCGATCGTGAAGAAGCTCTGAGTCCGTCCCACGCGCATGGGCATCGGCGACCGGGCCTACATGCGAGATCGTTCCGCCCCGCGCGTGCCGATCACCATGACGGCATGGGTCGTCGGCATACTCGTCGGCTTCTTCATCCTTAACTTGATTCAGGAATCCGCACACGCGGACTTCCTCGGTTGGATGGTGCTCGACGAAAGCCAGCCCAGCGTCTGGCAGTGGCTCACCTACGCTCTCCTGCACAAGGAATTCTGGCACCTCCTCGGCAACTGCCTCATCCTCTGGTGGACCGGCGCGACGGTCGAACAGGAACACGGACCGGCCACGTTCCTGAAGGTCCTCGTCGGCGGCGCGCTCATCGGCGCGCTTACCTGGTATCTCACCGGATTGGGCGGCGGCCATAACGGCGCACTCGTCGGTATCTCCGCTGGCGTCTACGCGCTGATGCTCGTCGCACTCCTCGATAAGCTCGAACACCAGATCACGCTGCTGTTATTCTTCTTCATCCCGGTCACACTCAAGGTCCGCTGGCTGCTCATCGCGACCGCGCTCTTCACGTTGCTCGGATGGGGCTTCTCGGAATTACCCGGACGTCATGAATGGCTCGGCTGGAAAGCCGCCTGGCCTGACGGCATCGCCCACTCGGCCCACCTCGGCGGCCTGATCTTCGGCTGGCTCGCCTGGCGTTATCTCAATCGGACAAATTGGGCCCCTAGTTACGCTCAGGTGCAGGAACCCATGCCAACCGACGCCCCGAGCCCCGCTGTCGAGACTCCGACTGAAGAGAATCCCTCATCCCGCCCGTTCACTTCTGCCCAAGCCCGCGCGGAAATGGACAGGCTGCTGGACAAGATTTCGGCCGGGGGATTCGGCTCGCTCACTGCTGGCGAGAAACGTAGGCTCGAAGAACTTAGCGCCCGCCTACGCTAAGTTCCCCCTCCCCACCTTTTATGCGACTCAGACTTTTCCTGCTGCCGATCTTGATGATGGCAGCGCTGGCCTCCGCTCAGACCGGCAGCTTCACCACCACGCAGTCGATGCAGAACGAGACCCGCGCCACCGCGGCCCTTCTCGAGAAGCTCCACATCAGCAAGAAGGACATGGGCTCGGTCGACATGAACTCGGTCGTGAAGACCTACTGCGAGAACCTCGACGGCGCGAAGATGTACTTCACGGCCGAAGAAGTGGACGAGTTCATCAACCGCTACGGCAAGACGCTCGATCTCTACCTCCAGCGCGGCAACCTGACCCCGGCCTTCGAGATCTACTCCCTGTTCAAGAAGAAGGTCAACGAGCGCACGGTCTCGAACCTCGCCTCCCTCGACCAGGCGATCGACCTCACCCAGCCCGGCACCTTCCCGGTCGACCGCAAGAAGGCCGAGTGGCCCGCCAACCAGGAAGCCGCCGACGCCCTCTGGGCCCGCCGCCTCCGCCTCGACATGCTCTCGGAACTCCTCGGGGAAGACCGCACGGGTAGCACCAAGGCCCCCAAGGACCACGCCCTCCCGGAGATCACCCCGGAGAAGACGAAGGAGGCCGTCGCCCGCCTGAAGAAGCGCTACGACAAGTCCCGCACCTACCTCAACTTCGACCAGAACGAGGTCGAGGAGATCTTCCTCAACTCCTACGCCAGCCAGTACGACCCGCACTCGACGTTCTTCTCTCAGCAGTCGCTGGAGGAATTCGAGATCGCGATGCGCAATTCGCTCGTGGGCATCGGCGCCACCCTGTCCGACGAAGACGGCTACTGCGTGGTGAAAGACATCCTCCCCGGCGGCCCGCTCGACCTCTCGCACCAGGTGAAGCCCGGCGATAAGATCATCGGCGTCGGCCAAGATGCCAAGGGCGAGATGGAAGACATCGTCGGCATGCGCCTCTCGAAGGCCATCAGCCGCATCCGCGGCAAGCAGGGCTCCTCGGTCCGCCTCCTCGTCGACATGGCCGCGGGCGGCCGCAAGACGGTCGTCCTCAAGCGCGACCAGATCAAGCTCGTCGGCCAGATGGCCTCGGCCAAGGCCTTCGAAGTCACCAACGGCAACGGCACGGTGATGCTCGGCGTCATCGACCTCCCGGCCTTCTACGGCAAGAACCCTGACGGCTCCGGCTCCAGCCCTTCCGCCGACATCGAGCAGCTCATCAATAAACTGAAGTCGCTCGGTATGAAGGCCCTCATCATGGACCTCCGCAAGAACGGCGGCGGCCTCCTGACCGAAGCGGTCGACATTTCCGGCCTCTTCATCCCGAAGGGCTCGGTCCTCCAGGTCCGCGACAGCCAAGGCCGCTCCGAAGACTACCGCGACGAAGACGAGAAGGTGGCCTGGAACGGCCCGCTGATCGTGCTGACTTCGAAGCTCTCCGCCTCCGCCTCCGAGATCTTCGCCGGCGCGATGCATGACCACCGCCGCGCAATCATCGTCGGCGACACGACCACCCACGGCAAGGGCTCGGTCCAAAACATCATCGAGCTAAGCCGCTTCGACAAGAACCTTAAGTCGGCGGTGAAGGTGACCATCCAGAAGTGGTACGCCCCCAGCGGCTCCTCTATCCAGCTCAAGGGCGTCCCGGCCGATATCGTCGTTCCCTCCGTCTACTCGGTGCTGCCCGTGTCCGAAGCGGATCTCGATCGCCCCCTGCCCTGGGATTCCGTCACCCCTACGCTGACCAAGGCCGATGAAGGCGATTGGCTGAAGGCCAAGCTGACCGACGACCTGATCACGCAGCTCGCCGCCGGTTCCGCCCGTCGCCAGTCCGAGCTCCCGGAATTCCTCACGCTCTCCCGCACGATCGATTGGACGAAGAGCCGCCAGGTCCGCAAAGACGTATCCCTCTCGCTCGACCAGCGCCGCACCGAGCGCAAGGACGACCTCGAATTCCGCGACCAGATCCGCCGCGAACTTTCCGACTACGCGAAGAAGGCCTTCAAGGTCAGCGACGTGAAACTCGATGCCGCCATCGAACAGGACAAGAAGGATGGCGCCGGCGCGGCCGCGAAGAGCAAGAAGGCCAGCCGCATGCGTGATCCCCTCGAAGACGACGATTGGCCGGAGTACGACATCCAGCTCCAGGAAGCGGTGCGGATCGCGACCGACTGGACCGGCCTCCTCCCCGCCGCATCGGTCGCGGCCGCCGCCGAGACGAAGAAGAAGTAAGCCTGCGGCGGGGATCCGCTGGCATGGTGAACTGCTGCGAAGCAAAGAGAGGCCGCCCAACCAGGCGGCCTTTTTTGTTTCATGATTTTACAGGTAGGGTCAGCACTGCGTGCTGACCTAGCTGCCTCTTGGCCGCCGCAGGGCGGTCCGCTTCGCAGCAGTTCCCCCATGCCAGCATCCCCCCATGGCATCCTGTTTGATTTGCCCACCCTCCACTCACCCAACAACCTTATCGAATGCTCTCCCCCGAAGCACTGACCTATGGCACCCTTCTGATCACGGGCTTCCTGATTCTCCGTCGCTCGCGACGCGCCGGCCTCACCCTGCGGCGCCAGCACGGCCTGATCGACGGCCAGCCAGTCCAGCTCCACACGCTCACGAACGCCCGCGGCATGGAAGTGTCGGTCAGCGAGTTCGGTGCCACGCTTACCTCCATTCGTGTGCCCGACGTCCATGGCCGCCTCGGCGAAGTCACCCTCGGCCTCCGCTCGCTTGAAGACTACGTCGCCGGCAATCCGTTCCTCGGCAGCACCGTCGGTCGCTATGCCAACCGCCTCGCCGGCGGCCAGTTGACCATCGATGGCCGCACCATCGCCCTCGCTCAGAACAACAACGGAAACCATCTGCACGGCGGCCTCCGCGGGCTTGATAAGCGCATCTGGAAGTCCGAAGCGATTCGCACGGCTGACGCCTCTTCGGTTCGCCTGACCTACGTCAGCCCCGATGGCGAAGAAGGCTATCCCGGCACGCTCAGCGTGACGGTCACCTACACCCTGACCGACGCGTCCGACGAACTGACGATTGACTTCGTGGCCACGACCGACGCCCCGACGGCCTGCAATCTGACGAACCACGTCTTCTTCAATCTCGCCGGCCAAGGCAGCATCCTCGACCACCGCCTGACGCTCCGCTCCGATCGCCTCGTGCCGGTCACCTCGGCGCTCATCCCGACCGGCGAGTTCATGGACGTCACGAACACGCCGTTCGACTTCCGTCGCTCGCACGCGATCGGCGAACGTATCGGCGCCCCGCACGATCAGCTCCGTCGCGGCCGTGGCTACGATCACTGCTACGACCTCGGCACGGACAAGTCCCTGAAGTCCGCCGCCTTCGTCACCGAAGCCTCCTCCGGTCGCACGCTCGAAGTCCTCACCGACGCCCCGGGCCTGCAACTCTACACCGGCAACTTCCTCACTGGCACCGTCCAAGGCCGCTGGCCTAAGCCCTTCGCCTTCCGTCAGGGCTTCTGCCTCGAACCCG
>Ga0194048_10000069_pt1 | contig 42317 bp, 37 predicted proteins | sample JunL225m_MetaG_FD_161685 | JGI IMG/M metagenome (GOLD analysis project Ga0194048, IMG submission 161685) | Anoxic zone freshwater microbial communities from boreal shield lake in IISD Experimental Lakes Area, Ontario, Canada - Jun2016-L222-5m | ecosystem: Environmental > Aquatic > Freshwater >...
AATCCCACCTTCTCCGCCATGGTTAATCGCATGAGGCGTGTCCTCGTTTGCGCAGTGATTGCTTCGTGCAGTCTTGGAGCTGTCGCGCCATCGGCGCAGGCGGCAAATTGCGCCGCAACGTACACCGTGAAGAGCGGTGACTCATGGTGGCGCATTGCCGAAAAGAACAACACCAACTTGCGCAAAGTGTTGACGCTAAACAACGCGAAAGAGTCAACGAAATTGCTTGTTGGAAACACGGTGTGCGTACCCGCACCCGCACAAGTTGCGCCTCCTGCACAAAACTTCACACGGGCTGAAGTTGTTCAGTTCATTCGCGATGCATGGCCGGATGAATTGGAAGAACGCGCGTTGGCCATTGCCCAACGCGAAAGCAAATTACGACCGGGTGCTGTCAGTGGTTCTGGATGTTGCTACGGGCTGTTTCAGATTTACTACCGCTGGCATAAATCATGGCTGCCAAATGTTGGCGTGAATTCTGCACGCGACCTCTTTGACCCACGACTAAACGCATTTGCCGCATACCGCATGTATCAACGCAATAACGGCTGGGGTCCCTGGGAGTAGCCATTTGCCGTTGTTGGCGACTTATTTTGGCGGTTACACTGAAGACGTAGTTTGCACTCGTAGCTCAATGGATAGAGCATTTGATTACGGATCAAAAGGTTGTAGGTTCGAGTCCTGCCGGGTGCACCAATCGCTTATTTGTAGGATTTGAAGCGTGAGGATTCGCGCGTGACGAAATCGTCGAGCTATCGCGCAGACATTCAAGGTCTCCGCGCAATTGCAGTGCTACTTGTCCTTATGTTTCATTTTGAGACCAGACTCAAAGGCGGATACCTGGGTGTTGATATGTTTTTCGTTATCTCTGGGTTTGTCATTGCATCCTCCACTCTGCGCGAGGTGGATCAAACAGGCAAGTTTTCTTGGAGAGCCTTTGTAAATCGTCGGGTTAGAAGACTGTTACCTGGAATAGCCTTAGTAACAGTAGTTACGTCCATAGCATCCCTGTTTTTATTGAGTCCATTTGGTCCACAAAAGGAAACAGCGAAAATGATGGTTAGTGCGGCTTCATATACATCAAATTTTGTCTTGATGCCACAGAACTACTTTTCACTGGATCCAAAAGCAAACCCCCTCTTGCACCTTTGGTCATTAGCGGTAGAAGAGCAGTTCTATTTTGTTTGGCCTATTGCAATCATCGTGTTTGTCGGTCTCCGTAAACATCTTCATGCTCGACTGTTTCGGTTCACGGTTTGGGTTGGGATTTTGGCTGTCTTATTGGCGTCGTGCTGGCTGTTTCTTATGTGCTCAATTCATGGGTCTCACGTAAATGATTATCGGTGGTTCAGACCATTAATTCAACGGAATATCAAGCCGGAACACTTTGCCTTTTATTCTCCGTTCACACGAACTTGGGAGTTCGTTACTGGAGTATTGGTTGCGTTATTGCTGCGATCAAGGATTGTTGCTTTAGTGTTCAAAACCGGATCGCTACTTGCGTGTGGTGGGGCTGGATTGGTGCTTTTCGGAGTGGCATGGGCATCCAAGTACCCAGAAATACAACATGAAGGGAACTGGTCAACCAACACCTCGGCAACACTCGTGATCACGATAGGCACGGCCTTCTGGATTCTTGGTGGCTCTAACGACAGGTTTTTGGGAAGGCTGATTTCTACGCGGCCACTCACGATGATTGGTGATTGCTCGTACAGCATCTACTTGTTGCATTGGCCGATTTGGGTTCTCCTGATTACATCTTTAAAGCAGTCAAATAATGTGCTTGTGCTTGCGCTTGCCATGTCTTTTAGTTTGGGTTGGTTGCAATTTCGATATGTTGAGGAGCCCATTCGTTCGCGAAACAACTTGCCAAATGCAAAGACATTTAGCTTTGTAGGTTCATTTGGCCTGGTCGCTGTAATTGGATTCGCAGTGATGACGTTTGCAACACCATTGGTTGCATTGCACTTGGCGGGGGTTAAGCCCAATGAGATCTCTCTACATATCATCGAGAAGCCTTGTTTTGGTGAACGATTTGTCATGGAGAGTGCACAAAGTTGCATATATCCAGCATCGAGCAATCAAGGTGCGGCGATTTTAGTTGGTGACTCGATGGCAAAATCTCTCAGTGACGGATTCGTTCAGGCTTCAAATGCCCAAGGGCTAAATGGCTATGTATTTTCATATCCTGGTTGCGCGTTTCAATTATTTGACTCACCCTTTACAGCTACAAATGAATGTGTAAGGTGGCGAACAGATGTTTTGAGTGCACTGCGAAAACTCAATCCAGAGATTGTGATGATTGCCAATCTCAATTCCCTTTACGTAGATCCACCTCTTCCAGACTGGAGCGTTGAAGAGACTCAACTCATTTGGGGGTCGCAAATTACACAATTGTTGAATGTACTTTCGGAATTACGTACGCAGGTGATTTTTGTCGAGCCTCCACCTCGTTTTGCATACGACTTGCGCTATGACTTGTCACTACTTTGGCCAAATACCGTGAAAGAACCTCGAGGTGATGTCATCGCCCGTAGGAAAACGATTAACGAAATTGAACAAAATGCTGCAGCAGGGTTCAATTTTGTTCAGCCAACTGTCAATTTTACCGATCGGTTTTGTAATGCCAGCATTTGTGATCCGAAAATTGACCGCGAGTTTATGTTTGAGGACAACGATCATTTGTCGGTTGACGGCAGTCGGTTCGTTGAGCCCATACTACAGAAGGCCATTAGAGACGTTCTTGTTCCGTAATCTTTATTTGTCGATGCACAATATGAACCGCAAGTAGGTTCAGTTCTAAAGCAGGTAATAAACACCTGAAATTGCTACCGCAAACAGCAAGTTAGTTAATGCGATAACGAAGGCCGTTGTTGATCTTTGCCTGTTTTCATGAAAAAGGAGAACTAAAGAAAGCCAAAACATTGAAGTTGGAATGAATAAATAATGTGTATTTAGCCATCCATTTCCGTGAATCAAAAGAATCAAGAGAACAAAAGCGCCCCCAAAGAGCTTCAAAGGCGGCAATATGGAACGCAAATTAATCAATCTGGCAAAATTCGCCTGCATGACCCAAATAGCTAGGAGGACTAGAGGAATGAGCCAGAAAATGGCCACGTCGAAACCAAGTAAAGGTTCACCAATACTTTTGCGTATGTATTGTGGAGAGAAGTTGTAGAGAGCCTTGTGGAGCTCACTTATGAGAGAAAGCTTTGGGTTGTTGCGTGGCGAATATGAATTCCACTGGATGAATAAAGAAATTGAAGTGATCGAAAAGAGCAACACTTCAAACCTATGAAGTCGTTTGAAACTTTGAATCAGATTTAATCCCAGAAAAGCTAACGCTATAACTGTCGTGAGCGTTGAGAGAGATGTAACAAAAAATAAGACTGCAACTAAGACTCTACCAATTTTTGAATTTGGATACATTCGAGTCGCGCTCACAACAATCATGAATAGAGAAAGTGGCCAAATTATGGTATTCACTTGGGCCAGAATTACAAGATTGGAAAACGGTAGCAAAACGCAATATCCCAACGAAAGCAAAGCCATTCTTCGTGAAGTCTTGGTACCAATAATGAAACAAGTACATGAAGTAATCACAGCAAATGACAGTGTCATCAATAAATAAGCATTAAAAGTAAAAGATGAGTCTGGCCCAAGCATGGCGAGGCGGACAAATGCTCGAATCCACACAATTAGGTAGTTGTTGTAGGAGTCAAATAACCCTAAATGGTCAATCCGACCAAAGCCGCTTGTTGGAGTCGGCCGATTAGTTGCGTGTAAATATAGTTCGAGGTCATCGCCCCACAACTCTCTCCTATATCCATAACCTCTTATTCCGTAAACGACGAGCGCTATTGAGGTGAGAAGTACAAAAAAAAGCTGTTGACTCATCTCGTCAACAAGGCTTTGAATGCGTTTAATCAAAACGAATGTTCCCCTGTGCAGTGTCCAGAAGTTCTATGTTTAGAAACACTCCATGCTGTAAGGAAGTAGTTTGACGATTCAAATTCAAACCAAATGAATTCATCATCGCCAGTGGCTGCACCTAGAGCGTCACTGAGAAGAAGGTGGGTTCCTGTTCCTTGATTTATGGAAACAGGAATTGTTTTTAGCAACCCGATTTCGGAGAAAAACTTGACTTCAACTACGGAGCAATCAGCGGTTTCGCCGTCGTTCGCGAACGAAAGCCATGTGTCAAATTCAGATGAATGAATGAGTTGTCCCCATGTGGTTCGTGGGCGAGCGCTTGAATGTAAGACATTGAAATTCTGCATCGAAACATTAATTGAACTCTCAAGCCCCGAAGCGCTGAACACGATTTGATGATTGATTCTCATGGGCGTGTTTCCCGTTTTTGGTTTGGCGATGAGCGTGAAGGCTCGTGCTTCATGAGGAGTGACTTCAAGTGATGCGATGAGCTGGTTGATGTCAATGTCTAACGAGTCATTGCCGGGAGAAACCAATTCAAATTCTTTCGATGTGGCCAGAGTTGTGCCGTGTGCATCTTTAATGAGAACGCTAAACGCAAGAGTGGAAGGAGATTGGATGGGGTAAATACGAACGCTTGTGGTGAGCCCGTCAATTACGGGGTATGTGCGGTGTGCAGGGTGTGCATCATCCCAGTACTCACCCGGCACCTGTGAACCGTCGTAGTAGGAGTGATTAGCCGATAGGTCTCCGCTTGGTGATGTTTGCCCAACGAGCAGTCGACCATAAAACATGTCTTGGCGTGGTTGTCGGATGAGGAGGACACCCTGTTGATGTTCAATTTCAGGAAAAACCGAACCGAGGGTAAATATTTGATGCGTAAGACGAGGGATGTCAACAGCAAGCGTTGTAGAAACCGACACTGAATTGCTTTTAAACTGAAGGCCTATTTCATCCTGCAACCGATGTTGACCTGCATAGACCGTAAAAAATGTTGAGGTGAGTGGGTCTTGCGCGATATCAATCGCACCTTCCTCTACTTGAATAGTGTTGATCTCGTCATCTTCAAAAATGTCATTGAGCACTCGGTTAAATGAATGAACCGTGCTGTACGACTGCGGGCCTCGGTTGTTTACCATGACGGCTGGGAACGGGATCACCATGTTACTTGAGGAAAAAAACTCAACGAGATAGCTCGTTGCTTGTGCACAAAAGTCTCTCTGAAGGTGAAAGGTGTAGACGCGCGGCTCGTTGATGGGGAACAGGCGTGTGCTTATCCTCGCGCCAAGTTCATCTACAGCAGTTAATCGCAGTCCAACATTTGGGTTGTTTCGCTTGATTAAAAAGTGATTGAGAAAACTAATTGACACTTCCGTGTTTGGAATGGTTGGAACGAGAAGCGATGCTCGGTGAGTTGAATTCTTTTGTGCGTCTTCGTAAGAATCAAGCCGAGTTTTTTCAACATCGCGAAGTGACTTCATGAAATCAGTCTACTGAAGTGGTTTCCATCCGTTAGTCACTATGTCTTCTTCGTCAGAGTTGTTAGGTCTACCTTCCCAGCGAAGTTCGCCAGGGGTTTTTGCTAACGCGGCGATGAGTCCTTGCATTGGGGTGTCACCAACAATTTGAATCATGTTGCGGGCCGCATAATGGGGATCACTGGCAATGTCAGACATGTCAAACACAGGCCCAACAGCAGCTTCTGCCTCTTCAAATATTGCAACCACTTCATTACGAGTTCGCGTTGAACACCATTCACCCATGAGCTCTTGCAACAATTCACGATGTTCCATGCGCCCGCCAAATGTGGTGAATCGCTCATCGGTTTCTAAGCCAAGAATTTTCATCACTCGTGCAGCAACGCTGTCGCTCGATGCAGATACGCCTACCCATTTGCCATCTACACACTGGTACACACCGCGCGGAACGGTGTACGGCAATCCAGAGCCAAGCCGTGGCTGCAATTCTCCCGAAAGCTTGAATAACGAAATGACTGGTCCCATCATTTGGAAAATGGTGGTCAGCAAGTTCACGTCCACAACCTGGCCAACACCCGAGTGCAAGGCGACCATTGCAGCAAATGCTGCGGTGATTCCCGTGACTTCATCGGTAAGTGCAATTGCAGGCAACATCGGCGGCCCATCAGGGTCGCCACTAATTGCAGCAAGGCCAGCCATCGATTCAGCAATGGAAGCAAAGCCTGGTCGTTTTGCGTATGGCCCGTCTTGGCCGAATCCAGAAACACGTACGACAACCAGTTTCGGGTTCCGCGCAATCAGCATGTCGGGGTGCAGGTCAAGTCGCTCGAGCGTTCCTGGTCGAAAGTTTTCAACTAATACGTTTGCTTCGTCGAGCAACTTCAAAAACAATTCGCGATCATCAATATTCTTTAGGTCAAGCGCAATATTGCGCTTGTTGCGGTTCACTAATTTCCACCACAGGCCACTGCCATCTCGTGGGTCGCGCCATGCCATGCCGCGAAGCGAGTCGCCAGTGTCTGGTCGTTCAACTTTGATGACATCGGCGCCGAAGTCGGCTAAGTACCGAGCGCAGTTTGGCCCGGCGAGCACCGTAGAAATATCAAGTACTCGAATATCGGAGAGTGGCCCGCTCATTGGCAGTTGCCGCTAAAACTAAAAGCCAGGTCGTGTGCGTCGAGTAACAGCAGAGTCATTCCACCAGCGACCACTAAACCGCCATGCGGTGTGCAGTGGCTCACGTGGAATTGATGGTCCAACTTTTGGCCACAACGCTTCAATTGCAGCAGCGATTGCTGTTGCTTCTTCTGTGGTTGGGTTGGGAGTGACGCTGTGTTGCATTGCAGGCCTACAGCGGCATGTTGCCGTGCTTGCGGCGTGGCAACTCTTCGCGCTTTGACTTCAACATTTCAAATCCGGCGATGAGCTTGATGCGTGTTTCCGCTGGGTCAATAACGTCGTCAACATAACCACGCTCGGCTGCTGCATATGGGTTCGAATATTTTTCGGTGTATTCGTTTACCAATTCGGCGCGGCGAGCAACTGGGTCTGCTGCTTGTTGCAATTCACGGCGATACACAATTTCAACAGCACCTTGAGGCCCCATCACTGCAAGTTCTGCAGTTGGCCATGCGTATGCAAGGTCGGCACCAATGGACTTCGAGTTCATCACCACGTATGCGCCGCCGTATGCCTTGCGCGTAATTACTTGAATGCGTGGCACGGTGCTTTCGCAATATGCGTACAGCAGTTTTGCGCCATGGCGAATAATGCCGCCGTATTCCTGGTCTACTCCAGGAAGGAATCCGGGAACGTCTACGAAAGTGACGATTGGAATGTTGAATGCATCACAGGTGCGCACAAACCGCGCGGCCTTTTCGCTGCTTTCAATATCGAGCACGCCTGCCAGCACCATTGGCTGGTTACCAACAACACCAACTGCTTGGCCGTTCAAGCGCGAGAAACCGCACACAATGCTCTTTGCCCAATGCGGGAAGTATTCAAAGAATTCGCCGTCGTCCATTACTTCGGCAATAACTTTCTTCATGTCGTATGGCTGATTGGCCGAGGCAGGAAGAATGGTGCGCAACGATTCACACAACCGTGTTGGGTCATCGGTTGCTTCACCTGCAGGAACTTCTGACAGGTTGTTTTGTGGCAAGAAGCTAAGCAAGTAACGAACGTCCTGCAAGCACGATTGTTCGTCGGCGCTCACAAATGTTGCAACACCACTCTTTGAAGCGTGGCTCATTGCACCGCCAAGTTCTTCAAGCGTTACTTCTTCGCCGGTCACTGTTTTTACAACGTCTGGTCCCGTAATAAACATGTGGCTGGTTTCGCGCACCATGAAAATAAAGTCGGTCATGGCCGGTGAGTACACAGCGCCACCCGCGCATGGTCCAAGAATTACCGAAATTTGTGGGATCACTCCCGATGCCTGCACGTTGCGATGGAAGATGCCGCCGTAACTTGCAAGCGAAACCACGCCTTCTTGAATTCGTGCGCCTGCTCCATCATTCAAACCAATAATCGGGGCGCCAACTTTCAGCGCCAAGTCCATCAATTTGTGAATTTTCTCGGCGAACACTTCGCCCAGTGCTCCACCAAACACGGTGAAGTCTTGGCTGTACACAAACACTTTGCGTCCGTCGATGGTTCCCCAACCGGTAATGACGCCGTCGGTGTACGGGCGCTCTTCAAGACCTGCTGCATGTGCGCGGTGACGCGCGAGCAAGTCAAGTTCGTGAAAGCTTTCGGGGTCGAGCAGAGTGGTAATGCGCTCGCGTGCGAGCAGCTTGCCCTTTTCGTGTTGACGCTCTACCGAGCGTGGCGAACCGGCGTTGTAGGCCTGTTCTTTGCGTGCTTGAAGGTCTTGCAGTTTGGCATCCATGGCGTTGCTACTCACGCGCTAGACGCTAGTGCCCAAGCGGGGTTCAGCCGCCGACGGTGGTGGGTACTGCGGGAACTGTCGTCTCTGGAACAGTGGTTTCTGGGGTGGTCGACTGCACCACCGTGAGTGTGGTGGCAAGTGGAACCATGTCGCCAGTAGTGGTGGCTCCCGTAACTTCAATGGACCACACGCCAGCCACCTTCAAGTTGAACAGCCCGTCGTAGGCAACAATGGCCGCGCCACGTCGCTTCAATGGCACATTGATCTCAATGCCTTCAAATGCTGGGTCTGGCGGAATCAACTTGATGATGAAGTTATTGATGCGCTTCGGATTCAACAATTCAATACGCATGGCATTGGTGCCAGTTGTTGCTGGCGAAATAGACAACACAATGTGGAAGCGATCGTTTTGTAGTTCTTCGCGGAACTCATAAGCAACACTCGACTTAATAACTGCAGCGTTTGCTTGTGGTGGTTTCATCGGAATCATCCACGATGTAAGTGCAAGCACCACAATGCCAATCACTATTTCGGCAGTCAGAACACGACGCAAGCGCCACGCCATTTTTCCAGACAGGTCTTGAATGCGTGCGAACTTTGTAGCAACAAAACTCTTCAGCATCAGCGCAAGGAACACCATGAGTGCGGTAAACACCATGCCCAAAATTCCAAGTCGACCGTGACCAGAACTGAAAATTGCTAAACTGTCGAGCAACAACATTTGAATAAATCCGGTGATTGCACCAACGACCATGAGTGGGCCAGAAATTTTGGTGAAACCATGCACTGCTTGTACAAGGTCGGAATCGCCCGGACCAGTAAGCACCGTGCGCACCAGCAAAATCATTCCGCCCAACCACAGCCCAATGCTGAGCGCGTGTCCAACTCCGAATACATAATTCAAGAATGGAACATTCTGGCCAACACGGGTGAGGCCGTACGTTGCCATCATCAATGTGATGATGGTGAGAGCAGGAACTTGCGTTGTTGGGTCAACAATTTTTTCTGGGTCAAATGCCACCCAAAATGCGCCAGCAACTAAGACAAATCGCAAAATCAAGATTGCTCCTGCACTACCACCAGTGTGACTAAACCAACTAAATGGGCTGAGCGCACTGGCGAACCCGTCATTGGAATGACGGAAGGTATTCATGGCAACGATTAAGTACATGGTGACAACGGCAAGTAACCATGTCAGTTTGAAGAAGCGCAAACAGATTGGGTATTCGGTGCCTTCTGGCCAAGCGAGCAACATCAGAATCAGTCCACCGAATAATGCGGACACAAGCAAGTACTCGGCAATGCGCAACAAACCCAACACGATTCCGGTTTTGCGACCCGCACCCGAGTATGTAGTAACAGTTTCGCCAATCGCCGTCACTGTTTCGCCTGGGGCAACGATTGTGGTTTCTGTTGCCGTAGCCGTGCTGTCTTGTGTGACATTGAGAGCAAACGCAATTGACCCAGCGGAATTCGACGATGCGATGCTCCACTTAATGACGCACTGACCGTTTTCTGGTTGTTGTCCCGTTAATGGAATACCAAATACCAAGTTGTCTTGCGTTGCTGGCGGGTTTAACGCAACTGATATATCGGCGTTTGGTCCGCACAGCAGTTCCACCTTCAAATCACCTTCAACAACAGTTCTAAAGTTCAACTGCAGAGCCTTAGGTGGAACTTGAAGAGTTGAGCCTGAATCAGGGTTTGACGAGATCACCTCATTGGTCCCGGCAGCGGCAAATGCCGATGGTGCAAACGTGCCGGCGACAGCGGCAATGAGGCCGAGGCCACACACCAGGCGGACCGATTTACGGCGTAGAACATGCAGGATTTTCGTCATGGCGTCACCTAGACGGTAGCCAAATCTGACCGTGAACCACCTCGTAGGTAGGCTCGCAGGCAATGGCTGTCCAATCTCTTTACCGTCGCTACCGCCCTCGTCGCTTCGACGAACTGAAGGGCCAAGAGCATGTAGTCCGCGCTCTGCGCAACGCGGTTATCAACCATCGCGAAGGTCAGGCGTATCTGTTCTCTGGTCCACGCGGTACAGGTAAAACCTCAACCGCCCGCATTCTGGCCAAGGTGTTGAATTGCGAGTCGCCAGAAGAAGGCGAGCCATGCGGCATTTGTAACTCGTGTGGTTCTATCGACAGCGGTAATTCATACGACGTATTGGAACTGGATGCCGCCAGCAACAACGGTGTCGAAAACATGCGCGACCTCATTGAGCGCTCGTCGCTTGGCAACCCTGGTCGCCACCGCGTGTTTATTTTGGACGAAGTGCACATGTTGTCCAAGGCAGCGGAAGCCGCACTGCTGAAGACACTTGAAGAACCACCACCGCATGTGGTGTTCGTGTTGGCAACAACTGACCCGCAGAAGGTGAGCGAAACCATTCGCTCACGCACGCAGCACTTGCAGTTTCATTTATTACCGCTACACGATCTTGAAGAACACGTTCGTTGGGTCATTAAAGACGCCAACCTAAAAGTAAGTGAAGACGCAATCGCACACGTACTTGTACAAGGCGGCGGATCTGCGCGCGACACCTTGTCTGCACTCGAACTCATTGCAGCAGGTGGTGGCGAAGTTGGCGAGCAAATGTCGTCCGATGAATTCATTGAAGCCATTAGCGAACAAGACCCAGCGCGCGCACTTGCAGCCACCGCATTTTCCATTCAGCAAGGCAACGACCCGCGTTCACTGACCGAAGAAATTGTTCGTCACCTACGCGAATGCTTCCTGTCAATCATGGCACCCGAGTTGGTGCAGTTGCCCGAGCAACGCGCAACTGTTGTTGCCGAACAAGCGCGCAAACTTGGTGCAAGCACGCTGGTGCGCAGCATTGAAGTGTTGGGCGAGTCACTCATTGAAATGCGCCACGCACCCGATGCACGTTTGTTGCTCGAAGTGTCGTTGGTAAAACTGACCAACCAAACGTTGGGTGGCGACATCGCAGCAATCATTGGTCGACTGGAGCGTTTAGAAGCCGGCGTGGTGCGCACAGCCGACGCAACTGGCCCAGTAGCAAAACCTGTTCCAACAAATCCTGCAACAGGCAAAGTGCAAGTGGGCGGCAAGGCACGCATGCCGCAAGCCAACACTCCTGCACCTGCTGTGCAGCCTGCAGTTGCGGCACCAACTCCAGCGCCTGTTCAACCGGTGAAGCCATCAGAACCAGCATCGGATTCTCAAGTGGTTGCTAAGTGGGCAGAAGTGCTTACAGGCCTGAAGCCATTTGTTCGCGCGTTGTATTCGGCTGTTACTCCGCAATCGTGCACAGACACCACGTTGTCGCTTGCTGCGCCAAATGAAATGCACATGAAGAAAGCATCGGAACATATTCCCGAGGTTGTTGCGCAACTAGAAACCGTTACCGGTCGCACCCTGGCTATCGAATTCACAGTTGATAAAGATGCGACATCGCCAACAGGTCGTAACGCTCGACCAAAGGTGAAAGAAACCGAAATTTCTGACGAAGTAGATCGCAGCGAAATTGTGGATGCACCGAACAAAGCAATGCCGTCGGCAATGGATCAATTGTCCAAGGCGTTCCCTGGTTCGCAAGTTGTCGATCAAGCAAAAAAGAAATAATTAACAGGGCATCACGGCAATGGCATCTGCGTACACCACTGCAATGCAAACGCTTATTGATGCACTTGGTCGTTTGCCGGGCGTTGGCCCAAAGTCAGCGCAACGCATTGCGTTTCATTTGTTGAAGACCGATGCATACGACGTAGAAAAACTGGCAAGCGCAATTACTGAAGCAAAAGCATTGGTGCAGTTTTGTCAGAAGTGCTTCAACTTTTCAGAAGGCTCGGTATGTCACATTTGTGATGACTCACGTCGCGATCAAACCATGTTGTGTGTGGTGGAAGAATCGCGCGACATCGTGGCAATCGAAAAGACTGGCGAGTTCCGCGGTCGTTATCACGTGCTGCTCGGTGCCATGAACCCACTTGAAGGCATCGGTCCCGATCAGTTGAAAATTCGCGAACTCCTTGCCCGTCTCGACGATGAAGGCATTACTGAAATCATCTTGTGCACCAACCCAAACACCGAAGGCGATGTAACAGCCATGTATTTGGCCCGCCTACTGAAGCCACTTGGGCTACGGGTAACGCGTATTGCCAGCGGACTGCCTGTTGGTGGCGACTTGGAATACGCCGACGAATTAACGCTGGGCCGAGCACTCGAAGGTCGTCGCGAAATAGAGGGTTAATTAGTGCCGAATGGCAGTGCGTTTTTGCGCACCGTAAATGCCACCGTGCCCGCTGACTGCATACGACAGCACGCATGCAATGGTGAACGGAATTAATGCATTTGCGCCAAACAACTCAATACCCATAACCGCGCAAGCAATTGGTGCATTGGCTGCTGCGCTAAATGTTGCCACCATGCCAACTGCTGCGAATAATGGAACTGACGCACCGAGCACGGTTGCAACTTGTGCGCCTGCGAGCGCGCCAATAATGAACAGCGGAACCATTTCTCCACCAATGAACCCTGTGCCCAGGCTGATGCTGGTGAACACAAACTTCCATGCAAAAGCCGCTGCAGTTATGCCCGTTGCACCAATAAATGCCTGGCGTGCAAGTGGGCCAGAAAGTCCCAAATAGTCACGTGAACCAGAAAGCACAACAAGAGCGAGCACAAAGAATGCTCCAACTACTGGGCGCAGCGGAGGCCACGTAATAAAACGAGCAGCCGTTTTGTGCACAAAGTGTGTCGCTTTCACAAACGACATTGCAAGTGCAGCACTTACCGCAGCAAGCACTACCAACTTCCACACGAGTGTTGCGTTGATATCAATAGGGCCGAGTGCATTTTCGGTGAGGTGTTCCAGGTTGAACGACTCAACGGCGTAAAACGCTACGAGAGCTGCAGTTAATGCAGAAAGAATTGCTTCGTATCGAATGCGTCCAGACTCCTGAAACTCCAGTGCAAACACCACACCGGCAATGGGCACTCCAAACAAACCACCAAATGCTGCTGCAATTGCAGTAATCAATAGCAATCGACGAGTTTCAAGCGACGGCGAAAACATTCGAGCAACGCCATCCACGATGCTGGACGTAATTTGAATTCCCGCACCTTCACGCCCAGTAGATGCACCAAACAAATGTGAAACAAACGTTGCCGCAAACACCATTGGTGCCATGCGTCGTGGAACACCTGCGCCAGGCTCGTGAATTTCTTCCAACACCAAGTTGCTGCCGCGTGAAACATGATTGCCAAAGTGGTGATACGTAAGACCGATTACCAAACCCGCAACAGGCAGCAAGTAAATAAGCCAGCCGTTATCTACACGTGCATCATTGGCAAACGACAGCGCCTTCAAAAACGCAACGGCAACGCCAGCACCTACCAGGCCAACAAGGCCGCCTAAAACGAGGGAAAAACTGAGGTCTTTAGACCGTGCGTACAACGAGGGCATCGCCTTGTCCGCCGCCACCGCACAATGCTGCTGCACCTATTCCGCCACCACGACGCTGCAGTTCGTGCAACAAGGTAAGTGCAAGTCGGTTGCCGCTCATGCCAATTGGGTGACCAAGAGCAATTGCTCCACCGTTCACGTTCACGATGTCATCCGAAATTCCAAGTTCACGCATTGATGCAATACCAACAGCAGCGAATGCTTCGTTAATTTCAAACAAGTCAACGTCGCTTACTTTTTTGCCAGCGCGCTCGAGTGCTTTCATAATGCTTCGACTTGGTTGGTGCAACAACGATGCATTGTCTGGACCCGCAACCATTCCGTATGAAACAAATTCGCCAAGCGGCTTCACGCCACGTCGTTCTGCTTCACGCTTTGACATCATCACAATTGCCGAACCTGCGTCGCTAATTTGGCTGGCGTTACCTGCGGTAACTGTTCCGTCTTTGTCGAATGCTGGCTTCAACGAACCAAGTGATTCCATAGTGGTGCTTGCGCGCACACCTTCGTCGGTGTCAATCACCAACGGGTCGCCTTTGCGTTGAGGAATAGAAATTGGAACAATCTCGTCTGCAAGTCGGCCACCTGCAATTGCTGCTGCTGCGCGTTGGTTGCTCTTCATTGCTAATTCATCTTGCACATCGCGGCTGATGTCGCCGGCTGCGTAACGCTCGGTGCCAAGGCCCATGAGGCATGCATCAAATGCACACCACAAACCGTCGCGCTGAATTGCATCGAGCAATTGCACGTCGCCAAAACGGAAACCACTGCGTGCACCCATTGCTAGGTACGGAGCATTGGTCATGCTTTCCATTCCACCTGCAATAACAATGTCGGCTTCGCCACTAGAAATCATTTGGTCTGCTAAGTAAATGGAGTTCAGTCCCGACAAGCACACTTTGTTAATGCTGATGCTTGGCACACTCATAGGAATACCGGCCTTCGATGCAGCTTGGCGTGAAGGCACTTGGCCCTGACCCGCCATGAGCACTTGGCCCATAATCACGTGTTCCACTTCGTGTGGTGCAACGCCTGCGCGTTGCAACGCTGCGGCAATGGCGAAACCGCCAAGGTCTGCAGCAGAAAATGAGGCGAGTGCTCCACTCATTTTCCCAATAGGGGTACGGGCTCCGGCGATGATGTATGAACCTGGCATGACTAGAGCGTAGGCGTATTTACTCATTACTCTCTAACCCATGAAAAGCATCCTCGAAGCCATCGAAAACAATGCCGACACCAAGGCATTTGCCGCCCTTCAAATTCCCGATTCATACCGCGCCGCCGTTGTGCGCAAGGACGAGCAAGAGATGTTTGCTGGCGTGGCTTCAGCCGACAAGGACCCACGCAAGAGCACACACATTCAAGAAGTAGCCACACCAGAAATTGCGCCAGACGAAGCATTGATTGCTGTCATGGCTAGCAGTATCAACTTCAACACGGTGTGGAGCAGCATTTTCGAACCGATCTCCACTTTTAGTGCGCTCACTCGCCTTGCTCGCGAAAGTGAATGGGCAAAGCGCCACGACCTTCCGTACCACGTCATGGGCAGCGACGCTTCGGGTGTGGTGTTGCGTGTTGGTTCAGCGGTTCGCAACTGGAAACCAGGCGACCGAATTACGGTGCATTGCAATCACGTAGACGATCAAGACCCAACGTCGCATAACGACTCCATGCTTGGTAGCAACCAACGCATTTGGGGATACGAAACAAACTTCGGTGGCCTTGCCGACCTCAGCGTGGTGAAAGCAAACCAACTGATGCCAAAGCCTGAGCATTTGTCGTGGGAAGAAGCAGCAGTGAACGCATTGTGCAACAGCACCAGCTATCGCATGCTTGTTTCGCCAAATGGCGCACACATGAAACAAGGTGATGTGGTGTTGATCTGGGGTGCAACCGGCGGCATTGGTGCATATGCAACGCAATACGTTCTTAATGGCGGCGGCATTCCTATTGGTGTCGTCAGCTCGGCTGACAAAGCAGAAATTCTGCGTGGCATGGGTGTTGAAGCAATCATCGATCGTCGTGCAGGCAACTATCAATTCTGGAAAGACGAACATACGCACGATGAAAAAGAATGGAAGCGTTTCGGTGGCGACATTCGTGCACTCGTTGGCGAAGATCCAGACATTGTGTTCGAGCACCCGGGTCGTTCAACCTTTGCCGCATCAATGTATGTAGCCAAGAAGGGCGGCACCATTGCAACGTGTGCAGCAACCAGTGGTTACATGATGGAATTCGACAACCGTTACTTCTGGATGCGACTCAAGAAACTTGTTGGTTCACACTTTGCCAACTACCGCGAAGCATGGGAAGCCAACCGACTTATTCAAAAGGGCATGATTCACCCAGTGCTGTCGCAGGTATTCGACCTGAACCAAACCGGTGATGCCGCTTACCAAGTGCACAAAAACATGCACGAAGGAAAAATCGGTGTGCTGTGCATGGCTCCGCGCGAGGGGATGGGCATTAACAACCCAGAGTTCCGTGAAAAGGTTGGCGAAAAGAACCTTCGTCATTTCCGCAGAAGCTAAGGACCAATCATGTTGCTCACCGAAATTGACCACATTGCCATCGCAGTAAAAGACCTTGAAGCCGCCATCGCCTATTACCAAAACGCATTTGGCGCAACGGTTGATCACCGCGAAATAGTGGAGTCGGACGGCGTCGAAGAAGCCCTGCTGAAAGTGGCAGAAAGTTACATTCAGTTGCTTACGCCAACCCGCCCAGACTCACCAGTTGCCAAGGCAATTGAAAAGCGTGGTGAAGGCTTGCACCACATTGGCTACCGCGTAAACAATTGCGCCGAAGCACTTGCAGCCATGATTGCCGCAGGGGCAACAGCAATTGATAAAGCACCTCGCCCAGGCAGTCGTGGCACCACCGTTGCATTCATGCATCCAAAGGGCAGCTTCGGAACGCTGATCGAATTGGTGCAGGAGTAACCCATCAATCCATTTGCGTTAGCAATTGCCGCAATCATTGGTTTCATCATCGGCACACGCCGAGCACGGCGCGCACAACGCACCATTACCGAACTTGGTTCATTCAACAAACTTCCCGTATTTGCAGTAGGAGTACTTTCTGCAGCAATCGCAGTTCAACTACTGAACCAATTCAACTTTTCGTGGGAACTTTTTGCTTACGGCCACATGTGCGCAATGTGTGTTGAACAATCACTCATTGACGTCACTACACATCGTTTAACCCGCAGTGTCACCATGCGCGCAGCCTTCATCGGCGGGCCACTGCTGTCCATCGCGGCAATTGCCAACAACCACCCAGGCAAAATTGGTGTCATGGCTCTGTCGTTCATAGCCACACTGCTTACATTCATGACGCTGTCACTTGCATCGAAACGCGGCATCGGTGCGGGTGATGTTCGCCTTGCTGCAGTAGTGGCCATGTTTCTTGGCTACCTCGGCGCTCAATACGTATTTCAAGGCCTGGCACTTGGTTTCATGCTCGGCGGGGTAGTTGCACTACTCCTATTAATAGGACGCAAAGCCACCCGCAATACCCGCATCGCATTCGGTCCATATATATGTATCGGCGCCATGGCCGTTGTGTTGTTCGGCGTGTAGGTTCGCACCATGCATGTGCATTTAGTAGACGGAACCTACGAGCTGTATCGCCAGCACTACGGCCAAGCTTCGAAACATTCGCAGCCACCACCATTTGCCGGCACTATTGGCGTACTCACTTCCACCATTCAGTTGTTGCAAGACGGTGCAACCCATATTGGTGTTGCCACCGATCACGTTATTGAAAGTTTTCGTAACGATTTATATAGCGACTATAAAACAAGCGAAGGCATGGAACCCGTTCTGTTGGAACAAATCCCCATTTTGGAAGACGCTCTTCGAGCACTTGGCGTAACTGTGTGGGCAATGGAAAAGTACGAAGCCGATGACGCACTTGCATCTGCCGTGCGCGTGGCGTGCGAAGACCACACCGTGCACAAAGTGTTTGTTCTTACCCCCGACAAAGACCTTGGCCAAGTAGTGCAAGGTAAGCGTGTGGTGCAAATGGACCGCCGCAACAACGTGATTATCGATGAAGACGCAGTGAAGGAAAAGTTTGGTGTTGGCCCAAGTTCAATCGCTGATTACTTGGGCTTAGTTGGCGATTCCGCCGACGGCTTCCCAGGATTACAAGGTTGGGGCGCAAAGAGCGCATCAACGGTGCTTGCCAAATACGGAACCATCGACAACATCCCCGACAATCATGGACAATGGGTGAGCGACGGGGTCACCGTTCGAGGTGCCGAAAAACTAGCCACAACACTGTGCACCAACCGCACAGAAGCACAACTGTTTAAAACACTTGCCACGCTTGTGCAAGATGTTGAAGTAGGCGAAATTTCCGATTGGAAATGGAACGGTCCGACAGAGCGATTCGAAGCAGTGGCAGAAAAACTTGGTGCCCCACAGTTACTCGAACGCCTCCGCCGACTGAAGTGACGGCCAGGTGGTCTGCGGCACTCAGACGTTTCCGATGAAGGCTGCTGTCTTCCGACCCTGACCTGATTCTCGAGCGTCCGTTGCACAGGACCCGACCGCCACCTCACTCGACAGAAGCGTGCCCTAACGATATCGCTGAGTAAGCGTTCGTCGTGTGGCGATAACCTTCGTCACATAATCCCGGGAGGGGTGCGAGAGCGGCCGAATCGGCACGCTTGGAAAGCGTGTGAGGCGCAAGTCTCCGTGGGTTCGAATCCCACCTCCTCCGCCATGAACACCGAGTACGAAGCAGCGATGCGGGTAGCGCTCGATCACGCTGAATTGGCTGCAACGTCAGGTGATGTACCTGTAGGTGCAGTGGTCGTATACAAAAACGAAATCATCGCTGCACGACATAATGAGCGCGAAGCATTAAACGATCCAACTGCTCATGCAGAAGTGCTTGCATTGCGCGACGCAGCCGCAGCTCTCGGAACCTGGCATTTAGATGAGTGCACCTTGGTGGTGACGTTGGAGCCATGCATCATGTGCGCGGGTGCAGTGATCAATTCCCGCATTCACACTTTGGTGTTTGGCGCTGCAGACCTGAAGGGTGGTGCAACGTCAAGTTTGTACAACGTGTGCGCTGATCCGCGCTTAAACCACAATCCAGTTGTGGTTAATGGGGTACTCCAACTTGAATCTGCAGAGTTGTTGAAGAACTTTTTCGAACCTAAACGAGCAGGCAACTAGCGCCGATAGCCTTCCAAAACGGAAGGGTGCCAGAGTGGACGAATGGAACGGTCTCGAAAACCGTCAGGGGTGCAAGCCTCTCGGGGGTTCAAATCCCCCCCCTTCCGCCATGTAAATCCGCGTATTCATTGAATTACGGGTTGTGTGTAGGCATATGCCGTGACACTCTGAATGGGTGCTCCAAGTTCAAGGTATTTCTGTTGAAGTTGGTGGTCGTCTCGTCGTAGAAAATGCATCGTTTTCAGTGATGCCACGCGACAAAGTTGGCATTGTTGGTCGCAACGGTGCAGGGAAAACGAGCTTGTTTAAGGTACTTGGTGGGGCAGTTGAGCCTCATGGTGGAAAAATTCTGCGCAAAGGTGCGTTTGGATATTTGCCGCAAGACCCAAAAATTCCTGGTGCACGCGAACAGCACTCAGCAATTTCTCACATTCTTTCGGGCCGCAATATTGACGAAGAATTGTCACGTATTGAAAAGTTGCGCGTTGCAATGGAAGAGTCGCCAAGTACGCAAAACATTGCCAAGTTCAGTAAGGCCGAAGACGACTTCGCTTCTAAGGGCGGCTATGCGGCAGAAAGCGAAGCACGTTCAATTGCTGCAGGCTTGGGGTTAAAGCCCGACCGATTGAATTTGCCGATAACCGTGTTGTCGGGTGGCGAGCGCAGGCGTGTGGAGTTAACGCGCATTTTGTTTGCGGGTAGCGACATGTTGTTGTTGGACGAACCGACGAACCACTTAGACGTAGACGCAAAAACTTGGTTGCTTGGCTTTATGCGCGACTATCGCGGAGCACTGTTGGTGATTAGCCACGACTTGGACTTGTTGGACGAAGCGATTACTCGTGTGTTGCACTTAGATAGGCCGCAAGAGGACTCTGTCGGAGAATTGATTGAGTATCGCGGCACATATTCGCAATACAAGACGTCCCGCGCTGGTGATGAGGCTCGTCTTGCAAAGAAGGCCGCAACTCAGCAAAAGGAAATTGATCGCTTGCAGGGTGTGGTCGACAGATTTGGCGCGAAGGCAACAAAAGCTGCAATGGCTCACAGCATTGAAAAGCGCATTGCACGTATTGAACAGACCAAGGTTGAAGTTTCTGAAGGCGACCGTGTTCTGAAGGTGAAGTTTCCGGAACCACCACATTGTGGAATGACGGTGATTGAAGCAAAGGGATTGTCGAAGAAGTTCAGTGGTCCTGCAATTTTCGACAAGGTTGATTTTGATTTAGGCAAAGGCGAGCGTTTATTAGTTCTTGGGTTAAACGGTGCTGGAAAGACAACGCTGTTGCGCATGCTGGCGAAGGAGACGATGCCTGACTCTGGGTCATTTGAATTCGGGTACCAAGTGAATGCTGGGTATTACGCACAGGAGCACGACAACCTCGACCCGAAGGCGTCACTCATTGATCACATGCGCAGAGTCGCACCGGTATCACTTGGCTTAACCGAGTCACAATTGCGCGGCATGTTGGGCATGTTTGGTTTGTCGGGCTCAAAAGTGTTTCAAGAGTCGGCAACGTTGTCGGGTGGAGAAAAAACTAAACTCGCTTTAGCCATGTTGATGGTTGGTCGCAATAACTTGTTGTTGTTAGACGAACCAACGAACAACCTTGACCCACCAAGTAGGCAGTCGGTTGCCGATGCGCTTTCCAATTGGAAAGGCGCCATCATTTTGGTGAGCCACGACACCGAATTTGTAGAGCAACTTGCCCCAACGAAGGTTTTGTTGTTGCCAGATGGCCAGGTGGATTACTTCAGTAATGAGTGGCTCGACTTGGTGAGTCTCGCCTAATTACCTAGCCCTTGCAGGTGGTTTCGTTTGCAGGAACCGTCAGTTTGATGAGGTAGTCGTCTACCGCTTTCACTACACAGTTGTTTGCGCCGTAACCAGTGTGCTGGTTGGCATCAACGACAATAAGAATTCCTTGCTCAAGGCCTAAAGCCATTTTGCGAGTGGAATCAAGTGGAGTGGCTGGGTCGCCAGTGGTACCCACCACAACAATTGGGCCAGCGCCTTTGCCTGTGATGGTTACTTTGGCTGCTTGTTTTACTGGCCACAGTGCACACGAGTAACCGTAGGCAAAGTTGCCACCAAGTCGCGGTGCCGCAGCAATGAATTCTTCTATGTGTGAGTCCACGTCTTTGGTACTGGTTGCACCTGGGTCATCGAGGCATGAAATAGCTAGGAATGCTTCAAGCTCGTTACCGTACGTGCCGTCTTCTTTGCGCTGGTAATAGTCGTCGTACAACTGCAGAATGCCTTTACCGTCGCCATTTTGTGCCGCGCTGAGCGCTTCGCTCAGTTGTGGCCAGTAGTAATCGGAGTACATGGCTTGGGCAACTGCAGTAAACAACACACCTTGATTTACCGGTGTGCGGTCTTTAGTAACAACAAGCGGTGTGGTGTTGAGGTCAAGTACCAATTTGTCGAACGCTGCTTCAGCCTTGCCGCCGTTATGAAATTCACACGTGGTTTTTTCGCTGCACTGCTTCAAAAATGTTGCCAGCTGACCATCGAAGCCTTTGGCCTGGTTCTTTCCTTCTTCGGTAGATGAAGCATTTGGATCTACTGCGCCGTCTACAACAATTGCGCGAACGGTTTCAGGAAACATGGTTGCCCACGTTGTGCCAAGTTCGGAACCGTAAGAAAAGCCGAAGAAGGTGACTTTTTCTTCACCAAGAGCGAGACGCAAACTATTGATGTCTTGAGCGCTTGCTTTCGTGCTGATGTACGGAAGGATGGTTCCAGAGTTTTCTTCACACTTGTCGTTAAATGCTTGCGATGCATCAATGAGTGCTTGCTTCTCATCTGGAGTATCGGGCGGTGAATCTAAACCGAAGTATTCGTCATACGTGTCGACACAATCGACAGCTGGTGTTGACTCACCTGTGCCACGTGGGTCCCATGCAATGATGTCGAAATTGTCGATGAGGTCTTGGCTGAAGTAGTACTGCGCGTCGTCGGCAAGTGAACTGCCACCAAAACCTGGACCGCCAGGGTTCACCATCATGGAGCCAATTCGATTAGCTGGCTTAGATGCGTTGTGCTTCTTTACGTACAGAACGAATGAACCCTGCTCGGGGTCGGAGTAGTCAAACGGCACTTCAATATTTCCGCATTCCACTTCGGTGCTTGTGCTGCCATCGCAGGCTTTCCATTCAATGGGGTTAACGATGAACTCCGTTGTGGTGTCGAGTGGGTTTGTGGTGGTGTCACTTGATGAAGTGGATTTTCCACATGCGGAAAGTGTGAGGGCAAGTGCTGCGGTAATGGCGAGGGGGCGAAATGTCATTGAGACAGCCTACGAGAGCCCAGATACCCCCATATCCACCTACCAGCGCGACACCCAATCGGTACAATGAATATGTGATTAATCGGTCGATCGAGGTTGTTGGGTCGTTTGCAGAAGCTGCACAATCTGACAAGGAATTTTGGTCAACACAGACCCCGCTTGCCCGCTTACAGCACACCCTTGAACTGCGCAGGATGAACTATGGAACAGATCGAGTTTCCTCAAGACTTCAGCGAGTTCTTGAAATTACTCAACGAACACCACGTTGAGTACCTCTTAATCGGCGGCTTCGCCGTGGCCATGCATGGCTATCCGCGAACAACTGCAGACATGGATGTTTGGGTTGCTCGGCGCAGAGAAAACGCCGAAAACCTGGTACGCAGCCTTCGCGAATTTGGCTTTGATACACCGAATCTCACGCCTGAATTGTTTGACGATCCTGAACGAATTGTGCGCATGGGAACGGCTCCACTGCGCATTGAAATTTTGACTCAGATCGATGGTGTTGAGTTTGATGACTGTCTCACACGCGCTGAAACTCAAATGGTTGATGGCAACAAAATACCTGTGATATCTCTGAGCGACTTGAAAATTAACAAGCGTGCAAGTGGTCGCGCAAAGGATTTGGACGACCTCGAAAACCTCCCTTGATAGGGCGTATGTGTAGGTGAAGGCTTAGCCTGACAGCATGCGAATGGGCCCACACGGAATGCTTCCCGGAGATGCAAAAGCCATCGCCGGAGTAAAAGTTCGCGGGTCATCCATGAAGCGGGTGGCACAATTTGCCAAGCCGTACAAATGGTCAATTATTGGGTTTCTCATTTCCATTTTGGTTGCTGCAGTAGCCGCACTTGTGCCCCCATTGCTATTCCGCACCATTGTTGACCAAGCCATTCCACAAGCCGATAAGCGTCGCATTGTGTGGCTGACGATCATTTTGGTAACCGCGGCAATTTTGGATGCGGTGCTGCAAATTATTCAGCGCTGGTATTCGGCTCGCATTGGTGAAGGCCTGATTTACGACTTACGCGTGGCGTTATTCGACAAAGTGCAGAACATGCCAATTGCCTTTTTTACACGCACACAAACTGGTGCGCTCATTAGTCGGTTGAACAACGATGTCGTTGGTGCGCAAACTGCAGTAACGGGAACACTTGGCAGTGTGGTGTCGAACGTGGTGGTGTTGGGAACAACATTGGCCGCCATGCTCACACTCGAATGGCGCCTGACCGTTTTGTCGTTAGTGGTGTTACCTGTATTCATTATTCCTGCACGGCGAGTTGGTGTGCGTTTGCAGGACATTTCGCGCGAGCAAATGGGTTTGAACGCTGGCATGAATACGCAGATGACCGAACGCTTCAATGTGTCAGGCGCCTTGTTGGTCAAGTTATTTGGTCGTCACAAAGATGAAGTGAATGCATTTAGCGGTCGTGCATCGCGCGTGCGCGACATCGGTATTACGTCAGCCATGTACGGCCGTGTGTTTTTTGTGGCGCTCGGCTTGGTTGGAGCACTTGGCGCCGTTGCTATTTACGGAATTGGTGCCTTCATGGTGGTGTCTGGCGGAATCACCATTGGCACGCTCGTTGCAATGGCCACATTCGTACAACGTATTTATCAACCGCTCACAGGTCTAACGAATGCTCGTCTTGAAGTAATGACTGCACTTGTCAGTTTTGAACGCGTGTTTGAAGTGCTCGATGCACCAGTTGCTATTGCCGACAGGGAGGGTGCTGTTGAACTGGAAAACGCTCGCGGAAACATTGATTTCGACAATGTGGTATTCCGCTACCCACCGGGTGCTTCGGTTTCGATTGCTTCGCTTGAAGCAAGTGGCGTTATGAGCGGTACCGACCCCGACACCGATGTGTTGCGCGGTGTCACGTTGTCTATTAAGTCGGGCGAGACTATTGCCATAGTAGGCACCAGCGGCGCGGGCAAAACCACATTGGCTGGTTTGGTTGCACGTTTATATGACGTCACCTCTGGCGCGGTGCGTATTGATGGCCATGATGTTCGTGACCTCACACTGAATTCGCTTCGTGCCGCAATTGGTGTGGTCAGCCAAGATCCACACATGTTTCATGAAACCGTGAAGGAAAACTTGTTGTACGCCAAGCCAGGCGCAACCGAAGCAGAAATGGTTGCAGCATGCACGGCCGCACATATTCACGATGTGGTTGCCGGTCTTGCTGATGGTTACAACACGGTGGTGGGCGAACGCGGGTACCGCTTGTCGGGTGGCGAAAAACAGCGCTTGGCTATTGCACGATTGTTGTTGAAGAACCCGGCAGTCATGATTCTGGACGAAGCAACCAGCCATTTGGATAACGAGAGTGAAGCGTTAGTGCAGGCTGCGCTCGACAACGCCATGCATAACCGCACGTCAATTGTGATCGCACACCGACTGTCTACTATTCGCGACGCCGACAGAATTGTGGTGTTAGATGAAGGAGTGGTGGTGGAACAAGGAACGCATGAAGAACTGATGACGCGTGACGGTTTTTATGCCGCACAAGTTCGTGCTGGTGGCACGGCACTGCAGGGGTAAATGTGAGCGACGAAGAACTCACGCTGTCGGTTAGCCAATACATCGATGTAGTGAACAATGTGTTGAAGAACACCATGGGCGAAGGCGTGTGGGTGCAGGGCGAGATTGAAGGATTCAATAACCGCACGAAGCACACGTATTTCAATGTGGTGGAACGAAGCGATGGCAAAAAGGCTTCGGTGAATGTTGCCATCTGGGAGTTCAACTTAAAACGGTTGAAGCCATTGCTCGAAAAGCATCGACTGACGCTTGCTGATGGAATCAAGGTTCGATTGTTCGGCACCGGAGACTTGTATGCCGAGCGTGGCTCGTTCAGTTTCAAGGTGTCCAACATTGACCCTCGATTCACGCTTGGCGATTTGGCTGGTCAGCGCGACGAGATTGTGCAGAAGCTGAAACTCGCTGGCCTGTACGAAGCGAACAAGCGAGTGAAGTTGCCTGTGGTTCCACTTCGCATCGCGTTGCTCACAAGCATTGGCAGCGCTGCACACGCCGACACACTGCACGAACTTGAAGCTTCGGGCATTGGCTTTGAAGTGTTTGTGTACGACGTACGAGTGCAAGGCGAAGATGCTGCACCAACTGTTGTTGCAGCAATGAAACAAGCAGCCAAACGCGACGACATTGACCTGATCATGTTGGTGCGCGGCGGCGGTTCAAAAACGGACTTGCTTGCTTTTGACACTGAAGAGATCGCTTCAGCGATTGGTAAATGCACAAAGCCAGTGTTCACCGGCATTGGTCACGAAATAGATTTCAGCATCGCCGACGAAGTTGCGCACCGTGCATTTAAAACTCCAACGGCGTGTGCAGCAGGTGTTGCCGAAGTGGTGAATGAGTTTGTGCAGAGCACCGAAGAAGCATGGGCACAAATTGCTGCAACAGCAAGCGAGCTACTGCAAAGCGCTGAACACGAACTGGTTCGTTCGCTCGATCGCATTCGTAGACGACCAATGGACGTGTTGAACCTGGCTGTTCAATCGTTGAAAGGCGCAAGCGACAGACTGCGCTTGCTCGACCCTGTGAACACCATGGCGCGCGGCTGGAGCATTACGCGCGACTCAAGTGGGAAAACCGTTCGCAGTGCTGCTCAATTAGTGGCGGGCGAACAGATGACCACCCAGTTATCTGATGGAACAATTTCAAGTACGGTCAACTGACAAAGGAAGCACGCGACAATGGCAACGAAAAAGACAGCAAAAGCAGTGGATGAAACCACCGGCTACGCCGAGGCAATTGGCGAACTGGAATCCATTTTGGACGAACTGGAAAGCAACGACGTCGATGTAGACGTACTTGCCGAACATGTAAAGCGCGCTTCGGAACTAATTGAGCTGTGTCGCGACCGCATTGGCAATGCAAAACTTCGCATTGAAGAAGTCGTTGCACAAATTGACGCCGACTAAATATCGCGCATAGAACCCCCTAACCTGAACCCGTGCACGCCGCGCCACAATCACTCTTAGATGTTGCCTCTCGCGTAGATAAACGCCTGGAGGCACTGCTTGCCGTAGAACGCGAGCGTTGGGCGAAGGTGGACGCTGACCTGGTTCCACCCATTGATGAAATTGCTCGCTTGGTGCTTGCCGGTGGCAAACGGTTGCGACCTGCGTTTTGTTTCTGGGGTTTCGTTGGTGCAGGTGGAGACCCAACCGATGAATTGGTAATCGATGCCGGTGCAGCACTTGAACTGCTGCATGCGTTCGCGCTGTTTCACGACGATGTAATGGATGGTTCACTCACCCGCCGTGGCGAACCAACAACGAATGCAAAGTTTGAAGCCAGTCATGGTGCCGACAAGTTGGCAGGCGAGTCGCGCAGGTTTGGCGACGGCGTTGCCATTTTGGTGGGCGACTTGGCGTATGTGTATTCCGATCAGTTGATGCGCAATGCATCGCCGCAAGCGTGGACTATTTGGAATGAGCTGCGAATTGAATTGAATTTTGGTCAGTACCTCGACATGTTGGGTTCGGCAATGAACGAACGTCGTCGCGAAAAAGCCGAACGCATTTGCCGATACAAGAGTGGCAAATACACCATTGAACGACCGTTGCATTTAGGTGCGTTGTTGGCTGCACCAACACGCGGAGATGAATTGATTCCAGTGCTTTCTACATATGGATTGCCACTTGGTGATGCCTTTCAAATGCGCGACGACGTGCTTGGCGCATTCGGCGACACCGCAATAACTGGCAAACCAGTGGGCGACGACCTACGTGAAGGCAAGCCAACACCACTGATGGCAATTGCTACTACGCGTGCGAATGCTGCCCAGTTGAAAGAACTGCAATTGGTTGGCAATCAAGATTTAACGCCAGAGCAGATTGCTCGAGTGCAAGAAGTGATTCGCGAAACGGGTGCGCTTGATGAACTTGAAACTGTCATCACCCGCCTTACTGATGAAGCTATTGCGGCGGTGCAGCATGTGCCGTTCGTGCAGTCGGTGCGTGACGAATTAATCACGCTTGCCGAATACGTTTCATGGAGAACGGTGTAACGAATTCCCGACCTTGGCGGTAGTGTTTAATTCATGGCCGTAACCATTCGCATTCCCACCACACTTCGTCCACTCTCCGGTGGCGCATCAACCGTTTCAGTTGAAGGCAACACGCTCGCAGAAGTACTTGCAGCGCTGAACGCTATTCACGCAGGCTTCTCTGACCGCTTGTTCGACGATGCAGGCAACCTGCACAAGTTTGTGAACATCTTTGTGTCAGATGACGATGTTCGTTACCTCGATGGGCTGAACACGAAGGTGCCAGCAGGCGAGACCGTGTCCATCATTCCTGCCGTTGCAGGTGGTTGCTGAGCGTTTTTACGCCACACGATCATGTTGCGACTGTGAGTCGTAATCCAGATACAGCTCATGGCAATAAAGCCAGGCTTGTTAAACACAATTGCGTACACCAGCCACGGAGCTGAACCGCACAAGACCATGCCCCAGCCCCACCATTTGCGTGCGCCGACCAACCACATGCCGGAGATGCCGACAAATTCGAATCCCAGCAGGATCCAAGTCCAGGTTGCTTCGTTATGCATGGCTCTATTCTGACGGCAAAATGACCGCCGAAACCGCCGATTTACTGGCATAATAGGCACTATGGCAACTGAAACAGTGGTGTTAGACAAGATTGACAAGCAAATCCTCAGTATTTTGCAAACTGACGGACGAATCTCTTGGCAAATGCTAGGAGACCGTGTGCATTTGTCGGCCAACGCCGTTGCCGAACGCGTTCGTCGCATGACCCGGGCTGGAGTCATTCGTGGGTTCAAAGCCGAAGTGAACCAGGCAGCTCTGGGCCGCACGCTGGAGGCCGTGATCGACGCTCGCATGCCACACACCCAAGGGTTCGATGACGCGGTCATGAAGCGCGACGACGTGCTGTGGGCCTCCCATGTAACGGGAGAATCCGATATCACGCTGGCTGTGGCCTGCGATGGAACGGCAGGGCTTGACTCGCTATTGCGCTGGTTACAACGCGAAGGTGCCACCGAAACCCGAACAGATGTGGTGCTGCGCAAGATCCGCTAACCCAACCCCCGTTTGATTTAGCAGTCTCGCCAGTAGAGTGCTAACGCTGTTTCAGGCAACACTACGGAGGTTCATCATGTCCAAAATGATCGCATTCGACGAGGAAGCACGCCGCGGCCTAGAGGCCGGCATGAACAAATTGGCAGACGCCGTGCGCGTCACCCTGGGGCCAAAAGGTCGCAACGTGGTGCTCGACAAAAAGTGGGGCGCACCAACGATCACCAATGACGGTGTATCTATCGCCAAAGAGATCGACCTTGAAGACCCATACGAGCGCATTGGCGCCGAATTGGTGAAGGAAGTTGCCAAGAAGACCGACGATGTTGCCGGTGACGGAACCACAACAGCAACCGTTCTTGCATGGACGATGGTGCGCGAAGGATTGCGCAACGTTGCAGCGGGTGCAAACCCAATGAGCTTGAAGCGCGGCATTGAAGCAGGCGTTGCAGCAGCAGTTGCCAGCATTCGTGAATTGTCGAAAGAAGTGGATTCGAAGTCACAAATTGCTCAGGTTGCATCAATTTCATCGGCTGACGAAGAAATTGGTCAGATGATTTCAGAAGCCATTGACAAAGTGGGCAAAGACGGCGTAATCACCGTTGAAGAAAGCCAAACCTTTGGCATGGAAATGGACCTCGTTGAAGGAATGCGTTTCGACAAGGGTTACATCTCGCCTTATTTCGTTACCGACACCGACCGCATGGAAGCCATTGTGGACGACGGATACATCCTGTTGTACGCAGGCAAAGTAGCCAACGTGCGCGACCTTGTTCCTGTACTTGAAAAAGTGATGCAGACCGGCAAGCAGTTGGTCATCGTTGCTGAAGACATTGAAGGCGAAGCATTGGCAACACTGGTTGTCAACAAAATTCGCGGCACGTTCAAGAGCGTTGCGGTGAAGGCACCAGGCTTTGGCGATCGTCGCAAAGCAATGTTGCAAGACATCGCCATCCTCACCGGTGGCCAAGTGATTAGCGAAGAAGTTGGCTTGAAGCTAGAGAACACCACGCTTGATTTGTTGGGTCGCGCGAAGAAGATTGTGGTTACAAAAGACGAAACCACCATCATCGAAGGCGCAGGCACTGATGGCGACATTAAGGGTCGCATCTCGCAGATTAAGGCTGAAATCGACAATACCGACAGCGATTACGACCGCGAGAAGTTGCAAGAGCGTTTGGCAAAACTTTCGGGCGGTGTTGCGGTGCTGAAAGTTGGAGCTGCAACCGAAGTTGAATTGAAAGAAAAGAAGCACCGTATTGAAGATGCAGTAAGCACCACCAAGGCAGCAATTGAAGAAGGCGTTGTTCCTGGCGGCGGCGTTGCATTGCTTCGTTCGCAAGCCGCAGTGTTTGCAGTTGCCGACACGTTGCAGGGCGATGAAGCAACCGGTGCTCGCATGGTGGCTAAGTCACTTGAAGGCCCGTTGAAGCAAATTGCTGAAAACGCTGGTCTTGAAGGCGGAGTAGTCGTTGAAAAGGTTCGCAGCATGAAAGGCAACGAAGGCCTGAACGCAGCAACTGGCGAATACGAAGACCTCGTGAAACTGGGAGTAATTGACGCAGCGAAAGTAACCCGCTCTGCATTGCAGAACGCAGGCTCAATCGCTGCATTGTTCCTCACCACCGAAGTAGTCATTGCAGACAAGCCAGCCGATGCTGGAATGCAAATGCCAGGCGGAGGCATGGAGGACTACTAAATCAAGTAGACCTTCACGAGCACATCACCAATCATGATTGCGCTTGTCACCACAGAATCAGCGCGAGGGCACGATAAAGATCTTGGGATCTTGAGTCGTGCTCTTGATGCATCTGGGGTGAAGTGGAACATTGTGAACTGGGACGACCCGCAGGTGCAGTGGAGCGACTATTCAATTGCCGTGTTGCGCAGCCCGTGGGACTATCACGAACGCATTGCTGAATTCAGCGCTTGGTTGAAGGTGGTGGCAACACAAACGTGTTTGTTAAACACGTTGCCCATTGTTGAATGGAACTTGGACAAGCGTTACTTGCGCGAATTGGCTCAAGCCGACATTGCGGTGATGGAAACGGTGTTTGTTGAGTCTGAAGCTGATTTGGCCAATGACGTATTTTCGCGCGACGTAATTGTGAAGCCAGCAATTAGCGCAGGCTCAAACAACACCGCGCGATATAAAAATGATGTTGCAGGTGCAACCGAACATGCGCGTAAGCTGCTGAACAATGGCATAGCGGTGCTTGCGCAGCCATATCAAAGCGCAATTGACGAATACGGCGAAACAGGCCTGGTGTATTTAGGTGGCCAGTTCAGTCACGCATTCCGCAAGGCGCCAATTTTTGCTGACAAAGCACAAAACCACAATGGTTTGTACGTTGAAGAAGAAATCACGTTGCGCATTCCAAGTGAAGCCGAGCGCGCATTTGGCGACACAGTTGTGGCGTTTGTGAAAAATAAGTTTGGCGTTTCGCCGTTGTATGCACGCGTAGACATGGTGGTGAATGCGGCTGGCGTACCCGAGTTAATGGAACTTGAACTCACCGAACCGTCATTGTTTTTGCACCTGGACGATGAATCACCAGCACGAGCATCTTTGGCGTTCGCCAACGCAGCATCAGCTAACGAAAGGTAGTCTTGCCACATGAGCGAACCAATGTCCCCCTCGGTTGGAATGGCTGTATTGCACCTATTTGGTCACCCAGCAGCAGAGTTTGACGGCCAAGCCGTTATTTCCGCAGTAAAAGACGCGCAAGGCCGCGGCGTTCAAGTGGTGAGTGTGTCCATGCTTGGCCACAAAGCCGACGTCGCATTTATGGCAGTCGCCTCCGACATGCGCGAACTACGCAAGTTCCAAACCGCTGTTCAAACTGCTGGAGTGTTCATTACCGATAGCTATGTGTCCATTACTGAACTCAGCGAATATGCCGCAAACGTTCCTGAAGAAATGAAGACTGCGCGCTTGTATCCACAGTTGCCACCAGCCGGCAAGAACGCATGGTGTTTCTACCCAATGTCGAAGCGTCGTGACCCAGAAAACAACTGGTTCACCTTGCCGTTCGACAAGCGCAGCGAACTGATGGGCGAACATGGCAAGAGCGGCAGAGCATTTGCCGGCCGCGTTATTCAGTTGGTTACTGCAAGTTCGGGCTTTGACGATTTCGAATGGGGCGTCACGTTGTTTGCCGTAAACCCAGACGACTTGAAAGACGTGGTGTACACCATGCGCTTCGACGAAGCATCTGCTGTGTACGCAGAATTTGGTGCCTTTTACGTAGGAATGGTTACGCCAGTAGAAGAACTGGTCGCCAGCCTGTAATTACTTGCCTTCGCCTTGTTCGCGAAGGAATTGCTCTACTTCATCCATCAAGGTTGATGCATCTGGTTCTTCTGCCGATTCATCCTCAGAGTCAGTTGCGAAATCGAATTGCAACTGTCCGTCATCAACTTCGTCGTCCAAGCTCATGCCGTTGTCAGACATGGTTTCCAAACGTTCAACGTATGCAGCCAAGTCTTCGTCGTCACTAACCAACGAGTTCACCTGGTCTTCGTAACGCTCAATCAGGTTCATGACCGATGCAACAGGTGCAGGCGTGCCGATTATTTCGCACGCACGGCGCATAAGCGACAGCGACGCTTTTGGCGAAGGCACCTGTGATGCATAAGCAGGAACAGCAGCCCACAACGCAGCAGACGGCATTGCTGCCGTGTAACAGCTGTCGTGCAACACACCAACGATTCCCGTTGGGCCTTCGTAGCGCGAGCGCTGCAGCTCGAAGCGATCAATGAGGTCGTCGTCGGTTGCAGTACCAATTATTTGCACAGGTCGGCTGTGAGGAACATCGGCAAGCAATGCACCAAGTGTGAGCATCATGGATGACCCGAAGTGGTCTGCAACACCCATCAACTGTTCGGAAAATGTGCGCCACTTCAAACTTGGTTCTGGTCCGAGTACCAAAATGATGTCGCCGCCAGCACCAGACACGTGCCACAACCCAACGGTTGGCCACACAATGTTTCGCACGCCACCGTCCTTAAGCCGTACATGCGGGCGAATGGTTGCGAAGTCAGTGAATTCTTCAGGATCTATTTCAGCAAGTGGTTGCGCACGCCAACCTTCAATTAAATTGCGAACTGCATTTGATGCTGCGTCCGCTGCATCGTTCCAACCAGTAAATGCGGTGACGATTACCGGTTGTTTAAGCGACGGTTTTGATAACCAACGGACATGATCAAGCGACGACATCTCTGCAGAACGCTACTAGCGGTTTGCGAAATCAATCAAAAATTCGTATGAAATAGTCAAGAATTGATGGGCAAGTAGGCTGTTTAGGTGGCCACGGAAAGTCTGATGCATAAGGCAAGATTTATATTGTCGTTCGACTGCGAGGGTAAATGGGGTATGGCGGATGACCCTGCAATGGCATCCAATAACCCAATCAATGGTGATTCGCTAACCAAGGCCTACGCCCAGATTTTAGAAATTTTGGAAAGACATAAGATCCCTGCAACATTTGCACTAGTGGGATTGTTCGCCGGTGGATACGAGCAATATGTTGACTCGAGAGGTGAATTACTGGAAAGTGAGACTCATAGAAATTGGTTGGAAGTTCCTGAATGGTCATTTGCGGCAGGGCACCATGATGGGTGGTTCTACCCTGAACTTGTAAACCAGATTAAGGCTAGAGGGAATCACGAAATAGCAAGCCACAGCTTCACGCATCTTCCTTTGCACAATGTAGACGTAATGGAAGAGTCTTTTTTGATGGAAATGAAACTTGTTCATCAGTGGAAAGAAAAAAACGAAATAGATCTGAACACATTTATCTTTCCAAGAAATCAAATCAAATTCGAAGATCGATTGAGCGACTTTGAATATGTTGGATATAGACAATGCGATATTCAAAACAGTGCATATGCAAATCGTTTTCGAATTTTGCAAGATGAATACAATATTGGTAGGAAGAGCGATAAGCACAGCATGATTGCTAAGCCAGTTGCGATCCCTCCAGGCACGTTCCTCAATTGGCGACATGGTCCTCGACGCGCCATTCCAAAATGGGTGACCCTAAAACGTTGGTCAAATGTGCTGGATCACGCTGTTGCTTCTGGCGGTGTGGCTCATTTGTGGTTGCATCCGCATAACCTGATAACAGCACGAGGCCAAGTTGAGTTATTTGAGGATGCAATTTTGCATGTTGCTAAAGCTCAAAAATCTGGACTGATTAAATCAGTTACTCAGGCTGAGTATTGCAAAGAAATCGCTCAACAGGCATAGTTCGGAGATTGCGAATGAACGGTGAACAAATCCAACAATGGAGCGGTAAACCAACTCAAGATACCGCTCTAATCGTTCAGCAATTGTTCGCCAAAAACGGAGAGAACAGAGACATTGAACTAATCAATTGGCAATATGTTGGTTGTCCGGTTGGTGCGCACGTTTCAATCGCGCATCTTCCTGGGAATGTAAGGGAGAAGCCGGTTGCTCTTTACGCTGTGTTTAAGAACAGAATGCTGATTAATGGAAAGTCTTCATTAGGAGCCCAATCCTTTGACACGCTGACAAATTCTGAATTTCGAGGGCGTGGATTGTTCAAGACGCTCGCAAGTGAAATTCATGAAAACATGTCGTCTCATGAAATAGAAGTCATTTATGGGGTGCCTAATGGATCGAGTTATCAAGGATTCCAGAAATACTTAAACTGGTCGATGCTCGATCCTCTGCCAATGCTTGCTCGCCCAATCGGACTTCGGTACCTACGTGTATTGGCAAAATTGCGTAAGTCGAAACTGGAACCCTCAAGTGGCGGTCCTGTACGTTTTGGCACTCATATAGACGAGGTACCTAAAGATGTTTCTGATCTCTTCTCTAGATCAATTTCCAACAACCACACAGGAGTCATTCGTGACTATGAGTATTTGGCGTGGCGATTGAATCGGCCAGGAGCCACCTACCAAGAATTTGAGCATCGTGATGGTTCTGGGAAGTTGATGGCATTTGGGGTATATGAATTGGTTATGAAGCATGGTTGCTGCCTTGGATACATCATGGAGATCATTGTTGATAGGAATCTTGAGGATGCAGGAAAGCAGTTGCTGAAATCCATGATCAAAGAAATGCGATCGCGTGGCGCTGATTTGGTGTTCGCATGGGCAAGTGCTTCGAGCACACTGCGGCGTTTACTAAAAAGTTCGTGGTTTATTCCGTTCCCAGAGAAAATCCGGCCAATTGAATTGCATTTTGGATACAGGGCCAATGATCCAGCTGTTCACCAGTCGTTGTTGAACCAAAGTTCGTGGTCAATTAGCTATTTAGATTCAGACACCGTTTGACGAAGCCCGCGGAATACGTAGTGGTCAGCAATTCTGATAACAAATTTTAATGAGGACCACATATTTGCCATAAGAAATTTGCCCAACGATAACTGACCTCGTTGTCGAAGTGTTCGGAATGCGTCCAACTCGCCCTTCTGCATAGCGGTGAAACTTCCGCTGAGTCCAGCACCTCCATATATTGGATTTGTGCAGCTCGTCAGCGGTAATTGGATAAAAAGAGCATTTCCGTGCTTTGCGATGATTTCCATCCACAGCAAATAGTCTTCGGCATGCCGCTTCTCGTTCTTGTAACGCTCGTTGACTGTTCTCCTAACCATGACCGTTGGCGTTGAGCATCGATTTTTGACTATGAAGTCATTTAAACTCAGCTCACGCGTGAGCGCAATTGAGTCATCAATTCTTGGAAAGCTGTGAGAGACAGAAACGATCCGTTTGTGGCACGACATCGAAAACGAACTATTTCTCTCCATTTCACGCACTTGAATTTCAATTTTTCTTGGGTGCCAGACATCGTCAGCATCTAAAAAAGCGATGTAATCGCAATTGCTGCTGTCCCACCCACGATTTCGCGCGCTTCCTGGACCAGCGTTTCTGTCGGAACGCAACAACTGAATAGCAATTGTGGATTTTTTTGAATACTCAGCAACTGTTTCAATTGTGTTGTCGGTACTTGCATCATCAATAACAACGACTTCGGTTACATGAAATGTTTGGTCTGCAACCGATTGAAGTGCTCTTGCAATTGTTGATTGTGCGTTATAGGCGGGGATAACGACTGAAACCGACGGTTGACTCATGTGATTCTGCTAAACCAATTCCAGTTACCAGCCAACTTTTGTAGATAGGCGCGTTTTGAGTCACCTCTCCAGATATCAACTCTTGGCTGCATCAGACGATCAGTACTCGGTGTAACGAATCCCCATCTACTGCATGCTGCTTGTGTGAATCCTGTTCGTTCCACAGCAGCTCTCACGTCGTCATTTACAAGTCCAAATGGGTAAGACATTGTATGTATTGGCGATTGGAGGATTTGTTCCAAGGATTCTTTGCTCTTTGCAAGTTCCTGGACCATGTCGACTGGGCTCAACTTGGTCAATGGGACGTGGGAGTATCCGTGGGCTCCAATTGTGGCGCCAGATATTGTTGCCAACTCAACCAGTTCAACTGGCGATAAGTATCGATTGTTGTTGCTCTGTGCCTTGGCAGGGGAAACAAAAACGGTGAAAGGAATTTTACGTTTACTAAGTTCTGGTGCAACAATAGAAAGCGCGTCTGTATAACCGTCATCAAACGTGAGAACAATTCCACTTTCTGCTGAAGTTCCAAATGGGAGTAAAGGCACTCCATGCTTGTGTGAAAACTGTTCGATCAGATCGCAATGCATTCTGAATTCATCGGTTTTGAGGCTATAAAGTCCGTTGACATCCCCATCAACCCTGGTGCTGACTGCATGGTAGGAGAGAATTCTGATTCCAGGTTGAGGTTTTTGGCGCACTGCCGAGACAGCCGTGCTAACCGCAATCGCACCTAGTCGTTTGGCTTTGAACACGTAGCATCCTGTTTCTTGATTAGTAGTTAGAATGCTATAGGAAATAATTTGACATGACCGTAGACGTACTTATTGCCAAGCGCGTAGATAATGACCTCGTCGAGGCGTTTCAGCGACTGATTCCGCAGTTATCGAAGTCAAACCCTGCACCAACAAAAGAGCAATTGGAGTCCATTGTTGCTTCCGATTCTTCTCATGTTCTGTTGGCAAAAGTTGATGGCGTAATTGTTGGTTCGCTGACGCTCGTCATTTTTCACATCCCCACAGGCGTTCGCGCATGGATTGAAGATGTTGTGGTCGACGCCGATGCTCGTGGTAAGGGTGTTGGAGAAGCGTTGAATAAGTTCGCACTTGCCGAAGCAAAACGCCAAGGTGCGACAACGGTTGATTTAACGTCGCGTCCGACGCGCGAATCAGCGAACCGTTTGTATCAGCGGCTTGGTTTCAAGGCCCGCGAAACAAACGTATACCGCTACGACGTATAGCTATTTCGTGGTGTCGCGGGCAAAGCACGTGGCCAGGTGATCATTCACTAGACCCAGCGACTGCATAGCTGCATACATGGTGGTTGGCCCCACGAACTTGAACCCACGCTTCAGCAACTCTTTTGATAACGCAACTGATTCTGGTGAAGTTGCGGGAACATCGGAAAGCGTACGAGGAGCCTTCTTCGGTTTTGCTGGAGCAAACGACCAAATGAGCGAAGACAGCGTTCCTAATTCGTCCTGAACTTTCAGTGTTGCTTTCGCGTTCGTTATTGCCGCTTCAATCTTCGACCGATTACGCACGATGCCTTCGTTTTTCATGAGCCTCGTAATGTCACGAGCCTTAAATAGCGCAACTTCTTCGGGGTCAAAGTTGGCGAACGCTTCGCGAAAGTTTTCGCGCTTGCGCAAAATGGTGAGCCACGAGAGCCCAGCCTGAAAACCTTCGAGGCATAGCTTTTCGTACAGTTTTTGATCGTCGGTAACGGGCTTGCCCCATTCGGTGTCGTGATACTTCATGTATTGCGGGTCGGATACGCACCAAGCGCAACGCTTGTTTCCATCGTCGCCTTTAACTGCAGAATGTGATGTTTGGGTTGTCATGAACCTGATGTGTGCGCGAGTTGTTAATAGGTGCGCGAAACATCCCACAAATGATGAATGGGGTCGTGAAGAAAGTAGCGGCCAATCGATTCCACAGTGAACCTGGCTCCATCGCTGCGCATGCCAGTTCGCAACCATTCGCCTGCAGTAACGGCATCAAATCGTTCGGCCAACAAGTCGCCAGCAATGGCTAACTCGCGGCGCACAACCAATGGGTCTTGTAGGTCGTAGCGGTCGGATATGGCGGTTTCATCTTGGTCCCAGTTGGGGAATAAAGGGTCGTCTTCGGTGAGCATCAGCTCTAAACGGAAGTCATACATGCGAAACACATCGCGCACATGGCACCCGTATTCACTTGGCGACCACACGTTTTCTACAGGTCGTTTTGTTGCGCCTGGATGCAACAAGATCACTTCCCATTGCGACGCAGCATCGCGAATGTTCATACCAATGTCGCGAGGAACTACAGATGCTGCATCAAATGCGCAGTCGGGGCATTGGCGCTCGAGCACCCATGTCCAGTTTTTGTTGTCGGGTTCTATTGCCACGCACCGACTCTACGCCAGTAGTTAACGGCTGTTTAGTTGTGCAATTGCCAATGCTTCACTCAGCGTGCTTGCCGGTTGAAGCGTGAGACCTTTTTGCGAATAGTCACCGCTTGCAGGAACAATTGCTCGTGTAAAGCCCAAGCGTGCAGCTTCGGCAAGCCTGCGCGACATATGCCCAACGTGGCGAATTTCGCCACCAAGCCCAACTTCGCCACACACCACTAAATCGCCAGGTGCAGGTGTGTTTGTTGCAGCAGAAACCAGAGCCAAACATAAACCGAGGTCGCTGCCTGGGTCGTTCAACTTCACGCCACCAACGACCGATGCATACACCTCGTGTTGCGACAAGCTGATGCGTGCACGACGTTCGAGCACTGCAAGCAACATTGCCAAACGGCCTGGGTCGAGGCCTTGCGCACTGCGTCGTGCTGGCGCATTGCCCGATGTTGCATTGGTGAGTGCTTGAACTTCAACAAGTAATGGGCGTTGTCCTTCAAGTGTTGGAACCACAACTGAACCAGGCGTGCCTGGTCTGCGATCGGCCAAGAACATTTTGCTGGCATCGGGAACACCTACCAAACCAAGTTCGGTCATTTCAAACAAGCCAAGTTCGCTGGTGGAACCAAAGCGATGTTTCACCGCGCGCATAATGCGTAGTGCGTGATGACGTTCGCCTTCAAATGACAACACGGTGTCGACAACATGTTCAAGCACGCGAGGCCCTGCAAGTCCGCCTTCTTTAGTGACGTGTCCAACCAAAATGGTAGGAATATTGCGGCGCTTTGCTTCTTGCACAAGTCGGTGTGCGCAACCACGCACTTGCACCACCGAACCAGGCGCAGAACCAAGTGTTGGGTCGGCAACGGCCTGAATACTGTCGATCACAATGAGTTCGGGTTTCACATTGTCGATTGCAGAAATGATGTTGGTAATGGATGCTTCAGACAACAACCAGAGATCGTCGCGCAACGCGTGCAAACGTTCGGCGCGCATGCGAACTTGTTGCGCACTTTCTTCGGCGGTTACGTACAACGACTTGGTTGGCCACGAAGACAACAACTGAAGCAACAACGTGGACTTGCCAATGCCTGGTTCACCACCAACAAGGGTGACTGATCCAGGAACTAAGCCACCATCGAGCACGCGGTCGAGCTCGGAAATTCCGGTTGGCATTGCCTTGGCAACAGCAGCATCGAGCTGGTTTATGGGTTGTGCTTCACCAGGTGGAACAAGGGCCATACCTGCAGCCAGCGTGGTGACTTCGTTCGGGTCTTCAACGTCTTCAACGAGAGAGTTCCATGCTCCACACGAATCACATTTGCCGGCCCATTTGTGATGGCTTGCGCCACAATCTCCGCAGTTGTACACCGTGCGCATTTTTGCCATGCGCGAAACTTTAGGCGGTGGGTGTTCGTTTCGAACGGCGGAAGCGGGTGAAGAATACAAATCCGCTAAACCCGGCCATCACAACAAGCCACAACACAAGCAACCAGAACAACACCGGCGAGAAAATACGAGCAATGGTGGAAGCTACTGCAGTGTTCTCAGTAACAGCAGCAACATCTTGCGAACTGCCGTCGAAGGCCACATTCCAGGTAATGGCATCAATGCCATCTGGGGTGCCAGAAGTTGACGTCACCTTGCCCGGCATGCGAGCAAGGAAGGTCATGCTGACTGCCTGACCGATGTCTTGGTTTGAGTCGGCGAGCGCCTGCTTATACGGTGCGCCACCAATGAGCGACAGCAGCTTGCCATCGGCGAATGCGTTCATTCCACCGTTTACTTCAAGCTTTCCGTTCAACGTGAACGTTGAGTCGGTGTCTTTGCCGTCGCGCGAAAGCGACATGTTCTTGAACGGTCCGTATTCACCACTCAGTTGATTCAGCAGTGTGGTGGCTTCTTGCGGATTATTGAAGTGATGCGACACACGAACTTGCAGTCCACCCGTTTCCGTTGTTGCAACTTCGGAAACCTTCCAGCCCGCAGCCTTTGCATCTTCGAAACTGAGGTCGCTTTCAATGCCTGGGTTGTTGGCAACAATTTCGGCATCAACAGTGGTAACCAGTGCAAGGTTGCCAGAACCATTTGGTTTCACCGTCAACGTGACCACGTTGTCTACTCGGCATGCACCAAGCAGAACGATAGCAAGCAGCAAACCAAGAAGTGGTCGCGCACGACCAACTACACGCTTACTACTCACTAGTGAGTTCACTCAGGCGTAGAGGCGGTGCCTTCGCCGGCACCTGCAAGTTCAACTGCCGATGGCGGCTTGAAGCCTTCAACTGCAGAGAACGTCATGCGCTGTTCGCCTTCGTTCTCTGGGTCTGGTTCAGTTGCAACCACCACAATTTGTCCCGCGGTGAATTGCTTGTTCAGCAACTTCTCCGATAGCGGATCTTCAATGAGGCGTTGCAATGCACGACGCAATGGTCGAGCGCCAAGTTGTGGGTCGTAGCCACGCTTCGACAACAACTCTTTTGCCGACTGTGTGAGTTCGAGACCAATGCCCAAACCTTCCAGCTGACCAACAAGACGCTTGCTCATGAGGTCGACCATTTGCACGACTTCTGGCATGCCAAGTTCGTGGAACACGATGACTTCGTCAATGCGGTTCAAGAACTCCGGACGGAAGTGACCCTTCAGGGCTTCGTTCACCTTGTCGCGCATGCGAGCATAGGACAACGCTTCGTCGTTCTTGCCGAAACCAACATTTGATTTACGCAAATCTTGTGTTCCCAAGTTCGAAGTCATAATCAGCACGGTGTTGCGGAAGTCGGTGCTGCGTCCTTGAGCGTCGGTCAAGCGACCTTCTTCAAGAATTTGCAACAGCGTGTTGAACACGTCTGGGTGAGCTTTTTCAATTTCGTCGAACAACACAACCGAGAACGGCTTACGACGAACGGCTTCAGTTAACTGACCGCCTTCTTCGTAGCCCACGTATCCAGGAGGGGAACCGACCAAACGGCTAACCGTGTGCTTTTCCATGTATTCCGACATGTCGAGCGAAATAAGTGCATCGTCGTCGCCGAATAAGAAGTTGGCGAGTGTCTTTGCGAGTTCGGTTTTACCAACACCGGTTGGGCCCAAGAAGATGAATGAACCGCTTGGGCGCTTCGGATCTTTCAGGCCTGCACGCGTGCGGCGGATGCTCTGGCTTACTGCCTTGATGGCATCTTCTTGCGAAATGATGCGCTTGTGCAGTTCGGCTTCCATGTTCAACAACTTGGCGGTTTCTTCTTCCGTCAACTTATACACCGGAATACCGGTCCAAATGCTCAGCACTTCGGCAATTGCTTCTTCGTCCACTTCGTCGAACAAGTCAATGCCGCTTGCCTTCACATCTGCTTCTTTTGAAGTGCGCTCTTCAAGCAACGCACGCTCTTGGTCGCGCAAACGGCCGGCCTCTTCAAAGCGCTGTTCTTCAACAGCCTTCTTCTTTGCTTCCTGCACGTCGTTGATCTTGTTTTCAATTTCCTTCAAGTCCGGAGGAGTGGCCATGCGCTTAATGCGCAAACGGCTTCCCGCTTCGTCAATGAGGTCAATTGCTTTGTCTGGCAAATGGCGATCGGCAATGTAACGATCGGCCAAGTTTGCTGCAGCAACCAATGCCTGGTCGGTAATGGTCACGCGGTGGTGCTGTTCGTACTTGTCGCGAATGCCCTTCAGAATTTCGATGGTGTGCGCAACTGCTGGCTCTTCAACCTTTACTGGTTGGAAACGACGCTCAAGCGCGGCATCTTTTTCGAAGTGCTTTCGGAATTCATCGGTTGTGGTTGCACCAATGGTCTGCAATTCGCCACGAGCAAGCATTGGCTTCAAAATTGATGCGGCATCAATTGCGCCTTCTGCGGCACCTGCACCTACAAGTGTGTGAATTTCGTCGATAAACAAAATGATGTCACCGCGAGTTTTAATTTCTTTCAGTACTTTCTTCAAGCGCTCTTCGAAGTCTCCGCGGTAACGGCTACCTGCAACAAGTGCGCCAAGGTCGAGTGTGTACAACTGCTTGCCGGTAAGAGTTTCTGGCACGTCGTTGCGCACGATCTTTTGTGCAAGGCCTTCGACGATTGCTGTTTTACCAACACCTGGCTCGCCAATGAGAATTGGGTTGTTCTTGGTGCGGCGCGAAAGAATTTGCATCACGCGTTCCATCTCGCGCTGACGACCAATGACTGGGTCGAGCTTGTTGTCTTTTGCCAACTGCGTGAGGTTGCGACCGAACTGATCAAGAATTTGGCTGCCACCTTTTTCTTGTGGCTCGTCTTTTGCACCAGCAGGTGCACCTTCGGTTTTGCCGGAAGGACCCTGATAGCCCGACAGCAACTGAATAACTTGCTGACGAACGCGACTGAGGTCGGCGCCAAGCTTGACTAACACTTGTGCGGCAACTCCTTCGCCTTCGCGAATGAGCCCAAGCAAGATGTGCTCGGTACCGATGTAGTTGTGGCCAAGTTGCAGTGCTTCGCGCAACGACAGCTCAAGAACCTTTTTGGCACGCGGAGTAAATGGAATGTGACCCG
>Ga0194048_10000071_pt1 | contig 41907 bp, 37 predicted proteins | sample JunL225m_MetaG_FD_161685 | JGI IMG/M metagenome (GOLD analysis project Ga0194048, IMG submission 161685) | Anoxic zone freshwater microbial communities from boreal shield lake in IISD Experimental Lakes Area, Ontario, Canada - Jun2016-L222-5m | ecosystem: Environmental > Aquatic > Freshwater >...
AATGATGAAGGTTTCGATTCCCCCGGCCCGTGGACCAAAATCATTAGTTACAAAGAGAGTTTTCTCAGAAACGGCGAGCTCCAACTAAAGGTTTTCTTCCAAGAGATCCGCTTGTAGTGATTTTCACGCGCGAACCTGAACGAGGCGCATGAACCATCTTTCCGCCGCCGATATACATTCCAACGTGTGAAACTGGGCGACCAAAAAATAGTAGATCTCCTGGCTTAAGGGCGTTGAGTGAAACCTTCTTACCCATCCGCGATTGAGCCGCTGATGAATGAGGAAGTGAGACACCTGCAGCCTGATAAGCGCGCATGGTCAATCCTGAACAGTCCCATGTCACTAAACCAGCTGCGCCAAATACATAGCGATCACCTATTTGTTTAAGTGCATATTTGATTGCAACTCCTGCACGTCCAGAAATTCCTGAGAGAGCTCTTGCTGCAGCCTGCGAATCGGCTTGATCTGCATCCTCTTGTTCTGCAGCCAATTTTGCCAAGCGCTCTCGCTCCGCTTTTGTTAACTTAGAAAGGAGGGCTTCGGCTTGGGCTAGCTTTTCTTGAGCCATTGCTGACTGGGCTTTGAATTTCTTTTCAGCAGCAACTACTAACGCCAACTTGTCATTGACGGTCATTGTTGTTGCACTTAAACGTTGCTGCGCCGCTTCATATTTTCGCAACTGAGCAGATTTGCGTCGACTGATGGCATCAAGTGCTCCAGCCGAAGATAAATACAAGGTGGGATTTGAAGAAAAGAGAAGTTCAAGTGATTGGCCTAGTCCCCCGGCCTTGTATTGCTCAATGGCAATAGTTCCCAGTGATTTTTGCAGGGCAGAAAGAGTTTCTCCTTGAACGGCAGCTTTTGCTTTAATGCCATTGAGCGTACGAGTAAGTGCGATCAATTTTACTTTTGCTTCTTGTGCACCTTCAGCCGCAGTTGTTGCCTCTTCTTCTAGCAACTGCACCTTTGCCTGCACCTCAGCTAAAGATTGGGCGGCATGCGCAGGGGCTGCTAAAGCAACCGTCAGGGCTAGAGCCACGACGGCGTGAGGAAGAATGCGCCGATACATGGTTTAAGGCTAACGAGGTTTAATGCGACATCTCAACTTATGAGCGTGATTTACGCCTGAGAATTCTCTGCAAATCTGCAATAGTAGGACAAATGAGCACAGTTGCATCGCTGGTAGTTGGGCGAGATGGGTCCACTTCAAAAGATAATAGCTCTAATGGAGTTTCCTCAGATGCTGACCGAAAAGCGTTTTTAGCTAGGCGCCGTAAAGTCGATTGCATTTTAATCGGTGGAAATACAGCCCGTCATGAGCCATATAAACAAAGCCCAGTTCCTTTGGTAATTCTTTCGCGATCAACAATTAATCCAGTAGTTGGAAACGATCTATCTCATTTGTGGAATATGACTCCGGCGCAAGCACTAGCAAAGGCTAAAGTGCAATTCGGGGAGAGAATCCTGATTGAAGCAGGAACTTCTATAATTTTTGAGCTTATCGATCAGGGCTTAATAGATCAGCTAGAACTGAGTGTGACACCAGTGACTGGTGGCGACCACCCCATTGATTGGCAAGATTTGCTCAATAGATTTGCAAACCATACTCATAGCACCATAGATGGCACAGATTTTTATGTTGCTCGAAACTAAAAGGCAGAAATAAGGGCAACTCCCGTAACAGCTAAAGCAATTCCGATGTATTGCACTTTCTGCAATCGCTCATGTAAGAACTTAAATGCCAGCAATGCAGTCGCAATTGGAAACAGGGATCCCAAAACCATAGCAATAGAAACTAAGCCCTTATTACACGCCACTCCTAGCAAGACATTGGCTAAGAAATCAGCAATTCCGATAAATACAAGTGATGGGTATTCCTTTTTAGAAAAGCCACCTAACGTGCGAAATTTAAGTGCAAGGCCAACAGTTACAAAAAAGGTTGCCCCACGCATTGAAACCATAGTCATAAGAGCACTTGATTGGGCACCGATTGACATAGATGTCAGTGCAGTTCCAAAACCAAATGCAGCACCTAATGCAAGAAGTAGAGGTCTTATGGGTAAACCTTGAGAAAGTTCTGGGCCACTTGCACAAAAGACTCCCACTAGAGCTAAAACAACGCCAATAGAAGTAATTGTTGAAAGTCTGTCGCCGTTAATCAAGGCATATGTCAGGGGAACAACTGCTCCCATTGAACTTATCGGTGACACAACGCCCATACGCCCAGTGGATAATCCTGCATACAGACAGAACAATCCAAAATAACCTAGCAAGCCAGCAAAAATTCCAGGGATTAAATATCCACCTTCACCAAAAGCATCTGCGTGCCAAGCGCCAGAAAAAAGCATTAATACAAGACCAAAAACTAAACCTAGAACTTGTGAAAAACCAAGGACAGCTAGAGGTGCATGTTTTTTGCTTAGTCGGCCTCCTTCAAAATCAGAAGTCCCCCACAACATGCTTGAGAGAAGTGCGAGTAGTGAGGCCATATGAGCAAGGGTACAGCCCTGCCTCCCATGAAAAGCTCTACATCCTGTTTATTCTTAATCAGTGGATGCCAAAGGATTTGAAGATTTAGTTAACTCCTTACGCACTTTCACCCCACGTGCTGAAATCGTTTTAGAAGAGGTTCCAGCTCCACAAAAATTAGCCACCTATTCCTTTGCATTTTCTGCCGACGTAAGCAATGGCCTATTGGGTGATGATGAAGATGAAATTGCATCAGGTCGATTTGTGTTGTTGCACGAACCTGGCGGACAAGACACTTGGGAGGGTGAATTTCGTTGTGTGACTTTTGTGCGCGCAGATGTAGACCCGGTCATGCAACAAGATCCTCTACTGCCAGAAGTCGGCTGGAGTTGGTTTCTTGAAGCCTTAGAGGGTGAAGAGTGCGCACTTGCTGCTCCAAGTGGAACTGTGACACGTGTTTCCAGCGCCTCGTTCGGAAAACTTTCTCCACGAAATGATGAATCAGAAATTGAAATTCGTGCATCTTGGACACCTGTTATTAGTGAGCCCCTTGAAATCATGAAACACATTGCTGGGTGGTGTCGTTTAATTACTGATGTCGCTGGACTTGAGCCAATTCCTGATGGCGTATCAACTATTTCATCTGCCAGACGTCGTTAAGCCAGCCCATGTCTGAAGAAATAACTGCAACACCGCTACTCACTCCTGCTGGCGGCGTCCCCGCCATAATTGAAAGTGACTCTGCTTTTGAAAGTGCGTTGGAACAACTGGCCCAAGGTGTTGGTCCTTTTGCCGTTGATGCCGAACGTGCTTCAGGTTTTCGTTACAGCGCACGAGCTTACCTAATTCAAATTAAGCGCACTAACGGTGGATTACATCTGATTGACCCCATCGCATTTGGGCCAGGTCATAGATTGATGCTTGCCCTCAATGATCTTCTCAATACAGATGAGGTAATTCTCCATGCCAGCACGCAAGATTTGCCCTGCCTGCGCGAATTGGGAATTAACCCACAGCGCCTATTTGATACTGAATTAGGTGCACGTATTGCTGGTCTTCCACGAGTGGGTCTTGGCCCGCTTTTGGAATCGCTCATGAGTGTTTCACTAGCTAAAGAACACAGTGCTGCAGACTGGTCTGTGCGCCCATTGCCTCAGGAATGGTTGACGTATGCAGCTTTGGATGTTGAGTTGCTGGTAGAGCTGCGCGATAAAGTTGAAGCGATTTTAGTTGAAGCTAAAAAAGATTCATGGGCCCATGAAGAGTTCGCCTCAATTTTGCTAGCTCTTCCTGCCCCGCCTCGAGTTGATCCATGGCGCAGAACTTCTGGAATGCACAAAATCAAGCGACGTGATCAATTAGCAATTATTCGTGAGTTATGGATTACTCGCGATGAGATTGCAAAGTCACAAGATATTGCTGGAGGCAAATTACTCAACGATTCTGCAATAGTTGAGATTGCGCTCAATCCAGTTGCAACTAAAAAGGAGTTTGAAAAAGTATTACGTCCACTTGGACTTCGGGCACGCTGGCTAGAGAATGTGAAGATTTGGTTAGAAGCAGTTGCGCGGGCCGTTGCACTTGAAGAAAAGGATTGGCCAGCACTTCGCACTAACGCTGATACTTTGCCACCGATTAAATTATGGCGAGATAAGTTTCCAGAAAAATATGCACCACTCTCTCATGCACGTGCGCGCATAGAAATAATTGCGACAGAAAATAACATTCCAGTTGAAAACCTCATCACTCCCGAGCTCGTGCGCCGTATTTGTTGGGCTCCCCCAGCTGCCTCAACTTCACAATCCTCCCCACAAATCGTCAGAGAACATTTACTCTCACTCGGAGCCAGAAGGTGGCAGGTTGATCTTGTCGCCGAGGCCATCACGGCCGCCCTATTGGAGACAGAGCCTGTCCCTACGCCTGAACCTGTGCCAGAAACCACACCCGAGGAAGCCTGAATTACGCAACATAAGAGTTGCGTAAATACCCCCTACCCTCTAGATTTTCTTCCATGTTGAGCACTTTCATCATCGCCCTTCGTGAGGGCCTTGAGGCTGCCCTGATTATCGGCATCTTGGTTGCCTACATTCTCAAAAGTGATCGTCGCCAGTTACTAGCCCCATTGTGGATCGGTGTTGCCGCAGCCATCGCAGGAAGCATTGGACTTGGGTTAATCCTCTCTCGAGCATCTTCAGAGTTGGGCGATCGCGCTGAAAAATTCTTTGTTGGAACTACTTCTTTTCTAGCTGTTGCACTTGTTACGTGGATGGTCTTTTGGATGAAGCGAACTGCTCGCTCTCTCAAGGCCGATCTACATGGCAAAGTTGATTCTGCTTTGCGCACAGGGCCTCTAGCCCTTGCTGGAGCAGCGTTTTTTGCTGTTATTCGTGAAGGTCTTGAAACAGCACTCTTTGTGTATTCAAACTTTAAAACAGTTGCACATACTCGTAGCTCGACACTTGGCCTTTTACTTGGCTTTGCAGTTTCGATATCTCTTGGATATTTAATTTTCAAATCTGCAATCAAACTCGATTTAAGTAAATTCTTCCGCTTCACTGGAGTTGCTTTAGTAGTTGTTGCAGCTGGCGTTCTTTCATATGGTGTTCATGAGTTCCAAGAGCTAGGTTGGCTTCCAGGGGTCCAGTCATATGCCTGGGATGTCTCACAGTTGATTCCTTCAGATTCGATACTGGGTGCAACGTTGGGTGGCATTGTGGGCTTTGATAACTCCACCTCGTGGCTACAGCTAGGAATCTGGGCTATTTACCTCACCACTGTCATTGGGGCCTATCTCTCAAAGCCTCGCACGCCTGCGCTAACACCAGCTTAAGCGCTGTTACAAACCCTTACTGGCGGGTAACATAACCGCTATACCTGCCCTAGTAAAGGATCACTATGTCTCGCTCAGTTGTCTTAGTCGATGCCGTTCGCACTCCCTTTGGAAAAGCTGGAGGGATGTATGCCGGTACACGCGCTGATGATTTGATGGTGCGCGCAATTCGCGGCCTCTTGGATAGAAATCCAAATGTTGACCATAGTGCAATTGATGACGTTGCTATTGCAGCTGCAACACAAACAGGTGATCAAGGAATGAACATTGGTCGCAGCGCCACACTTTTAGCTGGACTTCCAAACACTGTGCCAGGCTATTCAATTGATCGCTGGTGCGCAGGTGCCTTAACTGCAGTGACAACAATTGCAGGGGCTATAGCTTTTGGTTCAAACGAAATTGCAATCGCTGGTGGCGTTGAGCATATGGGAAATCATCCTATGGGCGAACTGATGGATCCTAATCCTCGTTACTTAGCTGAGAAGATTGTTGAACAAGATGCACTTGCAATGGGTGCGACAGCTGAAAGACTCCATGATCGCTTCCCCACTATTACAAAAGAGCGTGCAGATAGATATGCACTTAACTCACAATTAAAAACAACAAAGGCATATGAAGCTGGTTTGATTCAGCGCGATCTCATTCCCATGGCTGCACGCAGTGCAGAGTTGGGTTGGACAATTGCAACAGTTGATGAAGCGCCACGTCCAACCACAACTATGGAAGGTCTAGCAGGACTTAAAACTCCTTTTCGTCCAGCAGGTCGTGTGACAGCAGGAAACTCATCTGGTCTAAACGATGGTGCAACTGCCGCCCTGCTTGCCAGCGAAGATAAAGCAAAAGAGCTGGGTCTGAGTATCAAGGCCCGATTAGTTACATATGCTTTTGCCGGCGTAGAACCTGAAGTAATGGGATTCGGTCCAGTGCCATCAACGATTAAGGCACTCAATCAAGCAGGTTTGAGCATTGAAGATATTGGTCTCTTTGAAATCAATGAAGCATTTGCTGTTCAAGTATTAGCTTTTCTTGAGCACTTTGGAATTGCCGATGATGACGCCCGTGTTAATCCATTTGGTGGAGCAATTGCAGTTGGTCACCCACTTGCTTCTTCAGGTGTGCGCCTCATGCTTAATTTAGCTAGGTCTTTTGAAGCCCATCCAGAGGTGCGCTATGGCTTAACAACCATGTGTATTGGTCTTGGTATGGGTGGTTCTGTTATTTGGGAAAACCCACACTTTAATGGTCAGGTGAAATAAATGAGCGCAGATATCAAACTTCCAGAAGGTGCACCTGAAGAGGTTGTTACTCAAGCCCTAGTCCGTCAAGTTGATTTGAGTGCATTCGGTGCAAAGGGAACCTTGGCGTTGATTACTCTAGATAACTCACTTGATCACAATCGCCCCAATACTTTTGGCCCACAATCATTACTTGCATTAGATGCAGCCATTACCGCCGCTACTGCCCTGAAGCCAGCAGCAATTGCACTTACTGGTAAGCCATTTATTTTTGCTGCAGGTGCAGATTTATCCGCCCTCTCATTTATTACAACTCGAGAGCAATCACTGGGGATCGGTAAGTTGGGCCATGATGTGTTTCGCCGTTTAGGTGAATCCAATATTCCAACTTTTGCTTTCATTAATGGTTTAGCACTCGGTGGCGGTCTTGAAGTTGGACTTCACTGCCACTACCGCACACTTGCCTCCACAGCATTTACCGCTCTGCCTGAAGTATTCCTGGGGTTAGTTCCAGGTTGGGGCGGTGCAACTATTTTGCCTAAGTTAATCGGGCCAGAACGTGCTGTGCAAGTAATCATGCTAAATGCACTCAACAACAATACGATGATGAAAGCAAAAGATGCACTCAAACTAGGTGTAGTAGATGCCGTATATGAGCCTTCTGATTTTCTAGAGCGCTCTATTGCATTTGCAGCTAATGTTCTAAATGGCACAACCAAAATCGAGCGCCAGGACTACAGCCAAGATCCAGCTTGGGAAAGCGCTCTGGCAACTGGAAAAGCTGCAGCACTTAAGAAATATGGCGGAGCTGAAATTGCTTCGCCAATGAAGGCTCTTGAACTCATGAGTGCAGCCAAAAGCAACACATTAGGTGCTGGCTTTGATGCTGAAGATTTAGCTCTAGCTGATTTAACTATGAGTGATCCCCTGCGCGCCTCTCTCTATGCCTTTAATGTCATTCAAAAAAAGCGCAAGAAAGTCGAAGGTGCTCCAAAACCAGCTCTAGCTCGCAAAGTGGGCAAAGTCGGTGTTGTTGGCGCAGGACTTATGGCTTCGCAATTAGCGCTGCTTCTATTGCGTAATCTCAAGTGCCCAATTGTTATGACTGATATTGACCAAGAGCGTGCCGATAAAGGTGTCGCTTGGGTTAAGAATGAACTCGCTAAATTGGTAGAGAAGAAGCGTATGAGTGCAGAGTCTGCTGCTCGCTTAACTCTACTTATTTCAGGTTCATCAGATCAAAATACATTTGCTGGATGCGATTTCATCATTGAAGCCATCTTTGAAGAGCTATCACTTAAGCAAGAACTCTTTAAGAAGCTAGAGATGATTGTTTCTCCTGAGTGTGTCTTGGCAACAAATACTTCATCTCTTTCTGTTGAGCGAATGAGTGAAGGTCTTAAAAACCCAGAGCGCGTTGTTGGGTTCCACTTCTTTAACCCAGTTGCAGTCATGCCTTTACTAGAAGTTGCACGAACAAGTAAGACTGATGATGCAACTACAGCAACTGCAATCTCTGTCGGTAAAGAATTGAAGAAAACTATGATTATCTGTAAAGATGCCCCTGGTTTTGTGGTTAACCGCTTGTTAACTCGCTTCATGGGAGAGATTACTGACGCCGTCGATGAAGGCACATCACCAGAGGTGGCCGATAACGCTATGCGCTCTATTGGTTTCCCAATGTCACCATTCCAACTTCTTGATTTAGTCGGACCTGGAGTGGCGCTGCATGTCTCTGAGACTTTGCATGCAAATCTTGGTGATCGCTACCGCATTTCACCAACTATGGCGGCAATGGTTAAGGAAGGCGTTCGAAACTTTTATGTTAAAAATGAAGATGGAAGTTATGGCGCAAACCCAGCAGCATTAGCCCTTATTCATAAAGGTGATTCCCCATCAACGGCTGAACAAGTTCGAAGCCGTGCATTGACAGCATTAGCTGTTGAGGCACGAATGATGCTTGATGAAGGTGTTGTTTCAACCGCTGGTGAGATTGATCTCTGCATGTTGATGGGCGCTGGATGGCCAATGCATCTGGGTGGAATATTGCCTTACTTGGATCGTGAAGGTATTAGCGAGGCTGCTTGCGGTCAGCGTTTTCATCCGAAGGGAATTGCATCTCTGCCTTAAGAGTGCTGCTCCATTCAACAACGCTGCGTGAAATGTTTTGAGCTGTAATGCCTATATCGCTCAAAATTTCACCACGCTTAGAGTGTTCAATAAACTCAAGTGGAACACCAATGGAATGAAGTGGGATCAAAACTCCTGCATCTCGAAACATCTCAGAGATAGAACTTCCAATGCCTGCATGTCTAATTCCATCTTCTAGAACAACAACACTCTTATAGCGCTCGGCCATACGAACTAATGACTCTGGCAATGGCTTCACCCAACGTGGATCAATGACTGTGACTCCAACGCCCTCACGATAAGCAGAAGAAGCAGCCTCAACAGCAATTGCAGCCATCGCACCAACGCTAATCATCAACACATCAGCACTCTCGCCGCGATAAAGAACATCTATGCCATCTCGACGCTCGAATGCAGGAATATCTTCTTGCACAGCACCCTTTGGAAAGCGCACCATAGAAGGAGCATCGTTAATAGCAACTGCTTCGCGCAATAATTCTTTTAGACGAGCACCATCTCTAGGGGCTGCAACATGCATAGTTGGAACAATTCCAGTGAGCGCTAAGTCCCAAATACCGTGGTGTGATGGTCCATCATCACCAGTCACGCCAGAGCGATCTAGAACAAAAGTTACTCCAGCTTTATGAAGTGCAACATCTAAAAGCATTTGATCGAATGCGCGATTAAGAAAGGTTGAATACACCGCAACTACTGGGTGAAGTCCAGTGAAAGCTAAACCAGCTGCACTGGTTACTGCATGCTGCTCGGCAATTCCCACATCAATGGTGCGCTCTGGATAGGCGGCCTGGAACTGATCAAGACCAGTTGGTCCAAGCATTGCCGCTGTTATTGCCACAATATCTTTACGTGTCTTACCGATTTCAACTAATTCTTGTGCAAAAACCTTCGTCCAAGATGTTGCGCTCTTTGATAGCGGCTCCCCTGATTCAGGATCAATGACACCAACTGCATGGAATTTCTCAGCTTGATCATCTACTGCTGGCTTATGGCCTTTACCTTTTTCTGTAATGGCATGAACAAGAATTGGTGCTCCATACTCTTTAGCTTGGTGCAGAGCTTTTTCCATTGCAGCGATGTCATGACCATCAATAGGACCCAAATATTTAAGTCCCAAATCTTCAAACATGCCTTGCGGTGCGACTATGTCCTTAATTCCCTTTTTCATTCCATGCAAAGTTTCATAGATTGGCATTCCAACAACCGGAGTCTTATGGAGAACTTCTTTGCCCCAGTCCAGGAACTTCTCATATCCACTGGTTACACGAAGGGTTGAAAGATATGTAGCTACTCCACCAATTGTTGGCGAATAGGAGCGTTCATTGTCATTAACGACAATGACAAGATTTCTCTTTTGTTCAGGGGCAATATTATTTAACGCCTCCCACGACATTCCACCTGTTAATGCGCCATCTCCCACTACAACTACAACATGGCGATCTGTGACACCTTGCAAAGAGAATCCTCTAGAAATTCCATCGCCCCATGAAAGCGCAGTTGATGCGTGTGAATTTTCAATAACATCGTGTTCACTTTCGCTGCGATTGGGATATCCAGAGATGCCTCCGCGTTGGCGCAAAGTATCAAAAGCATCACCGCGACCAGTTAACATCTTGTGAACGTAGGATTGATGACCTGTATCAAAGACGATTACATCCTTGGGTGATTCAAAAACTCTGTGAATTGCAACTGTCAGTTCAACAACGCCTAAGTTTGGACCTAAGTGGCCACCGGTCTTGGAGACTTTCTCGATGAGCAGAGCACGAATCTCCCCACTGAGTTCAATGAGCTCGGCGTGAGAGAGGGAAGCCAAATCGGCTGGGGAGTTAATCTTGCTCAACATGGGGTTAAGTTTAGGTGCTTATGCGTTTAAGAGCGAGCGAAGAACATACTGCATGATTCCACCGTGGCGGTAGTAATCGGCTTCTCCTGGAGTATCTATGCGCACAGTTGCAACAAAGCTCTTATCTCCAGCAGTGACCGTCAGTTCTTTAGGAACTCCCCCAGTATTCAGTGCGGTGATCCCGCTAATTGAAAATACTTCCTCGCCAGTTAATCCAAGAGATTGGGCGTTTTCCCCATTTTTAAATTGAAGAGGTAACACTCCCATTCCAATCAAGTTCGAACGGTGAATACGTTCAAAACTTTCAGCGATAACTGCTCGCACTCCAAGTAATGCAGTTCCCTTAGCAGCCCAGTCACGTGAAGAACCAGAGCCATATTCCTTGCCCGCAAGGATAACTAGTGGAGTTCGCGCACTTTGATAAGCAACTGATGCATCATAAATTGTTGACTGTTTTCCATCAGTTGCAAAGTTGCGTGTAAATCCACCTTCAACGCCATCTAACAATAAATTCTTCAAACGAATATTGGCAAAAGTTCCACGAATCATTACTTCGTGGTTTCCTCGGCGAGATCCATATGAATTGAAATCTTTACGATCGATTCCATGATCGGCGAGGTACTTACCTGCCGGTGAATCAGCCTTGATATTTCCAGCAGGTGAAATGTGATCTGTTGTTACTGAATCTCCAAGAACAGCTAGAACTCTTGCTCCTGAGATATCTACGACAGGAGTTGGCTCTTTCGGCATTCCATCAAAGTAAGGAGGTTTTCTGACATAGGTTGATTGCGCGTCCCACTCAAAAACTTTACCTACCGGAGTCGCCAATGACTTCCAACGGTGATCTCCGTCAAAGACTGAAGCGTAATCTTTTGTAAACATAGCTGATGAGATTGAAGATTCGATAACACTTTGAATTTCGGCAGGTGTCGGCCAAATATCAGCCAAGTAGACATCTTTGCCATTTTGATCTTGCCCTAGAGAATCTTTTTCAAAGTCATGATCCATGGTGCCGGCAATTGCATACGCCACAACTAGAGGAGGTGAAGCCAAGTAGTTCATCTTTACATCTGGACTAATGCGACCTTCAAAATTTCGGTTACCTGAAAGAACGGCCGTGACAGCAAGATCTGAATCATTTACAGCTTTGCTGATTTCAATAGGTAGTGGACCAGAGTTACCAATACAAGTAACACAGCCGTATCCAACTAAGTGAAAACCAAGTGCTTGCATGTATTGAGTTAAATCAGCACGGTCATAGTAATCAGTTACAACTTTTGAGCCTGGAGCAAGAGTTGTTTTGACCCAAGGCTTTGATTTCAATCCCTTTTCAACGGCCTTCTTCGCTAGAAGAGCGGCACCAATCATTACCGATGGATTCGATGTGTTTGTGCATGAAGTAATTGAAGCAATCACGACATCGCCATTTTTCACACGAGTAGAACCGGCCTTTACTTCTTCTCTAGAAGTCTTATCAGAGAAGTACGTTGGCAAAATCTTTTCAAAAGCTAACTTTGAATCACTTAAAGAAATGCGATCTTGTGGACGCTTAGGACCAGCAATTGATGGAACCACTGTTGAAAGATCTAATTCAACTTGTTCTGAAAAGCGTGGTTCAACTGAAGGGTCATGCCACAAGCCCTGCTTCTTTGCATATTGTTCAACTAATGCAACTTGATCTTCGCTTCGACCAGTGAGTCGCAAATAGCGCAGCGCCTCTTCATCGATAGGGAAAATTGCACATGTTGATCCATATTCAGGACTCATATTTCCAATAGTTGTGCGATTGGCCATAGGAACTGAAACAACTCCAGGGCCATAAAATTCAACAAATTTTCCAACAACGCCATGCTTGCGCAAAATTTCAGTGATGGTCAACGCCATATCTGTTGCAGTTGTGCCAAGTGGTAGTTGACCAGTTAACTTAAAACCAACAACGCGCGGAATAAGCATAGAAACTGGTTGGCCAAGAAGAGCAGCTTCTGCCTCAATTCCGCCAACGCCCCAACCTAAAACTCCTAAGCCGTTCACCATTGTTGTGTGAGAGTCAGTACCAACAACGGTGTCTGGATAGGCGCGCAGTACTCCTCCAACAGTGCGAGTCATGACCACGCGGGCTAAGTACTCAATATTTACTTGGTGAACAATTCCGGTTCCTGGTGGCACAACCTTGAATTCATCAAAGGCGGTTTGTCCCCAACGCAAAAAGCGATAGCGCTCTTGATTGCGCTCATATTCGATATCAGTATTTTTCTCGAAAGAATCCTTTGATCCAAAAACATCTGCAATAACAGAGTGATCAATTACCAATTCTGCAGGTGCTAGAGGGTTAACTTTGGATGGATCACCACCCAGATCCACAATTGCCTCACGCATTGTTGCAAGATCCACAATGCAGGGAACTCCAGTGAAGTCCTGCATGACTACACGGGCTGGCGTAAATTGAATTTCAGTGTCTGGTTCTGCCGATGGATTCCAATTTGCTAAAGCTTTGATGTGATCGGCTGTGATGTTTGCGCCGTCTTCTGTGCGAAGTAGATTCTCCAACAGAACTTTGAGTGAGAATGGCAGGCTATCTGCGCCTTCGATGCCGGAGATGTCGAAAATCTCGTAACTCTTACCCGCAACTTCTAGGTTCTTCTTTGCGTTGAAAGAGTTTTTACTCATCGTCTCCCCTAATAAATCTTCGCTTACTTGAGCGTCAAGATACCTTAGCGGCCTCAAACAGTGCAACACATTCGATGTGATGTGTCATTGGGAAGAGATCAAAAGCACGCAATTTTACGAGTAAAAATCCACGTTCTAAAAAGTAACCAGTATCACGCGCTAATGCCGCCGGATCACATGCCACATAGACAATTGTTCGAGGTCTTAACCTGGCAATTTCACTCACCACTACTTTTCCAGCGCCATCTCTAGGTGGGTCCAGAACCACTACATCTGCTGAGTCAATTCTTGGTAGATGGGTGGCAACATCCCCAGTGATTACTTTGACATTTGAATTCTCTGCAAAATTTCGTGAAGCATCAGAGGTTGCACTCTTACTACCTTCAATCAAATCAATTCTTCCATCAGGACCAACTGCATCGATAAGCGCTGCAGCAAAAAGTCCAACACCGCCGTAAAGATCTAATACGTGGTCTCCTTTCCTTACTGCGGCAAAATCTCTTACAACTTCGCTTAAAACATTAGGAGCATTTACATGGCCTTGCCAAAAGGAATTGTTACTAACCTCTAAAGTTTTATCCAAGACTTTTTCATGCAGGACTGCAGGGCCTTCGCTCAATCGTGACTTACTTTCACCGCGAGTTGGCATGAGTGAAATTGATCGCTCATCAGTATTTGAGGCAGCAATCTCAACGCGCATATCCCCTTTCCATGCGCGGGTAGCTAGTTCATGAAATCCGATCTCTTTGGCAGCAACCAAGCAATTTGCAACCGGAATTACTGTGTGACTTCTTGAACCTATAAATCCAAGCTTTCCATTTTTATCACTTGTAGCTGTAATTCTAGATCTCCAACCAAGTTCTGGTCCGACACTTTCAACTTCAACGCTCATTTCTATCTTTGCAATGCGTGCAAATTGTTCTGTGATGACATCAGCTTTCAATTGCCGTTGGCGCTCGATAGTAATGTGCTGAAAATCGCATCCGCCGCATCCATTACGGTTTGAATATCCACATGGCGCAACAACACGGTCGTTGGATGGATCCAAGACTTCAACCACATCTGCACGGTTGAAGGAACTTCCGACCGAAGTAATTTGGATTCTGCATTTTTCGCCAGGAATGGCATGGCGCACGAAAATTACACAACCTTCGTATCGGGCAATAAAATGGCCGCCGTGGGCAACCTTTTCTATTGCCACCTCGATAACTTCGCCGACCACAAGGGTACTTTTCATAGTTGGTGCCACGGAACTAACCTTATGGGTGTAAGTTAATACATATGCACGTAGTCATCATGGGATGCGGTCGAGTCGGATCTTCACTAGCCACTGATCTTGAAGCCGCTGGCCACACCGTTGCTGTCATTGACCAAGCACGTGAGGCCTTCCGCCGATTGGGTCCAAATTTCAAAGGCAAGACTGTAACCGGAGTTGGCTTTGACCGAGATGTCTTGCGCGAAGCTGGTATTCAAGATGCCGATGCTTTTGCTGCTGTCAGTAATGGTGATAATTCAAATATCTTGGCCGCGCGCGTTGCTCGCGAAACTTATGGTGTTCAAAACGTTGTAGCTCGCATTTATGATCCAGGCCGTGCTGAAATTTACCAGCGCTTAGGAATTCCAACAGTTGCAACAGTGCTTTGGGCAACAGATCAAATTCTGCGCAGATTGCTTCCAGAAGGTTCACGTTCTGAGTGGCGCGATGCCAGCGGAACTGTGCAACTGTGTGAAATGCACCCACATAATGATTGGTATGGCCGCCAGATTCTTCTCATCGATGAGTTAACTCCTGCGCGAGTGGCATTCATTACCCGCCTTGGTGTTGGCCTTATTCCAGATCATCACACGGTTTTGCAACAGGGCGATCTCATTCATGTAATGGTGGGCGATGACGATATTGCTAAAACTGAAGCAATCCTTGCTAATTCACCAGATGGAGAGCGCCAATGAGAGTTGCAATCGCTGGTGCAGGAAATGTTGGTCGTGCCATTGCGCGCGAACTTCTAGATAATGGCCATCAAGTTTTACTAATTGATAAAGATCCCAAAGCCCTAAAACTTGAGAGCGTCCCAGATGCCGAATGGTTAATGGCCGATGCCTGCGAAATTACTTCACTGGATAACGCCCACCTCAATAATTGTCAGGTTCTTGTTGCAGCCACAGGCGATGACAAAGCCAATTTAGTGACATCTCTGCTTGGTAAAACCGAGTATGGCGTGCCACGTGTTGTTGCCCGAATTAATCATCCAAAAAATGAATGGCTCTTTGACTCTTCATGGGGTGTGGACGTAGCTGTATCAACTCCTCGCATTATTGCTGCTCTGGTTGAAGAGGCAGTAAGTGTTGGTGATGTCGTCCGTTTATTCTCATTTAAAAAGGGCCAAGCAAACCTTGTTGAATTAACTCTGCCTGATGGCTCATCATGTATTGGAAAAACTGTAGAAGAGATTGAATTGCCAGACGATGCAGCACTTGCAGCAATTGTCAGAGATGGCCGAGTGATTACAGCCAAAGCTCACGATGTATTTGCAGCTGGAGATGAACTTCTATTTGTCGCCTCATCTGATGCTGAAGCCCGTATTAAAGCCTGCTTTATAACTAGCTAGATTTAATGACAGGTGGGGCAGTTTTAATCACTAACCAACTTCCATAGGCCGCAGCAAAAAACAGTGGATAACCCATTGCAAGATTTACCGTGCCAAGCAAGTTCACGTTCCCGCTTCGATAAATTGGATATTGAACAGCTATCCGTGAGAAAAACATAGCTACCCAAATCCAACTTGCTCGTGTGTAAACCTTCTTGCGCTCTGGATTCTTACGCCACTCAAAGTTTTCACCAAGTAGTGGGCCAAGAACAATTCCCAGCAACGGCCATCCGACAAGATTTGCTACAAGATATGCGGTCCCATAGGCAAGATTTGTTAGAAGCTTTGGAATATAGAAATCAGAGGCATTTCCTGATCGGTTAGCAAAGTAAGCACAGATTAATACACCTAGAATTCCAGAGACCGAGTGCTGAATTGTGTCCTTTTTTGCCAAACGAATGATTGCCAACACAATTGAAAGGCTCAGCGCTGCCACGATCGCCTGTCGCAAATCATGTTTAACATTAAAGGCTACTAGGAAGATAACTGAAGGAAGACCTGAATCAATGAGGCCCTTCTTTCCGCCAAGTGCTTTAAGCACCGTCTCTTTATCTTGATTATGTTCGCTCATGCCAGACCAGTTGATCCAAATCCGTCAATACCACGACCAGAGCCAGGAAGTTCTTCTACTTCAATAAATTCTGCTTTTTCAACTTGTTGAATCACTAATTGAGCAATCCGATCGCCCTTTTTAAATGAGATTGATTCCTTGGAATCATGATTAATTAAAATACAAGCAATTTCTCCCCGGTAGCCCGCATCAATTGTGCCTGGTGTATTGACTAACGTGACTCCATGCTTGAGCGCTAAACCCGAACGAGGATGCACTAGCGCCACATATCCATCGGGAAGAGCAATTGATATTCCCGTTGGAATCAAGGCTCGCTCCCCCGGAACTAAAGTGAAATCCTTTGTTGTCACTAAATCTGCACCAGCATCCCCACCTTTTGCATAGTGCGGAAGAGGAACCGAAGGATCCAAACGCTTTATTAAAACTTTCAGTTGACTCATTTATGGATTAATCTCGAAATCAGGATCAACAAAAGCAAGGATCTGAGGACTCTTAGCGATGTGGTCTAAGTACTCTTTAGGTGCATTGTTGAGAAAGTGATCCATCGGAACAATGACAAATAATGCTGCTGCGCGAACTGCAAGTGGGCCATCTGGGGTATTTAGGCGACCTTCTGCCGATGAATAAACCTTGCGATTAACTTGACCCGTAATTTTTGCCGTGATGTGAAGTGTGGAACCCATTGGAACGGGCTTTAAGAAATCTGTTTCAAGACGCGCAGTAACTGCAGGTGCACGTAACAACCACATTAACTTTCCTAGAGCTTCATCAAAAGCAAGCGAAAGTAATCCACCATGGGCTAAACCAGGTGCACCTTGATGATTCTCGGTTACTGTAAATTGCGCAGTTATATCTGCACCTTCTCCTGCATATGCAACAAGATGTAATCCAGTGGGATGAAGTTCCCCGCAACCAAAGCAGTGACCGAAATGCGAAGGAATCTTTGAGCCCACTGGTGGAGCTTTCGGATGTCGCTCTGGAATCATCGCACCCTCAGGTGGGGTGGTCGATGCGATACGGCTCATGAAGTAAAGACTATCCGATAGCGTATGACCTATGCGATACCGCGAAGTGATCCGTATGCCACTATGGCTTCTCGCACTGATTTACTTCTTTTTTCTCTCATTTGTACTCTCAGTTTGGGCGGCGTTAGGAAACTCTGCCGCGCTGATCAGTTTTCTTGTGCTCAGTGCTCTTGTGGTTTTGATCGCCGTACGCACGAGATTGATGATCCAAGTTAGCGAGTCAGAACTCTTGGTTGGCCGTGCTCACATAGATTTGAAATACATAGGCGAAGTCACAGAGTTAGATAGCCAGGCTATGAGAAAGCTGAGAACTCGTGATGCCGACCCAATGGCATTTCTTGGTATTAGGTTTTGGTCATCAACTGGAGTGAAGGTAGAAATCACTGACAATAGAGATGAAACGCCTTACTGGTTAATTACAAGTAATAAGGCGAATCAACTGGCTCAAGCTTTAAAAGATTAATTACACTCTTTACAAACAGCTTTTGCGCCTTCGCCTTTTGCTAGTTGAGTAATGTGATGCACAAGGAAACAACGTGAACATGTGAATTCATCAACTTGCTTTGGTACCACTCGAACCGCTAACTCTTCACCTGATAAATCTGCACCAGGCAATTCTAGGTTTTCAGCAGCTTCTGCTTCATCAACATCGATCTGGCCGGATTGAGCATCGACACGTTTAGCTTTTAACTCTTCTAACGACTCTTCATGGAGTTCTTCATCGGTTTTTCTGGGTGTGTCGTAATCTGTTGCCATTGCTCTCACCTCGATTCCATACTTGACTAGTTCCTGCGGGCGCATCATGGCGCACATCAGCCTTTACTGTTGCTATAACGCTCGGCGTGTCGGGGTTATTCCCCCCTCACTTGCACCTTTTCTATAGCAGCAGCCAGAGTTCCATCGACTCGGCCATGTATTGCCGTGCCAGCCTCTACATACTCCTCAGAAAAGATTTCTCCACGCTCATGAATCTCATGCACCAAGTCTCCTCGCTCATATGGAATCACAGCATTGATCTCAACTGAGGGCCTCGGCAAAGAGCGTTCAATTGCATACACAAGACCCTCAATGCCAAAGCCTGTTCTGACAGAAAATGCGTAGCTGTTTGGTTCTTTCCGCAAAATTTCCATGACAACTTCAGGATTTGCTACATCTACCTTATTGATTGCAATAATTTCAGGGATGTCTCCCCCGCCAATTTCGGCAATTACCTCGCGCACCGCACGAATCTGCTCAAATGGATCTGGGTGAGAACCGTCGACAACATGCACGATGACATCAGAACCAGATACTTCTTCTAATGTTGATTTGAAAGCGTCGATGAGCTGATGAGGAAGGTGACGAACAAATCCCACAGTGTCACTTAATGTGTAAACACGACCATCGCTAGTTTGCGATTTACGCACTGTTGGATCCAGTGTGGCAAAGAGTGCGTTTTCAACTAGAACACCCGCGTCAGTGAGGCGGTTGAGCAGAGATGACTTACCAGCATTGGTGTATCCAGCGATTGCAACAGAAGGAATATTAAAGCGCTTGCGCTCTTGTCGCTTTGTATCGCGAGAAACTTTCATCTCAGCAATCTCTTTGCGCAGCTTTGCCATCTTGTCACGAATCTTGCGTCGATCCGTTTCAATCTTTGTTTCACCTGGACCACGTCCACCAATACCTGCTCCACCAGCGGCGCGACCACCAGCTTGGCGCGAAAGTGAATCACCCCAACCACGAAGACGTGGCAATAGGTATGCAATCTGTGCCAGCTCAACTTGGGCCTTTCCTTCTTTACTCTTAGCGTGCTGAGCGAAAATATCTAGAATCAAAGCTGTTCGATCTACAACCTTTACCTTGATTTTCTCTTCTAACTGTCGAAGCTGTGAAGGAGAAAGTTCACCGTCACAAATCACGGTGTCAGCACCAGTTGCAACAACAATTTGCTTAAGCTCTGCAACTTTTCCAGATCCAATATAAGTCGCAGGATCTGGTTTATCGCGACGTTGAATAATTCCTTCCATTACTTCTGAGCCTGCAGTTTCAGCCAGGGCCTTAAGTTCGGCTAAAGAATTCTCAGCCATCTCTGATGTGCCCTCAGTCCACACCCCAACTAAAACAACTTTTTCAAGTTGTAATTCACGATTTTCAACCTCAGTAATATCTTGAAGTTGCGTTGAAAAACCTTTTACGCGTCTTAATGAATGACGCTCTGAAAGTTCCTGAGTTGGATCTACTAACTCATCCTCATCGCTGGCGTCGTATTCAGCAGCAACTCGAGCGCTTTCAGCGAGTAGAGCTTCAAACTCATCATCAAACTCTTTATCAGGCAAGTAAAAACTCCGAAATATCCACATCTTTCACCAGAACTGCAGGACCAATTAATGTGGCATTGGAATGTCCATCAATAGAAACTTCTAGACGTCCTCCTGGTGGATTAATCACCCAATGCGCAGGAAGTCTTTCTTTTGTGTGGAGAGATGCGGCAAGAGCTACAGCGCATGTTCCCGTTCCACAGGAACGAGTTTCACCGCTGCCTCTTTCAAAAACGCGCATTGTTACTTCGTGGTCTCCTGTTATCTGAACGAATTCAACATTGACACCTTCAGGATATGTGTCTTTAGGTCTAACAATAGGAGCCTCGTCTAGGGCGCCTACTTGATTAATGTCGTCAACGAATACAACTGCATGTGGATTGCCAACATTAATGTTGTAGCCATTCCAAATATGTCCGTTATTTGCTGCGGTAATTGCGATTTCTTCATCAGCAACTTTTCCCATATTTACTGAGATATCCCCTGACATCGGAACACGCAAATGCTTCATTCCATCACGTGTATTGATACCAAAAATACCTTCAGGCACATGGCCACGTTCCACTAAATACCTGGCCATCACTCTAATTCCGTTGCCACACATCTCAGCTAATGAACCATCGGCATTGCGATAATCCATAAACCACTTCTCGTCGCGCTTAATTATTCTGATTAAGCCATCCGCTCCGATTCCAGTTTGGCGATTGCAAATGGCAGCGGTTTGGGCAGTAGTAATTGAGTGTTCATCTTGAGGGTCGAAAACGAGTACAAAATCATTCTCGGTGCCATGTCCATAAGTTGCAATCATTGTCATCAGTTTATCTTCTCTAGATGTTGCAGCACTGTTTCTAGACGTGGCTGAGCTTGTGATATCCATTTGATTCGATCATCGCGCGAAAACCATGTCTCTTGACGGCGGGCGTACTGGCGCGTGGCCCGCTTTGTGTCCTCTTTTGCTTCTTCTTCACTCAATAGCCCATTCTTAAAAGCTATAAGCTGTGAATAGCCCAAAGCTAACTGTGCTGTGCGCCCTAAAGTAATTCCATCCTTGAGCAACTGCTCTACTTCCTCCACAAAACCTAATTCCCACATTAGATCAACGCGCGCACTAATCCGCTCACTTAAATGATCCCGGTCCATCACTAATCCGAACTGAACTGCATTGGGATAGCGGGTGCTGGCCTCACGTGGCAAATTGGCCGTAAAAGGTTTACCTGTAATAGCAATAACTTCTAGTGCACGTATGACACGGCGAGAATTAGCACGATCAATAGCGATTGCTGCTGCCGGATCAAGTTTTTCTAGACGTTCAAATAGGGCATTTAAACCGATAGTTGCTAATTCAAGTTCTAGTGACGCACGAACTACTGGGTCAGTATCTGGAAAGTTTAGGTCATCAAGAATTGCCTTTATGTACAGCCCTGTTCCACCAACAACGATGACATCCTTGCCACGACTGTGGATCTCGCTCACAGCATTTCGAGCTTGTTCTTGATACCAGGCAACTGTTGAGTCCTGTGTAACTTCCAAGACATCGAGCATATGGTGGGCAATTCCTGCTCGCTCACTTACGGGAAGTTTTGCGGTACCAATATCCATACCTTTATAGATCTGCATTGAGTCAGCATTGATAATTTCAGCGCCTAAGTGCTGAGCCAGTGAGATTGCTAATTCGCTCTTGCCAGTTGCAGTTGCACCACAAATAACTATCAACTTCATGCTTTTAACGTCGGCATTCCTAGTAATGTCGCTGAGCTCTTCTTCTCTGCAATACGAGCTGCGTGGGCATCTCCTCCACGTGTTGCTCTAACTTTGCCCGGAGTACCAATTAAGTAGTGTGCCGAAGCTTGCGTAATTGATACCTCAACCTCATCACCTGGGCGTGCTTCGATACTGTTTGAGAAATGTACTAATCTGAAATCTTCGCTGCGCCCAGTCATGCGCGCCTGTGCTTCATCTCTGCGACCTTCGTAGTCCCCCACTAATACTTTGAATTCTTTGCCCACTGCTTCTTGATTAACAGAAAGTGAAATAGCTTGTTGATGATTGTGTAAACGCGTATAGCGCTCACCAACAACTTCTGGCGAAATTTGACCTGGCATCGATGCAGCTGGCGTTCCAGGCCGCTTTGAATATTGATAGGTGTATGCCGCCGCAAATCGCGCCTCTGCACAAATATCCATTGTGGCTTGGAAATCACTTTCGGTCTCACCTGGGAAACCAACGATGATGTCAGTTGTAATTGCTGCATGTGGCATTGCTGCGCGAACTCGATCAATAATGCCTAGATACCTATCTGTTCTATAAGAGCGACGCATCGCCTGCAATATTGAATTTGATCCTGACTGAAGCGGCATATGAAGATGTGGCATCACGTTGGCAGTTGTTGCCATTGCGTCAATTACATCATCAGTGAAATCACGTGGGTGCGGAGACATGAAACGCACTCGCTCTAATCCATCGACTGTGCCGCATTCTTTTAGAAGATTTGCGAATGCACTTCTATCTCCAAAATCCACCCCGTAGGCATTCACATTTTGCCCCAGCAATGTAATTTCAATAACGCCTTGATCAACTAAGGCTCGAACTTCACTCAAAATCTCTTTAGCACTACGGTCTTTTTCAATACCGCGCAAAGTTGGAACAATACAAAAAGTGCAGGTGTTATTACATCCAACCGAGACTGATACCCAAGATGAGAAAGCTGATAGGCGTCGTGCGGGAAGAGTTGATGGGAAATGTTCCAGTGATTCTAGGATCTCTATTTGAGACTCTTCTTCGATTCGTGCACGCTCTAGTAGTACTGGGAGTGAACCAACATTGTGAGTTCCAAAGACCACATCGACATAAGGTGCCTTCTTCAAAATTGTTGCCTGATCTTTTTGTGCCAAGCATCCTCCAACTGCAATCTGCATTTGTGGGTTTGCTTTTTTGATTGGCGCTAAGAAAGAGAGGTTTCCATACAGTTTGTTATCTGCATTTTCGCGCACTGCACATGTATTGAAAACTACAATGTCTGCCTGTGACCCAGGCTCGACAGGAATAAAGCCTGCTTCATCGAGTAATCCGGCGATGCGTTCAGAGTCATGCACGTTCATCTGGCAGCCATAAGTTTCAACGGCATAGGTGCGACTCATGCGCCTATCGTAATGGGGGAAATTAGAGGTTGATTACGTCAATCTCAAAAGTTGAACGGTTAACGATGGCGGCATGGTGATTTTCTAAGGTGTGCCAGCCTGGTTGGTTCCATCCACTTGAAGCAAAGAGAACCCCATCGGCGCTTTTCTTGTATTTGATGACGTAATAGTCATCAGGTGCCCAATCTGGTTTTTTGTCAGAATTGTGCTCGCTACCAATAACAAAGCTCTCATTATTCATCAACATAAAATTCAAAGAAGTTGTCTTGCCATGCTCTTTGATAATCGCAAGGGTTGACTTAATTCCTTCAGCTAAACCTAGTTTTTCGATTTGTGTCATCATTAGATAGAAATAGCGCTCACTGTCCGTGTCGCCAACAATCAATTTCTTGAACTTTTCATCAATAAAGTCAGAAAAAGAATCTGGAGGGAAAATAGATCCATTATGGATGAAAGAATAATCTCCATAAACAAATGGGTGAGTGTTGTTCTCACTTATTGACAAACCCTTAGTCGCCCAGCGCAAGTGCAGAAGTGCGCCATCGGCGGAGTTGTCAGTAATAATCTTTTGAAAAGTTGCGCTCTCGGCGGCAGCTTCTACTTTTTTCTCTAGCACCGCATGTGCGTGCTGTCTATCATTTGTGGAGATTCCCCAGCCATCGCAGTGGACAGATGACAGGGCGATGAATTCTTGGAAATCTTTACCCACTTGTGCGGGAAATGAGGATTCACCCTGCGACACGTAGCCCATTAGACGGCACATTTTTGAGAAAACCTCTTCCATTTCAGTCACACTGTGGAGTAGAAAGATTACCCCAAATGGCTCAAGGAGGAGAACATCTTGGCACTAACAGACGAACAACGCTTAGCCGAACTCGGCTATAAGCAGGAACTAAATCGCAGCTGGTCTGGGTTTTCAAACTTTGCGATTTCATTCTCAATCATTTCAATTCTCGCAGGTTGCTTTACAACATTTGCTCAAGCGTGGAACAACGGTGGTCCAGTTGCAATTTCAATTGGCTGGCCAGTTGTATCACTGCTAATTCTGATCATCGGCTTTTGTATGTCAGAACTTGCATCTGCTTATCCAACATCAGGTGGTATTTACTGGTGGGCATCAAAGCTAGGTGGAGCAAAAGCTGGTTTCTACACCGGTTGGCTTAACTTAATTGGTCTTATTTCTGTAACAGCATCTGTGGGCTATGGAGCAGCTAGCTTCTTGAACACAATTTTGGGTGCTCAATGGCCAAACTATGCAACAACTTTCCTTGGTGGCGACTACATCAAGCAACAGTTCTTCCTATTTATTGCAATCATTCTTGTTGTTACGTTGATCAACATCTATAGCGGTCACCTACTCTCACTTTTCAATAACATTTCAGTGTGGTGGCACGTATTTGGAACAGCTGTTGTAATTGCAATTCTGCTGATTGTCCCTGATAAGCACCAGACACTTTCTTGGATGTTCACAACCAAGATCAATAGCTCTGGCTTTAGCGATAACTCATACTGGCTATACGTATTGCCACTTGGTTTCTTGCTCACTCAGTACACAATTACCGGCTTTGATGCATCTGCTCACTTGTCTGAAGAGACACATGATGCTCATATCAATGCCGCTAAGGGTATCTGGAAGTCAATCTTCTACTCAGCAATTGGTGGATACATCCTTTTGATGGCATTCCTCTTTGCTGCAACTCAGGTAGACACAATTAGTTCATTTGACTTGGCAGTTAACCCATTCGGTGGTGGATCAGTGATTGCTGTTCTCTACACCGCACTTGGTGGTGGGCTTGCATTTAAGCTCGTCATGATCATCACAACTCTTGGTCAAATCTTCTGCGTTACAGCTTGCTTAACTTCATGTTCACGCATGATGTATGCATTCTCACGCGATGGAGCTGTACCTGGAGGAAATCTTTGGAAGAAAGTTAACAAGCACCATGTTCCATTAAATGCTGTTCTTGCATCAGCCGTTGGTGGAATCATCTTGACTCTTCCAGCTCTATGGAAGTCACCAACAGGTGCTCCAACTGCTTTCTATGCGGTTGTATCTGTTTGTGTAATTTCTCTCTACCTAGCGTTCTTAATTCCAATCTTCTTGCGTCTAAAGGCTGGCGATAAGTTCAAGGCTGGAGCATGGACACTTGGTTCAAAGTACAAGTGGATGAACATTGTGGCGGTTGCAGAAATCTCCATTATTTCTATCTACTTCATCTTGCCATTCTCACCAGCTGGAACTCCAGGTAATAAAGACTTCACCTGGACTGCAGTTAACTACGCACCACTTGTTACTGGTGGCGCGTTAATTATCCTCTGGATCTGGTGGAACCTATCTGCGAAGAAATGGTTCACAGGACCACGAAGTAACCTATAAAAGAGTTATAACTCTCATAAATCCCCCCGCACGCAAAGTGCGGGGGGATTTTTTTAGCCTAGATTTTAAGGGCTTAAATCGTTAGGCTATTGGGCATGACATCAATGACGATTGCTGATTTAACAGCCAAGATCAAAAGCGGTGAAATAGATACCGTTGTAGTAGCCATGACCGATATGCAGGGCCGCTTAACAGGTAAGCGCATCCATGGAACTTTCTTCCTAGATGAAGTGCTCAAGCACGGTACTGAAGGTTGCAACTATCTTCTAGCAGTCGATGTCGATATGAATACCGTTGACGGATATGAGATGTCCTCGTGGGAACGTGGCTATAGCGACTTTGCTTTGGTTCCAGATATGGACACCTTGCGCATGATTGATTGGCAAGAAGGTGCAGCACTTGTATTGGCCGATGTGCAGTGGCTAGATCACACAGATGTTGTTGCCTCTCCCCGCCAAATACTTCGCAAGCAAGTTAAAGCTCTTAAAGATGCGGGCATGGAAGCGATGTGCGGAACTGAGCTTGAGTTCGTGGTGTACAAAGACACCTATGAAGAAGCGTGGAACAAGGGCTATAAGAACCTTATTCCTGTCAATCAATACAACGTCGATTATTCAATTTTAGGTGGATCTCGTATTGAGCCACTTTTGCGCAGAATCCGTTTGTCTATGGCAAAAGCAGGAATGACCGTTGAGTCAGTTAAGGGTGAATGTAACTTTGGCCAGCATGAAATTGCCTTTAAGTACTCTGATGCCCTTTCAAATTGCGATAACCACGTCATCTATAAGAACGGTGCAAAAGAAATCGCATCACAAGATGGTTATGCACTTACTTTCATGGCTAAGCCAAATGAAAAGGAAGGTAACTCTTCACACATTCACCTATCATTCCGTGGCCTAGATGGTTCTATGGTGATGGCTGATGATTCAGATAAAGAGCAGGGTTTAAGTGATCTTGGCCGCCAGTTTATCGCGGGACAAATTGCGCATATGCGCGAAATGTCTTTGCTCTTTGCACCTAACATCAACTCTTATAAGCGCTATGTTCCAGGCTCATTTGCCCCAACAGCTATCCGCTGGGGCCGCGATAACCGCACATGTGCCCTTCGCTTAGTTGGAAAAGGTGCAAGCCTTCGTCTTGAAAACCGTGTTGCAGGTGGAGATGTAAATCCATATTTAGCTGTTTCTGGAATCATCGCTGCAGGCTTGGATGGAATTAAGAACAAGATGGTTTTAGAACCAGCTTTCACAGGAAATGCTTACGCCTCAGATTCACAGCGTGTTCCTTCATCAATGAATGAATCACTTGCGCTATGGGAAAACTCTGCATGGGTTAAGGAAACTTTTGGTGCTGAGGTTCAAGCTCATTATGCAAACATGGCCAAGATTGAAATTGCAGCTTATGGCAAAGCAATCACCGATTGGGAATTAGTCCGCAACTTCGAAAGGTTCTAAATAACCGTGTCTACTTCATATGATGTAATCAACCCTGCCACAGAAGCGATTGTTAAGAATGTTCCTCATTTAGATTTGGAACAAACTGATGCAGTTATTGCAAAGGCTGCTAAAGCTTTTGAAAGCTGGAAAAAAGTCACACCTGGTGAGCGCGCCCGCTTGCTTCGCGCTTTCTCACAAGTTGTAACAGATCACCGTGAAGAATTGGCACAGTTAGAAATCACTAATGCTGGCCACACACGAGGCAATGCACTCTGGGAAGCAGACAATGTCGCTAATACGCTGATGTATTACTCAGCAGCCCCAGAGCGCTTATTCGGTAAGCAGATTCCAGTTCCAGGTGGAGTAGATATAACTTTTAAAGAACCTCTAGGTGTTGTTGGAATTATTGTTCCTTGGAACTTTCCTATGCCTATTGCTGGTTGGGGCTTTGCTCCAGCGCTAGCTGCTGGAAATACTGTTGTACTAAAACCTGCTGAATACACACCGCTAACAGCTATTCGTCTAGGCGAACTTGCATTGCTCGCTGGAATTCCTGAAGGTGTTCTCAACATACTTCCCGGCAAAGGCAGCGTTGTTGGTAATCGCTTTGTCACACATCCATTAGTACGAAAAGTTGGCTTTACCGGTTCAACTGAAGTCGGAAAGCAGATCATGGCCGGATGCGCCGATCAGGTGAAGCGTGTAACACTTGAGCTTGGTGGAAAGAGCGCCAACATCATCTTTGCTGATGCAGATATAGAAAAAGCAGCAGCTGGAGCACCTGGCGCAGTCTTTGATAATGCTGGCCAAGATTGCTGTGCTCGTTCACGAATTCTTGTGCAAAAGTCGGCATTCGATAAGTTCATGGAACATTTCGAAGTCGCGGTTAAGAAGTTCCGCTGCGAAGATCCAAACCTTGCAAGTGCTGAAATGGGACCGCTGATTTCTAAGAAGCAGTTTGATGTCGTTGAGTCTTATCTCGATGAAAAAATTGCTTTCCAAGGATCCGCCCCTTCAGGGCCTGGTTATTGGATGCCACCCACTGTTTTGCTTCCTAAAAATGCCCAAGCCAAATCGTGGCGTGAAGAGATCTTCGGCCCTGTTGTCTCAGTCTTAACTTTTGAAGATGAAGCTGAAGGCATCCAGATGGCAAATGATAGCGAATATGGTTTATCTGGTTCTATCTGGACAAGAGATGTGGGACGTGCTCTTCGCGTTTCACGTGCAATTGAATCGGGTGCACTGTCTGTGAATTCAAATTCTTCAGTTCGTTTCTGGACACCTTTTGGTGGCTTTAAGCAATCAGGTCTTGGACGTGGTTTAGGCCCAGATGCAGTTGATTCTTACACAGAGTTAAAGAACGTATTTATCTCTAACGACTAATTAGATTGTGCGGATTGGTGCGGTTGCGATGCGATCAAGAAATTGATCAACTAAATCGTAACCGCGCTGATTGCTTTCTGTCTCTAATTTTCTCGTCTCTGCACGCAGCTGATCCACAACCACTCCCTCAGACTCAACTTCAGCGCATCCACCATCCATAGCTAGCCACATATCCAAAACTTCTGAATCAATTTCTGGGTGGAACTGCAGACCTAATGTGCGACCGAAGTGATATGCCTGCGGACATAGTTCAGTTCGGGCGATCTCCGTAGCTCCAGGTGGAACAGTGAATCGATCCCAGTGATATTGAAACCAAGGTCCCTTAGGGATAAAACTCTCATCATCACTATCTACTTCATACCAACCAAGTTCGGCATGAGGTGAGCGCGAAACGGTCCCACCCAAAACACGAGACATGAGCTGTCCCCCAAAGCAGATTCCTAGAACTGGGATTCCAGCGTTATGAACCTCACGCATTTTTGCAACTTGAGGAATTAACCAGTTACCTATTGCGCCATCATCATAAGCTGCATACGGAGCACCCATAACAACTACAACATCAAATGAAAGTAAATCTGGCCATTCTGGAGTGACGTTAGGTGCTTTTGCATGTTCTTCATCAACGATTATAAATCGAGAAATTTCATAGCCGCGCTTTTCAAACTGCTTCCAGATTGGGCCGCCAGCAGAGACGTGGTCATGCTCAATGAAGAGGACGCGTTTAGACATGCGGGCAATACTACTTAATGATTCGTAGTGGTTCTTGTCCACGTGCAATGAGACGCTCAAAATGTAGTTCGCGTTTTTCATTAAATCGGTTGGATTCTGTGGTGGCCTTGGCCAAGAATGCCGAAAGTTCATCGCGTGCAGCTAGACCATCACCGCTAAGGTCAGTGCGATCAAAGACGTTCCAAGCACGAAGCACCGGAGCAACAACCTCCTCTAAATGCTGCTGCATGTCATAAATGCCAGCTAGAGCAATCTGAACGGCCTTTCGACCAAAGCCTGGCATGTTTGCCCCTGGCATATCAAAATTAGTTACTACATCGGCAATAGCGCGCATGGAGGCATTTGGTTCCATATCAAGGGCTGCCCCTAATGTGTTGCGATAGAAAAGCATGTGCAGATTTTCATCCAAAGACACTCTTTGCATCATGGATTCGGCTATCGGGTCATCTGAAATCTTGCCAGTATTGCGGTGTGAAATACGTGTGGCTAACTCCTGGAAAGAAACGTAAGCAATGGTGTGCAACATGTCATTTTCATATGGAGTCTGATAACCCAATGACATATGTGCCATGCGCAGATCTTCAAGTTCATATGGATCAACACCGCGTGTTGCCATTAAGTAGTCGCGAATAACAATGCTGTGACGTGCCTCTTCGGCCGTCCAACGTTCAATCCACGTTCCCCAGGCACCATCACGGCCCATTGAGAGAGCAATTTCAGTGTGATAGCTCGGCAAATTGTCTTCAGTTAATAAATTAAGAATTAAAGAATCTTGAGCAACAGGGGTCAGACGTGAATCTTTTGCTTCCCATGCATCACCATTGAGAGGCCCAGCAAAATCGCGACCCTCAGACCATGGGACATACTCATGGGGATACCAATTTTTTTGCACCTTCAAATGCCGATCAAGTTCGACAGCAACAACAGGTTCTAGGTCTCGAATAAGACGAGCTTGAATCGCCTTGCTGTCATAAGTCATAGGCGCAACGCTACGGTAGTTCTTGGGTTACTGCCCAGTTATAAGTTCTCTTTTGCACGCTCAATTGCTTGTGCTGCCCGCCACTTAGCGATTTCGCCGTGATTTCCACTTAATAAAATCTCAGGAACTGGGATATCACGCCAATTCTGAGGTTTTGTGAAGCTGGGATATTCAAGATACCCCTCCTGATTATGTGACTCTTCGGCAAGTGATTCAGGATTTCCGAGGACACCCGGGATTAACCGAGTGATGGCTTCAATCATCACAAGGGATGCAACTTCTCCACCACCTAAAACGTAATCACCAATTGATACTTCATGAACACGATGATTCTTGGAAAGATAGTGCTGACGCACTCGATCATCAATACCTTCATAGCGACCACAAGCAAAAACTAGATGAGATGCCTTGGAAAACTTAGCTGCCATTGGCTGGTCAAAGCGCCTGCCTGCCGGAGTCAGAATAATTAAATCGCTTTGAGCACTCATCAATGGATCTAGAGCTTGTCCCCATACTTCAGGCATCATCACCATGCCAGCACCGCCTCCATAAGGCGTGTCATCTACTTGATTGTGAACATTTGTAGCAAAGCTGCGCAGATCGTGAATACCAAATTCAACAATCCCACTCTCTTGTGCTTTACCTAAAAGAGAGAGTTTGAGTGGTGCGAAATATTCAGGAAATATCGTTACAGCATCAATTTTCATTTCATTTCCCCTGACATATCAGGTGGGATTACAACAACTCTACGAGCAGCAATATCAACCACAGGAACTAGTTGATGCACGAATGGAATTAGCATTTCGCCAGTTTCTGTCTTAATTGCTAACAAATCTTGCCCAGGAAGATTAACTACATCGCTTACTTCACCAATTACTTGCCCAGATTCAAGCTCAGCCGAACACCCAACGAGTTGAAGCACGTGATAATCATCTTCATCAATACCTGGCTCATTGATATCCACATCGCAATAAATCAAAGTGTTGCGCAGCTTTTCTATTCCATTGCGATCAGTGATGCCGTTAAACCCCAGCAATAAAATGCCGTTATGGACTCGGCCAGAAGTAATTGTTAGCTCTCCGTGGGCATCTGTCTGAACTTTGTTACCAATGGCAAAACGACGATCAGGTTCATCAGTTCGAACCTCAATCGTCGCTTCTCCAAGAATTCCGTGGGCGCGACCGATGCGCCCCACGAGTAAACGCATTGTTAGCGTGCTTCGTCGGTCTCGATGAGATCGACGCGAACAGTACGTCCTGCAATTGCACTTACGACAGTGCGAAGCGCCTTTGCAGTGCGACCATTACGACCAATAACTTTGCCAATATCTTCAGGGTTCACACGAACCTCGAGAGTTGTTCCACGACGATGATTCTTTTCAGCAACAACTACATCATCGGGATTATCGACGATTCCCTTTACTAAATGCTCTAGGGCTTCATCCATCATTGTTATTCGGCAGCCGCTTCTTCAGTTGGTGTTTCAACAACAGCTTCTGCAACAGTTTCAACTGCTGCCTCTGCTGGCGCTTCAACAACTTCCTCGACTGCAGCTTCAGCAACTGGTGCTTCAACTACTGCCTCTTCAACAACTGGGTTTGCCTTTGCAGCTAACTTCTCTTGTGCTTTCTTCTTAAGAGTAGTTGCACCTTCCTTTGGTTCATCCATTGCCTGCTTCATAGCTGCTTCATAAGCAACATGCTTGCCGACCTTTGGAGCTGCGACACGAAGCGTGCCTTCAGTTCCAGGAAGACCCTTAAATTTTTGCCAATCTCCAGTGACCTTCAGAAGAGCCTCTACAGCCTCTGATGGTTGTGCACCAACACCAAGCCAGTACAGAGCACGCTCTGAGTTGATCTCAATAAGTGATGGTTCTTGTCCTGGAACATAACGACCAATTTCTTCAATTGAAAGACCGTTACGTGCCTTGCGAGAGTCTGTAACAACTACTCGGAAAAATGGTGTGCGGATTTTACCCATGCGCATTAAACGAATTTTTGTAGCCAAGTGAGGTTGTGCTCCTGTTTATGTGTGTCATAAAAATCAATCGCAGCGGGGTGCGCAATCAATTACATACAACTATCGGTCGTGGATGTTGAACGGGGGTAGAGGGCCCCATCAACAGGTGCCCAATTCTGCCATCTAAGGGTGGCAAAGGTGAAATCGAGCTATTGCCCCTCTTCCAGGGCTCGTTTGGCTGGATTGCCAGATTTGGACTTCTTCTTAGGCGCAGCGCTCTTATTTGCTGCCTTAGGCATTGCAGGAAGACCCATGCCGCCCATGCCCTGCGGCATACCGCCATTTCGCACCTGCTTCATCATCTTTTGGGCTGCAGAAAAGCGATCCACCAAATTATTCACATCAGAGACTTTGCGACCAGAGCCAAGGGCAATTCGCGCACGTCGTGAGCCGTTGAGAACTTTTGGATCGCGTCGCTCTGTTGGAGTCATTGATTGCACAATTGCTTTAGTACGAACTATTTCACCTTCATCAAAGTTTTCAATCTGTTTCTTCATCGCCCCAGCACCTGGCAACATTCCCAGTAACTTAGACATTGAGCCCATCTTGGACATGGCCTGTAACTGCTCTAAGAAATCTTCCAATGTGAAATCTTCACCACTTGCAAACTTAGCCTCTAACTTTGCAGATGTATCACCATCAAAAGCCTTTTTAGCTTGCTCAGCAAGAGTTGCAACATCGCCCATTCCGAGAATGCGAGATGCCATTCGGTCTGGATAGAAAATATCAAAATCACTGAGCTTTTCGCCAGTAGATGCAAACATAATCGGACGCTTGGTTATGGAGGCAATTGAAAGTGCAGCACCTCCGCGAGCATCACCATCGAGCTTGGTTAATACAACTCCATCAAAGCCAACACCATCTAAAAATGCTTGCGAGGTTCTAACAGCATCTTGACCAATCATGGCATCGACTACGAAGAGGATCTCGTCGGGATTAACGGCATCTCGAATATCTGCGGCTTGCTTCATTAACTCTTCATCAATACCCAAACGGCCCGCCGTATCAACAATGACCATGTTGTAGAGCTTTGATTTTGCATATTCGATACCACTCTTAGCAACTTTTACTGGATCACCAACACCATTTCCTGGTTCTGGTGCAAATACTGGAACACCAATGCTCTCACCAACAACTTGTAGTTGAGTTACAGCATTTGGTCGCTGTAAATCAGATGCAACTAGTAAAGGTGTATTTCCTTGGTCGGCATAAAACTTTGCAAGCTTTCCGGCCAAAGTAGTTTTACCGGCACCCTGTAAACCTGCCAACATAATTACCGTCGGTGGATTCTTTGCAAAACGGACTCTGCGTGCTTCTCCCCCAAGAATTTCAATAAGGGATGCATTAACGATCTCGAAGATAGCTTGACCTTGATTAGTTCCGGACTGCATTGTTGCAAGTGCGGCTAAGGATTTCTCACGCACCTGCTCGACAAAACTTTCCACCACAGATAGAGCAACATCAGATTCCAGCAACGCTTGGCGAATCTCACTACAAGTCGCATCAATATCAGCACTGCTTAATTTGCCGCGTGAGCGCAGCGATGAAAATGCGCTACTAAAACGCGAGGTGAGTGACTCAAACATAAGGCGCTAAGACTACTTGAGCAGTTGCAATAAACGCGAAGCTACCTCGTTAGCCCGCTCATCACTTAGCGGGCCTCCCGTAAGTTCGGTCACATACAAAGTATCAATTGCTTCAGCGCCAAGGGTCGTAACAATGGCAGATCTAATGTCGACCTTGGATTGTGTGATTCCAGCACCGATCCTAAAGAGCAAACCTGGTCTATCGTGACTTCTCACTTCAATGATTGTCGCCTCAGTTGCCCCATCATTGAAAAACTCAACAATTGGATCTGGCACAGGAATTGATGGAATAGATGCATACGCCTGTGCTCTTGCAATTAATCTATCTTCAATATGTGAGGCGTCATTAAATGCTTTCTCAATTTCGCTGCGAAGTATCTGCGCAGTAATTGCTGGTGCATGGGGTTCTGGTGTAACAATCCATTTCATTACCGCTGAGGAGCCATGCGTCTTAGTTCTAGCAGAGCGAACATCGAGGCGGGATGTGTTAATCACTCCTGCGACTAAGGAAAGTAGGCCTGGCTTATCTGGTGAAATAATTTCAATCGAATAACCATTTTCACGATGTTCGAGGTTAACTTGCAGCACACCGCTTTCTGCCACCTTTAACTGATCTGGAGTTATCTCAGGCTGGGCTGCAATAGTGCTAGATCCCGACATTGCTTTCTTGACTCTTTTTACCAAGTCAGAAACTAAGGTGGCTTTCCAATCACTCCACCCAGCACTTCCTGTGGCTTCTCCATCGGCGATACTGAGTGCATGTAAAAGTTCTAACGTTGTTAAATCTGGTATGACAGCAACAATAGATTGAATAGTTGCAGGATCATCAAGATCACGCCTTGTTGCTGTGGCAGATAAGAGCAAGTGGTGTTTAACCAGAATCTTAATTACTTCCACATCCTCAGGTGGGAAGCCAATTCTTTGAGCCAAAGGTTGAATTAAACGCTCTCCCCTAAGAGAGTGATCCTCAACATCACCCTTTCCTATGTCATGAAAAAGAGCAGCAAAGAGAAGTAAATCAGGGCGGTGAACTTTTCGAGTCAGAGCTGCAGCATGAACCGCAGTTTCAACCATGTGTCTATCAACTGTATGGCGGTGTAGTGCATTTCTCTGTGGCAATGAGCGCAATGCTCGCCACTCTGGAATCCAATGGAAAATAATCTCTTCTTGATCAAGGGCCTCAAAAATTGAAACCATTGATTCACCCGCCCCAATAAGTGAAATGAGGTGTTCACGTGCTTCACGTGGCCAAGGATTAGGAAGAAGCCCCTTACCTTCGGCAAGTGCTGCAGATAGAAGCGAATATGAGTCAAGAGAGATGGGAAGTCCTAATTGCGCCGCTGTTGCCGCCGCGCGAAGTCCTAACATGGGATCACTGTGTATATCAGCTGATGGATTAATAACAATCTCTTTTTGTGAAACGTTGAGATTCTTAGCGACAATATCTGTTCGTGGTTTACGAAGAAAGCGGCCTAAGCCGTCTTTATTTCTTTGTCCTAGTTGGTGCCAAGTAAATTCAAGTAGGTAGTCAACGGATCGAGCTGCTTGTGCCACATCGCTCATCAATGCATCTGCATCGATGTAATCAAGTTCGCGAGCAACGGCATCTTGTTCTTGAAAAAGTAATCTATCCTTATTGCGCCCACTCATTTGATGCAAAGTCTCGCGAACATCATTGAGTTTTGATTCAGCCCAACTTATACGCTCCAGTGGAACATTGGTTGCACCGGATAAGGAAATGGCGCGCAAGGCGTTGATATCTCGCAATCCTCCCCGAGCTTCTTTCACATCTGGTTCGAGTAAATACGCTAACTCACCCGCGCGTTCATGACGCTCTTCTAATGATTGCTTGAGCTCACTTAAGCGATTGCGGGCATACTTGCGCCACGCTTCCAAACTATCTGCTTGCACCGCTGCAACTAAATCTGCATCTCCTGCGACTAGGCGAATGTCTAAAAGTCCAAGTGCTACTTTCAAATCTGATTCAGCAGCATCTCGCGTTTCGGCCCGTGTGCGCACAGAATGATCCACGCTCTTGCTATCCCAGAGCGGGTAGAGGAGATTATTAACAAATTCGCTTAATATATTTTGAGACAACTGACCCTGGTGCAAAATTATGATGTCTAAATCTGAACCTGGAGAAAGTTCACCTCTGCCATAACCGCCTACTGCAGCCACAGCTAAACCTTTAGAGTTTTTTCCAGTCTTCTTTAATGCTGTTGTAAAAAGCGAGAGAAGGAAGCGATCGCTCTCGTTCGATCGCTCCCTTCGCTCACGTGTACCCATGTAGGTATCTTAGATTGCGTCTGGCCCACGTTCTCCAGTGCGTACGCGTACAACTTGATCGACTGGGGTGGTCCAAACCTTTCCATCACCAATTGATCCAGTTGATGCTGCTTTCACGATGACATCTACAACTGCGGCTGCATCTGCATCATCTGCTAACACCTCTAGGCGAACCTTAGGAACTAGGTCAACGGTGTATTCAGCTCCGCGATAGACCTCGGTATGTCCCTTTTGACGTCCAAAGCCACTGGCTTCAGAAACTGTCATTCCAGTAACACCATGTGCCTGCAAGGCATTCTTAACATCTTCTAACTTAAATGGCTTCAGGATTGCTGTAATTAACTTCATTAGAAAGAACCTCCTCGTGAAGAGCTAGACATTTCATAAGCAGTCTCGGCATGTTCAGACAAGTCGACACCTTCTACCTCAGCATCCTTTGAAATACGGAATCCAATTGTCTTTTCGATGATGAATCCAAGCACCAAAGTGACAAGGAATGAATACAGAGCAACCATTCCAACGCCAAGAGCTTGTTTTCCAAGTAGTGCGCTTCCACCTCCATAGAACAGACCATCTAGACCAATGCTGTTCACAACGTGTGTACCGAATAGACCAATTGCTAGAGATCCCCAGATTCCACCGACAAGGTGTACGCCGACGACATCGAGTGAATCATCAAAGCCAAACTTGTACTTTAACCCGACAGCTAGTGCGCAGAAAATACCGGCGAAGAGACCGATAACAACTGCCGCCCATGGTGCAACGAAAGCACAAGCAGGAGTAATTGCAACTAGACCAGCTACGGCTCCTGATGCCGCGCCAAGTGAAGTTGGATGACCATTGCGAATCTTTTCAACTAATAACCACCCAATAAGTGCTCCCGCAGTTGCAACTTGTGTGTTGAGGAATGCAAGACCTGCAATTCCATTAGCAGCCAATGCTGACCCAGCATTGAAACCAAACCAACCAAACCAGAGCAAACCCGATCCAAGTAGAACAAGTGGCAATGAGTGTGGACGCATTGCTTCTTTGCGCCATCCAACGCGCTTACCAAGAACTATTGCAAGTGCTAAACCGGCAGCACCTGCATTGATATGCACTGCAGTTCCTCCAGCAAAGTCCTCGAGACCTTTACCTGCAAGAAAACCAGTTCCAGTGACTGTATCGCCAACTTTGTTACCAAATGCAAATACCCAGTGTGCAACTGGGAAGTAAACAATGGTTGACCAAATTGCAACAAAGACTGCCCAAGCGGTGAACTTAGTGCGATCTGCAATAGCACCTGAAATAAGTGCAGGAGTGATAATTGCGAACATTAATTGAAATGCGGCAAAAACTAATACTGGAATTGGATAAATTCCACCGTTATTAGTGAGCTCATTAACCATTCCACCTAAGCCTGATAATGAAAGATTTCCATACCAAGCTGATTCGCCCTTGTAACCAAATGCCAATTCAAAACCATAAATAACCCACAAAATACTAACGATGCCAATGGTTACAAAGGACATCATCATCATATTTAGAACGCTCTTAGTGCGAACCATTCCGCCATAGAAAAAGGCAAGTCCAGGTGTCATAAGAAGAACGAGAGCGGTGCTTGCTAACATCCAGGCTGTATCACCTGAGTTCAACACGATATCTGTCATATTTTCATCTGCTTTCGAGATTATTGAATGAAATTTCTCGCCTTTGAGATGGGCATACCTTCTCTAGATCCGGTTACGGCAGATGGTGTGAACTGTTGCGGGGGCGTGACAAATTCGCCCCTGTGTTACGTCTAGGTTACGAAAGCAGCCCTTGGATGTAGCTATCGGCATCAAAATGGGAAAAATCGGCCTCAGACTCCCCCGTGCCAATCCATTTGATCGGAATATCGAGTTCTTTCTCAATAGCTAACGCAACCCCACCTCTGGCGCTTCCATCAATCTTGGTCAAGATAATTCCGGTGACATTAACTGCCTCGGTAAATATCTTTGCTTGCTGCAAACCATTTTGACCAGTGGTTGCATCAATTACTAACAAGACTTCGTTAATTGGAAAGACTTTCTCAACTACCCGCTTAACCTTTTCAAGCTCTGCCATTAAATCATTCTTATTGTGTAAACGCCCTGCTGTATCAATGATCAGAAAATCAGCTTTGCTCTCTTGGGCTTTCTTTGCCGCATCAAATGCAACTGAAGCTGGATCGCCATTAGCTTTGCCCGAAACTACCTCAACGCCAATTCGTATTCCCCACGTTTGTAACTGCTCAACTGCTGCAGCACGGAAAGTATCTCCAGCTGCCATTACAACTCTCTTGCCGCTTTTCTTTAAACTTGCAGCAAGCTTTGCGACGCTCGTTGTTTTGCCGGTCCCATTAACACCAACCACCATAATCACTGTTGTCTCTTGGCCCAGAATTGCGCCGCGATCTTTAGTCGATAAATGCGTTGAAAGAATCTGAGAAAGTGCCTCCCCCGCGTTCTCGCTCTTCACCTTACGGGCTTGTTCTAAGAACTCTTTGGTTAGCGATGGGCCTAAGTCAGATAGCAGGAGTTCTTCTTCTAACTCTTTCCAGTCAGCAGGTGCAAAATCATTAGTTCCTTTGATTTTGGCAATGAATTTGCTAAATAAACCCATGAGAAAGCTTTACTTAACTTGCGTCAGATTCGCGCAAACGCTGAGAAATAACTTCAGTTACTCCATCACCACGCATCGTCACGCCATAAAGTGCATCAGCAATCTCCATGGTGCGCTTTTGGTGAGTAATAATGATGAGCTGAGAACTTGCACGCAGCTCTTCCAAAATTACAAGCAAGCGTCCTAAGTTCACATCATCCAGGGCCGCTTCAACTTCATCGAGAACATAGAACGGGCTAGGACGCGCTTTAAAGATTGCAACCAACATGGCAACAGCGGTTAAAGACTTTTCTCCACCAGAGAGCAGGGACAATCTCTTAATACGCTTTCCGGGAGGTCGAGCCTCAACATCCACACCACTTGTGAGCGGATTATCTGGATCAGTCAATATTAAGCGGCCATCTCCACCTGGAAACAGACGAGAGAAGATATCTTCAAAATGCTTTGAGGTTTCTTCATATGCTTCCATAAAGATCGACTGCACACGATCATCAACTTCTTTAATGATGTCGAGCAAATCCTTCTTAGTGTTCTTCAAATCTTCTAGCTGCTCAGCTAAAAACTTCAAGCGCTCTTCAAGAGTTGAGAACTCTTCTAGGGCCAAAGGATTAATCTTGCCCAGTAATGTGAGAGAACGCTCGGCTGAAGCCAATCGCTTTTCTTGTTGATCACGGCGATATGGAATGAGCTCTGTTGTGACGATTTCCCCAGCCTCATTTTCAAAAAATGTTGGAACATCCTTGTCTGGGCCGTATTCAGAAACAAGAACCTGGGTGTCAATACCAAACTCTTCCATTGTCTTGTTCTCAAGAGTTTCGATACGCATTCTTTGTTCAGCACGAGCAATTTCATCTTTGTGAACGCTAGAAGTGAGTTGTTCAAGTTCGGCGGTTAATTCACGACCGCGTGTGCGCACGGTGAGGGTTTCACCATCTCTAGCAGTGCGGGATTCTTCTAAACGTGCACGTTCAGTTGCAGCTTTAGCAATAGAGCGCTCAATGTGAATAAGAACTTCATAAGCAGACTCAGCAATTGCTTGAGAGATAACTGCTGCGCGTGCTCGAGCACCGCGGCGCACAATTGCGCGCTCTGATGCTTCGCGTTCATTGCGTGCTGAATCTTCAAGGGCTTTAGCGCGAGCTGCAACTGAATCAACACGCTCTTCTATCGTTCTAACTGCCAATCGCGCTTCAACCTCAGTGGTGCGAGCAAGTGAAACAGCGTTTCGCAAGTTTTCGGTAAAAGTGTGATCGGGTTCAGCCACTGCACCCTGTTGATGCAACTGGTTCTGTGCAATAACAAGTTCACCCTCATCACGGCTCTTGGCTGAACTTGCTTCTTGAATAGAGGTATTAAGGCGCTCTACTTCAGCTAATGCCGACTTCATATTCTGTCCAGAAACAGCTAACTGTTCAGTAATGGATGCAATACGAGCATCTGATTCATTGAGCTTTGATAGAGCAATATCAAATGAGCTCTGTCGATCGGCCACCTCGGTGGTTGCTGTGGCAATTTCAAACTTTAAGCGATCGCATGTGTGAGTAATTTCAGTCAGTTTGGTTTCTAAACTCTCGATGAGAGCCTTAATCTCAATGAGTGAAGAAGAAGATTTAGAGCCACCACGTGCTCTGGCTTTTGTGATTACATCGCCATCACGTGTAACAACGGTTACTGATGGATGAGAGCGCAGAATTGCTTCAGCATCACGAGCATTTTCAGCCACAACTGTTGAAGCCAAAAGCGATGAAATGAGATCGCCTATTGAATGTGAACGAATATGGGATGCGAGTGCGTTTAATCCCGATGGAATATTTGAATTTCCGCTATTGCCCGCCTCGTATACCAAGACATCAGCCTGGCCTAAGTTTTGATCACGAAGAGTTGTTAGCGCTGTGACGGCTGAGGATAAATCTTGAACAACAATGGCATCAGCCAAAGAACCTAGAGCTGCAGCAGCAGCTGATTCCCAGCCATTATCAATTTCAATCAGTGAGGCAATTGAACCCAAAATGTGCACACCACGTGAGTCGCGCATCAGGGCTGATGCCCCATCGCGGTTTTGTGAGGTTAACTTCATTGCTTCTAACTTAGATTCAACGGCGTTTCGCTCACGATCGGCAGCACGCTCAGAATCAACCAAGCCATTTAATTTAGACTTTGAAGCATCAAGTGCGGACTTAGCTGTTTCAAAAGCTGAATCAAGACCAAGCTCGCCAGAATCTGCGCTAGCAATTTCAAGTTCAAAGGATGCATACTCACGTGATGCACTATCTACGCGGTGCTGGGCATCATCACGGGCTTTAGTAAGGCGTGCGATTTCTTCAGCAATTGCTTCAAGGCGAGCCTGGAGTGATTTGATGTGGCCCTCTTGGCGCGCAGTTCCTTCGCGGGCATCGGCAATAGCGCGCATTGCTGCAGCGATTTTATCTTCATCCACCTTGAGCGCTTGTTCAGCTGTAGCAAGTGCAGTTGTCGCAGCAGCTAGTGCCGTGCGCGAATCATTGATGTTATTTCGTAAGTCATTTTCTTCACTGCGTAAAACTTGTGCTTCTTTTTCTAACGCTTCTGGATCGCGTCCAGCTGAGCGGGCTTCTTCTGCTTCTTCATTAAGAAAACGTGAGCGCTCTTGGGCAAGACTTTGTGTTCCACGGAATTTTTCGCGCAAAGAATTTAATTGGTAATAAGTCTCTTGTGCTTGAACAAGTAATGGTGTCTCAACTGCTGACTGTGCATCCAATCCTTCTTCACGAGATCTAATGCTTTCAAGTTCTCTATCAACTTCTGCTCTCTTTTGACGCAATGCAGTTTCATCGGCGACCTCAGCATCTAGTGTGCGAGACATCGAGATAAAATCATCTGCAAACAAACGCAGCTTCGCATCGCGCAAATCGGCCTGAATGGTTGCTGCCTTCTTTGCAACTTCTGCTTGCTTACCTAATGGACGAAGTTGGCGACGAAGTTCGACGGTTAAATCTTGAACACGTGCCATGTTGGCTTGCATGGAATCAAGTTTGCGCAGCGCTTTTTCTTTGCGCTTACGGTGCTTGAGAACACCAGCAGCTTCTTCAATAAATCCACGTCGCTCTTCAGGCGTTGCCATCAAAATTGCATCGAGTTGACCTTGACCAACAATGACGTGCATTTCGCGGCCAATACCTGAGTCACTGAGAAGTTCTTGAATATCGAGCAAGCGTGAAGCTTCACCGTTAATTTGATATTCAGATTGACCGTTACGGAAAAGAATGCGAGAAATAGTTACCTCGGTGTAGTCGATAGGCAATGCGCCATCTGTGTTATCAATTGTTAAAGAAACTTCTGCGCGACCAAGTGGTGCACGGCCACTAGTTCCAGCGAAAATAACATCTTCCATCTTGCCGCCGCGAAGGGACTTTGCACCCTGTTCACCCATAACCCAAGTCAGAGCATCAACAACGTTACTTTTACCCGAACCGTTGGGACCAACCACACACGTAATACCTGGCTCAAGACGCAGCGTTGTGCTGGAGGCAAAGGACTTAAAGCCCTTGAGGGTCATGCTCTTGAGATACACGCGGTAAACCTATCGCGCCGCGTGCTTGTTTTCGGCGATATTACTGCTCGGGCAGCTCAGTTTTTAGAGTT
>Ga0194048_10000072_pt1 | contig 41860 bp, 57 predicted proteins | sample JunL225m_MetaG_FD_161685 | JGI IMG/M metagenome (GOLD analysis project Ga0194048, IMG submission 161685) | Anoxic zone freshwater microbial communities from boreal shield lake in IISD Experimental Lakes Area, Ontario, Canada - Jun2016-L222-5m | ecosystem: Environmental > Aquatic > Freshwater >...
ATATTCTTGTTTGGCTGCGTCTAAACTTTCTGTCTCTTGCTTGTGTCGCTGCCGATCAAGCAACGCGTCTACGCCTTTCCAACCACCTGCAGCAGCTAACCCGCCACCAAGCAGCATTCCAGGCATGTAATAACTTAACCCCATAGGAGTTGTCGCATCTGCGTCGCCTGCTCGTTTTTCTTTTACTGGCTTTTTAGGTGTAGGTTTATCCGCGTAAGGAACGGGCAACTCAACAACTCGACTAGGCGACGAGGTTGGTCCCGATTCCCCCACTAGATTACTCAAGCCAGATAAACCACGAAATGCTGCACCTGCTCCGGCACCCAACAACATGGTCTTTAAAATTTGTGCCTTGGCCGCTGTCTGCATCTTAGCATTTTCTTGCTGAGCTACCGGATTAATATCGGATAAGCCCAGGTTTGGCGTGATATCCGCAATGCTCGTCGGCATGTTTCGAGCAAGCCATGAAAAGTTTGAGGGTTCTTCTGCCTTCTTTACCTGTTGAATCTGCTTAAGCAACGACTTTGCAGTTTGAGCATCCATGGCCACATCCTTGTTGATTAGTTGGGCTCGTACGGTGCGGGCTTCCCGTCTTCTAGGAAGTATTCCAGCCATTCTACATAAACATGATGGTACTTGTCGCCTTCAGCTCGCCATCGCTCGACAAATACCATTTGATACCAGGAGTTAGCTATTCCGTCCATGACCTTAAGATAAGCTGCGTTTTGCTCCGGATCGCCGGTGTAAAACGTGCCATTTTTAGGATCAGCTACTCTTACAACCCGATCCTCAAACTCCTCATTTCGATAAGTTGGAGCCGAGTGTCCGCGAAACGGCAGACCATCCACGTCTGCCCGTTCCCAGTATAGATTACCCCTGCCGTTGCCATCCTTGCGGCTGGTGAATTTCACCAAGCTGTTTGACATGTGAGTCCTTACAAGTAGACACGACCTGTTCGCTTACGTTCTTGTTTATAATCACGCAGCTGCTTTTGTCGGTTCAGTTGAGCTGCCATCCGACGATATGTATCCGCCAGTTCTTTCTGCTTTACCTGACCGATGTCTGTAGCGTCTACGTCCGTGGCTCGATTGTGTAGGTAAGCTGCAAGCCCGCCAAGAGCTGGAGGTATCGCTAAGGTCCCGGCGACCAAAGGCACCGTGGACGAAGCTGCATCGATCACTTTGTCATAAGCGTCTGCCACGTTTTTGACGGGGGCTGTGAATTGCCTTGAAAGCCACTCTGTAAACGATCGCTTTTCCATCTGATCTGCAGCGACCTTGGCCAGTTCGTGTGTTTGTTCCGGCGATAAGCCTTCTTCCACACAACGGGCCAAAAATCCAAGTTTGAACGCTTCTTTAGTCTGCATCCTTGCTCTCCTAGAAGTCTATACCCTTACCACCATTCAACGCAGCTGGCATCATGACTGAGACAGGGAGATCCATCGCCTTGTGCCTGCGTACTGTTGGATCTTCTGGAATCCCCTGTTCCTTGGCCTTTCGGACAAGTTCCAAGGCTTCCTCGATAAATCGCATATGTCTTTCAACTTCATCAGCATGCATGAAGCCTTGATTTTCCTTTTTACGTCCATTAGATAGCATATCGCTAATCCCTTGCAGACGTAACAGAAACTCACGAACCGAAACGGTATCGTAAGCATTTGTCCGGGAATCTTCCCAGTGCAGTTGTCCACGCTCGGCCCACCAACGTACAGCTTTAGGCTGGTCCCGAGGTCCAAAGAAGACCACACCAGACATATTACCGATCACCAGCGACATATCGTATTCCTTCAATTCCGGATTTTAAAAAATCAGTGTGGCTTGCAACGCGGCGGAACCGTCAGGTGTTGCCGCAGAAGTGCCCCAGCCGATCTTGTTAAAGATGTTCACAATCGCGTCAATCCAAGCACTAGCCAGTCCTAGAATAAGTGCTTTGATTACCGCGTCTACTGTACCTTCAAGAATGTTAGGCACGCCTTGAATATCTATTGGGGCCACTACGGTATCATAAAACTTGTCAATTGCATTGAGCACGATTTGTTTTTTGGTGTCACCGGGTCGCTGATCCATTGATTCTATCAATTTTACAAAAGTAGCTGTAGCGTTGTAGACCAATGTCAGCATTTCTTGAAACGTCAAGCGACCATCAGCTACGCTGGCTTTGTAGGATGACAACACTGCATCAACAGCCTGAGCAAGATCAAGTGGTGCGGGCACGACAATCTCCTTAGTTAAACAACCGAGGCACTAAGGTGTTCACAACACCCAAGGCTAATCCAGTTTGACTTAGCATATTCTGAGTCGATGCGGGCATACCTGTCAATAGCCCTAAACCCATACCCACAGCCCGCCCGGTTAGATAACCTTTGATACCGCCGCCCGCGGCACCCATAGCTAGCCCAAACATACCAACCTGGTGCGGTGTCACTTGTCCGGGGCGTGAGTTAGGGTCAGGGATTTGATTTGCCCCGTACATTGCTCCCATCGTCATCGCTGTTGTCTGCGGTGAAGCGTTTGTACCCCACAACACACGCCCAAGCTCATCCATTTGCACCAGAGGAGCTTCTTCAAATGAAGGTCCTCCCATAGATCCAAGTGCCTGCTTGGTCACAAACTGGTCAACCGCTGCTTTGTATCGACTGCCCACAGTGTTGCCCTGCCAAGGTTCGTCCGCTTGGCTGGACCATAACGTGGGATCATTAAAGCTACGACCATCATGCAGATTAAGTAAGCCGGGAGTTGCACCCATCGCAGTACCGCCCAGCCCGCCCAACAGTGTTGTCCATTTACGAAGCCTTCCCTCCGACTGAGCCCAACTAGGAATAACTTTCTCCCCCAGCCAACCCGCACCGTATCCCAGTCCAGCACCTAACAAACCGCTCGCCACCGTTGAGGCAATTGGTCGTCCGCCAAAGCCTGGAATATCTTTAGACGGAAAAAACTGAGCTAACTCGCCTAGTCGTCGTAGTATCGGAGAATACGCTACCTTGACCCACCAATCTTGGAGGTCATAACCGGTGAGTGGTTCACGATGAACGTGTTCTGCTCCCATCTTCTCGGTTAAAGCCTGCAAGCCCCAGTCAAATTCTTCAGGGTCGAACGCAGGTCTTACATAAATCGCTGCTTTTTCTTGTGCGGGGTTCCAGTAAATACTTAAGTCTGACTTGGTATAGAGATCAGCAACAGCTTGTCTGAGTGCAACGGCTGGAGCTGCACACTTCTCCACCAGTAGATTGATTGCTCCGGGAAAATCGCAATGCAGACTTACGTCCAAAAGCTGTTCCAGGTTTAAGTTCAGCTCATCCATGGGCTTTATATGTCTCCTGGCGGGTCTGAGTATTAACCTAGCTTACACCATTTTGCTGAACGTAACAAAATGCCTCCGAGCTTTAAGGCTTCGGAGGCATCTCATATTCCGCAAATATCAGATCTCGCAAGCCCCGCCCGCACAGGCCACTTGCTGGTGTAAGTCGGTCATGTCCGACTTTTCGTAGCGGACTAACTTCGCCCAGTTGATTTTGGGGAATGTGGACATTCGCTTCTCGTAGTCTTCCTGACTGATTGCCTCGTACGGAGCCAAGTGATAAACACCGCCGTCATAAGGCAAGAAGCTCAATCCGCCAACTATCTCCCAGTTATCATACACCCACTTACCCACTTCAAGCCACTCTTCCTGCCGGACATAAACCGTCACACTTGGATTGTGCTCAGTCCAGTGCACTTTAAATGTCCGCCACTGTTCCAGCTGGCTTAGAGCCGTCTGATTTTCCAAAAGTTGCCCACCCTCAGGAGACTTCATCGGGAATTCCAGCACTAATCCACTGCCGTCGTAATCCTTGAAACAAGGTACGCCTTCGGCTTGCAGCATCTGTGCGACTGGATTAGTAGCGTTGGCCCGAACCCGTCGAACGTAGTGAACACCATGGTGTCCCTTAAATCCGGCAGCCGTCAGGAAGAATACGCTGCTGTCTCCAGAAGGCTTAACGCAAGTTGTAGCCGCCGATGGATTGATACCCAGTCGATTAGCCCAAAGAACATTCGTTTCAATCACTTTGGCTCGTAGCTTGTCCAGAATCGGAGCAGCAACGGCATTGTCTTGAAATAACGCGTGGTCTAAGAAGCCAAGTAAGTCCACTCCAAGCAACCGCTCTTCTTCGCTGTTCTTTTTCCAGTCTTCGCCAATGTAGTTAAACTTGGTCATGGTGGACTGGAGTGTGCCCCAAATTGTGGCAAAGATCGTCTTGCGTTCGATGTCTTCGTAGGTATCGGTCGGTCGAATCACAGCGATTGAAAGATTGCAGAACTGCTTGTGTCTAAGAATGATCTCACCGCAAGGATTAGTTCCAAACAGCTGACCTTGATGCTTGCGTCGCTTGGGAAACTGATTCTTGAGACCGCCTCGATTAAAGATGCCTCGCTCGCCTGACCCCGACTTGGCAAGTGTCAGCCATTCTTCCATCCAAACCAAGGCATCCGGCTTCTCGTTGTAGACTGCGGAGTTGTTGGCCTGGTTTCTCTGGTTGTTTGTATTCCAGAACTCGCCTTGCTTACAGTCTCGCATCTCGTGGTCGTGAAGATCTGACAGGCTGATACCGCTAGCACGTCTTACACCACCCATGCGAACAATTCTGTGGGCAAAGCAATTGATGTCGTGCAGATCCAAACTGGACAGATATCGACCTTGTCTGGCTAGGATACGTTTCCGGGCAAATTCCAACAGGTCCTTCAGCGGTCCCGGACCTGAAGACTTGCCACCTTTAGTCTTGAGTGGCGTACCCGCTTCTCGAATCTGAGAGTAATCGAATCGAATGTCTTCACCTGTCCACCAGGCATCCAATCCGGCCTTGTAAGCGTCACACCAACCTTCGGTGGTATCGGGTATGACGTACGTTGCGGCTTCAACTGATTTCTTCTGTCGTTTTACTCTTGGAAACTTCTCAACAGCAAATTCAGCTTCTACCGAAAAGCCAACACCTGTGCCTTGCATGAGAACGTACAGTTCTTCTGCCAGGTCTGTTGTGCTTTGAAGGAATTGGAACGAGCAGTTATACACGCCCACGTGACAGCGATTGAGTGCTGGGCCTGCCATTTGAACACAACGCATGGACGGTGATGCTTCAAGGTTCAGCAGCCCATTCTTAAGATAGGCCCATTCATGATCGGCTATGTTAAAGTTCTGCTCCGTGCAGTGAACTTTAAAGAACTCACAGACTCGATTCACAGTTTCCGGCCAGGTTTCTCTTCGCCCTAGTACATGGTCAAACCGGGCAAATTTATCCAGTGCCTGAAACTTTTGAATTTCGTTTTCAAAGTACTGGTCGTTGGCTTTAAACGCCTCGATGACAGCTTCTGGAATTGGTTGCTCTTCTCGCTGTAGTCGCTTGGCTTCACGAAACAGAATGTACTGTTTTGCCACAGCATAATAACCGCCAGCCATGAGCTGGGTTTCTACAAGATTTTGGACAGTCTCTACACCCACTGGCTGCGTTTCCAGCTTCACAAGGTTTGTGACTTGCTGTTGAATCAGTGTGCTGATGTGATTAGCGTCCTGCTCATCGTAAGCACAGTCCAGCACCAAACAACGCTGAACGGCTGTCTGGATTCTTACCGGATCAAACGCAACGATTTGCCCGTCTCGTTTTACGACCGTCAAGTTCTCAATTGAACCGCTGTCCAAATCCGTCCCTGAGATAGGCATTTATGCCACTCCTGCTACTGTAGGTAAAGCCAATACAAGTCACTTAACCCGAAAGGTTCCAGTGACAACATCTAGTACTAGGGCGGGTAGTTCATCAGCCGGGCACTCTGCATAAACATGCAACTGCACCGACTCGTTATTCTGGTAGCATCCTTCCAACCAGAGTTCCGGCCCAGAGAGTCCGTCAGTATATCGACGAGGCACTCGCCATTCCAGAGTTGTGATATTAGAAAACTGTGAGATTGTTTTCAACAGGTCTAGGTAAAAACCGGATACCACAATGACTCCATCTTTTTTGCCTCCAGCCAGTTCGTAAGGCACAGGATGAATACCAATTACCCAACGCTGTGTCGGGTTTGACGACGCATCTGGAGGCAAATAGCGGAAGCCTAGCTGACCAATAACTCCCAACGGTCTGATCTGTTCTCCTATGTCTCGTACAAGTTGTTGAATCCACTCAGGTACACTTTCTGTTGTTTCAATTCCCATGCCGAGTTACCCATATTGTTGAATTCATGAAATACTCTCCGCCAGGTTCAGCTCTCAACACTCGATCCGGATCATAGACGATAGCCGGTTTGCCCGGAATCAACTGATCGTGTGTTACGGGTTGATCCGCTAAGACTACGCAGCTGACAGCGTTAAGCTCATCTGCTGTAGGTTCCTGAAGATTGACATTCGATTGCTGGAGTAAATACTGCCAAACCCGATTACCTCTCTCGGCTGGATCTATCTTCAGTATGAATTGAGGCTTAATTGTCTCGTGCTCCCAGTGCTTGACCAACCAATAGGCAGTGCCTATTGGGGCATGCACATAAAACAAGCAGTTACTTGGTGGTGTCTTGAGTGAGTGCCCGTCCATCTGATCAATAAGATGCATCCAGTAGTACCCGGGCAGGTGAGGTTTTTCCAGCTGCTCCGTCTCGCTGTACATCTTGACTTGCAGGCCTGTAGTGAAGCGAAAGTCTTCTTCAATGTAAGAAAAGCTCATCATTATTCCTTACGTGAAAGCATTGTCATAGTGTCAACACAGAGAACAGGATTTTGAGTCAACTCAAAGATTTGAGCCGCCTGTCTTTCATCGCTTTCAACAAATAGCACAGCGTAAGGATCTTGTCGATAGGCCGCTGCTTTACGGATCGCGTGGTCATGAGCAGCTCGTCGCTTCTCTGGGGTCTCTGCTGGATGCATGATTAACTGGCCATATTTGACACGGTGTTTGGTCAGCCAGGCTACAGTTTGCGGACGATACCGTTCAATCCTGCTGGTAACTATCGCACGAACTGGACAATCTGGAATGTATAGTGGTTTTGCCTCGTGTAGATGCCGTACAAACTCTGGATCCTGATCCACCTCAGATCGCTGCTTCCAGTCTTCGCAGATCACACCGTCCATATCGAGCATGGCGTGCTTTAGATAAGCATGCCGATACCAGTTCCAGCCAAACATCCGAGGCATGGACACTTCACGATAAGAATGATCTACCTTACTATGCTCAGATGCCCGATACACTGCTCCGTATGAAATTTGCAGCGATGTCTGCCGAGACAACCGCTCTCGCAAGTCAGTGAACGTGACGCTCGCATTGCTTGATGAGTCATCCACAATCAACAGCCGGTTACTGTACGGCTTGTTATAGACACTCGCAGGGTTAACGTCACGCAGAGGTGAACGCTCAATCGCTCCTTCTGGCTGTCGCAACAATTCGTTGAGCGGCACCATCCGTATGTTTCGTCGAGTAGCGATGTAGGCAGCAGGGATCAACCCGCTGCGAGGCACACCGCAAATTGCGTCAAATTCAGGCAACTGACGTTCCCAGGCAGCCATATCTTTATATAGCTGCTCGGTGCTTATGAAATTCATATCTAGCCCTCAGATATTGAGCTGTCAGGAAAGCGGATAGAATTCTATCAAATTTGATGACAGTTCTGCGTCTTTTTCTAGATAGTCTTGTAAGTCGCTTACCGGTACGTCTTTACCGTCCCAAAGCATACGACTGTGTGGTCCTACCGCTCTGGTTACCTGAGCGTAGTTGGAAATGATTTCATCGTCAGCCTCAATTGTTTTGATAGCTACCAGGTAAAACTGACCATCCTGTTTCTTTAATTCCGTGTTAGGTTTCCACTGATGATTACAGAATCGAGCAAGCTCTGTTAAATTCCACTTTTTAGACCCAAACTCGTCTTCGCCGTCGGGTGACATCGCGACACCGATTGTCTCGCCGCTTTTGAATTCACGTGCAGCAAAGATGCCTTGTCCGGCAATATCTGAACTTGCTATGTACCAGCCTGTGCGTGACTGGGCAGATTTTAAAAAAAGATCATGCAACGCGGCGTGCCCGTCTTGCAAGTGCGGCGTGGTGATCAGTCGTTGAGCTAGTATATGTGTACTCATGTTCCTTATTGACCTGTCCCCAAATAGAAGCTAGTGTAATCGTCTGGCAGCATTTCCAGTTTCACGGAAGGAGAGTCTTGAATGCTTGTTCTCAGTCGAAGAATCGGTGAAGAGATCATCATTGGGTCAGATGTTGTTCTGACCATAGTCAGCATCCGCGGTGATAAGGTTCGGTTAGGGATTGAAGCCCCGATTGAAATTCCCATTCACCGTAAAGAAGTCGCCGAGGCTATCGCCCTGGAACAACTACTTAGGGTAGAGTCCAATCTGGAAGACGATAATCCGCCTGCTGCTCTGTGACTTTGCGTGTTGCGTTGGCAGTCAATACTCCAATCTTGCGACACGCAATCACAATTGAGAAGTCGGAACCGCTTTCCAGTTTGGAAGGCAATCCATAACTCCGCCTGAGCTTACTTAGCTCGGGCGATTTTATTTGTAAGTGCCAACAAGTAGACACGCCCGGCCAGTTACGGGCAGGAGCTTCAATTAGTTTGCCAAGATGATATGTAAAGTGTTTGCCACGTTCACTGATTTTGGCCGGTCCGCCTACTTCGCCGAGTTCTTCAGGTGTCATGACTACGATACCTGCACGCAAAGCATCTTCGTCTACTTCTTGAGGTAGCGAAATACCCGGCTCGTGCATCGCATCAAACACACCTCGAACCAAAGCCGTCGGAACACCTACGATCAAATAACCGCCTGTTACCTGCAACAGCCCGGTCATCTTTACATCAGCCCGCTTCTCTGTGTCTTTCAGGACTTCGTACAGGAGAAGATGACGATAATCGGGCAGGTCGGTAACGGAGATTAGACTCATGGTGTCTCCTAGGGTTTTAGTAGAGTCGCAAATAGGGCCAATGAAGACAGTAGAGCTGTAATGACCATGCCAGTCAATCCCGTGACGATCTGCGATTTAGTGAGCATACGAGCAGCCATGATTGAATTGGCGTGCTGACCGATCTGCTCAATGTCTCGTGTTTGATTGTTAACCACGGTTTCCAGGTTAGCCAAGCGTTGGATGATCGACGGTTGCCCGTTACCATCTCTTACTAACTTACAAAGAAGACCGACATCTTGCCTGACGTGAGCAATGTTAGATTCAATTGTAGCGATACGCTGAATGATTTGAATATGTTCCTGCCCTCTTATCTCCGATACGTCGCTTAAGTTTTCTGCCACTGTCGCCAGTAGCTCAATAATCTCTTCTTGACGCCCCCAAATACCTACCTCGTGCCCGGCTGTTTTACCGGCTGTTGATTGTAGGGTTTGAATGCGTTCTTTGACTTTATCAAGCTGATTCCGATGATCGTGTGACATAGGCTTCTCGTCGTCCTTGGGAGAAGTGATGAAAACGGTGACCCCTTGAGATCCCCTACCTCAAGTCCGGTGCGAAAAGCTGCGAGGCTTTTTGCTGATTCCAGTCTAAAGGATGCGACTGGAATTCCTCCAACTGCTGGTTTTACACTTAGGCAGCCGTCCTGACCCGGATCGCTGCTATCCTTGGCTGCGTCGAGTCTCCTAACCTGCCGACACCCGCGGCAAAGTCACCAGTCGGGATTATATCGCGAACATCCATAATAGCGAATACCTAATAAAAAGTTGAACAGAGAATTTGAGTAAATAAAGAGAAACCCCGAAGGAGTGCAAGTCCAACGGGGTTCGATGTTGCCAGTTTCACAAGATTCCCTCAGGGGGATTCCCTAATGACCAACGGAGGAAAGTCTATCACTAACAATTTAGATTGTCTAGCGTTTACTTCCAGAAATTGCCTCAGAAAAATCTCGCGAATACCACTGCTCCAGACATTCAAAATCCGTGTCGTAGATAACCGCTACGTTGTTTAGAGATTCTTCGCAGTAGTAAGTGTGCCATGGGTTTGGTCTAGATGTTTTAAACCCTGCTCGATTACCCCAGTCGCCGTTGATGTCGTTATATCTTGTGATGTCTTTCCGCGGTATGTGCGGATACATCGCATGAACTGTGGTCCAAAAATCGTCTTCTAAATGATCCTGTCGTATAACCGCTTCCCACTTGTGTAAGTTGAACCAAAAGCTCTGTGGGCGAGCTTCGATTTGCATGTTCATAAAACCTTGAACAAGCCGATCACGTGTCCAATCAAGGAACGAGATTGCCCCGGGTTTTGTAAAAAACTGCCAACAACTGACTGCTCGGCTATAAGGATTGCGAATCGAAACAATCCCAGTTACGTCCGGAGCGTCAGGATCAAGAAACGGGGTTGGCAGGATCGGCCAGTGCTTTTGATACAAACTGACCGATCCTGGCAAAAATTGAGCCAAAGCTCGATCCAGTGTCGACGACCCAGTACGCGGAATCTCCATGTACCACCACTTCGGATCAAACAGATTAGCCAACATCAGTTGCTCCCCAAAGTTTTTCTACAATCTCAACTGTGTCTGAATCTGCTAACCCGGTTTCTTCTTGGCTTTCCAGCCAGTCATGTACCTTGCTCATTCGTTGAGTCAGCTTGTCCAGCTTCAAAGCACCTATGTCTTTCAACTCTAATAGCAAAGCTAACGTGAGCGTTCCCAATCCCGTTGGGTTGTACTCATCGTACTCAGCATCGTAATCGTCATCTTCTTCAATCTTGGCTGAAATCACCGGATGCCAGTTTGGATTTGCCTGCTTTGCTTTATCCAGCAAGTACTGAGCGTCTTCAAGATAGACGTAACAGCAAGACACGACAATTCTGGCAAAAGATCCAGGTTGCGTAATGTCATCAAATTTTGCACTAGATGCTGCCAGGCACGGATAGCGTACAGGCTCGCTAGGAAACTCTACCAATATAGATTTATCTTGTCGGTCGGCTAGCAGTTCCTTTCGGACCGCTTCGCGATACTGTAACCACTGCTGTTTACCGCTGATCAACGCCAACTGCTTGAGCTTATCCATTTGACTTTCCTTTCTCTTGAGCCCACAACGCAACAGCCACCTTAGACGACAGGTTCAATTTGCGACGAATTCTAGTAGCGTAGGTTTTAACGGTTTCATACCCCAACCCCAGCTCGGTCGCAATCTCTCGATACTTCTTGTCCTGTTGAATCAGCTGCACAACTTGCCATTCCCTTGCAGTCAGCGGCAAGTTCTCTTTCTTTGAGTTTGTCATGATGTCCTTGAGGATTCAAAAAAGCGTAGGGTCTTCCAGGTATGCCAGTACATCTCTCGGCAGCGTAGTCTTAAGCTGTGACCAGTTGGCGACACGACTGCGTACGTCCCGTCGTTTTACACGAGCCTGATTAATAATACAGGCATAGTTAAACGGTAGCTCCATCCAAGGAAGCAATTTTTCCAACATACCACGGAAATCCAACAGCATCTCGTGATAAAGCACGATAGCTCGGTCTGGGCACAACCGATCAATCTTGAGTCGCACTGCTTCGTGTTCTCGAACGAACTGAGTCAACTCTTGAGGTTCGACAAATACTGTGTGACTCTTTACCGAAGGTCCTGCCAACCCGTTGTTGCCTTGATTCTGCTTCCAGGCAACGTAGCACGCCACCGGATTACGAACGACATGGACAAGATAAAAATCTCCACGCCGACATTTTTGATCAACGTAGTCCCACAAATCGTGTTGGACGAAGTTGCAGTAGTTGACCTTTACTCCGACTGCTCGTTCCTTATGTAACGTGTTGTCGAAGATCTTGTTGTTTAGATATTGCTCTGCACTCAGGTGAGTTGGGATATACCAGTCAGGTACTCTACCCGATTCGCCAAAGTAACTCTCGTGCTCGCTTCGGCGAATTTTGTCGTCCGTGTGTAGCACATCACCATGACAAATGATGTTCGGGTGAGCGGACAAAGCCGCTTGAAGCAATCCATATCCCGAGTGATAATTTCCCGCTACGATGAAGTTCAACGTGTCGGGTTTTTCTTGGTTGTACCACGCCATCGTCACGCCCTTATCTGTAAGCAATTAGACAACTTGAAAATTATGTGTTTGTAAAACTACTTTAAGCTGTTCCATGTCTATCTGATTGAGTCCGTTTGGTACTCCGTTAGCGTCGACCAGGCTATCTGTCGCCTGAAAGAATTGTTCTTTGGTCAGCTCATTGCCTCCGTGGTATATCGCTAGCGACAACAACGGCCAATGCAACCCAGCAACCAGCGGGCTGTGCATGTTGTCGCACACGACGCCTTTGCGACCTCGGCGATGCATTCTAGCCATCAGTTCTCCGTATTCACCGGTGTTAAGCCGTTCATCAAACAGCCAATTGTGTCCGGTGGATATTTCGATACGCGGGAAAAGCATAGTACACGGAATTCCATCTACTAGCTTTAACAGGTGTAAAGCCGGTTGTACCACAGGTGCTGAGTTCATTGCGGTTGGCATCAACGCATCTGATATGTCTACGCGAAGCTGATACTTCAACAAACAAGGATTGGCTTCACGACGGTGTGCCATTTGAAACATCAAACGCGTCGGATGAAAGTAGTCATCGTCATCTATACACATGACCCAGTCACCCAAAGCGGATTTCAAACCTATATTTTTCATCGTAGCTGCGTTAAGACCTGCCAACGCGTTTAACTCTACAACCCGACAACCGGCATTCCGCATTTCCGCCGTATCCATATCGTTAGTTGTCAGTACCTTGGTTTCAGTACCGTTAACGATAATTAGTTCATACGGTGTGTAGTGTTGCAGAATAAAATTGTTGACTGCCCTGCGTACTAGCATGATTCGTTGCGAGTTTGCGAACGGTAAGATACACGAGACAAGCGGAGCTGACATGCCAAAGCCTCCAGAGGGTTAAAATCTTGAACGGTCTAAGCCAAGTTGTAACCCAAAAAGGTTACACCGTCAACCCTCTTTAGATAGAAAAAAAAGAGCTACTTTGTCAAGTAGCTCTTACAGCGGTTTTAGCTTGGTTTAATTTATTCGGGCATCTTTGTCGTATAGGCTCGCCAGGTTTCTGCATAGCAGAGTCCCCAGCTATCTCTGTGAGAATCCGTCGTTACTCCGTTACGATCCTGATCCATCGCATGAGCCCATTCGTGCAGTAGAGTGTCTACAGCAGAAATTCTGCTCAACGTGTTATCAATCTCAATTATAAATCGTTCGATTGTGCTGTCCGGAAACACATAAGTTGTGCAACTTCCACACAACCGCTCTGCCCCCAGTTCGCGACTAACCACACGAACTGGAACAGACACCGGACACGCCTTGCGGATCATCCGCAACACAGGATCAAATTCTCGTCGAGCCATAGTTACCCTCCTTGGTAATCATGGTACTCTCACCTCAAGTACCCATAGGTTTGCCGGTATAGCTGTCAAGGTTGACCTGTAACCGTGCAATTGGTCCTTCGTCGTGATCCCACACAAAACCCATCGCTCCACGTTGTTGCCAGTTAAACCCCTTGAGCTTGTGCCAAGCGTTAGGCGGCGTCAGGGCCGGTAGATATTCTACGCTCACTCCCTGTTCTTCCATAGTCACTGGACTTCCTGTACCTTTACGGTGTTGGTCGCCCAAGTGCCATTCTCTGAAACTGGTGGTCGACCAGTGCTCACGACAGTGTTGAGCCATGAGCCCTGCCAGTTTCCCGGCTTTAATATGGTGACCGTGATCGAAGCCGATCAGGTTTGATCCAAACTTGTAGAACTTGTACGGTGAAGGATTCACCTCTACCGAGACGTTCTCGTTATTTCTATAGTACGCTTTCAACACGTGTCCAAGACTAAAAGAAGCCACGTAATCGTGATTTCCTGAAACCTGAATTACACGCACTGGAGCGACTTGAGCCAGGCGATCTACCATAGTCACTGCCAGACGTATTGCGTGCTCGTAGACATACTGGAACGCCATTGCCTCAGGCTGTAGCGTACCTTTAGTCGTCGTGTGCATCATGTTGTCGTGGTGAAGAAAGTCGTTACCAAAAGGAAAGACAATCTCTTCAAACTGACCATAGCCCTCTGCTCGTTTAATCAGCGAATCAATAGCCCACATACAGATGTTGCTACAGATTTCCAAATTCCAATCGTGATCGCTTTCTCCCTGATAGCACTGCATACCGAAGTGCGGATCCATGATGGCAACTTCCAAAGCTCGTCGATAAGTTTGAGCTAACGGTTTTGGATAGTCGTAGGCTTTGGCAATTGGCGAGTTTGACTTCAGATCCTGTAGCAATCGCTCCAGAGAGACAGTCTCGTCTCGCTTACGTCGAAGTGAAACTTTGATTTGTCGCAGACCGGTCTTCCAAATTCCGTCTGTCTGCTTCTTGGCTCCAGCTACCTCCCAATTGTTGACCGTGATACGTTCGACCTCATAAAGGTCCATGTTAATTCCGGATTTTGCCAACAGTTCTTCCGCTGTGTGAATCTGGTCACCCAGGTATTCGATCTCAGCGGAGTCTGCCTGCTCCTTGATCTTGATGTTTTCCTTTTTGGAAACAACGTGCGTTTGTCCTGTAGACTCACGTAGCTTTTCGAGCATTCCTGCTTTGTTCAGCCGAGTCCAGATAACGGACCGATTAGATAAACCCAGCTCTGCTGCCGCAGATACCAGATTACCTTTGTGCCGTAACGCTGTTTCGAACATTTGCTCTGTCGAGACGTCGGAAGGTTTCCGAGGTTGCATACACTAATCCTCCATGACGGGTAGTGCGTGTGACGGTTAAACTCTGAGTAATGAAACCACTACGGTTGAAAAACAGTTCATAGCTTAAATAGTCGCCATCCTTATGCGACCGTATGACCGTTAAATATTGTAACTTACGTGCTGTATCAAACAGAACGCAAGTTACGGTGCGATGTAATCTGCTGGTGCGTAGGCAGGACGTTCCATTGCTTTTTCAAGTGTCTGACGCATATCTCGAGTCCAGCTTGAGTACAGTTTGTCGTTTGGATACAAAGCATCGGTTACAAATTTACGCCCGCGATTCACACGCTCTTGTAGCTCAGCAAGATGTGTGTAGATGTAGTTGATCTGATCAGCCAACCCTGCAAAGGTTATGTCGCACCAAACCAATAACTGATGATGCGGGTTATAGATGTCAGGAAATACCAGCATGTTGCTGCATTCAGGTTTAATCACGACACAACCACACGCCAGAGCTTCCATGTCGCGGACACACCAGGGAGACCAGCCCCACGGACTGACTACTACCTTGGATTGAAGCAAGGCATCGACATATTCAAACGGATACGCGTACTTCTCAACCGGATTACCGTCCTTGAGCGTGCCGTCGTAGTTGTCGTAAGTTCGAAGCACTTTGACCTGACCCGGCAGCTTGTCCCACATATCTTCCAATTGCTTGCGATGCATTGTTGGGTAATTACCGTAACGATCCCGGTGATACCGTGTCCGACCACTAAAAAAAAGATCTATGGGCCGATCTTTGAGTGGCTTAATCCTGCTGGCGATGTATTCAAATACGTCGTCTGTAAATGGTGGCGTAGGTGGGCGATTTAACGGCTGAATCTTGTTTGCAATTGATGCCGGTAGAGCGTCACGCTCTTCTCGTACTTCTGGGCCTATGCCATACAGCAATCGACGAATATGCACCGTGCCGTAGTACTCACCACCCCAACTTTTTCGCTTCTGTACAGTGCGATCTCTAAAGTCAGCATTTGGCAAAAACGCCCTGATCTGCGGATGACTGATTAAAGATCGTATAGGTGGATCCATGTGGGCATAGTCTAAAGAGCTGTCACAAATCAACGGAGTATCTCCGTAGTTCATCAGCCCTCGATGTCCTTGCTTGATCCAGAGTCCAATATCGCCATGAACCCAGGCTTCTCGCCCAGGTAAATGCGGACAAGGAATCACCATCACATCTTGTGGTCCTGATTCGCCGTCATGCACCTTGATCTGATACTTTTCCAGATAAGGATTGGTCTCAAGCCAAAGATAGTTGGAACGACACCACCGCATCTTGCGATACGGCTTAAAGCGATTAACGATGATCTGTTCCATCAGCAGTGCCACTCCGCTGTGACATAATGAGCGTGTCCGCCCCAGGGCCGCCAATAATCTTCTCGATAACCTAGATCAAGAAGCAAATCGGTCATACGTTCTCGAAATGCGTTTGGCAGTTTGTCCGGTAAAGTTGTTTGACGACAGTATGAAGCATTTATCTCTGGAGGACAGTAAGGCAATATATCCGCGGATCGCCCTGTCAGTGCTGACAGCAAGTTTGTAGGTCCAGTCTCTACTCGCATCGTAGGCATCTCTGGTCGCAAATGCTTGGCAAGCCGCAACCAAGTATCCAGATAAGCGACAATAGACTGAGCTGGTCGCCCTTGAAGTTCCTTAAGCCCAGGAACGTACAACTCTGCTGCGTATTTGACCGCTGAAAACTTTTCAGAGTGAAACAGTCCATGAAAGTACATGCTGTTAAAGATTCGCATAGGATCACGTAACACGAAGGTTACTGGAATGGAGCGAAGAGCGGGATGGCCCAGAAACGGTACAAGAAAAGGCGAAACCTCAAAGGGTTTCGCCTGCTTTAGCCGTTCTTGCAGATTATCTGCTGAGGTTGTGTGGTCAAACGTGTTGCCAGCAACCGTCCCTGATTTATTCAGCAGCTCCGTAATATAGCCCAACCCGCCCCGAGACCAGCCGACAATCAGACGCTGTGTTGCCATGTGTTGAGCCTATAAAACAGCCAAGTTTCAGTATGTTCCCGAATCAGTTTTCGGGAACATCGCGAATCAGCAAGTTTCGAATCTTGGCAATCGCTTCGGCTCGTTCACGCTTGTTTTTGATATGCTCAGTCGAGATGTCTACAAGCCCGTCCGGAATGTCTACGGTTTCCAGTATCTCTTTTAAAGCGATGAGCTCTAGCCGAGAGAAGTGTACCGCTTTCCTGCGGTAATCTTCAAAGGCTTCCCATGTATTTGGCAACAGCTTACTGACAATCTGTTCGCCGATGACCGTAGCGTAGTCACGAATCTCCTTCTGAGCGTGTTCTTCCATCCGCAGGTAGAGAAAGTGCAGAAGGTTGTGCAGGTTGAGTTTCCAGTAGGCTTCCGTGTATGTCGAGAGTGGTAGATCCTTACGAGCCTGCTCTCGAGCTACACCGAATTTCAGCCGCTGTTGATAGAGTGTGGTAGCCAAATCGTGCAGACTGGATTCCTGTAGCGAAAGCAGTTGTCCGTGATGAGCAGGCAAATAGCCACTCGATCCCTGCTTGTTGTCTGTGCTTTGGCTACGCCAGTCTGAAGCCATCGTCGTTTGTTGGCTATCAATCGCCTCCGAGTACCGTGTGCTGTACTCATTCACACTGGCTGTCCGGTGTCGAATCCACTGCCGCCACGTGTCCATGGGTACTCTGACCATGAACTTCATTTCCACCATCTCGAAAGGTGTCGTGTGATAGTGCCGCATCAGGTACCGCAAAAGGCTGCGATCGTCGGACACTATCTTTGTTCCGCTGCCATAGCTTGTACGTGCAGCCTGAACAACCGCAGCGTCGTCGCCCATGATGTCGACCAGACAGACGAAACCGTCGTTCAATACTGGAAACTTCTTCCACTTTAGTTCTTCCACTGTCATGAGTGTTCTCGTAGAGGGTTAAAATCCGGAATTGAAACCAAAAGAGCCGGGAGGATTTGCACCTCTGGTTCATCAACACCATCACGAAGGCTGAAAACATGACTGAGTTGATGAACACCTGGCCTTGAAAGCGATAAAACAAGGCTAGGTCGCGGTTCCTACCCGCACGCAGCTCCGTAAAGGCTACCACTTAACTTTAATTCTAACCTCATCGAATTCGACGGGATTAAAACTAGGTTGAGTGGTAGCTGTTTCCTTATCTCCAGGCCCGCACTCTGTACCACATACCTGTGGCAGACAGAGCCGAAGCATCGCCCGACAGAGCCATAGCTCCTCCGGGTATACATGTATTGCACAGCGAACTACCGCCAACGCCGATGCCTTCGAATGCACCGATGGTATAGTTTCCATGGCTCAGCACGCCAGTGGCTGCCAAGTAATTTGCTTTAGCTTGGCAGGCAGCTTGGTCATTGCCGCCATAAACCAGCTCGTAACCTGCGGGTGCTGTTGTCGCCGCGGTACGTACAAAGAATGAGCCAACAGCACTGTCGTAATAAAACGTCTGCTGTGACCCGGTGTCGTAGTAGTCAACATATGGAGTGTAGTTCACTGGATTCAAATCAGCCTGTAGTGGTTGAACAGCCTGAGCTGTCGCCATGCCGCTGAAGAAGATGCCAGATGCCAGTAGAAATTTCCGCATGTTGAAACCTTTCTGATGTCGCATATAAGTTTCTCCTATACGACTAAAGAGGGAAGTCTTGATCGTCCTGAACAAAGACTGGAGTATTTGGACCCGCATATAAGCATTCAATGTTGAAACTGAAGTACTCGTATGCTTCGTCCCCGTCCATGCCGCCATCGACCAAGCTGTTCAGAATCCTTTGAACGCTATAGGCCACGACGGTAGCTCCGTTGGGTTGTAACCTGACCAGACCAAGAATGGCCTCATCAAGATCATCCAACAAGACTACGTCTTCCAGCTCCTGAGCCTCAATGTGGTCCAGGATGGCTGCCCGTTTTGGGTGTATCTCTGATTTCATTTCTGGATATCCTCTTGTGGATAGCAGTATAGTCTGGAATGTAAGCTGCCTGTTGTGGTGTGTGATTTCCTGCCTGTAGCTCCAAATGCCAAAAAGCCAAAGAGCGAGACATCTCAACAGGGACAGGCGGGTCAAACAGAACCCGCCAAGCTACAAAGCAGACATCAGCTGCAAAACAACCGTCAGTCATGTGGTTGACTCCAGGGGTGATTGGTTTTGAAACTATAACGAGTCCCCTAAAAGAGTACAACTACATTTTAATAAATTCTCCACTAACACTATTCCATCCCAAATACTGCCAATCCACACGAACAAGTCGGTTATTAGCTATTTCATAGCCCAACTCACAAGGCAAAAGATTTTCTACGTCATAAAAATCGTACTGTGGTCGGTACAGCTTGAACATGAGTTCTTTAACTGCTTTGAAGTATCGCACCGTTTGTTGTCTTCCAAATCCATAGAGAGTCGTCTTCAAAACGTGTCGATACTCTGTTGGATTGAGTAGGTTCTTGGCCAACGACCAATCGAACCCCTCGTGATCAACCCAAGGTCGCTGATCCGTGGAATGGTAGGTAAACAAAAACTTGTCAAGGTTCTCTGCGGTGAAGTACCCGTTATGCAGGTTCTCGTAAAAATAACGACCAGTTGCCTTGAGGATAAAATCAGCTTCCAGCAATTCTTTGCGATAGGTATCCCACATAGCTAGAAGCATGTGGGCTTCACCGATACTCTTGTTTGCCACAGTTCTGATTTCAGCTGCCAGCGTCGGGTCTGTGGACTGCAGGTATAGGTATTTTACGTTAGGGTAATACTGATAAAGGAATTCAGCGTAATTGGGTTCTGAAGCATCGCAGAAATAGATCTGAGCATCACCTTGCTGCACAGTTAACGAATGCAGGGTGTTGGTAGTTTGAATCAATCGCTCACGAATTGTGAATGCGGATCTGCGGTTGCCCAGATTTAACGGCAACTCCATTTCAGGTGCGATGACAGAGGTGACGAGAATCGCTTTTTGCATACATGGCTCCAGGATGAATATCGAGTCGCCATTCTAACCAATAACCAATAAAAAATGGCAGCCCGGTCGAAACCAGACTGCCACTCTCCTGGGGTAGCGAGACCCATGATTCTAGTAGATTACTGTCCGAACAAATTTGAAACTGCACGACCGCCAGCACGCATTGTGTTACCAATGCCTTCACCCATAAACTGGCTGACGTCTTGGCGAGCGGGGATAGCGTTAGCCGCTTGACCGAACAAATTTGAAACAGCTCCAGGTGCTTGTGAGGCAAGCCGCCCACCAGCACGCATTGTGTTACCAATGCCTTCACCCATAAACTGGCTGACGTCTTGGCGAGCTGGCAGCATGTTACCAACTGCACTTAAGCCACGACCTGGCAGTGAAGCTAAATTCTTAGCCCCCTGGCCCACGCCTTCAAGAGCACCACCAGCTGCAGCATAACCTTTACGGAGTGGTAGCGTAGCGTCGTTATACCTACGAGCTCCTCCATAATATACCGGGTTTACAACCTTTTTCTGAAGCGTGTTGCCCATCTCTTCTCTGCTTGGCATCTGTGAACCGGCGTAAACGCCTCCAAGGCCCGCCGCTCCAGTTGCCATCAAAGGAGCTCTTCTCACCCCTGCTTGTAGCCCGGCACCAACAGCACTAGCACCTGTACCTAAAGCCTTAGCACCCAGGCCCAGAGCACCTTTACCCATGTTGACAGCTCCACGGCCCAGTCCCTTAAGCAGAGCACGAGCAAATGCCCGCTTCTCAACCTGGTGTTGCAAAACTAAAGCAGCAAACTTCATACGAACAATTTTAGAGTGTCCGTCCGACGCAGCTTTTTGTAGCCTGTCGAGGTTGTAAGTTGCAATTTCACGCTCAAGCAACTTCATGTTAATCACGTGTCGAGCTATCTTGACACGTAAGTTGCTCGAAGCCTGCTTTTCTTGCATAGCCCTAAAAACCAGGGCATAATTTTTGTCACTGATCGCGATCATGAGGGTCATCCTTGAGAGTTAGAGAAAGAACCTGAAGCTGTGGCCACAACTTCAGGTCCCAGCATTATTCAAACTTAGCCAATCGAAAACTCATCTGAGTCATCAACGAGTTCGACATCCAGGTCGTCCACAGTATCAGATGTGGAGATATCTGATTCAACTTCTTCGTCTGAGCTTTCGTCAGAGTATGACGTAGCCTTAAAATCTTCGTCTGAGCTTTCGTCAGAGTATGACGTAGCCTTAAAATCTTCGTCTGAAATCACAATTGTGTCGTCAAGACTCTCACCGATGATTTCAAAACCAAGATCGCCTGGAGCTGGTGGGGCAAAGTTGTCTGTCAATTGCTGAGGCATCATCGATGCTGCTGCTGAGCGATTACCGGCATCGTCAATGTCCACCAAGGAAACACAAACTTGTGCACCCTGAGCACCGCTGAATTCTAGTGGGTTAGTGTCATTAACGCATAGCGTCAGAACCTGCGTGACACCATCGATGTCAACGGTGAGCTCACGTGTGGTCACGTCAGCTGCGGATGGTTCTGGGAGTACGACGCGGAACAGAATCTTGTCAGCCATTGGGTCTTCTCCTGCGATGATGAATAGTACCGGACCTGGTTTCTTCTTGGTTCCGTTTGTTTGAACCAAGGCGATCAGTTGAGCAATTTGAGTTTTAAACTCTTGAGCCAGCGTTTCCTGGTTCTTCAGAATCTGTGCCTGTTGGGCCAGAATCTGTTCAAGTTTGTCGAAGCCTGTGTCGTACATCTTCGGAAGCCACTTTAGCACAGAGATATCCTTGCAGTCACGGAGAACGAATCGTGCCCGTCCTAACAGTATTTTTCTGGGGCGGGCACGACCGAGATACGATCACCTGCCTTTCGAAGATACTTGCATGGCAAACCTCCTTCGTCCCTGAAAGAGCTACACTGTGGCAAACCACAGCTGCAAATCATTGTAACAGTGTCTCGTTTGCCGTGTCCATCAAAGCGTTAAATGGAAGAGCCTGTAGTTTTTTTTCCCATTCCCGCCTGGCTAACTCATACTTGAGCCTTCGTTGTTGTTCTAAAATCTCAACCTTACGTTGCTTTATTCTTCGAGTAAGTTCCGCTATGGAATCCTGCCGAGCTTTTCCTCTTGTTTTGGAATCAGACTCAATCTCTGCCTCTCCTGTACTGTAGTGCATAACTTCACCTACCAGCTTGGTCTGGTCTCCTTCAATTTGAAGATGCCCAGAGTATGGTGTTGGATCATGTCCAAGTCGAATCAGTAGTTCTATTTTGTCCATATCGCCAAAAGCCCGTGTCTCATCAAACCGCAGATCAGCGTCGTCGCGGAATGCCAGCATTGGCTCACCCTGCTTCTCTTGCCCGGCCCTGCGATGCGGGATGCTGAGATATTTGTATCTGTCTTGTCTCATCTCTTCCAAAACTGGAGACAGGCCTTCTTCCGTGAACCCGCAGTCACCGTCAAGCACAACTGTGTAGCGAGCAACATTAGAGCCCAGAGCTATGGCTGTGTTACGGGCTCGATTGATCGCAATACCGTCAAGAGCTATCGATTCCACCGTGGTTTTTATCTTCCAGTTAAACGGAAGAACCGCCACCGGAAGCTGGTAAGACTCCAGCAAAGTTTGGAGCTCTTTGCGATACTCATCCGAAACAATTCGGTTAAGAATGAAGAACCGCCCCACATCAGAGAGCTGTGGCTCGCTTTCCAAGATGTGTCTTAACACCTTGACGCGTTCACCTGGGACATCTCGTGGTGGATTTTCGTTACCGAGAATGCGAACAATCACAGCTAGTTTCATACCGTTGGTTCCCGTCGTGTGTTAGTAACACCCATAGAGGTTTGTGTCTCACTATATCTTCCCGTCCACGGTGCCGCCATCAACCGGCGTTCCAGATCTGTCTCAGCATACTGCAACAAGTGATCGTTTTCAGCAGGATCACGCCAGCACATAAAGCCTGGTGTCATTTTGAAGTAGACCTGCATGCGACAGCTGCCCGGTACGCGATTACGCCAACCGGTATCACCGTGAATCAGAGCTTCGGTGAAAAGAATCATGTCACCCGGGGCAAGCTGTGGTACCACAATCGAATGGTGATTAAAATTATTCCGGTAGACCTCAGCCAGAATCTCTCGACCCGCTCGAGGATCTACGGACTTGTGGCTGCCCGGTACATAACAAAATCCACCTGTTTGTGGACTTTGTCCTTCCAGGCAAAAGCCAAAGTTTAGTTGACCAGCAATTCCTGGGTTTGGTCCGCCGCCTAACGGTAGATAGAAACAGGAATATTGGCTGGATTGAGGTCCACCGTGCAGTTGAGCATGAGCCCCGTTGCTGGTCAAACCAAATGCGTGATCCATACGAAAGTGATCGCCAGCAAATTGCTGACCCAACTCAAGCAACAGCGGCTGTGTCATCATCTCCCAAAAGACTCTGCCCAAGTGCAACACAGGAAACTTCCAAGGAGCACCGCTTGGCCAGTTATTCTGTATCAGCTGCTTGGCCTCAGCTATCTTTTCTGGGTTCAAAACTTTTGGGATAATGGCCATCCCAGTGGTTTCAAAACTGTAAGCGTGTACGGATTTCATGGCAAATTCCGGAATTTGAGGAAAGCGGACCGTGGCTCTAGTACACACAGTCCAGGTCGTAGGAGACCCCAATATCATGGCAGGTAAACGGTTCAAAGTCGAGACAACTACCGGTTTCGCCGATCGTATTCGCGTGCTCTTCAGCTATCTTCAGCGAACACGTGCCAACGGTAATACACTGGTTGTTTGTTGGATGCCTAATAGAGATTGTCCGGGTCGATATCTGGACCATTTGGAACCGATACCTAATGTTGAATTTACCGATGATCCAAAAAAACCACACTACAGAGGTTATGATTTTCTGAAACCTTACGATCCGTTTAACAACTATTACTTTCATGACATGATTCCACGACCTCGCACGCAAGTTCGAATCGATGAGGTGATGAGCCGACTCACTCCTTCTTACCTTGCAGTCCACGCTCGCCGTACCGACAAAATACCGGCAACAGGTCGCGATGGTGTCACCAGAGATGAAGAGTTTTTTGAATGGCTTGACTCTGAATTGCGTCCGGATGAAAAGCTCTTCTTGGCTACAGACAATCTCGAGACTCAAATCAAATTTACCAAACACTACGGCGACCGCGTCGTATTCACCGAAGATATCGAACCTTCCGGTCACTTACGTCAGACTAGCCTGGAATCTACAGTCGTTGACTGGTTCGTCTGTGTTAATGCTCGTCAGTTTGAGGGTACACGCTACTCTGGTTTGTCAGGTCTGCTTGGTGTAGCCCACCGCCATCGCTTGCAAGAAAAAGAAAAAGCCGCAGCCGAAGCTGCAGCTAAATTAGAAAAGATGGACTAGGCAACCACACCTGGCATCGGAGTTGGTCTCCTTACCTCAGCCGAAGCATATCACCTGCGATGCGATAGCGGCTTCAAGTTTACGATGGGGAAGTGAAGGAGACCCGGAGGAGTCAAAACTTCCGCAGATCCATCGCGTTATAGTTGCCCGAGACGTCATTAGCGAGGCATTCCCCTCCGGTAACGTCCTGTTGTGGCCTCTGATGAGCAGGCAAACAACCTACCAGCTCTTGTGGTCTAGGTACAAGAGAAAACCCACCTCACGGCAGCTGGCTACTCGCCCACCTACGCAGACTGAATGCAGAGATCGTGTGACGATCTCTGCGTATGCGGTTACGTATTTATAGCCTCAAACCGACTTCCGTGTCCATCGTGAAATTTAAAAGTTGAGATCACGGTGCAAAGTTGTTCGCATACTGCGGGTATGACGGTATGGCTTCGACCCAGCTTTTATGTCCGCCATGAAACCCAAAGGTATTCGTTATCGTGTGCTCGGAAGAAATTGGCTTCTCGACAGCAAACCGCTTAGCCACTTCCACCGGTGCAAACTTGATTCCAGCTTCTTCTAGCTTTGGTCGCAAATCCAGGCAAATGTAGAGATCCTCGTTTTCGTTACTTAAAGGATGCTTTAAAAGCTCTTGGCACAGTTTACGACTGCGGAGACTAAAACCTCCGTTACCTACCTGATAGGGACTAGATCGTAATTTTCTGTGCTGATGCTTAAGCCAAGGTGAACCAATATAGTCATACTGCAAAAATTCATCTTCCCACAGATGAGGATTCAGCGGATAACCGTCCCACTGAAAAACTAACACGTGCTCTGTGTCGACATATGTTCCCAGAGTGTGCAAACACCAGCGACTGTAATCCATCCTGCTGGTACGTGGTATGGCAATCTGCTCAACTCCTTCAAACTGGTGAGGAGTGTGGGCAAAAAACTTAATTGAGTTGAACCGGACAGTCCTATTCACATGCCGCAGCATTAATTCATAGTACTTGATCTGGTCAGAGCTCAAGTTACTGCCTTCGTAACAGATGGCAGTAACTGTAGGTAATTCCAACATAGTGGCTGACTCCTTTAGAAATCACGAACTTGTCGTCACGCTGGTTCGTCGTTTTGTGGTACGCCCTCAGGCAATCTGTTCACTGGGTCAACAAATTGGTCAGCTGGTGCAATCTCCGGATTAGCAAGTTGCTGCTGCACAATTTCATTTTCCTTGTTCTTGTCAAACTCGCCTACACCAGGAGCCACAGGAGCAGCTGCCGGTGCGGGAGCTTGGTTTGTACCGGCAACAGCCGGAGCAGCAGCTCCGCCAAACTGTGATTGAGCCAAGTAATGCAGCAAAGGAGCGGACAAGCCACCCATAGCAGCACCACGAGCACCGCCAGCCAGGTAACCTGTGCCCATGCCCAGTAAGCTCATCAGCCCAGCAGAAGCCAGTTGTGGGTTTTGCCGCAGGTAATCACCTACAGCACCGAACCCAGTGCCACCTTCGCCCAAACCAAGTTGTCGTCTAATGCCGCCCATCAGGTCGAGTTGACCTTTGTCATCCTGGAACGGGGCAGCAAACCGGTTTACCTTGTCTGCAACTTGCTGCACCTGCTGTTGTGTATCATTCAACTTTTTCAAAGTTGATTGCACTTCAGGTTGCTTTACGACTGCCGCTCCTGCATTGCTGCCTGCCCGAGCAAGCCCAGTGTACATTGCAGCCGACGCAGGCAGACTACCGGCAAGTACGGCTTGGCCTGGAGTGATGTTCTTAGTGGCTCGAGCGACGAGCTTACTGCCGTTACGAAGAATACCTTCAGGACTACCATAGTCCATGGCATCTAAGACACCACCAGTACTCTTCCCGCGAATCTTACTTGGCAAAAACGCAGCCGCACCGCCGACTTGTGCTGCACGTGTTGGGTCTATGTCGGTATAACCCATGGCATTTGCTCCGCGAGCAACCATATTACCAAGCCCTGCACCGCCCATCATCTGAGTTTGTTTGTTGGCGGCCATTCGTCGAAATGGTGTTTGTCTTGCAACGGCACCTCCGGCACCACCCATTAACGTGCTTTTAGCCAACTGACCGTAGTTTAGATTACCCTTCTCGTCAAACGCCTGGTTAGACATTAAACCCGTGTATGGGTTAAAAGCTCCAGTTGCCAGCCCACGAGCTGTGTCTTTGTTGAAAACTGCGTTTCTAGCCATTTGCTTTGCCGTTTGACCTGCTGCGGGCATCAACCGTTGAGACGCGTAGTTTAGGCCTTGGCCAATTGCTTTACCTATAAATTTCCGAAATGCCAACTTCTCCAGTCCTGCACTCAACTCACTGGCAATCTTCTCGCCAAACTGCGATTGAGCCTGCTTAACTGCATGACGCAGCTGTGACTCGTCCATGCCAGACTGAATCAGGCGACCGAAGAATTGAGCTTGAAAACTATTGAGCCCGGCCTTCTTCATGTACTTGTCAAGCGTGCCGAACGCACTGCCGCCAGTCAGGTGACCTTCGTCATCCATCTTGTAGCCGACACCCTTGCTCTCACCAGCGGAAGAACGACGAGGAGCACTGTTATCCTGGGAGCCTTGCTTCTTCAACAGAGGTAGAGCAGCTCGCAAGTAGTCTGGACGTAGCAGACCATAGTCCCGCAGAACTTTACTTGTGCCCAGCAATCTACGGTTGTGTCCACTGGCACTGCCGTAGCCATAACCAGCACCACCCAACCCACCAACAGTCGCCAGTCCAAGCGTATCACCGATGCCTTTTCCGCTTAACCGTCCAAGCACACCGCCTGCACCTGCTCCCAGTAAGCCAAGTAACGCAGCGTTTCCTTTTGGACTCTTCCGCAAAGCGTCAAAGTCGTAGTAGTCGCCTTCGGTGTTTGCCAACTCGGTTGCCATGGATTCAAAATCGTCCTGGGACAGCCGGTGCTTCTTCAACGTCTCAGCCGGATTGACCAGTGTACGTGCCTGGTTCAACATGCTCAAAGCGTTGAACATGTTCTGTGGGCCTGTACCCATAGGTACCTGGTCCAGAGCCATGTGCCTTGCCTGCTTTGCCGCTCCCCGCTTGGCCATCGCAGACTGAATGCCATTGGCATCAGCTTTAACCCCGCCCATTTGCGGTGCTGATGCTAATGGGTTTGGTTTGGCAGGCAAAGGCGAATTCAACGGGAAGGTCCCGGAGAAGTTGTTGTGTGTGAAAACACTTGGATTAAAGCCGTTCGGAGCTGGTTGTGGCATCATGGCATTCCCTCCTTGGGAAATTGTCAACGGAATTTAACCTCGTAAATGGACCGCAGCTCGAGCTAGGGCCACCTTGGTGGCATGCTCAACCTCTGCCTTTTGACTTCGAAGCATCCATAAATGTTTCTCAAGCCTTGCAGTCATGTCCTGAAGCATATTACCGGTGACCGGATTCTGTTCAGTACGTATCGCGTCGTTGAACTGCTCAACCAACTTGGTAAGCCGGTCGGTCAGTTCGTTAACAATTTCCTCAGGAGAGAGGAATTTGACCGGTAAAGGATCCATGGCTGTCTGGGCTACAACTCCAGCTATCAGGCCACTGGAAGGAGTACCCATAATCACCTGACGCTCGGCCACGTCATCAGTGATGTCAGCCAGAGTTTCGTAGACCGTTTGAAGAAAGTCGTGGAGTGGTTTAAACATCACGCCTCTGACATTCCAGTGGCAATGCTTGAACAGCAAGCTCAGGTCGATGCAGTTAAAAACCAGATTTTGCAGCATGCTTTGTGGGCCAGTGTCAGCGGCTTGCTTCACGAGAGTCTCCTAACAAGTTGAGGTTTGAGAAAAGGCACTCAGCAATTCCACTTGCGAAGTGCTTTGTTGATACGGCTATCTGGATCATTGGCAGTTTCTGAGCTAGTCAGCTTTTTCTTCATGCCACCCATACGAGCACAAAAACTGGACTTACGCCCAGCTCGCTCGCCCTTAGGTTTGTCTTCAGTCACTGGTGGTTTGATATCGTGACCCTGTGCCTTGAGGCTGGCTCGTCCTTTGGCGTTGAGACCGCCAGACTCACTCTTGCCCTCAGAGCGTGTCCAAGCACCACTCTCGGCCTGTTTGGCGACCAGGCGTGCCAGCTTCTCCACGTCAGAGCAGGTGCATTCGTTCTCAGTTTGCCCGCATCTGCATGTGTCGCCGCATGCAGCCATCTTGGCCAACGCCTGTATCGGGCCAGTGGCTTTCATGCTTTGTTCTTTGGCGTCCTCCTGCTCCATCAACAGCTCAACAAGATCCAGGTCGTCCGCCACTTGTTTGCCTGTCCAACCCAGGTTTGCCTGCACTTGTCGCTGCAATCCAGGTGACAACCGCTTACTTCCCGCGTTCTCCCAGCGAATCAACGCCGCGTGCATCTCTGGGTCATAGGCAATACCGATTGGAACATTCCTGCGGTGGGACGATTGCTTGTTCATCGAACTGCCTTCCTCCTGAAGGATCTTACGAAACTGATTATTGAGCTGCTCTTTATTGGCAGCCAGCCGTTCTAAGATCTCGTCACCTGTGCGTTGTCTTCGTGCACCAAGAAGTGACATTATAAAGGACGGATCCTGACTTTCCGATAGATAACGCTTTATCGCTACGTTTTTCAACTCAGGTGGTAAGCCTTCGTGTGAGTCAAATCGCAGCCCACGTCCTTCGGCTTGTCGTCCTCGTGACTCATGCCAGTGAGGATCAAGTAACTGAATCAGACTTGTGCCTTGGGTGCTGATGCCTTCCGCAGCGGCTGGGCCGAGCAGCAGAGCTTTCAGTGTTCCTTCGTTATAACCTTTGAGAGCCTTCTTACGTTCCTCGACCGGCATGCTGCCATGGTACATGCCATATGGGATCTTGGCTCGTTGAAGAGCTGCTGCGTATGGACCCAGGCCTGCGTCGATGTAGTTGGAATACACCAAGGCTTTCTTGCGTGGATCTGTCTTCAGCGTCTCTTGCAGATCACCGAACGCCTTCTGGAGCTTACTTGACTCGTCAAACGCGTTGAGTGGATCACGATCACCACGGAACGGCTGAGTCGAGAGGCTGGACTGCCGTAGGCCTGTCAAAAACGAGTTCATCCGGCTCAACTCTTCTCGAGTGAGCGGATACTCTTTGTCGAGCTTCCAGGAATACTCTGGCGGGATTTTATCCCTCACCGCCCGCTGTATGCGTGATTGACTACGACTCAGCGGCACTCGTACCGTTTCTTCGTTGACGTTCACGCCTTCAGGTGTCTTGCTGGGCTGATAATCAATCAAGCCTTTGAGCTGTTCCCGCAGATTGTCTTCATTCTTGACGTAGGCTTCTTCGCCTACACCTCGTCCTGTCAGGTGGCTGAGCCAGGTTGGATAGACCTTGCGGTGTCCAATGTAGTTTCGCTCAAACTGCTCTGGTGTGATCTTCTCTTTGCGAAGCATCGAGAGCAGTGGTGCCAGATCTGTCGGTGAGTTCGTGATTGGTGTGCCTGTCAGGAGCAGTAAGTTCTCTGCCTTGTTGGCCAACTCTGTCGCAGCCTGTGTGCTTGCTGTGCCTGGGTTACGAAGTCTGTGAGCTTCGTCAAAGATGATTGTCTTTGGTGGTGTCTGAAAGGCCTTGCCTGCACCAATCCCGGTATAGCTCAAAACCTCTGGGTTTGAACCCTCTGTAAACTTGGCAACTTCCTTCTGGTAGTTTGGTCGCAGAGCTGCGGGAACCACAACGTCGTAATCGTCACCAGCAGCCTCGGCGGCAGCCAATGACGAAAGACTCTTACCGCTGCCCAGTCCGTGATAAAGCAGAAGGCGTTTATCGCCGCTGTTGATGCGGTCAACTACCTTCTGCTGGTGTGGTTGCAGCGTCACTTCACTTCTGAGTGCGGCTACTTTGGCTAAGTTTTGCAGTGTGGGCATAGGGTTCATGTCTTCTTGACGATGCGTGACGTGACTGAGTCCGCTTTGACCCTTACGATCTCAATGAAAGCGATCTGATCTTTTAATTGGAAAAAATCAGCACCACTGATGTAATACTCATTATTCTCTGAAAGCACGCCTCGTTGCAAATCTTCCAGCAGCTTTAGTGTGTTGTTTCTTGGGTTTGAACCGTAAACCGCCCACTTCGGATAGTGTTCCACGTCAGAGGTGTGCAGATCTTCGAGAACGTAGGTGCCGCCCGGTAGGAGATGACTGTCAAACAACGTGTTGAGTGTTATCTGCTGTTGCAGCATCGTATGCCCGCCGTCGTCAATGATGATTTGACAATCTCGAGGCAGTGCTTTCAGATCTTCTATCTTAGTTTGGTCCGCCTGATACACAGAGATGCGAGAAGTCGCATGTTCTGTTCTGTCATCAATGTCTACTCCGTGAATCTCAGCACTTGGAAAGTACTCTTCCCACATGCGTAGCGAGCCACCAAGCAAGACACCTATTTCCAACAAACGAATCTGTTCGTCTCGTAGTTTTGAAAACCACGCATCATAGATCACGGTGAACAGGTGATAAACGGCTTTGTCGGTGTGGTGCTGGATACCCAGCTCGTGGAGTGTTGGTCTTAGCATGATGAATCTCCGGAGCATTGGTTGAAAGAGCGTAACCCAAACAAAACCAGCCGGAGCATAGCACATATTGCAACCAGCCATCACCGACCGCAGAAATCCATGTACCAAAGAAAACACCGCCCAGGATTAACACCCAGGCGGTAATCGGTAAATAAGCTCTCAGCGTCAATCCGCACGGGCCGGAGAGTAAAGCCAGTATCAGGATTGATATGGGTTTGAACGCAAGTCGAGCTATCATGCCAAGTCTGAAAAAGATTGAGCCTGTGATGTGGGGAATGAGCCTTGTACGGGAGGTTTTGGAGAATTTAGCCCCCGCAAACCTGCACCTCCGCCAAGTCCTGCCCCGAGCAACATCGCAATATTTCGCGACCTTTTACGCTTTTTATCGTCTTCCTGTGGGCTGATCTCATCGGCAAGTCGATGCATCAGGTTGCCGCCCACTGCTCCCAAGCTAGCACCAGCAAGAGGCATACCTAAGGCAAGATTTTTGCTATTTACGTTATTGGTAACGTAATCACGAGCCGAGCCCATATGTTTGGCTGCCGTATCGCCTACATTTTTTGCACCCGCAGCCAGTCGCCCTAGCATCGAGACGTCGTCGTTCGCCTTTTTAGGTGATCGCTTAAAGTCCTCGGGTTTTTCTTTCTTACGCTCGTTGGCCAACTCTGTTTTGATGTTCAACAAGTAGTTGTGCGGAAGAGAGACTGCACCACCAATTGTTGGAAGCAAACCCATGGCGTACAGGTTGTCCCGCATCGAACCGGTTTGGAACGAACCCCGCTGAGCCTCTATGCTTTTATTGCCTTTGATCGCGTTAAATGCCTCAAGCTGTCCAATTCTATGAGGACCACGCTGTGGCAAAAGCACGGTGGCTGCAGATGAAAATTCTGGTCGCTTTGGATTCAGCTTACCTGCTTCACGATCTTTGTCGTAAAAGTGGCCGATTCGCTTCATCTCATCTCGTCGTCGTCGTCCCGAAAGTAGTGTGCCGCCAAGCCCACCTAAGAGTCCACCGATTGTAGCTCCACCTACCTGGTGCTCGCGTTCGCCTGAAATCAATGACCCCAGGAGACCGCCCAGGCTTGATCCAATGAGTCCACCGCCTAAAGTGTGTCCAATCTGTGAGGTCTTTGGATGGCGGACATTAAACGTCGTGTTCTCGCCCATAGCGTCAGCCATGGCTTGTGTTCGTCCTGCCCGCTCACCGCCCCATGAACCTGGAGTCAGGTAGTCGGCAAGCACGCCGCCTCGTGAGTCCATATTGACGATGTCCTTAGCCTTGGACGCCGCCGCAGCCTGTTTGTCATCACCAGAGCAACCACATTCATCTTCAGGTTGACCACAGCTACACATGTTGCCGAGGGCAGCCAGTTTGGCCAGTCCTCGGACGCTGTTAAAATCCGGAATTAAAGAAGCCTTCTTCTCATCCTTTTTTTTAGCCTTTGACCCAACTGGTCGGCAGCTATCGTCGCTGTATGGTGCTTTGCCTGGTACTGGTTCGTACCCTTTCCAACATCGAGCAATCTTTTCAGGCATTTTCTTACCTTTGCTGGATTCATTCCATTCATCAACGTCGACGCCTTCGGCTTCCAACTTATCCCGGTTGGCGTTGAAGTAGCGACGCTGAGCTTCTGATTTGTATGGCAACGCACACCTCCTTGTGTTGGCAACTGACCTTAGATTCTTATTGTGACAATCGTTTGTCTTGCACTCAAGCCCAGCTGTTACCTAAGAAACGGGTAGTCGGCAAACGCCTCTGCAAGATCACTGTAAGATGGTTTCTGCCACGCTATGGACGGCACGAAGACGTAGCTCTTGAATTGATGCAGGTTGTAAGCATAAGTAACATCTACCACCTGCTCCTCGTAGTTCAGCAAACTTAACAGTTTTGCATACGTGCAGCTTTTGAATGCAACGGCATGCGAGGCCAAAGTCTGGTGAGGTATTGCAATCTTGTCGTTGAGCCTTTTCGGCCTGCCTCGTGCGTGGTTACCACCAAAGTGTAATATTTCCCAGTCATCAGGTGCCCAGCTCAACGACTCATTTAGATCTGTGGCAAATTCAACATCATCTTCCAGAATCAGGATGCTTGAGTAATTCTTTTGCACAGCATCATGAAACACTCGCATGACCGTGTGTGTCAGCCCCATCTCTCCTGGCTTGATCTTACTGGTGTGCATTGTTTGTCCATCCGTTGCGACAAACTTTTCAACGCCTGTGATACCAGCTTTCTCAAACTCGGTTTCAGCCATAGCCCAACGATCAGGTCGTCTTGTCAGGTTGAGACAATAGATATGTTCCACCAACTCGTTGACCGATGTTTCGTGTGACAACTAGCACCTCCTTGTGCCTGGCTAAGCTCAGTACGTGTACTTCTTACCGCTCTTGACCCACTCTGTTGAAGCAAACTGAGTCGTGCTGACGGCTGCCTTGTAGTATTCGTATTCGTCTGCTGGAATGGGCGGCACGTCATACCAGCCGTAGTGCTCTGCCGTGTAACGACCAACGATACGCCCGCTCGACCCGGAAGCGTTGCCTGCAAAGTATCTTTTATCGTAAGCCGCAAACGTAGTGTCGATGGGAGCGTCGTAGATTGTATCGCCGTACTTCGTAACCCCGAGAAACTGTTTGTAATAATTCTCTTCACCGTTGCGTATCGTGGTCATACCTCTTCGTGTGTCTATATCCATGTCGACGCAGTTCGGTTCCTCGGTCCAGATATTTAGAGAACAACCCATCTTATATCGCTTGTACTGCTCGCACAGCTCAAACAGGTGCAGGACAGCTTCCTTGTCCAGCTCAGGCTTAAATCCCAAGTCAGGGTCTGTCAGGATGAACTTCTCCGGCAGTCTGCTGTAGATTTCAGGATCGTTGAAATAAACTCGCGGTCCTGGGTTGTGTGGTAGGTCCAGCACAGTGACACCGTCCGGCACTTTGTTGAGATACTCCGCCAGCGGTGGGTACTCTGACCCGTTGTTCAAGATCAAGTACTCGTCAAAGCCTCGGGCCTTGAAGAAGTCGATCGTATTCGAAAGATACGTCACACCGTTGAACACCGGAATGACAATCGGTAGTTCAAAACTTGGTAGCTCAGCAGTCGTACTGGTTCTTATTGCCATCGATCACATACTCCCGAGGATGTAAGTAGTAGAAACAGAGAAAAGCCTTGTCAATCTCTGTGCATACCGGACGGTAAAGCGTGACAACCGTTTCTTTGAGCTCTGGCCCAGTCAAGTGGGCAAGAACATCACGAGTGTGTCCGAGCTGATTGAATCGATCTGCCCAGCGTCGAGTCAACGATTGCGACGCAGAAGGCTGCAAGATAAGGCGGTTAAATTCTGAGTTTGAAACATGCTCCCACTGAGTGCAAATCAAACTTGGGAGGTCGTTTAAACTCGTGTCGTACAGCCTACAGGCCTCATAGCGTCTGCTAGAAGCGTGCAGCTCCGGCCAGATACAGGTCTCGATCATTAGTGCACCGATTTACTTCTTGTAGTGTACCCAGTCTTTGTCTGTATATCCCGGCACCTTATCACCGCGAGGTTTTAGTAAGAGATTACCCCACTTGTCTTTGGCATACGCTCCTAGTGGTGTAGCCAACGCTTCTACAGGTGGACTCACTACACCACTATCAATCGCAGCTGTCAGGATATCTGCCAAGTCTTCCAGCGACACTTCAGATCCCCTTATCGTCTCCGTCTCCACCAACGTCAGAAACCGTGGGTTCAGATGTTTCGGTTTCACTTGGTATCTCGGGTTGTATGACATTTGAATCCCTTCGCTGTCTGTCCAACTCTACTTTAACCAGACGAAACTTGAGTCGCGAGATACACAGCTTCAACTGCAGCTCACGTATATCTTTCCTGAGCCTTGTCAAATCGCTGTGCAGCATATCTGTGTTTACTGAGCAGCTACGTATCCACGGGGCCAGATAGACTGCCCATACTGCTGACACACCAACCGCTACCAGCATGATGGCAATTGGATCGTTCATCTCACTTCCTCCTCTATTCCTGAGAGTATAACTCCCGCGTTCGTCAAACCCAGCATGAGTGTATCAATCATGTTCTCAACCGCATCGCACCCATCCAGTGGATAACACCACTGCCCGCCAATCAACTGATATCCCGCGTCGTTCTGTCGATCAGCTGGATAGCATACCTGCACGGGTTCGTAGTGTTTGGCAACAGCCTTACGAATCGCTTGTTCGAGTCTATCGTCCATATTTTGCTCCTATATAAATTAAATTGCCACCACTGGGAGGAGTGGTGGCAAAATATGGTCAACTTGATCTGTGGCTTAGAATCAAGTTGACCTGTGCTTACGTCGTCGCCCGTGCTTACGGTTTGCAATTGCACAGCGTTCGCACTTGCCGCAGGCTGTACCCAGCAAGGGAGAACCGCTACAGACAGGTTCACCATAGACTGAACTCAGGTTGACTTCACCTGGTACGATATTTATCTTTCTCAGCTGATCGTACACGAAGAACTGCCTTGAAGTCCTGATCCACTCTTCGGCAGTGGCTGGCTGCCAGTTGGGATCCTGTGCCTTGCCGTATTTGTTGTACGCGTCTACCAGGCGATCTACTGTTAACCGTAGAACTTCTGTTGTAGGCGTGTGGTCTTTGATATCCATCGAAATTCTCTTGTGTTTGAAGTACTGTCTACGAGCAGCAAGAAAGCTGTTCATTCTGCTCCCCCTTCATTGCTTTCCGGCATGAAGACAACACCAGGGATGTCTTGCCAAAGCTGCTTTGAGGTTTCTACATCACCCTCAACGTGGCAAACCATGCCAGTCACTTCTTTGTTACGTTCATTCCACAAAGCCAAAGCCACTGCCTTGCCTTCGTACTGATCGCTGATGCCTGCAATGTCTGCTAGCGTGATCATAAAACACCACTGTCCTTCCTTCAAGGTACGGAGTTCTGCACGGACCATGAATGAGCAACAAGCTGCATTCATTTCACTTCATGCACGAACACATTTCTGCGTTCGCTGGGCAATCGGGACACGGGAGTGATGGCTCACTCCTCTTCGTCTTCTTCTTCCTCTTCGGAGCATTGACAGTTATCAATCTCCTCACCACAGGCGGCACAATAGTCATCATCGTCGAAATCGCTGTCATCGATTTCGTCGCAGTCGCAGTCCCCAATCAGACTGCCGCAAAAGTCACAGAATTCATCTTCATCGCAGTCGCAGTCTTCTAGCGTAGCACCGCACTCTTCACAGATCAGTTCGCTTTCTGGAACTTCGTCTTCGCTCATCTCAACGCCCTCGATTGGCTTCGATTAGTTTCTGAATCGCACGCTCTCTGTGTTCTTGAACGCTATTTGGGTTGTCCGATGTTCCGTTTGACAGCTTGTCAACAATCCGATCATGCCGCTTCCAGTATTGCTCACGTTCGCCGTGATATTCACCGGTCAACTTGTGCTCTTGCAGGACTTCCTGAAGGTGGCGAATCTCTACGTCTGTGAGTTGTATGTACTTTAGTGCCACACAAACTGCCTTTAGCTGGGAGACGTTTTGGTCTCGGTAGGGGTGGTCTCTTTGGTGTTAAAATCACCATCGAGCAAAAGAGTACCAAGTTCAGCCGACTGAGCCAAGAGTCTAGATTTGAGATTTAGATTTTCTTGAATCAGAGTTTCTAGATACAATTTCAGAACCAGTACAGTTGCAGGTGTTAAGGTCTTTTTCTTCATACTTATGCTCCTCGCTCAGGGTTAAAAGTCTCCGGTATTATGCCAGGGATCCCGGGAATTTCCCAGCCTTCTCGATAAGTTTTATGCACAAATTTGTTTGCCTCCGGATAGTTTGGAAACGTCATCGTTTCAGCATCCCAGTGCAGTTCAACTCCAGGAAACCGTAAAGCGATACAGCCTAGCAACACCGCCTCTGTCAGCGGTCCTGAGAACTCAAAATCTGCCGTGGTTTTACCCTGCTCCCTGATGGCATCAAGGAATTGACGATAGTGATTTCCCGCAGGCAACACAGGCCTTGGTCCGGGGCGTCCACCCACAACTACGGGTTCAAAAAGATGACCCAAAAACAGCGAGCCTTCTGTGCCTACACAGATTGAACCGTGGGCTGGAAACCACTGTCTGTTAAACAATTGATTGAAGTGCTTTGGTGGTTTGTTGTTACCGTCGTACCAATACACAGGCAGCAGGCCTTTGGTTTGAGTTGTCTCAGGAAAGATGTAATTGACTTGATTGTGTGGTCGCCAATTATACCCGGGCGGCCTGGCTTTACTGCAGATAGATACTGGAGCGGTTAGATTCAAAGCACGAAACAAAGGATCAAATAAATGACAACCCTTATCTCCAATCGCACCTGTTCCAAAATCAACACGACGTCGCCACTCATACGGTGTGTAATATCCGTTGATATACGGGCGATACTCTGCCACACCCAGCCAACCATCCCAATCAAGCGTCTGAGGTACGGAATCATTTGCTATTGGTTTTTCTGCTTCATCACCCCAGTTATCGCCACTCCAGATGTGCACTTCTTTAACCTGACCAATCACCCCTGATTGAATCCAGTGCACAGCAGTACGATACTCGCTGGAAGCCTGTATCTGGATACCCATTTGAGTCACCAAATTACGCTCTTTCGCAATCTGGCTTAACCGCCTTGCCTCATACACAGTGTGGGTTAGAGGCTTTTGTAGATAAACTGCTAAATCGTGCTGCATTGCTGCTGCCGCCATCGGTGCATGCATGTGATCTGGTGTCGCAATAACCACAGCATCCAGTGCAGAACCGTACTCAGCTAGTAACTGACGATAGTCCTGAAAACCAACCGCTTCAGGATACCGACCACAGAATGCATCAACAGCCAATTGATCTACATCTGCAACAGCAGCTAACTCAACATCAGGCCAGGTAAGGAACGTGGCCAGATCCCGAGCAGCGAAACCGCTAACTCGAAACCCAGCCAACCGAATCTTTTGACCTGAGATCATTTAACAGTTCCTCGCCCGAAAGTGCTGTTGTTCACCGCTCGAATGTCTTTGTTGTTGAACTCCCAAATCTCACCTGTCTCCTTGATGATACAGGTGAAAACTTTCTCCGTCTCAGTTCCGTACTCCGTCACCAACCACACTGACGCACGACCTTTAGGTGTATCAACTTCCAACTGATTAACTGGCTCGAAGATAGTCATGTCAGCCTCACCGTGAATTGAATTCGCTCTTGCCACACAGGATAAAGCGTCTCATCAGTCAAATCCTCTTTTGTCTTATCTGCGATGATCTGACTGCTGGGAGAATCTATCAACTCACGAATGTCTGGGCCAATCTGTATTTGAGTAGGATTGAGCCATGTGATATCCCCATGAGCGACAGACTCAGGGAGACAACACAGGGTCAACGTACCATCTCCCGGTTCAACCATCGCAGTCACAACAAACTTGGCAGGCAGGTTGACCCTACGGCAGACAGTGTTTACACCGGTTGTCCGTATCTCACCCATTTTATAGCCTGCCAGCTTTTGCCCTGTCCGTATCCCAATCGTGGTATACCAGAAAGCAAAACCGAGCCAGACTTCAACGAAGAATTGGCTTATCTCGCGAATCAGATGCATCATTTTCCAGGTCTTCCTGCCTTTTGTGATGTAGTTCTTCAGCTGTCTGTTTTGCCCGCCGTTTTACCATACGTTCACTGTAAAACCGGGTATCCCGGTAACGTGATCGTCCTCCCTTTTTCTGTTTGATGGCCTCAAGTTTTGCAACCTTGCGAAAATGCTTGCCGTGCTGAATCGACTTATCCATACCCATGGCTATCCCTCGCCTGATGGAATTCGTTCAAATCCGCCGTCAGAGACCTTTCATGACCGTACTGCGATTACCGTAAGAGTGAGTTTGAATGTCCGCATCTTGATCCAGGTACAGCACATGGATCGATGTGTCACGCCGATTGGGCCAAGTCAAAACTTCGGTGGCTAAACCGTCCTTCCGCATCTTTTCCTCAATATCAGCGTCCAGCTCTGTCGTTGCAATGGCCCATGTTCTGTGCGTATTACGCTTCGCAAATGCCAACGCATGACTCTGACTTGAGAACAAAGGCACCGTCGTTTGACCTTCTTTATCATAGACAATCAGAGGGCACATATTGAAGGTTTTCAACTCTTGCAACATCTCAGCCTTCGACATCTGCCCATCGCTAGACATGACAATCCACATGGTTAATTCCCTGTGTTAAAGCAACCGTAGTATGCCCAGCCGTCACAGCCACCTTCCTGGAGCCATGCGGTACCACCCTTTTGTCCGATCCAGGAATCGAGTTGTTCTCGAGTCAAGGAGTGCGGATGACCTTCGTAAACGGGTGTGTTGATCCACTCAAAGATCCGGAACACTTTACCTGCTCTCACACAGTTTTTCACGATCTTTTCTGGATCGTTTGTGTGTTGAAGGCAATTATACAACCAGACCTCATCCCAGCCGCGGTCGAGCAGCACGTCTTCGCCATACGCCTTGCGTACCAAAATGTTGTTTGTCTTATAGCGTTGTACGGTCCAATCAGGGTATTCGATCGGATCTACCACCAAGCCGTGGACGAGGTTTGGTACCTTGAGCAGCATACTCACAGGCCCTCCGCCCACATCCATGATGTCTAAAGCCGGTAGCTGGATCTTATAGTGATCAACCTTCAACCCCATGAACCGTGCGTAGACATACTGCTTCTGTTCTTCATCAAACGTGTTGCAGCAGTTGCCCCAGTAGCCCATCTCATACTTCAAATCGTCGCCAGTCACGCGTAACCCCTGTCATGTTAGTGAAAAACGGTGTAGCTTTGCGGCTACACCGTCTGAATTAGTCTTTGTCACCACACAAGAACACCCACAAAGTATGCAGGAGTCTTGCACTGGATAACCCACATAAAACCAGTAGAACGATCAGGATGTAGTGTATAACGTCCATGTTACCTCCCTGACAAATTCTGGATTTTAGAAACCACCTCCGTGATTCAACCACTCTACGTTTGTATCCTCGTCTGAGATCAATTCCAGCTTGGGAGCTGGGCCAAACTGATGCATGATACGTGCAAGAATGTCGATGTACGGATCACGGGCACTTCCCGATTTTTGAGCAATGTACTGCTGTAGCACGTTCATTAGCTCATCATATTTGGCTGTTTCGTAGGGTCGTGCCGACTGATCGTACAACGCATCCAGCCCGGGAGAGATAATCACTTCTGAGATCTGCCGGTCAAACACAACAGCCAGATCCATCAGCATTGGAGTCTGCAACCGAAGTTTCTCTTTCAAGACAACCGGTTTGCAGTTGTACTCTAACCGATGACCGTCATCCCACTCAAAGGTGTAAGTGGCGGAGAAAGTTTTGATTGAGTATGCCAGATCAGGCAACTGTTCTGTGGTTAAATCTCGCCGCACAATCGTTGCAAGTGTTAGCAATACCTCAGGATCCACCGAAGTTATCAACGCCATGAATGCCGGATAGTCCTCTTCGATGTCTTCTTCATCCAGATGAACTTTCCAGTGACTTTCCAGATCTGCATACCACTCAAGGAGTTGCGGCGTTTCGCTTTTGTAAATCGCCGTAAATCCTTCGAGCATATGCTTTTGAAAAGTTTCAATGTCGTAGTCAGGAAGGTCCTGAAGTATGAATGACACAAAACCGGTGAAAAGCGGGTTGAGCATCATTACCTCAAACCTGTCGGCTGATGGAAATTGATAGATCCGGATTAGCCATGTCACCCGTGGAGTAGGTGATACCGGCGATGTCCGGACACAGTTTTATTCGTTGGCCATTGGTTAATAGGACCCCGTAATTGTTGTCTACGGGGAAAACTTCTGAGGGCCTGTTGTCTGTCAGGTACCCTCGAGCCCAGCTACAAAATGCGTCAGAATCGCAAATAACGCCGGGCTTGGCGTCAAGTTTGACCCGGTAAGCCGCCTCTAAGTGCGTCAAAAGGTCAGCTAACTCACCAGATAACGACGTAGTTGTATTCGTAAACACTAGTCAACTCCTTCCGCGAATGTAGTCAGTTTGAAAAACGATACAGGAAAACCTCAGTCATTTACGCCCAAAAAGTTGGCAATTCCACCCAGTTGACTCTTTGTAATATTGGCCTCTTTAGCCAACTTTGACAACGTGGCAATTGGTGGCTTTAAATCGCTGATCATGGCATAGGCTTGAAGCCCTGGAGCTGTGCCAATGTAGACACCTCGGTGAACTACACTGCTGCTGCTACCTTTGAGCGTACGATTCATCTGGGTGAACCCGGCATCGAAGAAATCCATGCTCAAGCTGTCCAGATGATTTTGATCGCCAACGAAGAGACAAGCTCCCTTGGTTCCCTGCTTGAGATCCACTTCAGCCAACACATTGTTGGTCAATTGATCTCGGATTGCTGCCGAAATGTCCGCAGGACTGGTTATGTTCTGGAGGCTGGCTGCCCCCATCACACAAATTCCGTTGTCCAGCAGCTGAGCCAGCTCACTTCGGTCAAACGTGATCAGCGGACTGTGCACAGCCGCCAACTGATTAAACAAGTGAAACAGCTGACTCACCGTGTTGTTGGCCACGTTGTACAGCTGCGACATACCAGGACGATACAGCTGATTGATACGAGCGTTGTCTATCAGAATCAGTGGGCTAACTTTTAACTCCAGCAGGCGTTGAAACGCTGTCACAGCGTTACGACAAACTTGCTGACCTTCTGTTGCCGATGGAATCGAAGCAATCACACCAACACGAGGTTGCTTGCCCTTGCTCTCCATGTATTCACGAGCAATCTGTACCAGTTTGCCGCTTGTGCCTGATCCCGTGCCGCCACCGAGGCCAACACAGATCAAACCATAATCCATGTCATTGCCCCAGGATCGCTGAAGTAGATCCCAGATCTCTTCTTCGTGACCGGACAAGGCTTGCTCAGCAAATCGAGCATCTTTGGCAGCACCGCCCAAGGGCAGCGTGTGTCGTTGAATCTCTTCAGGCAGTCCCTGAAAGTCACTTTCGGCTGTGTTAAACAAACCCACACGGCGATAGCCCAAACCATAAAAGCTCGAAGCCAACCTAGCTCCGCCTTGGCCTGAACCCAGGAATGCCATGTTGAAAGCGACATCGTATGGAAACGTGTCGTTGACGATTACTTGAGTTGCGGCTTGTCTATGTGCCGTAGGATGCAGTGCTGCTGCAATGTTACCCACATCAACAGCTCCAGACGGCGGAGCAACTGGTGCCATCACCGGTACAGCTATCGGTGGTGCCGGTGCAAGGCTGGAGACGGGTACTCCTGTTGCCTTATTCAGTGAGGCGTTCATCTGTTGTTCTAGGC
>Ga0194048_10000073_pt1 | contig 41786 bp, 42 predicted proteins | sample JunL225m_MetaG_FD_161685 | JGI IMG/M metagenome (GOLD analysis project Ga0194048, IMG submission 161685) | Anoxic zone freshwater microbial communities from boreal shield lake in IISD Experimental Lakes Area, Ontario, Canada - Jun2016-L222-5m | ecosystem: Environmental > Aquatic > Freshwater >...
TGCGAGCGAGGGCTTCCTGGGATTTTGGACCAGGGATAGCAGTGACAAGGTGGCGTTCTTGCGCAAGAGGAGTCTTTGAGTACATGGCTAAAGTGTAACTACTACTCGAAAGTGCGAGAGAATGGTGGCATGCGCGATATCGTGATTTTGGGCTCCACAGGCTCAATCGGGGTCCAGGCCCTGGAAGTGGTCGCCGCTAACCCTGAACTTTTTCGGGTAATTGGTCTATCGGCCGGATCGGCAAACCATGCACTGCTTGCTGAGCAAGCCAAGAAATTTCGAGTCCAACTTATTGGAACGAGCGCTTCTGAATTTTCCGCAGAGACCCCCGAAGGCGTTTCTGTGATTTGTGGTCCCCAAGCAGCATCAGAAATTGCAAGCATGAGCGCTGAAATTGTCCTTAACGGTATTACGGGTTCAATCGGTCTAGGGCCAACGCTCGCTGCGCTCGCAGCCGGAAATATTGTTGCACTTGCTAACAAAGAATCACTTGTTGCTGGTGGAGATTTAGTAATGAAATATGGCCGTGATCGAATCATCCCGGTGGACTCTGAGCACTCTGCTATTTATCAGGCACTTCTCTCTGGCAAAAGCACTGAAGTTAAGAAATTAATTTTGACTGCAAGTGGGGGAGCGTTTAGAGATCGCAAAGATTTGAGCAATGTGACTATTGAGGATGCGCTCGCTCACCCGACATGGTCTATGGGTCCTGTTGTAACAATCAACTCAGCAACACTTGTGAATAAGGCGTTAGAAATTATTGAAGCACATTATCTTTTTGACATTCCTTATTCTCAGATAGAGGCCGTTATTCACCCTCAGTCTGTTGTGCATTCGATGGTGGAGTTCGTTGATGGATCCACAATTGCTCAGGCAAGTCCACCAAATATGAAGGGTCCGATTGCCTACGCATTGGGTTACCCAAATCGTATTGCGCGCTCTACAACCCCGGTTGATTGGTCGAAGAGTCACACGTGGGAATTTCGTCCCATCAATAGTGAATTATTTCCTGCAATAAATTTAGCTCATCGCGTTGGTGAAGTTGGTAATGGAATGCCAATAGTTTTCAACGCTGCCAATGAGATAGCGGTACATGCATTTCTCAGTAAAAAATTAGATTTCACCTCAATCCTTCGCGTAGTATCTAAGACTGTAGAAATTCTAGAAGTTCGGGGTTATTCAGCGGCCAGAGACTTGAGCGATGTCAGTGTCATCGAGCACGATACGCACCAAGTTGCAGAGCAACTAGTAAACCAACTAGTAAATGAAGAGGAAATCTCATCGTGATGGGTCTTATTGGAGTTATTGCATTCATAGTTGCGCTGCTCACTTCAGTGATGATTCATGAAGCGGGACACTATTTCACCGCTAAGCACTATGGTATGAAAGTAACCGAGTTCTTTCTTGGTTTCGGAAAGCGAATTTGGTCAACCCAGCGAGGCGAAACAGAATTTGGAATTAAGGTTATTCCAGCAGGTGGATACTGTCGTATCGTCGGAATGTCTGCTAGTGAAGCGCTTCCTGAAAGCGATTCTCACAGAGCATTTTTTAAAGCTTCGGCGCCTAAGCGATTGATAGTACTTGGCGCTGGATCATTCCTTCACTTCGTCATTGGCTACTTTCTCATCTTTATAATCTTTTTTGGTGTCGGGACAACTGCACTTACATCGACAGTTTTACAAGTTGTTCCTTGTATTAACGCTAATAACAGCGCTTGCACCACTAAATCTTTACCATCTCCAGCAAAAGCTGCAGGAATTCTTCCAGGAGATACCTTTGTGGCTATTAACGGCTATCCAGTTCAGGATTGGAATAGTGATATCGATGTAGTTCGTAAATCTCCTGGAAAAACTAATATTTTCTCAGTTATGCGTGATGGCCAGCAATTAGACATTCCCATAACATCAATACCGCATAAAGTTAATGGTAAGACAATTGGAATGATTGGCGTTATTAACAAAATTGGTTTACAACGTACTCCATTTTTATCTGCAATAAATAAATCAGCACTCCTCTCACGCGAACTTTTCAACGGAAGTATTTCTTCGCTAGCCAAATTACCAGCGAAAATACCCGCTCTTTTCCGACAGACCTTCGGTGGGGAGAAGAGAGATCCAGCCGGACTCGTAGGAGTAATAGGTGTAGCCGAAGCTTCTGCCCAAACTGCTGGAAACTCAGCGCTCAGTTGGAACGAGCGGATTGGGACTTTCTTACTTATTATCGCCAGCCTCAATATTTTTGTAGGGATTTTTAATTTGCTGCCACTTCTTCCGTTAGATGGCGGCCATATGGCAATCGCGCTCGTCGATGGGCTTCGAAATCTCTGGGCCCGAGTTCGTCGGCGTCCAAACCCTAGACCGATTGATGTGGAGTCGCTCACGCCCCTTACCCTGGTCGTCTTTGTATTCCTGGCTGTCCTCTCGTTACTGCTTCTAGCGGCCGATATTTTCAATCCAGTCCACTTCAACTTGTAAGGTAGTCCTATGCAAAATGCAATTAATCTCGGAATGCCAGATGCGCCACCACCCACGCTCGCTCCTCGCAGAAAGAGCAAGCAACTAAAAGTAGGTAGCGTTCTTGTCGGAGGTGATGCTCCTGTAAGTGTTCAGTCCATGTGCACCACGTTAACTTCTGATGTAAATGCAACTCTGCAACAGATTGCTGAATTAACGGCATCTGGTTGCCAAATAGTTCGCGTTGCAGTGCCAAGTCAAGATGACGCAGACGCACTTGCTCAAATTGCGAAGAAATCCCAGATTCCTGTTATTGCAGATATTCATTTTCAGCCAAAATATATTTTCGCAGCAATTGATGCTGGTTGCGCAGCTGTTCGCGTGAATCCGGGCAACATCAAACAATTTGATGACAAAGTTAAAGAGGTCGCAAAGGCAGCAGGTGATGCAGGAATTCCGATTCGAATCGGCGTAAATGCAGGTTCGCTAGATCCAAGATTGCTAGCGAAATATGGCAAAGCAACTCCTGAGGCACTCGCTGAATCAGCTCTCTGGGAAGCATCTTTATTTGAAGAGCATGGATTTTCTGACATCAAGATTTCTGTCAAACATCATGATCCAGTAACTATGGTTAAGGCATATCGTCTGCTCGCATCAAAATGTGATTACCCACTTCACCTAGGTGTTACTGAAGCTGGCCCAATCTTTCAAGGCACAATTAAATCTGCTACTGCATTTGGAATCCTCTTGGCAGAAGGAATTGGAGACACAATTCGTGTATCACTTTCCGCTCCGCCAGTTGAGGAAGTTAAAGTAGGAATTTCCATTTTAGAGTCGCTCAATCTGCGCCAGCGAAAGTTGGAAATTGTCTCTTGTCCTTCGTGCGGGCGTGCACAAGTTGACGTATATACATTGGCTGAAAAAGTTCAGGCAGGATTACAAGGCATGACAGTTCCACTGCGCGTTGCCGTCATGGGTTGTGTTGTAAACGGTCCTGGGGAAGCACGTGAAGCAGACCTTGGTGTCGCTTCCGGCAATGGCAAAGGCCAGATTTTTGTTAAAGGAGTGGTCATAAAGACTGTTCCAGAGTCTCAAATCGTAGAAACTCTCATCGAAGAGGCGATGCGCCTTGCGGAAGAGATGGAAAGCGCTGGAGTTGCGTCGGGCGAACCGACTGTTTCAGTCAAGTAAGGTACTCACATGCTGCGCATGTCCACCCTTCTGCTTCGCACCCTTCGTGATGATCCAGCAGATGCTGAAGTAGCCTCACATCGCCTACTAGTACGCGCTGGATATGTTCGCCGTATTGCCGCTGGAATTTACTCATGGCTTCCACTGGGTTACATCACCTTTAGGAATATAGAACGCGTTGTTCGCAAAGAGATGGATGCTGCAGGTTTTCAAGAAGTGCATTTTCCAGCGCTCCTGCCTCGTGAGCCATATGAACGAACTAAGCGTTGGGAAGAATACGGCGGCTCCCTCTTTCGGTTGAAAGATCGCCGCGGAAACGACATGCTTCTTGGTCCAACACATGAAGAGATGTTCACGCTGATGATTAAGGGTGAGTTTGCTTCTTATAAAGACCTTCCAATTTCTATCTATCAAATTCAGACAAAGTACCGAGATGAAGCTCGTCCTCGTAGTGGAATTATTCGTGGTCGTGAATTCGTGATGAAAGATTCCTATTCCTTTGATATTGACGACGCTGGACTTGCCGCTTCGTATGAGAAACATCGACAGGCTTATATTTCCCTCTTTGATCGACTTGGTTTGAAATACAACATCGTCTCAGCCGTATCCGGTGCCATGGGTGGTTCGCGCTCTGAAGAATTTCTAGCTCCATGCGCTACCGGTGAAGATACTTATGTACTTTGCCCTAAGTGCGGATATGCCGCAAATGTTGAAGCAATGGTGACAAAAGTTGCTGATTATTCTGGCGAAGCAGCCCCCGCTATGAAAGTTTTTGATTCGCCTAATACTCCAACGATTGACTCGCTAGTTGATCTTCTAAACCAGAATCATGGTGGTGGATTTAAAGCGAGTGATACGCTAAAAAATGTTCTACTAATGGCCGATGGCAAAGCGATTTCCATCCTGGTTCCCGGTGATCGTGAAGTAGATCTGAAACGCCTTGAGGCAAATCTCCCTGGGGTTGAAGAGTTGCGACTATTTGAAGATGATTTCAAGAAGTTCCCTGGACTTGTAAAGGGTTATGTTGGGCCACAAGATTCAAAGCAACATGGGATTACCGTCTATGCAGATCCTCGTATCGTCAAAGGTTCACATTGGATTACCGGTGCCAACGTCCGTGAAAAGCATGTCATGTATGTAACACATGGCCGAGATTTTGAGGTTGAAGCTTTTATCGAAGCTGCAGAAGTAAAGGCTGGAGATTTATGTCCGTCGTGTGCAACTCCAGTTGTCATTGATCGTGCAATTGAAATTGGCCATATTTTTCAACTTGGTCGAAAGTATGCCGAGGCTCTTGATCTAACTGTGCTGGATAAAGATGGCAAGGCTCGTGTTGTTACGATGGGCTCGTATGGTGTTGGAGTTTCACGCGCAGTTGCCGCTATCGCAGAACAAAGCCACGACGAAATCGGACTCATTTGGCCACGCGAAGTAGCGCCTGCAGATGTGCATATTGTGGCAACGGGTAAGGAAGATTTACCCTTTGATACGGCTGAAAAGTTAGCAACTGATTTAGAAGCTAAAGGGCTTCGTGTGATGTTGGATGATCGCCGCGATGCGAGTCCTGGAGTGAAATTTAAAGATGCAGAGTTGATTGGTAATCCATTTATTGTGATTGTTGGAAAAGCACTCGCTGATGGAAAAGTAGAACTACGCAATCGCAGAAGCGGGGATAAAATCGAAATTGCACTTGATGGGGCTCCAGAGCAGATAAATAAAGTTATAACTTCTAGCTAATGTCACTAGCGACCTGGCTTTTTCTCGCTATCGCATCTGGCTTTGCTGGATTTGTTGATGCAATGGCTGGTGGTGGAGGACTAGTACAGCTTCCTGCTTTATTAATCGGGATTTCAGATAAGCCGCTCCCAATGATTCTTGGAACTAATAAAATTCCAGCAGTTTTTGGAACTACTACGGCTACATATAATTATTTTAAGCGGGTAAAGCCGGACTTACGTATTGCCTCATATATGGCCATTCCTGCATTCATTGGATCTATGACAGGGGCTCGACTAGCGGCATCCGTCCCCAAAGATTTCTTTAGACCATTAATACTTGCACTTTTGATCGTGGTCGCACTTTATACATGGTTCAAACCAGAACTTGGAATGGTGGAAAACCTTAAATTTACTGCGACGGTGCGACATTGGATTGTTGGTAGTTTTGGGCTACTCATCGGATTCTACGATGGAATATTTGGTCCAGGCACGGGAACATTCCTACTTTTCATCCTTGTTGGTGTCGTTGGCTATGCATTTCTGAAAGCATCAGCAACGGCAAAACTGGTTAATTGGGCAACAAATGTCGCAGCGATAATCTCCTTTCAGATCACTGGCCATATTTGGTGGCATGTGGGATTGATTTTGGCCGTTGCCAACGTAACCGGTGCGCTCATTGGAACGCGGATGGCAATCAAAGGCGGCTCTCCATTGGTACGAAAAGTATTCCTCGGTGTGACATTTTTGCTTATTGCAAAGGTGGGTTATGATTGGGTTGTACTAATAACTGCGTCCTAAAAATTAAATAGTGTCTGGGGTAAATATGACTGTTCGTGACCGCATAGCCGAAGCTATTACTCCCACTATTGAGTCCTCCAACGCCTTTCTTGAGGATGTCACGCTAGTTAAAGCTGGTAGAAAAAGTCTGTTAACCGTGATTGTTGATGGCGAACTTGGCCTTAACCTCGATCAAGTAACTGAAATTTCTAGAAATATCTCTGAAATTGTTGAGGCGCTGCCCGAATTAGGAAGCACGCCTTTTACGCTTGAAGTTACATCACCAGGAATAGATCGCCCGCTCACAGTTCCTCGTCATTGGCGAAAGAATAAGGGCCGTCTGATTAAAGCGACGATGTTGGATGGAAGCGTTCATGAAGGCCGCATCGGTGATTCAACCGAAGAGAGAGTTTTTATAGGAGACTTTGAAGTTGCTTTCATTGAAATGAAAAAAGCGATTGTACAAGTTGAATTTAAGGCTGCTGAGTAATGGCCGTTGATTTTCAAGGGTTAGTCGCCCTTGCCGAAGATCGCAAGATGCCGATTGAACAACTTATTAATTACATCGAGAACCGCGTTGCAGAGGCATATGCAGAATTTCCAGAATCTAAACCAAAGGGTCGCTGTGTTTATAACCGGATCACTGGTGAGTTTGTTATTCATGTTCCTGTATATGATGAAGAAGGAATTTGGTTAGAAACCGTTATTGATAATCCAGAGGGATTCGAGGCAATTGCAGAATCCATTGCTCGCAAATCTATTAAAGAACGCATGCGCGAGGAACGCGACAATGCAGTGCTTGAAGAATTCTCAGCATCAATTGGTGACATCATTTCGGGGGAAGTTCAGCAGGGCCGAGACGAAGCAATCGTTTACGTTTACCTTGGCGGACGCACTGAAGGAAAAATTCCACCTAACGAGCAAGTTAAAGGTGAAATTTTTAAGCATGGTGATCGTATTAAAGCTTTTGTAGTGAGAGTTGAAAAAGGGGAGCGAGGACCCGAAATCACATTGTCGCGCACTCACCCACAATTAGTGAAGGCGCTATTTGCACTCGAAGTTCCAGAGATTAACGATCGCGTTGTGGAAGTAATGGGAGTTTCAAGAGAACCTGGACAACGTTCTAAGATTTCAGTTCGTACACATCGCGCAGGAGTAAGTCCAAAGGGCGCCTTGATTGGTCCAAGCGGAGCGCGTTCACGCGCTGTTAGCGATGAACTCTTTGGTGAAAAAATTGATATTGTGGATTGGTCAGAGGATCCGGCAACCTATGTCGCAAACGCTTTAGCGCCAGCGCGAGTTACAAGCGCAGTGAGCGTTAATAATGATCCAAACTCAATCAAGGTAATTGTTCCGGACTTTCAACTTTCCCTTGCCATCGGAAAAGATGGTCAGAATGCACGTCTAGCTGCTCGCTTGACTGGTTGCCGTATCGATATTCATCCGGATAACCCCGTTGAGCGTATTGAGAAACCGAAACCCGTTACTGAGATCGATGAACTCACCGAAATTGCTGGCGAAATTACTGGCGAAGTTGGGGCAATTCAGGCTCAAATCTCGACCGAATTACCAGCTGAAGGCTAACTGCGGGTAAGGTTGCCTTCACTAGTTCGAAAACTTGCGATATCTGCCAGTAAAATCTGCCAGGAATGTGGAGAGGGCGCCGATTGAGATTTCCCATTCGGAGTTGTATCGCTTGTCGCAAGAAAGAGAACTGGAATGACTTGCTTCGGCTTGTTTTGATAGATGGTCAGGTAATTCCGGACCCCGATCAAAATAGACCGGGTCGTGGCGGATGGATGCATCGAAAATGTTTCGATGTAGCTGTTCAACGCAGAGCATTTGGCAGAGCTTTTAAAAGTTCTGACGATGTGAAAGTCGAGGCTTTAGAGAACTATCTCAAATTATTAAAGGAGCAGTAAATGACTTCTGTCTTTAACAAGAAGGCACATACACAATCATGAGCGCCGCACGCGCATGAGTAAGGCATTAATTTAGGCTCCTGAAAAAACACGGGGCCTTCTAATAGAGGCAGGAAAGGCAACCGTGGCTAAAGTTCGCGTTTATGAATTAGCGAAAGAGTTAGGTTTAGAGAGCAAAGAGTTGCTCGCTAAATTACAAGAAGTGGGCGAGTTTGTTCGCTCCGCATCCTCAACTGTTGAAGCACCAGTAGTGCGTAAGTTGATGGAGAAGTTCCCGGACATGAAACCGGTAGAAGCTGCTCCGAAACCTGTCAAGAAAGCAGCGGCCAAGAAGGCCGTAGCCAAAGCAGCCCCAACTACTGAAGAGATCGAAGCAGCTATTGCTTCTCTCGATGAAGGTACGCGATCCCAGATTGAAAAAATAAGTCGTGAATCAGTTGCGCCAGCAAGTGAAGCACCTCCTGCAACACCAGCGGCACCTGCAACTCCAGCGGCACCTGCAACTCCAGCGGCACCAGCAACCAATCCATTCTCAGCGATGCCGCGACCACCGCGCGCAGGCAATAATCCATTTTCATCAACAGTTGGTGGAGCACTTCCACGTCCACCGGCTCGTCGTCCACTTCATCCAGGGGAGCGTCCTCCAGTAACTCGTCCACCAATGTCTGGTGCGCGTCCAGGACAAAGTCGTCCTGGTTTTGCACAACGTGGTCCGGGCGGTCCGGGTGGTCCGGGCGCGGGAAATGCGCAACGTCCAGGTGGCCCAGGTGGTGCAGGCGCGGGAAGTGCGCAACGACCAGGTGGTCCAGGCGGTCCAGGCGGTCCAGGCGGTCCAGGTGGATCTTCTCCATATCGCACTGGAGCTCCAGGTAGTGGAGGTGCTGGCGGATCAGCTGCTGCACCAGGTACTGCAGGCGCTCAACCTTTTGGAAAAGGTCCAGCACGTCACCAACGCGGTGGCGCAGCCGGTGCTTTTGGAAAGCAGACTGGTAAGAGTCGTAAAGCTCACAAGAGCAAGAAAGTTCTTCGCGAAGAATTCGACAATATGGCAGCGCCAAGTCTTGGCGGAGCAGTTGTTCCACGTGGCGATGGCAAGACAGTAGTTCGCCTACGTCGTGGTGCATCGTTGATGGACCTTGCAGAGAAAATTAATGCAGACGCATCAGCGCTCGTATCAGCGCTCTTTCATTTAGGTGAAATGGTTACGGCAACCCAATCTGTTGATGAAGACACATTTGCCATTCTTGGTGGCGAGATGGGATACGTCATTGAGATCGTTAGCCCAGAAGATGAAGACCGCGAACTCCTAGAAGAGTTTGATATTAATCTCGCAGCTGAACTCGAAAATCTTGATGATGCAGACCTTGTTGTCCGCTCACCAATCGTCACCGTAATGGGCCATGTTGATCATGGAAAGACCCGCCTTTTGGATAGCATCCGAAGTACTGAAGTTATTAAGTCAGAAGCTGGCGGAATTACTCAGCATATTGGTGCCTACCAAATTCATCATATGCATGATGGTCTTGAGCGCGCGATTACCTTTATTGATACGCCAGGTCACGAAGCCTTTACAGCTATGCGTGCTCGTGGAACTAAAGTCACCGATATTGCAGTACTTGTTGTTGCTGCAGATGATGGCGTGATGCCACAGACAATTGAAGCGCTCAACCATGCGCAGGCCGCGGATGTACCAATCGTTGTTGCAGTTAACAAGATTGATAAAGAGGGCGCGAATCCAGATAAGGTCCGCCAGCAATTAACCGAATACAACTTAATTGCCGAAGAATATGGTGGAACGACAATCTTCGTAAACGTCTCGGCTAAATCTGGAGAAGGAGTCGATGCACTTATTGATTCCATTCTCCTAACCGCCGACGCAGCACTTGATTTGCGCGCTATTGCAAACGATGTTGCTCGTGGAGTAGCCATCGAAGCAAATCTTGATAAGGGCCGTGGTCCTGTTGCAACGGTTCTGGTCCAACGAGGAACTCTTCACGTCGGTGATGCAATTGTTGCTGGCGGAGCTTATGGACGTGTTCGTGCAATGCTCGACGAGAATGGCGATGCAGTAACTGAGGCAGGACCTTCACGTCCGGTTCAGGTTCTTGGTTTCACTAGCGTTCCAGGAGCAGGCGATTCATTTATCGTTGCAGAAGATGATCGAACTGCTCGCCAGATTGCTGAAAAACGTCAGCTCGCGATGCGAAATGCGATGCTTGCTAAAACCCGTAAGAAGGTTTCGCTCGAAGACTTCATGGAGCAATCAAAGGTCAGCACACTTAATCTCATTATTAAGGGTGACGTTTCAGGCTCGGTTGAAGCACTTGAAGATGCTCTTATGTTGCTAGATGTCGGCGATGAAGTTGACCTTCGCGTTATCCACCGTGGAGTTGGTGCGATTACTAAGAACGACGTCACGCTAGCATCGGCATCCACTGCAGTGATCATTGGCTTTAACGTGAAACCTGAACCACAGACTGCTGTCTTTGCAGATCAAGAAGGCGTTGAAGTTCGCTTCTACACCGTCATTTATAAGGCAATCGAAGAAATTGAAGCTTCGCTTAAGGGACTTCTCAAGCCAGAATTCGAAGAGGTTGTTCTTGGAAATGCAGAAGTTCGAGAGATCTTCCGTTCAAGCAAGTTTGGAAATATTGCCGGCTGTTTGGTTCAAGACGGAATTATCAAGCGCAATGGAAAAGCACGCGTTATGCGAGCTGGAACCGTTGTTGGAGATAATTTAGCTATCGAATCGCTTCGTCGATTTAAGGATGATGCAACTGAAGTTCGCGATGGATACGAGTGCGGTATTGGACTTGGCTCCTTCAACGACATTCAAGAAGGAGACACGATTCAGGTATTTGAAATTCGCGAAAAGAAGCGTGACTAATGGCTTCAAATCGCGTTCTGAAAGTCGCCGATCGTATTAAGGAAGTAATCGCACAGTTGCTCGAGACGCGGGTTAAAGACCCTCGTCTTGGCTTCATTACGATCACAGATGTGCGAGTTACCGGCGACCTTCAGCAAGCCTCTATTTTCTATACCGTTCTGGGTGATGATGAAGCGCGTGCTTCAACTGCCGCTGCCCTCGCTTCGGCAAAAGGCATGCTTCGCGCCGAAGTGGGACAAACTCTTAACTTGCGAATTGTTCCAACCCTCGAGTTTTTTGCAGATGGCCTGCAAGCTAGCGCTTCAGCAATGAATGACTTGATGAGTGAAGTTCGTCGAAAAGATGAAGAGCTTGCGAAATTGCGTGAAAACGCAAAGCCTATTGGTGAGGCCGATCCTTATAAGGTTCGCGAGTAAGACATGAATGGCTTCTTGGTTATTGATAAGCCAAGTGGAATGACTAGCCACGATGTAGTAGCTAAAGTGCGCAAGCGACTTGGTACCAAACGAGTAGGGCACGCCGGAACTCTCGATCCAATGGCAACTGGAGTCTTAGTTGTAGGCGTAGGCAATGCAACCAAACTTTTACAATATATCGTCGATGGTACAAAGAGTTATGAAGGAACAATCGCACTAGGCGCATCTACCCATACTGACGATAAAGAAGGTGACCTTACTTTTACAGCGGATCCCACAAAACTTTCGCTCATAACGGATGCCCAAATACGAGAGAAAATTAATAGCTTTGTTGGAACAATCATGCAAAAGCCAAGTGCAGTATCGGCAATCAAAATTGATGGCAAAGCTGCACATCAACGTGTTCGAGATGGGGAAGTTGTCGATCTACCTGCCCGCGAAACTACGATTTCAAAAATTGATATTCATAGTATCGAACATGCTGATGGCGCAATCTTGGTAGCCGTAACAGTAGATTGTTCGGCTGGCACTTATATTCGCGCTATCGCAAGGGATCTTGGCGACCTCCTTGAAGTCGGTGGTCACCTCACATCGCTTCGCCGAACCCTTGTCTCACCTTTTTCTCTTCGTGAATCTGGCGATATTGAAAGTATTGAAAGGGCTGATTTGATTGATACAGCCATTGGAATAGCTCGAGTTCTACCCACTCGAGATTTAGATTTTGAAGAAATGACAGAAATTTCTTTTGGCAGGAGTGTTACAGCGAATCCAGCCAATGGAATTTACGCAGCTCTATCTCCTACAAATACCTTTGCAGCGCTCCTTGAGAATAAGGACTTAGGCGGAAAGGTAGCGGCAACACCGAAACTCGTTGCTGTGCAAGAATAATCAGATGAAGACGACTTCAGTAGCAATCGGAATCTTTGATGGTGTACATGCAGGGCATCAAGAAATCCTTGCGGAGGCAGCTCGTCATGGACGAGTAGTCGCCTTAACCTTTTACCCACATCCGACATCAATCTTCGCACCCGAGCGAACTCCTACGGCGCTGGTCAGCCTTGATGACCGAATCGCTCTTCTTGAGGAGAATGGCGCAGCTGAAGTGGTCGTAATCGAATTTACTAAAGAGTTTGCAGCTAAATCTCCCGATGAATTTATTCAGGATGTGCTTATTAAACAGCTCAACGCTACTCATGTCACCGTTGGTTCTAATTTTACCTTTGGGCATAAAGCTGCTGGAAATGTTGAGTATCTTAAAGAACACGCGAATGGATTTGAAGTCAGCTCAGTTAGCTTGCGGGAAGATCGTGGTTCAGCGATTTCTTCAACTCGCATTAGAAATCTAATTGTTGACGGCGATATTGAACGAGCCAATGAATTACTTACTCGCCCATACTCCTTAGCTGGTCCTGTTGTGCATGGCGAAAAACGTGGTCGCGAAATTGGTTACCCAACAGCAAATATTGGACTACACGAGCATGCAACGATTCCAGCAGACGGTATTTATGCTGGCTGGCTGACGGTTGGCGAACATCGCTGGGCATCTGCAATTTCTATTGGAACTAATCCAACTTTCCCTGGCGTGCGCGGTCGGCAAGTTGAGGCCTATGCAATTGATCAAGAAGGATTGGATTTATACGATCAACACGCTTCCATTGAATTCATAGTTCGCCTTCGAGATACCTTGAAGTTTGATGGGCTTGAGCCACTTTTAATTCAAATGGCTAAAGATTGCCAAGAGGCAAAAGCAGTCTTAAGTCTCTAAATTCCACATGATTTCCCGTGTGAATTCGGCTCGATTTCTCCCGAATCCAGCCCGCTGGTAACCTTTGCCCGCTAGCAAAACTAGTAAAAGCGAGATAGTGCGCCTTCGTGAATTACACCGAGGCCCTCGTGACAGTTAGAGGAGTACCAACATGGCGTTAGAGCCATCAGAAAAGAAATCAATCATTTCACAATATGGCGCTTCTGCTACTGACACAGGAAGCCCTGAAGTTCAGGTCGCATTACTATCAAAGAGAATTGAAGAAATCACCGAACATTTAAAGACAAACAAGCATGATCACCACAATCGTCGTGGTCTGTTGTTAATGGTTGGTAAGCGTCGTCGCCTCTTGCAGTATCTCGCAAAGACCGATGTAACTCGTTACAGAGCGATTATCGAAAAGCTCGGTATTCGCCGCTAAATTAAGTAAACGCCTCTCCAGGTATGTAAGTACGTCTGTACTTGTTTGCATATTTATGTAGGTTATCGGTCCTCGGTAGTGGTTTATGGGTAATGTCCCATGGGCTTCGATCGAAGATCCATTGCCTATAGAAATTTGCTGCTTGGGAGAGTCGAGAATTGGAGCGACCCATGGAGGGTCAAGATGTGAAGTTCGCCGTTGCAACAATTGATAACGGCAAGTATGGAAAGCGCGAGATTCGTTTTGAAACAGGACGTCTCGCAAAGCAAGCAGCAGGAACTGCTGTTGTTTATCTAGATGATGATTCAATGTTGTTGTCCGCAACAACTGCTGGAAAATCTCCTCGTGACTCATTCGACTTCTTCCCACTAACAGTGGATGTTGAAGAACGTATGTATGCCGCAGGAAAGATTCCAGGTTCGTTCTTTCGCCGTGAAGGTCGCCCTTCCGAGGAAGCAATTCTTACCTGTCGTTTAATCGACCGCCCATTACGTCCAACATTTATCAAGGGACTTCGTAATGAAGTTCAGATCGTTGTAACAGTGATGGCGCTAAACCCGGATCACATGTATGACGTAATTGCTATTAACGCAGCATCAATGTCAACACAACTTGCAGGATTGCCATTCTCTGGCCCAATCGGTGGAGTGCGTGTTGCTCTCATTGAAGGTCAATGGGTTGCATTCCCAAATCACAGCCAACTCGACAAGGCAACTTTCGACATGGTTGTTGCTGGTCGCGTAACTGCTGACAACGATGTTGCCATCATGATGGTTGAAGCTGAAGCAACTGTCCAAACAATTAATCTCATCAAGGGCGGCGCTGCTGCTCCAACTGAAGAGATTGTTGCTCAGGGACTTGAAGCATCAAAGCCATTCATCAAGATTCTCTGCGAAGCGCAGATGGATTTAGCAAAGGTTGCTGCAAAGCCAACTGGCGTATTCCCAGTCTTCTTGGATTACCAAGATGATGTATATGCTGCAGTTGAAAAGGCCGCTCAAGATGATCTTGCAAAGGCTCTAACAATTGCTGGTAAGCAAGAGCGCGAAGAGGCACTCAGTGCCATCAACGCTTCTGCAACAGAGAAGTTAGCTGCTGATTTCGAAGGCCGCGAGAAAGAAATTTCTGCAGCTCTTCGTTCAGTAACAAAGAAATTGGTCCGCCAACGCGTACTTCGTGACAAAATCCGTATTGATGGCCGTGGTCTTCGTGACATTCGCCCACTTACAGCTGAAGTAGAAGTAATTCCTCGCGTACACGGTTCAGCAATTTTTGAACGCGGAGAGACTCAGATCCTTGGAGTTACAACTCTGAATATGCTAAAGCTTGAGCAACAGCTCGATACTTTGAGCCCAGAGACTTCAAAGCGTTATATGCATAACTACAACTTCCCTCCTTACTCAGTAGGCGAGACAGGTCGCGTTGGTTCACCAAAGCGCCGTGAAATTGGACATGGAGCACTCGCAGAGCGCGCCCTACTTCCAGTTCTCCCAACTCGCGAGGAATTCCCATACGCAATTCGTCAAGTTTCAGAAGCACTTGGATCTAACGGTTCAACATCTATGGGCTCTGTTTGCGCATCGACAATGTCGTTGCTCAATGCAGGTGTTCCGCTGAAAGCTTCAGTTGCTGGTATCGCAATGGGCCTTATCTCTGATGAAGTTGATGGAAAAATTGAATACGTAGCTCTTACAGATATTCTCGGCGCTGAAGATGCATTTGGCGACATGGACTTTAAGGTTGCTGGAACGAAGGATTTCGTTACTGCGCTACAACTTGATACCAAGCTTGATGGTATTCCTGCTTCTGTATTGACTGGTGCTCTTCACCAGGCGAATGAAGCTCGACTACACATCCTCGGCGTAATGAACCAAGCAATTGATGCACCAGATGAGATGAGCTTGCTCGCTCCTCGCATCATTTCAATCAAGGTTCCAATCGACATGATCGGTGCAATCATCGGACCTAAGGGCAAGATGATTAACCAGATTCAAGATGAGACTGGCGCAGATATCACCATCGAAGATGATGGAACTATCTACATCGGCGCACTTGAGGGATCTCAAGCCGAAGCTGCAAAGGCAATGGTTGAGGCGATTGCTAATCCGGTTGTTCCAAAGGTTGGAGAACGTTTCAACGGCACAATCGTTAAGCTCGCTACTTTCGGTGCTTTCGTTTCACTTGTTCCAGGTAAAGATGGCTTGCTCCACGTCTCGCAAATTCGCAAGATGCATGGCGGAAAGCGCATCGAAAACCTTGAAGAAGTAATGAAGGTAGGCGATAAGGTCGAAGTTGAAATTGCTGAGATTGATCCAAAGGGTAAGTTCTCTTTGGTCCCAGTTCTTGCCGATGGCACAGTGCCAGGAGCATCTGAGGAAAAATCTGAATAATTGAAAAAAAGTGTTCTGCCTAGCGGACTGCGAATCGTTACCGAAGAGGTAAACACGGTGCGCTCCGCTGCGGTGGGCATATGGGTCAATGTGGGCTCCCGTGATGAGACATCGTCTGTCGCGGGAGCTTCGCACTTTCTGGAGCATCTGCTTTTCAAAGGAACTAATTCCAGAACAGCCATGGAGATATCTTCATCGATAGAAGCTGTCGGTGGAGAGATGAACGCTTTTACAAGCAAGGAATACACCTGCTTCTACGCGCGAGTTATCGATACAGACTTATCTCTGGCTATTGATGTTATTGCCGATTTAATTACCTCATCGCTGGTAACTGCAGCTGATGTCGATTCAGAGCGCAGCGTTGTTCTAGAAGAAATTGCTATGCGCGATGATGATCCCTCAGATCTTATTCATGATCTGTTCATGGAGACGTACTACGGCGATAACGTTTTAGGCCGACCAATATTGGGCACAGTAGATTCAATAAAAGGCATGTCAAGAAGTTCTGTTTATAACTACTACAAAAAGAAATACTTACCTCAGGATTTAGTAGTTGCGGTTGCGGGCAATATAAAACATAAAAAAGTTGTTGAACTCGTAGAACGCGCACTCTCACGAGATGGATATCTAGATGTTCCTGATACGAAGCCAAATCTTCGCCAATCCTCAATAATTAAAGCTCGAGGTAAGGGCTCGGTTGGTTTGATGTACCGCAAAACCGAGCAGTCACATTTACTCCTAGGGCTCGATGGCGTTTCGCGTACAGATGATCGTAGATTTGCACTGAGTATTCTTGCTTCAGCACTTGGAGGCGGAATGTCCTCACGCTTATTCCAAGAGATCCGCGAGAAGCGGGGCCTTGCGTATTCCACATATTCATATGTACAACAGTTTGCTGGTTCCGGTTCACTTTCATTTTACGCGGGCTGTGCGCCTAGTAAAACTGAAGAAGTTGTAAAGATTATTCGTGACATCACTCATGAGGTCGCGCGCACGGGGCTCACCGATGAAGAAATTACTCGCGCCAAGGGATCTGTTTCTGGGGCGCTAGTTTTGAGCCAGGAAGACAGTGGTTCGCGCATGAGCCGTATTGGAAAGAGTGAGCTTGTGTATGGTGAAGTCATGAGCTTTGATGAGATTCTTAAACGCATCGCTAGCGTAACGCCAGATGACATTCGAGAAATTGCCAGCGCAATCCTGCCAACTTCTTCTACCCTTGCCATTGTTGGGCCATTTAAAAACGAGTCAAAGTTTGAGAAGGTAATCTCATGAGTCAGATAAAAGTTGCAGTACTTGGGTCCAAGGGTCGGATGGGCGCGCAAGCCTGTAAGACTATTTCGGATGCTCCAGATCTTGAACTTGTCGCACAAATAGATCTTGGTGATTCACTTGATTTGCTGATCTCCACTGGAGCACAAGTAGTTATTGATTTCACCCACCCAGATGCCGTCATGGGAAATCTTGAGTTTGCAATTAAAAATGGAGTAAGTGTCGTAGTTGGAACAACCGGATTTGATGAGAAGAAGTTAGCCTTAATTACCCAATGGCTTAACGCAGCACCAAAAGTAGGCGCGCTGATAGCACCAAACTTTGGATTGGGCGCAGTTTTAATGATGCAATTCGCAGCCAAGGCGTCAAAGTATTTTGAATCAGTTGAAATCGTCGAGCTTCATCATCCTAATAAAGTTGATGCACCATCTGGTACCGCAGCTCGAACAGCAGAATTGATTACAGAAGCACGTGCTTCAGTTAAAAAACAAGCGATGCCAGATGCCACCTCAACTTCGCTTGAAGGTGCTCGAGGAGCCTTAGTGGGCGATGTTCGCATCCATTCGGTGCGCTTGCGCGGTTTAGTGGCTCACCAAGAAGTAATCCTCGGCGATATCGGTGAGACTCTTTCCATTCGTCATGATTCTATCGATAGGACTGGATTTATGCCTGGAGTTCTTCTTGCAGTGAGGAATGTCCTCACGCATCCTGGACTAACATTTGGCTTAGAACACTTTATGGATTTAAACTAGTTATGGATTTAAACTAGTTAAAGTAAATGAGAAGTTAAAAAAAGGAGCAAGAAATGTCAGAAGCAGCTCGCGTAGTACTGTATGGCGCTGAATGGTGCGGAGATTGCCGCCGTTCAAAGCGATTCCTTGATTCCAACACAGTTGAATACACCTATATCGACGTTGAAGCTGATGAGTCGGCTTCAGATAAGGTGATAGCAATTAATGGGGGAGTGCGCTCAATTCCTGTTATTTTGTTTGAGGATGGAACTCACTTGACCGAGCCTTCAGATGCTGATTTGAAAGCAAAACTTGAAAGCCTCTCAATACTTTAATTGAATCGGTAGACCAAGGCAGAAACAATTGCCGCACCAAAGACGGCAACTGGAAACGGTAGTTTTGCAATGAATGCTGCTACCGCAAAACTAACGCCAGCCATTCGGTGATCGACGATAATTCTTGTTTTATCGGTAAACGCCTGGATTGCAACGAGCGCACTTAAGAGTGCTACGGGAATGAGTAAGTTAATTCTCTGCACTCGAGGATGGGCTAGCCAAGATTCTGGAACGCAGTGGCCTAAGTATTTAAATAGGAAGCATGCAGCGCTTGTACCCAAAGCGGTAATCCAGTAAATACTCATGCTCGCGGACCCTTCCATCCCATTAATATTGCAAGCAGCGATGTCGCAATAATTGGAACTCCGGCCGGAACGAAGAGAGCCAGCGCGAGAGCAAAAATAAATGCGAGCGCCGCCAAGTAGATACTCTTTTTATTTGTGAGTCTAGGCCAGACAAGTCCTACGAAAGCCGCTGGAACCAGCGCATCGAGCCCGAAGGCAGCAGGATCTTTTAACAACCCAGCGCTGAGTGCGCCTAATAGAGTAAAGAGATTCCAAAATATAAATACTCCAAAACCGGTCCACCAAAAACCAGTTCGCGCATCTTTTTCATTGGCTTGGGCAAGTGCAATCCCAGTTGATTCATCAATCGTCATGTGAGCTGCAATGATTCTTTTAGCCCCACGAACATTTAAGAGTGGCGCCAAGCGAACTGCATATAAACCATTTCGAGTTCCAAGGAGTGCGCCAGTTGCAATTGCGCTAAATGCTCCACCTCCTGCGCCTACAACGCCCACTAAGGCAAATTGCGAAGCACCAGAGAATGTCAAAAGTGAGATGGCGCAAGTTTGAAGGACTGAAAAATGTGCCGCAACGCTGGCTGCGCCAAAGGCTGCGCCATAGACCCCTACTGCAAAGGAGAGGCTGAGGGAGTCGCGTTTCACTGACACGCCGATATTGTGCCCTAATCCGAGAGCTCTGGGTAACGAATAGATAGGGTCGCGCCTATGAGCGAGCATGAGATTGTTTTTAGGGAAGATGTCACCGTTGAACTGATCAAGGCAAGCGCAAGTGATGCTGATGTGATCTGGGCTGCTCGCGTCTCCACGGCTGGTGAAAATTCTCGAGAGTCAGTCGGCGGTGAGTCGGATGCAAAAAAGGATGCTGGACTCATTAATTATTTAGCTCGTGAACGTCACGGCTCGCCATTTGAGCATACCTCGATGACGTTTTTTATATCAGCACCAATCTTTGTCTTCCGCGAATTTATGCGCCATCGAATTGCTTCATACAATGAGGAGAGCGGTCGATATCGAGAACTACGTCCAGTCTTTTATATTCCATCGAAAGAGCGCAAACTCGTTCAAATTGGAAAAACTGGCGCCTATGAATTTATTGACGGCACACCAGAACAATATGAAATAACTGTTGCAGCAATCAAAGAAAGTTCCACCGTTGCCTACGAAAATTATCAAAAGATGCTCGAGGCTGGAGTCGCTCGCGAAGTTGCCCGAGCCGTGTTGCCCGTGACTCTCTTCTCGTCGATGTATGTCACGATGAATGCTCGAGCTTTGATGAATTTCCTCTCCCTTCGAACCGCTCGAGAAGGATCTCATTTCCCTAGCTACCCCCAGCGGGAAATTGAGATGGTGGCAGAGAAAATGGAAGAATTTTTCGCAGAACTTATGCCTATTACGTACGGAGCCTTCCAAAAATCTGGGCGTATCGCTCCTTAATCTCAGGTAACCTTGCGTCATGCACATTAAAGCCCCATTTGGCCGATTGATTACGGCCATGGTTACCCCTTTCGATAAAGATGGGGCAATCGATTGGGATGGCGTGGCAAAACTGGCGGAGCATCTTGCCGATACTGGACATGATGCAATTGCGGTCAATGGCACAACCGGTGAGGCCCCAACGACAAAAAGTTCTGAGAAGCTCGAGATAATTCGTGTGGTTAAGAGCACGGTAGGAGATCGCGTAAAAGTTCTTACAGGTGCTGGCGATAACGAAACTTCTTACACTGTCGAACAAGCAAAGCGCTCAGCAGATGCAGGCGTTGATGGTCTACTGATCGTTACCCCTTATTACAACAAACCACCGCAGGCTGGAATTGAGGCACATTTTCGTGCAGTTGCTGCTGCAACTGATGTTCCAATCATGATGTACGACATTCCGGGTCGCACCGGAGTTGAACTAGAGCCAGACACTATTTGCCGTTTGGCAGAAGTTAAGAATATCGTTGCCCTCAAAGATGCAAAGGGTAATCCAGCGTCTACATCTTGGGTAATTAAACGCTCTGGAATTCCTGTCTATTCAGGCGATGACATTCTCAACCTGCCTCTACTTTCAGTTGGCGCAGTTGGATTTGTTTCTGTGTGTGGCCATACTGTTGGAAAAGATTTACGCGAAATGCTTGATGTCTGGTTTGCAGGCAATGCAGAGCGCGCACTTGAGATTCATCAAAAACTATTACCGGTATACACCGGAACCTTCCGCACTCAAGGTGCGATTTTGACTAAGGCTGCCCTCACATTGATGGGTCTGCCTGGCGGATTTACCCGTTTGCCACTTGTCGATGCCACCGATGCGCAAATCGCGCAGCTGCGGGAGGATCTACGAGCAGGCGGAGTCCCACTTAAATAATGAATCACCCACATCCAGATCTCCCATATCCATCCAAACTCGCAAAAAATACTCTTCGAATAGTCGCGCTAGGCGGCCTCGGAGAAATCGGTCGTAACATGACTGTGTTTGAGTACGAGGGACGACTTCTTATTGTTGACTGCGGAGTACTTTTCCCAGAAGAAAGCCAGCCAGGAATCGATCTGATCCTTCCCGACTTTTCCTATATTGCTGAACGGCTGACTGATATCGAAGCTGTTGTACTGACACATGGACACGAAGACCATATCGGCGCTCTTCCTTATTTACTTCGTGAACATGCTGATATCAAGGTCGTGGGTTCGAAGTTAACGCTCGCCTTTGCGAATGCAAAACTTAAAGAACGTCGTATTACTGCTCCGCTAATTGAAGTAAAAGCGGGAATGCAGATGAAGTTTGGGCCTTTTGATCTTGAATTTGTTGCAGTAAATCACTCAATACCTGATGCACTTGCAATCGCTATAAAAACTCCCGCTGGAAATGTTCTTGCCACCGGTGACTTTAAGATGGATCAACTTCCACTCGATGGGCGTATCACTGATCTCGTAACATTTGCCCGGCTCGGAGCCGAAGGAATCGATCTCTTTATGGTCGACTCAACGAATGCTGATGTTCCAGGATTTACAACATCAGAGCGCGACATTATGCCAACCCTAGATCGCGTCTTTAATCAAACTAAGCGCCGCGTTATTGTGGCCTCATTTGCTTCGCACGTACACCGAATTCAGCAGATTCTGATGATTGCCGAAAAACATAATCGAAAAGTTGCGTTTGTCGGTCGTTCAATGGTTCGTAACATGAAGCTAGCCGAAGATCTTGGATATCTTAATGTTCCGGCAGGCCTGGTCGTTGATTCAAAGAATATCGATGAGTATGGCGACAAAATTGTTTTAATTTGCACCGGTTCCCAAGGTGAACCGCTAGCTGCTCTTTCTCGCATGGCAAATGGCGAGCATCAGATACAAGTTGGTAAAGGTGACACCGTTGTTCTTGCATCCTCATTGATTCCCGGAAACGAAAATCCTGTTTATCGCATAATCAACGAATTAGTGCGGTTTGGTGCAGAAGTTATTCATAAAGGAAATGCCATGGTGCACGTATCGGGTCATGCAGCCGCTGGCGAATTGTTGTATTGCTATAACATCGTAAAGCCAAAACATGTCATGCCCATTCACGGAGAATGGCGTCATATGCGAGCAAATGCTGAGCTTGCGATTAAGACTGGTGTTCCGCGAGAAAAGACTATTGTTGTTGATAACGGAATCGTTGTTGATATGCACGACGGCTACGTAGATGTGGCTGGAGCTGTACCTGTTGGATTTGTTTACGTTGACGGACAGAGTATCGGCGAAATTACCGAAAGTTCTCTGAAAGATCGACGAATCCTTGGAGAAGAAGGATTCATCTCAGTGGTAGTCGTTATTGATTCACAGAGTGGAAAGATCGTGGCCGGACCAGATATCCATGCTCGTGGTTTTACTGAAGATCAAGCAATGTTTGATGATGTAAAAGTTCACATTGAAAAGGCTCTTGCAAAGGCTGTTAGTGGTGGCATCAATGGAACTCATCAGTTGACACAAGTTGTGAGACGCACCATTGGAAGTTGGGTTGGCGAAGAGCATCGCCGTAAACCGATGATTGTTCCTGTCGTTATTGAAGTTTAACGGCGCGCCTTATCTGCTTAGTATCGAGTAATTCTTTAGACTTAGCACGACATGGCTACGCGTAAGAAAGCAAAAAGTAAAGCAAACTCAAAGAAGTCCACTTCCTTCCTTGGGTTAATTCTGCGCGGCCTCAGTGGACTCTGGCGATTGATTGCCAAGGCAATTGGAAGTGCGATTCGATTTGTTTTTCGCGGCGCCCAAGAACTAGAAACAGAACATCAGCGAGACGGATTTGCTTTCCTTATTGTCATATTTGCTCTTATCGCCGCAGCTGGAACGTGGTTTCATCTCAATAATTCCGTAGGTGATGTAATACGGGCCGGACTTTTTGGCGCTGTTGGTCGGACCGCTGTCCTGACGCCAGTCATTTTTATTTACTTTGCTTTTAGACTCTTTAGAACACCGGATGAAAGTCGAGCTACTGGGCGAATTACCATTGGAACTCTAGTCCTGCTCTTAACAACAACTGGACTTGCTCACATTTTTAATGGCTCGGTAGGGGATTTGGGTAAAACTTCAATGCAAGGTGGTGGCGGATGGTTTGGCTACGCCGTAGCTACTCCGCTGGTTGGGTTAATGACAAATATTCTTGCAGTACCAATTCTTTTGTTACTTTTCTGTTTTGGCGTTTTAGTAGTGACCGCGACCCCCGTATCAAGAATTTTCGAACGGATAGCTTTGCTATTCAATTGGTCACGCGGCAAGGTTTCCGATGCTCGCCAAGCACGCGCCCTAGAACGAGCATTAGAAGAGGAAGCTTTCGAGATTTCAGATACGCCTGCTTTCGATACGCCACTGGTCCAAGATTTCTCGCATAGTAATGATCAAGATGAAATCGATGAAGAGGAATTCGATCAAGAATTCACAGTAGAACTACCTTCCGAGCACAGACCAGAACCAACAAAAGTTGCAGCTCCCACTGGTCCGGCACATCAATTGCTCTTGGCGGCCGATTCGACGTACACACTACCCTCCATGGATTTACTCAAGAGCGGTCCTGCCAGTAAAGGTAAATCGAAGGCTAACGAGGTAGTCGTTGCTGCGTTAACTCAAGTTTTCTCACAGTTTAACGTTGAAGCAGCAGTGACTGGATTTATGCGAGGACCGACAGTCACGCGCTATGAAGTAGAACTTGCTTCTGGTGTAAAAGTTGAGGCCATTACAGCGCTTTCAAAGAATATTTCTTATGCCGTTGCAAGTGGAGATGTTCGGATTCTTTCCCCAATTCCAGGAAAGTCAGCCGTAGGTATTGAAATTCCAAATGCTGATCGTGAAATTGTTTATCTTGGAGATGTATTGCGTTCATCAGTCTCTGTGAATGACACCCATCCAATGGTGGTTGCGCTCGGCAAAGATGTTGAAGGAGCTTTTGTTTGTGCTAATTTAGCAAAGATGCCTCACCTGCTCGTCGCTGGAGCTACGGGCGCAGGAAAATCTTCGATGATTAACTCCCTCATAGTTTCGGTATTGATGCGTGCCACACCCGATGAAGTGCGCATGGTGATGATCGATCCAAAGCGAGTTGAGTTAAATTCCTATGAAGGAATTCCCCATCTCATAGCTCCGATTATCACTAATCCAAAGAAGGCTGCCGATGTACTTGCTTGGGTAGTTCGCGAAATGGACCAAAGGTATGACGACCTTTCAGCTTTCGGATTTAGGCATATTGATGATTTCAATAAAGCAGTCAGAGCTGGAAAAGTTAAACTGCCAGATGCTAGTGAGCGAATTCTTGAGCCATATCCATACTTACTCATAATCGTTGATGAGCTCGCGGATTTGATGATGGTGGCTGCGCGCGAAGTTGAGGAATCAATTGTGCGTATTACCCAGCTTGCTCGAGCAGCCGGGATCCATCTAGTCCTAGCAACGCAGCGTCCGAGCGTTGACATCGTCACTGGTCTTATCAAGGCAAACGTCCCTTCACGACTTTCCTTTGCAACTTCTTCGCTTGCAGATTCACGAGTAATTTTAGATACCCCAGGAGCGGAAAAATTAGTTGGTCAAGGCGACGGACTTTTTCTCCCTATGGGAGCAAGCAAGCCTGTTCGAATTCAAGGTGCTTATGTTTCAGAACGTGAGGCGGAAGCAGTTGTGCAGTTTGTAAAGTCTCAATTACAACCTGTCTACAGAATCGATCTTAGTGCGCCAATTAAATCTAAAATTGTTGAGAACGATATCGGTGATGATATGGATCTACTGTTGCAAGCAATCCAATTAGTAGTTGGAACTCAATTTGGATCTACATCTATGTTGCAAAGAAAATTACGAGTTGGTTTTGCAAAAGCAGGACGACTCATGGACCTGATGGAGAGCCGCGGAATTGTTGGACCGTCCGAGGGGTCGAAGGCTCGAGAGGTCTTGATAAACGCCGAGCAAATGCCAGATGTCCTGGAGGAGATCCAGGGCTTTATTTAGAAATTCTCAGGTGAACTTTTGGGGTTACTACTCTGCCCACGCTCACCGAGAAGGCTGGTGGACTTGTTTAATTCTTGTAGTTCGTTTTACGCTTAGCCTCTCAAATTCCCCATTTGAACGAGGTTAATCATGTCTGTTGGAATATATCTACGCGAGGCTCGCCAAGCCGCGGGATATTCCCTTGAGCAAATTTCTGCAAAAACGCGCATTCGCCTAGCAGTATTGCGTGATTTAGAAAATGATCAATTTGAATCAGCTGGTGGCAACGCTTACGCGCGCGGACATATTCGCACAATTGGTCAATTACTCGGTGCCGACATTGATGTGCTTCTTACGGAATTTCAAGCAACAACTGGGCAAATTGATCGTCCGATGATTGATTTACTTACCGAAAATAATGCGACCTCGCATCATCGCCAAAAGCACCTCCCAAAGTTTTCATATAAGTTCTTGGCAACATCTGCTGCCGTATTAGTAGGTTTGATGATTTTGGTTCCTACGGCTAGTTCAATGTTTAAGTCAACAACAAAGTCCGCGCAAAAAGTTTCTATAGCAGCGAAATCCGTCGCCGTTCCAGCAACCCAGGCAGGTACCACTAGTAAGAGGAAGCAACAGAGCGCAACGACGCCAGTAGTAACTACCGGCAATCTCGTACTCTCTGCTGATAGTGGAACAACCTGGATTGCTGTTACCGACGCAAACGGAAATAATGTTTTTACCGGTAAATTAGTCAGAGGCCAAACTCAAAACTTTGATGCTTCCCAGCTCCTCGATATCACACTTGGAAATGCTGGTGCGGTCAACATCACTCTCGATGGTAAATTTCTAGGCACAGCTGGCACGCAAGGCGAAGTGAAATACCTTCAATTTGGTCCTGGCGCCACATCCAACACAACTATTACTCAAGGGTAAATCGGGTAATTCTGCATAAGCGGTAGAGTGGTGCCAATGAGCATCGATATTGCCCCCGGATCTAGAACAGTAGCTCTTATAACTATGGGTTGCGCCCGTAATGATGTGGACTCCGAGGAATTAGCTGGTCGCTTAGCTGCCGACGGATGGACTCTAGTTAGCGATCCAGCTGAAGCAGACGTTGCAGTAGTCAATACGTGTGGATTCATTGAAAGTGCTAAGAAAGATTCGGTGGATGCACTCCTCGAAGCACATGCGCTTAAAGGACATGGAAAAACTCAAGCCGTCGTTGCAGTGGGTTGCATGGCTGAGCGATATGGCAAAGAACTTGCAGAAGCGCTTCCTGAGGCGGATGCAATCCTTGGTTTCGATGACTATGTTGATATTTCCGCTCGCCTCAACACAATTATTAGTGGTGGGCATGTGCAGGCGCATACCCCTAAGGACCGTCGATCACTTTTGCCCATTGCCCCAAGTGAGCGCCAATCAGAACAAGCTTCTAAGGCACCTAAACCCCCTCAGCGCACCCGCTTAGATAAGGCCCCAATTTCACCGCTCAAGATTGCAACAGGTTGCGACAGGCGTTGTTCCTTCTGCGCAATTCCTATTTTTAGAGGTGCCTTTGTATCTAGGCGCCCGACTGAGATTTTGGATGATGCGCATTGGCTGGTCAGTGAAGGTGTATCAGAACTCTTCCTCGTCAGCGAAAACACTACCTCGTATGGAAAAGACCTTGGGGATATGAAGGTGCTTGAGAAGTTGCTCCCTGAAATTGCAGCAATTGAAGGGGTGGAGCGGATTCGCCTTTCATACCTTCAACCCGCTGAAATGCGACCAACCCTGCTTCAAGCCATGGTCTCGACCCCAAAAGTTGTTCCTTATTTTGACCTATCTTTTCAACACGCAAGCGGGACAGTTCTTCGTCGCATGCGACGCTTTGGCGATGGTGAGAAATTTCTACATCTGATTGAACAAATTCGTGCGCTCGCTCCCGAAGCTGGAATTCGTTCCAATTTCATTGTTGGATTTCCGGGGGAAACTGAAGAGGAATATCAAGAACTCATCGATTTCATTAATGCTGCTCGCTTAGATGCCATCGGTGTCTTTGGGTATTCAGATGAAGATAAAACTGAAGCCTTAACGCTAGTCGGCAAATTAGATGAAGATGTCATTCATCAACGTACCGAAGGATTGTCGACTCTTGTAGATGAACTCTTATTGCAACGGGCGGAGGAGCGTATTGGAGAGAAAGTCAGAGTTCTGATTGAAGACGAAGAACTGCAAGAAGGTCGCTCAGATCATCAGGGGCCTGAAGTAGATGGCTCAACTTTTATTAAATCTCGAAATAAATATCGTATCGGTGAATATGTCGACGCATTAGTGATTGATGTTGCTGGAGCAGATTTGGTTGCGCAGCCGCTATGAAGATAATGCAGAAAACGATATGAAGAAGAATTTCAACCTACCTAACCTTTTAACAATCCTTCGTATCCTGGCAGTACCTTTCTGTGCTTATGCCCTTTTCAAAAATGGCGGAGATGAAACGAGCTGGCAGTTGATTGCATGGACTGGATTTTTCGTTGTAGGTTTAACAGATTTCTTTGACGGCCGAATCGCCCGCTCACGTAAGCAAATAACAAGCCTGGGTACATTCCTGGATCCTGTTGCAGACAAGATTGCTATTGGAACTGCGATGGTTGGACTCTCTCTTCTCGGAAAATTGTGGTGGGTCGTAACAATTATCATTTTAGGGCGAGAAATCGCAGTGACGATTCTACGATTACTCGTCATCAAAGATGGCGTGATCCCAGCCAGTAAAGGTGGAAAGCTAAAAACACTTTTTCAAGGATTTGGAATTGGATTCTATATTTTGCCACTGCCTTCATATCTACATCTTCCAAGAGACTTATTTATGGCAGTTGCCGTCCTCTTAACTTTAACTTCTGGGTTTGATTATTTTAAGAAAGCTCTAAAGTAATGAATGAGATAGCCATCAGCGTTGTAAAGAAACTTAAGAAGAAGAAAGTTACGCTTGCAACTGCTGAGTCGATAACTGGTGGCGGTTTATCCGCGGCAATCACCGATGTTGCAGGATCATCGGACGTTTTTCTCGGCGGAGTTGTCACATATAGTGATAAGAGTAAAACTAAATTTCTTGGTGTCACCTCTGCACTATTGAAAAAAGAATCAGCGGTCTCTGAACGAGTTGCTATCACGATGGCCGAAGCTGCACGCGCTGAATTTAAAAGTGACTTTGCAATTGCTACAACCGGGGTCGCTGGTCCGGGCAAGGCCTACGGTCAAAAGGCGGGAACGGTTTGGATTGCGATCGCCTCAAAAAAAGAGACCGTTTCAATCGCACTTTCCCTCTCGGGTGACCGTGAATCTGTAAGAAACGCAACAATAGTTAGCGCGCTGGCCACTTTTGAGCGTATTCTTTCCTCGTGACTTTACTTCGGACACACATCGGCTCCACGTTGCGTTCAGCGCGCGTGGCTCAGGGTCGTACCCTGCGCGATGTAGCAAAGAGTGCTCGTGTGTCATTGGGCTACCTTTCTGAAGTTGAACGCGGACAGAAGGAAGCGTCCTCTGAGCTTTTGAATTCAATTTGTAGTGCACTTGACTTGACCTTAGGGACAGTGCTTTTTGAAGTATCCCGCCAAATCAAGAATACTGAAGTTCCAATCCTTGTCTCACTCACTGTTGTGGATGAAGCCGCCGCTTAAGGTGTCTTCATCCCAGAAATACGCAAAGCAAATGGCAATTCACCAGCGTTCTCGCGAAGCAATTCTTAGTGGAGCCAAGAAAGTTATCGCCGAGGTTGGTTCATATGAATCAAATATGATTAACATTGCCACCCGAGCAGAAATTTCTCGCGCAACTATTTACAATCACTTTGCAGATCGCGAGGAGATGATGCTCGCCATCGTCGAATCAGAAATTGAACGACTTTCAGAGATGGCAATGAACGCCGATTCGAAAGTTAGTGCCCTGTTTGTGCTTTCGCGTGAGATTTCTATGGACCAAGCGCTGGCTAAAATGGTAGAGACCGATCATGGCGATATTGTGAAGCTAATAACCGTTTCAGGCCATCCGCTCTGGATCAATATTCATCGAGCTCTTGCAGATGTCTTCGGTGCTAATGAAAATAATGTTGGTTTAATTCTTCGTTGGCTCCTTGCGCAAGTTACTTCACCGCTCACTGAGCCACAGTCAAAAGAGCAAGCTCAGAAGCTGGCTTCGCTCCTCTAAATGCGAATCACTGAACTTCGTACACGCTTAAAAGATTACTTTCCTGATTCAGATACTTACGCCTATGACATTGTGCACTCAGAATTAGGCGGTCAAACAGTTAATCAAGCGCTAGATATGGGTATGGATGTCGCTGAGATTTGGAAAGCAGTAGTGAGGCATAACCCAGAGATGCCTGAGAAGTTTCGGTAAATTTGAATTCGTGAGAGACTAAACCATGCCGAAAATTCAAGCTCCTTCAATCGCAGAACATCGCGAGCTTCGGCGCCATCAGCTGATAACAGCGGCTTTAGAACTCGCAATGAGCGGGGGAGCAGAAGCAGTTACAGTTTCTGCGGTTGCTCAAAAGGCTGGCCTATCTCGAAGTTCTATTTATGAATATTTCGCTAGTTCTGCAGATCTGATTGCCGACCTAGTCGTTGAAGAGTTGAACTACTACACAGATCGATTAGCCCTTGCCATTAACGATGCGCATGATCCATTTGAGAAGATTGAATTATGGATTGCCGAGGGACTTCGCTACGTTCAAGATGGCCGCCACATGCTAGTAAAGAGCCTCAACACGATCTCAACCCCTGAATACCGTAAAGAGGAGGTTGCGATGGGTCACCGCAGATTAATCTCCCCACTTCGCCAAGCACTCGCCGAGACTGGTATTAAGGAGATTGCCTCCGCTGCAGCCTTTCTTCAAAGCGTGACAGATGCGGCAAGTGTTCGCATTGATGCCGGAAATGACGCAGAGCTCGAAATCCAGAACGCAGTTACTTTTGCGCTTGCTGGACTCCGAGCCCTAACAAAATAGTTTCTACTTCTTAATCGTTAATACAAAACTCTGATTGAGCGCTTTGTAATTATCCATTGCCATCGCAGAAGCGCTAATTTTGCAGCTTCCAGCTTTCAGAGCCTTCAACGAATTACCTTTTATGGAGCAATTCTTGGAAGAACTCTTATAGGCAATCACTTCGCCAAAATTAGAAATCTTGGCCAGGAGTAAGGACTGTCCAACTTTCAGAGAACTCTTTCCTAGGCTTACACTTTGAGTACCTTGGATAACATTGAATGGAAAATGTGAAGATTTACTTCCGACCGTGACTGCGATGTCGCATTGTCCAGAGCCCTTAAGCGCTGTAACGGTATTTCCAGTTACGGGACAAAGGTCGGGAGTAAATGACTTGAACGCGACCGGAGCATTTGAGTTTGACGTTGCATCAAATGTAAGAATCTGGCGGTATGCAATAGTTCCTGGAATATTTTCCTGAGTAATAACGCCATTTATTTTCACTGACAATGTATATGCAGAAGTAGCAATTACCGGGGTTGTTCCTGTCGTCGGAAGAGTATTGAAGGTAAATGGAACAAATTGATCTTCAGAAAGATCTGTTGATTTCGTGTGGTCGAATTCAAACCAGAGACCACATTGCTGATGCGCACAATCGGCGCCCCATGCATTTCCGTTGTCAATAGTAAATGCAATCACTTTAGTTGGAGCAAAAGATGCTTGGGCGTCTGTGCTGATCCATAAAGGGGCCTTAGTGTTTGAGTATGTTGGTCGTGCGCCACCTACTGGTTGTACGGCTTGGAAGACATACAGTCCGCCAGTTGACGGAAATCCACCAAGAACAAAATGTAGCGTCTCACCGGCTGCGACTGTTGGAATCCCTGAAATTGGAGCTCCTGTAGCTTCAGTAAACATCACTTTGGTGGACGCCGCATTTGATGCTGGAGCAAGTGAAATTCCTACAACAAGTGCTGCAAGAATGGATATGAATCTGCGCATTTTTCTCCTTTAGGTGTTCTCTATTTTTTACTACTGAAAGAAAATGGTATCGCTAAATCGTGGCTTCGGTCATCTCCACGAGTGTGATCGGCTCGGATGTAGATTGCACATTTAACTTTGCGGCAATCAATTTTCCCGATCATGGGTGAGACTTTTATGGCGACCGTAAAGCGACCACCAGGAAGAAATGGTTTTGCCAGGCCAACCCCATACGAAGGCGGATTAGATGAGATCCATATCGAAGCACCGGTAGCTCCGGTTTCATCAATACCGCCACCACATGGCGTTGGAAGTATTCCGACCTTCACGACAGTACAAAGTGCAACGTATAATCCAACGGTTTCATCGAAGTGTTGCCCAGTTATTACTAACTTATCGCCACTTTTAATGCCCGTTGTTTTCGATACTTTCAAGGTTTCACCATGTGCACCAGCAAGCGCAGATGCAGGGCTCATAAGCAATCCTGTTGTGAGCGTTGCGGCAATGAGAACCTTTTTAAGCACAAGATTAATATAAAACCCTTTGACAGATCTCTTATCCGACAACCTTGCCCTACCCGTCGGCTAAAGATTTGCAATACTCACTCCTGTGAAGAAGCTCATGCTGTTTACGCTTATAGCGAGCCTAATTGTGAGCGGTTGCTCGACACAAAAGGCACCTGTGTCGGACATTTCTGCGACAGATATCGCACTTCCAATTATTCATTCCTCCGAGATTCCGACGGTAAAAAGAGTTGTGGCACTAGCTAACGGAAGCGCCGAAATTATTGCAGCGCTCGGATATCAATCGATACTTGTCGGACGCGATGTTGCATCAAGTATTCCAGAGCTTGCAAAGATTCCAATCGACAATCCTTCGCATACGGTTTCGATTGAAAGCATACTTTCACAGAAACCAGATTTGATTATGATTGATTCAAATACCAGTCCGCAGACTGCGCTTGATACCTTACGTAAGAGCGGAATCAAGATTGTTACCATTTCAGATCCATTTAATCTGGAAGGCGTTGCAGTAAAAGAAAAGGAAGTTGCTGCTGCTATTGGAACCCCTTTGGCAGGAGTCAAACTTTCATCTCAGATTACAGCGTCAGCTTTCCCAAAGAGCGCTATCAAGGTCGCATTTCTTTATGTGCGAGGTACCTCAGCAATCTATCTAATTGGTGGCAAGGGTTCAGGCGCAGATTCCTTGTTATCTGCGATTGGTATGGGTGATGTGGGTGCCGAAAAATTTCCCCATCCATTTAATGCAATGACTGCTGAAGAGCTTATTTCAATGCAACCAGATGTACTCCTTTTAATGACAAAGGGGCTTGCATCAGTGAACGGAATAGAAGGACTTGTTGCTCTTCCCGGGATTGCAGAGACCCCAGCAGGCAAGAATCGCGCTGTCGTAACCGTCGATGACTCACTTCTACTCTCATTTGGACCCCGCTCGGTAGCCTTACTTCCTAAGTTGCGAAGTGCAATTACAAAGGTGGTGAAATGAAGAAGCTAGCCATCTCTATTTTTATTGCAACTGTGATGGTGGCAATTTTTCTTATCTCACTTCGAACTGGCATCTTGCATTTGAGCCATTCAATATTCGCCTTAATTGGTAAGCACGATTCAACTGATGCCACCACTGTTTGGGATGTGCGTTTTCCACGCGTAATGGGTGCATTGATTATCGGTGCTGGGCTTGGTGTTGCAGGTGGTCTTGCGCAAGGGATCTTTCGCAATCCGCTAGCAGAACCAACCCTAATTGGACTTTCAAGTGGCGCAACCTTAGGAACAATCACGGTTATCGGGACCGGAATTGCTTCGTATGGATCAGCTATTAATGCGGTTTTTGCAATTCTTTTTGCAATACTGGCGGCAACGTTAGTGCAATTGTTGGCACCAAATAAAGGTAATGGATTTCTCCTTACGGGCTTGGCAATCTCAGCAGTATTGATTGCAGTTGCGGGACTAGTTATTTCAATCTCGCCAAAGCCCGGAATTCAATCATTAGCTTTTTGGAATTTTGGTTCGCTGACGCTATTAAATAATTCCGCAGTTGCGATGATTGCCCCCTTCATTGGCGTTGGTTTAATCATTGCCTTCCTGCTTGCGCCATCACTAGATGGATATAGTCTGGGCGAGTCCACTTCGCATTTCATGGGTATCAATCCAAAGCGAATTAGATATATTGCGATTATTGCGATGGCCTTATTAGTGGGAGCATCAGTGAGTGCGGTCGGTGCGATTGCATTCTTAGGCCTACTTGTTCCACATATTGTTAGGTTACTTATCGGACCATCTCATCGCGCTATGTTGGCTATGAGCGCACTTGTTGGAGCGACGCTGTTGATGTTGGCTGATTTACTGGCACGTACTGTTGCTCAACCTCACGAAATTCCACTGGGCCTTCTGACATCACTTATTGGTGCACCAGCACTTATTATTCTGTTGCGATTTCAACGATCTGCGTGGGTGGATCATGATTGAGATAAAGCAAATTTCATTCTCGCGTCCAACCAAAGAGATATTTACCAACTTTTCGGCTCAGATTTCACCAACAGGAGCCACGCTACTAACTGGAGCCAACGGTTCAGGAAAGACAACGCTCATCAATCTGATTGGGGGAGTACTAAAGCCACACTCGGGTTCAATCATTATTAATGGACTAGATATAAAAAAACTTTGCGCGAAAGAACAAGCTAAAATTCGCTCCGTTGCCCCGCAACGACGTATCTTCGATTTAGCTTTTACCGTCAATGAAATTTTGGAGATAGTTCCACCAAGCATGAGTGCTTTGCATGCACCAGATGTCCTTGAAGCTCTAGAAATTAGAGAGCTTGCAGATTTGAAAGTGACCGAGTTATCCCTCGGGCAGCAACAAAGAGTTAGCGTGGCTCTTGCTCTCATTCAGGCGGCTTCTTACTATCTGCTTGATGAACCCCTCAGCGCTCAGGACGCTAGCCATCAAGACAGAACCCTGGATCTGCTGTCCATGCTCGCAAAAGAGCACGGCATTCTGGTTGTTGCCCATAATTCGGCCGCTTTTAAGGCCAGATTCGACGCTCATATCTCGCTTTAGTTCTCTTTTGTGACTGCCTTGAGCGTGTCTTTCCCATTCGAACAGATGTTCGGTAGTATTGCCTTATTCGTGCCACCCACCTCGGGCTGGCGTGGATATACCCAACCAGAGCGGTTCCACACTTCCGCCAGGCATATGCCTAGGCCGTCGGTGGTAGTCCGTACCTTCTGGACCGAGACGTTCTTTCCGAAAGGGAAGGGCCAGATGAACGATGAAAGGTTCACACCATGGCAGCTGAAAAGCCAGATAAAGTTGAAAAGACAGATAAGGCGTCGTTAGATCGCGCCAAAGCCCTTGATAGTGCCCTAGCCCAAATCGAGCGTCAATTCGGTAAGGGTTCAGTTATGAAGATGGGCGATCGCGGCCCACAGATTATGGAAGTTATTCCAACCGGTTCAGTTGCACTCGATGTAGCGCTTGGAATTGGTGGATTACCACGCGGACGTATTGTTGAAATTTATGGACCTGAATCTTCAGGTAAAACAACTGTTGCACTGCACGCAATTGCAAATGCGCAGAAAGCTGGAGGTATCGCTGCATTTATCGATGCTGAACACGCGCTCGATCCAGAGTATGCGCGCAAACTTGGTGTTGATATTGATGCACTCCTTGTTTCACAACCAGATACTGGTGAGCAAGCTCTTGAGATCATGGATATGTTGGTTCGTTCGGGAGCGCTAGATATTGTCGTCGTTGACTCCGTCGCAGCACTTACACCTCGTGCTGAAATCGAAGGCGAAATGGGCGATTCCCACATGGGTCTCCAAGCTCGTTTGATGTCGCAGGCGCTCCGCAAGATGACTGGTGCTCTGCATCAGTCCAACACAACTGCAATCTTTATTAACCAGTTGCGCGACAAGATCGGCGTCTTCTTTGGAACACCAGAGACAACAACAGGCGGTAAAGCGCTTAAGTTCTACGCTTCTATTCGTCTTGATGTTCGTCGTATCGAAACTCTTAAAGATGGTACAGATGCAGTCGGTAACCGTACTCGCGTTAAGGTCGTCAAGAACAAGATGGCTCCACCATTTAAGCAAGCAGAGTTCGACATCATTTACGGTGTTGGAATCTCACGCGAAGGTTCACTCATTGACCTCGGCGTAGAGCTTGGAATTGTTAAGAAGTCTGGCGCTTGGTATACCTACAACGGTGATCAACTTGGTCAAGGTAAAGAGAATGCTCGCGCCTTCCTTATCGACAATCCAGATCTTGCAAATGACATCGAAAAACAAATTCGTGAAGTAAACGTACCGACCGCAGTTGATCCAGCACTCGTCGCTGCGATTGATGAAGTCGGCGCTGATGTCGAGTTCTAAACTCACCCCAGAAGTAGAAGCTAACTCCTACTCCGACGCGATGAACGTGGCGTTGTACGCCCTCGCTCCCCGTGCTCGGAGTCGGGCTGAAATGCGTACCCATTTGATCAAGCGTGACTTCAGCGAATCTACTGCTGAAGCCGTGCTTGATCACTTGGAACTTGAAGGTCTCATCAATGATTTGGAGTTCGCTCAACTCTGGTCAGAATCTCGCCAACGTCAGAAGAAGATGAGTAAACGTGTCATCTCTCAAGAACTTCGTACTAAAGGCGTCTCACCTGACATCATCGATGAAGTGATCTCTGAAATTGACGACGAGACTGAATACCAGCTGGCCTATCAACTTGCTGAGCGCAAATACCGTTCTTGCGCGCATCTTGAGCCAGAGAAGATTTACACCCGCATTTCAGGCGCTCTTTCGCGTAAAGGCTTCTCAGGCGGACTTACTTCACGCATAATCCGTGAATTAATGGGGAATGAGCAGCAATAAGATTAGCCAATGACCTCCCGCTCCTTTGTCGTAGAAACGTACGGCTGCCAAATGAACGTTCACGACAGTGAACGTATTGCGGGGCTGTTGTTGGATTCGGGCTATGTCCAGGCACTTGAAGGAAGTGAACCGGATTTAGTTGTCTTTAATACCTGCGCTGTTAGGGAAAATGCAGATAACAAACTATATGGCCGTTTGAGTTTCCTGGCTCCTATCAAGAAATTAAATCGTAATTTCCAAATTGCTGTCGGTGGCTGCATGGCTCAGAAAGATCAAGAGAGCATTATTAAACGTGCGCCATATGTGGACGTTGTTTTTGGCACGCACAACATTGGTTCGCTACCAGCTCTTCTTGAACGTGCCCGTATAGAAGAAGAGTCTCAAGTTGAGATCAAAGAAGCACTTGAGCATTTCCCATCAACTTTGCCATCTAGACGTCATTCAGCTTTCAGCGCCTGGGTTTCTATTTCAGTTGGCTGTAATAACACCTGTACTTTCTGCATTGTTCCATCGCTTCGTGGAGTTGAAAAAGACCGCGAAGAGGTAGATATTCTCAAGGAAGTTAGAGCGTTAGTTGATCAAGGCGTCGTCGAAATAACTCTGCTAGGACAAAACGTCAATGCTTATAAAAACGGTGGATTTGCATCACTACTTCGCCAAGTAGGAAGTGTTGATGGGCTAGAGCGTTTGCGCTTTATGTCACCGCACCCTCGCGACTTTACCGATGACGTCATAGCTGCAATGGCAGAGACTCCTGCTGTTATGCCGCACCTACACATGCCTTTGCAATCTGGATCAGACTCAATTTTGCAGTCCATGCGCCGTTCATATAGACGCGAGAAATATATGGGCATTATCGAACGCGTCCGTCAGGCCATTCCTGATGCCGGAATTACAACAGATATCATCGTCGGTTTTCCTGGTGAGACGGAAGCCGATTTTGTGCAGACTCTTGAAGTTGTTGAAGAAGCTCGCTTTACTGCCGCTTACACTTTCCAGTATTCAAAGCGCCCCGGAACTCCTGCCGCAACGATGCCTGATCAAATAGCTGACGATGTAATGGCTGATCGCTATGGCCGCTTGCATATTTTACAACAACGAATGTCGGAAGAGATTAATGATGCTGCCATAGGCAAGAGCTATGAACTGCTCGTAACTGAAAATCGCGATACTCGTACTCCTGATTTTCGATTAGTACATATTCCAGAAGGCGTGGATGCACGTCCTGGTGACTTGGTGACAGGTCGAATTACTTCTGCCTCACCCAACTTCATGATTGCAGGAGAAATTGAATCAGTTCGACGAACCCGAGGCGGAGATGCCCACGAAGCACGCCTGGCTGAAATTGGACCAGAACCAATCATGATTGGAATGCCTTCGCTTGCAAAGTTGAAGTTGATTCACGGCTCATGACGTTAATTGTTATTTGTGGGGCTACTGCAACGGGTAAGAGCGACTTAGCAGTTGGCGTTGCCAAAGAGATCGGCGCTGAAATTGTTAACGCCGATTCCATGCAACTTTATCGGGGTATGGATATTGGAACTGCAAAATTAAGCGTGGATGAGCGTCACGGAATTGTGCATCATTTATTGGATATTGCCGAGGTGAGCACCGATGTAACGGTTTCTTGGTATCAGGATATTGCGCGGAGAAAAATAGATGAGCTGCTAGCTGCTGGAAAGCCGGTTGTGATCGTTGGCGGTACGGGCTTTTATATTAAAGCGATTTTGGATGACCTTAATTTTCCAGAAACTGATCCAGAGGTCCGAGCAAAGTTGACTGAAGAAGCTGAGCGAATCGGAGCTACTGCAATGCATAACCGCTTAGGGACGCTAGATCCTGCTGCGGCCGCAGCAATCCCAAAGGAAAATGTACGACGCGTTGTGCGCGCACTTGAAGTTATTGAAATAACAGGTAAGCCATTTACTGCAAATCTTCCACGCAAAGATTCGACTCGTTACCCACAAGCGCAACAATTCGGATTAAAAGTAGATAGAGCCCTTCTGGATGAACGTATTGATGCCCGAGTCGAGAAGATGTGGCAAAGTGGCTTAGAAATTGAAGTTGAGAAGTTAATTGAAATGGGACTTCTTGAAGGCAAAACAGCTCAAGCTGCGTTGGGATATGCCCAGATCATCTCTGCAAAGAGTGGGTTAAGCGCGGATCCAAAAACTGAAACAAAAATTGCCACCCGCCAATATGCCCGGCGCCAAGAAACCTGGTTTACGCGTGATGAGCGTATTTCATGGCTTGAACCCGCCAGCGCTAGCGTTCACCTAGAGCGCGTTCTAGCGTCTATTATCAAATCATGATTGCAACCTATGGCCATGGAACACACAATGATTTTGTGCTGCTCTTTGATCCAGAGAATCAGCTAGATATTACTGCCGAGCAAGTACGCCGCATGTGTGACCGAGAGACCGGCATTGGTTCTGATGGACTTATCCGCATTGCGAAAATAGATGGCAAATGGTTTATGGATTACCGCAATGGTGATGGCTCCCTTGCTGAAATGTGTGGAAATGGAATTCGCGTTATGGCTCGCTATTTAGTTGAGCGGGGCCACCAACCTGAAGGTATCTTTGGAATTAACACACGAGCAGGAATGCGATTTTTAGCAGCACCAAATGGCGCGGATATATCTGTCAACATGGGCAAAGCAATTCTTGATGATGAATATCCTGAAGTTGCCGTAAGTGCTAATGGAAAATCTTGGCCGGCCTACAACATCAGCGTCGGTAATCCTCATGCCGTTGCATTCGTTGATGATCTTTCTGAAATCGGTGACCTCCTTGTTGCTCCAGAAGTTGAACCACCAGATGCATATCCAGAAGGTGTCAACGTTGAATTTGTTCAAATACTTGAGAATGGCGAATTAGCAATGCGTGTGCATGAGCGTGGAGTTGGTGAAACACAATCGTGTGGAACGGGTACCTGCGCCGTTGCAATGGCAGCGACCTTGCGTATGGGCAAGTCGATACCTTCGCATTGGGTTATCAATCCTCCGGGTGGTCGCCTTGTGGTCGATACGGATGGTCATAGCAATGCAACTTTAATTGGGCCTGCAGTCATTCTTGCCGATCATGATGTGAGCAAATATCTGTGAAAGATGAACCACTTGATATAGATATCGATCAGCTTCTTCGTGAATCGGCGATGGCAGCAGCGCAGTTCGATGCAGCAGAGAGTGATGCTAATTACGCTGAAAGCACACAGCACGACTTACAAGATCGCCAGGCGTTGCGCCGCGTTGCGGGACTCTCTACGGAACTTCAAGATATTTCAGATGCTGAATATCGTCAGTTGCGATTAGAAAAAGTTGTCTTAGTAGGTGTTTGGACAGAAGGTACGGCAGTCGATGCAGAAAATTCTCTAAAGGAATTGGCAGCCCTCGCTGAAACAGCGGGATCTGAAGTGATGGATGGATTGATTCAACGACGCGATAAGCCAGATTCATCAACATTTATTGGCTCCGGAAAAGTTGAAGAACTACGTCAGACGGTAATGGCGACTGGCGCCGACACAGTGGTCTGTGATGGTGAGCTTTCACCGGCACAACTTCGCACTCTTGAACAGAAAGTTAAAGTTAAAGTTATTGATCGCACTGCTCTAATTTTAGATATTTTTGCACAACACGCTAAGTCGCGTGAAGGTAAGGCGCAAGTTGAATTAGCGCAGATGTCATATCTTCTGCCACGCCTTCGTGGTTGGGGTGATTCACTCTCACGCCAGGCGGGTGGAATTGGCGGCCGCGGTCCCGGTGAAACAAAGATTGAAACTGATCGTCGTCGGATCAACGACAAGATGGCAAAACTGCGACGTGAGATTAAAGAGATGAAGACTGCCCGCGACACCATGCGCCAAGAGCGTCGCAGAAACAATATTCCTTCTGTTGCAATTGCCGGATATACCAATGCTGGCAAGTCATCGCTTATGAATCGTCTGACTAATGCTGGCGTTCTCGTTGAAAATGCGCTCTTTGCAACTCTTGACCCAACAGTTCGCAAATCTACAACCAGCGATGGCCGCATCTTTACACTTTCCGACACTGTTGGATTTGTGCGTCACTTGCCGCACCAGTTAGTGGAAGCATTTAAATCCACTCTCGAAGAAGTCTCGCAATCAGATTTAATTGTGCATGTTGTCGATGGCTCAGATTCAGATCCGCGTGGACAAATCAGTGCCGTACGAGAAGTAATCAATGAAATCGGCGGCGGAGATATTCCAGAGATCATTGCAGTGAATAAGGCAGACGTTGCCCTGCCGGAAGTGCTCATGCAACTTCTTCGTGAGGAGCCTAATAGTTATGCATTCTCTGCTCGAACCGGTTTTGGCTTAGAGACACTCATCAAGGCAATCGAGTCATCACTTCCTAAGCCTCGAATTGAAATTACTGCAACTATTCCATTTAGTAGAGGCGATCTTGTATCTGCAATTCATGAGCGTGGAGAAATTATTTCCGAGAGTTATACCGAGGATGGCACGGTTATTCACGCTTTTGTGGATGGTTCGATATCCCGCAAACTTGAAGAGCTAGGCTAGTTTCATGGGAGATTTCCTTACGTTAATGGCCGAAGAACCAAGCGCGGCCAAAGATGCAGTGCTTCGAACAATTCGCGCAGGTGACGTTGCAGTTCTAGCTTCAGAAAACGGATATATCTACGCCGTCGATGCATTTAATGTTGCTGCTGTGGAGAAAATCCATGCCATTCGTAAGGCTGATCCCGGCACAGCATGCCAAGTTTTTGTTGGCTCACTTAAGACCGTTTTGGGAGTCTCCAGCAATTTTGATGGGGATGCAAAAGTGATTGGTGAAAAATATTGGCCTGGTCAACTCACACTTCTACTGCGGCCTCAGCAAGGGCTGAGCTGGGATTTGGGAGATGGGGGAGTGCTTGACGAATTTGCACTTCGAATACCTTCGCATAAATTTTTAACTCAGGTATTGCAAGAGAGTGGCCCACTCGCTGTGGCATCAGCCTCCATTGCGCACCGCGAAGCGACCTCCAATATTAATTATGTCCCTGCTCTTCCATCTGAGGTTGGAATTTATGTGGATGAAGGTCCACTCGACTCCATCGCTAGGTCAACAATCATTCGAGTTGGTATCTCAGGCTTGGAGATGCTCCGTGAGGGGGATATCTCATTTGAAGAGCTTCAAAGAGTTGTTACCGGCATTTCTCGCTCCCCGCGCTAGGCCTGCTCTACTCTAGGCACATGACAATCGACTCAACTTTCTATGGTCCAGATTTCGAAGCGCTCACCGCGCAAGATCCAGATATTGCAGCCCTACTTCTCACCGAACTAGATCGTCAGCGAAAGAATCTGCAGCTTATTGCCAGTGAGAATTTCACATCCTCCGCGGTGCTTGCCGCCCTTGGTTCGACTCTGTCTAATAAATACGCAGAAGGTTATCCGGGTAAGCGCTATTACGGTGGCTGCGAAGAGGTCGATAAAGTCGAGACGATTGCAATCGATCGCGCGAAATCGCTCTTCGGAGCAGACCATGCAAATTTGCAACCTCACTCAGGAGCAAGCGCAAACGTCGCTGTGTATAAAGCATTCACAAATCCTGGTGACACTGTTCTTGCGATGTCGCTTCCACACGGTGGTCACTTGACGCATGGGGCAAAGGTTAACTTTTCGGGTAAGTGGTACAACGTTGTTTCGTATGGTGTGCGTCAAGATAACGAACTTATTGATTATGATGAACTCCGAGATTTAGCAATTGCGCACAAACCAAAGATGATTTGTAGCGGTGCTACTGCATATCCAAGTCTGATTGACTTTGAAACCGTGCGCAAGATTTGCGATGAAGTTGGTGCAATCATGTGGGTAGATGCAGCTCACTTCATTGGACTTGTCGCGGGTAAAGCAATTCCATCTCCTGTTCCATACGCAGATGTAGTGTCATTTACAACTCATAAAGTTCTTCGCGGCCCACGTGGTGGAATGATTC
>Ga0194048_10000075_pt1 | contig 41746 bp, 48 predicted proteins | sample JunL225m_MetaG_FD_161685 | JGI IMG/M metagenome (GOLD analysis project Ga0194048, IMG submission 161685) | Anoxic zone freshwater microbial communities from boreal shield lake in IISD Experimental Lakes Area, Ontario, Canada - Jun2016-L222-5m | ecosystem: Environmental > Aquatic > Freshwater >...
GGTGGATCCCCACGGCGGGCGGGCGGACATCGGAGACGAGCGCCTGCGGGCGCTTCGAAGTGGGGCCTTTGACGAGGACCCGAGCCGGGGGATCAGGGCCCTGCGCTACGCCGCCAGGCTCGGGTTCCGGATGGATGAGGAGACGGCGGGGGAGGCGCGCGCGTGCATCACGGGCCTCGACCTTTCGTCCCCCAGGGTTGCCGACGAGCTACGGCGACTCCTTCACGAGGATTCGACTGATGACGCGCTCACGCTCGCCGTGGCGCTCGGTGCCACGTGGGTGGACACGGATGCACGCCGTCCGGATCGACTGCGCGCGCTCCCGGTGGCCTTGGCACGTCCCGGCGCCCCGGAGCCCCCGCATTGGGCGCTCCGTCTTGGTCTGGGGCTCACCCCGAAAGCGGCCGCATCCGTCGCGTTGCCGCAGTGGTCCCGGGCGGTGGCGGTTGAAGTACGCGAGGGGCTGCTTCTCGCGCCGCAGCTTCTGGCCGCCGGGCGCCCCTCTGATGTTGATTGCCTTCTTCGGGGTCGTGCCGCCGCCGCCCAGATCGGCGCATTTGTCGCGGGAGCGAGCTGTGTCAGCGACTGGTGGGCCTCGTGGCGCGACGCCACGGCAGACGTGAACGGATCGGACCTTGTGGCGGCCGGGGTCCCACCCGGCCCCGGGATCGGGCGGGCACTCGCGGCGCTTCGCGTGGCGCTCCTTGATGGCCTTGCCGGTGATCGGGATTCCCAGATGGCCATCGCTCTCGCCGCAGCCGGCGACGAGTCATGAAGACAATCGTCCTTGATGAGGTACCGGGGTGTCCTCCGCGGGTGCGCGCCGCGTTCACCACGAGAACTGGCGGCGAGAGCACCGGGCCCCATGCGAGTCTCAACCTGGGAACCGCCTGCGGGGACGATCCGGGCCATGTCCGCGCTAATCGCCTGGCGCTTGCGGGCGCCGTGGGCTTCGATCCGGATCGGGCAGCAACCCTGACCCAGATGCATGGGGCCGCGGTGGTCGCCGTGGGTCCGCTCGGCGGCGGCGGCACATTCATCGGCTCGCTTGATGGCCACGCTGACGCCGATGGCATGGTGACCTCCGAGCCCGGGGTGGCGCTGCTTGTGCAGGGGGCGGACTGCGTTCCGATTGTCGGTTGGAGCGCAGACGCGTCCACCGTGATGGGGGTGCACGCTGGCTGGCGTGGGCTGATGGCCGGGGTCGTGGAGGCAGGTGCGGCAGCGCTCGGCACGCCCGGGGGGGTTGCAATCGGCCCGTGCATCGGTCCGTGCTGCTATCCGGTTGACGGCGACCTGCGCGAGGGCATGGCGGGTCGGTTCGGAGATCGTGCGGTCCGCGGTGAATCGGTCGACTTGCGATGGGCGGCAAGGGCCGCCCTAGTGGCTGCTGGCATTCCGCCCCCTCAGATCGTGGACGTGGGGGGTTGCACCAGTTGCGACGGCGACCGGTATTTCTCGCATCGCCGCGACGCCGGGCACACCGGCCAGCAGGTTGGACTCATCTGGATTGAGGAGGAGCGATGATGATCGACTCCGCGCGCCTCGGATCCGCGCTTGATGATGCTCGTACCCAGATCGCCGAGGCCGCGGTTCGCTCTGGGCGCCCGCCGGATGCCGTGCAACTGGTGCTGGCCGGAAAGTACGTGGGGCCTGAGGCAGTGCCGGCCCTGCTGGCGGCAGGCGTGAGCGTTGTTGGTGAGAACCGACTGCAGGATCTCTTGGCGAAGCGGGCTGCGCCGGGTGCCGAGGGTCTCGTATTCGACTTCATCGGGAGCCTCCAGCGCCGGAAGGTGCGCGACGTACTGCCGGCTGTGCGACTGATTCACTCAGTGGACCGGATTTCGGTCATTGAGGAGATTGGCGCGCGCGCCGAGGGGCCGGTGCGGGTGCTGCTTCAGGTGAACATCGCAGAGGAGCCGACCAAACAGGGGTTCATTCCCGTCGACCTCGATGGCGCCCTCGCGGCCGCAGGTGTGGCCGGTGTGACAGTGGGGGGGCTAATGGCGCTGCCGCCGTTTGCGGAGGACCCCGAGGCCTCACGACCCTGGTTCGAACGAGTGCGCCTGCTCCGGGACGAGCTGGCGCTGAAATGGGGAAATGAGCATGACCTGCGGGATCTCTCAATGGGGACTTCGCAGGATTTCATCGTTGCCGTGGAGGCGGGCGCTACCATTGTGCGCGTCGGGCGGGGCATCGTCGACCAAGGGCGGATGGAGCCGTAGATGGCGATTAACGATTACTGGCAGAAGACGTTGGCGTATTTCGGGATGGCCGATGACGGCTACGACGAATACGACGAGTACGACGAGCACGAGGGTGGTGACCGGGAAACCAATGCGCGTGTGCGCGATGACGACCGGCATTCGCGGGACGACCACCAGCCGTCGCGCGGCCGTTCGCGTGGGCGATCGTCATCGCGTGCTGCCGATGACTTCGACGACATCTACTCGGACCCTGGAGTGCCATCCCCTTCGCGGAACATCCGCGCAGTGGACTCCCCCAGGAGCAATCGTGGCGTGGAGGTAAACCTCATCATTCCGCGTACCTTCAACGACGCACAGCAGATCGCTGACAAGTTCAAGGGCACAGTCCCCGTGATCCTCAACCTGCAGTCAGCGGACACGGATCTCTCGAAGCGCCTCATTGACTTCGCCAGCGGGCTTACGTATGCGCTTGATGGGGGCATGTCGCGCATTGCGGACAAGGTGTTTCTCCTGACTCCCCGCAATGTCGAGGTGTCGGCCGAGGAGCGCGCGCGTCTCCTCGAAAAGGGTTTCTTCAACCAGTATTGATCCTGTGACGCCCGCCGCCATCGGCGTCGTCGGGGTCGGGGCGATGGGCGGCGCGTTCGCCGCCGGCCTCGCCCCCTTCACGACGGTCATCGTTGAGGATGCGATGTCCGGGCGCGCGCAGGATGTGGCGTCATCTCTCGGCGTACTCGCCGGCGATGCGGCGAGTTGCGACATCGTCGTGGTCGCAGTGAAGCCCCAGGACGTCGCGGCGACGATGCAGGCGATCACTCCCCGCCTGTCGGCCGGCTCGGTTGTCATGTCGGTTGCCGCGGGCTGGTCGCTTGACCGCCTCGCCGCCGCCGTTCCGGGGCATCCGGTGGTACGGCTGATGCCGAACCTGGCGGTGGCGAATGGCAACGGGGTCGTGGCCATGGCGACGACGGGTCTCGACGACCACGCCGTATCGGCGGCGAAAGCCCTTCTGGCCCCCCTCGGCGCTGTGGTCGTGATGGATGAGGCCCTCTTCGATGTTGCGACCGCCATCGGCGGCAGCGGCCCCGGGTTTATGGCCTACATCGCGAAGGCGATGGAGGACACGGGCGTGGCCCACGGGCTCGCGCGCGCTGATGCCCGCGCCATGGTGCAGGCAGTCATCGCCGGTACCGCCGGCCTGTTGGCGGATGGCGAGGATCCCGCCGAGCTGCAGGCGCGGGTGACATCGCCGGGTGGCACCACCGCGGCATGCATCGCGGTGATGGACGATGCAGGCGCGGCAGGCATCGTCGAGCGCGCGCTGGGCGCTGCCGCCCGCCGCGCCGCCGAGCTGTAGGCGGGGTCCGGATGGATATCCTCACGCAGTACGTCAATGCCGTATTCACAGTCTTCATCGTGATCATCTTCATCCGCATCCTTCTCTCGTGGGTCCCGAGCCCACCAACCGGGCGCGTGATGACGGCCCTGTGGGCGTTCTTCCACGAATCCACCGAGTGGTACCTGCGCTCGTTCCGGCGCATCGTGCCGAGCGTCGGCATGTTCGACTTTTCGCCGATCGTGGCGCTCATCGCCCTGTACGTGGGCAACGTGGGGGTGGTCAGGGTGCTCGAGGCACTGTGACCGACGCTCCGGAGTGGGTCACCCGTCATGAGGGCGGCGTGACTGTGGCCGTAAAGGCGGTGCCCCGTTCCCGCCACACCGGGGCGGTCGGCGTGCAGGATGGAGCCGTGCGTATCCAGATCGCAGCCGCCCCGCATAAGGGCCAGTCGAATGCCGCCCTCTGTGCGTATCTCGCAGAGCAGGCCGGAGTGCGTCGGAGCGCCGTCCGTTTGCGCCGCGGGTCGACCGGCGCGCGCAAGCTCATCGAGATTGATGGCGACCCAGATCAGATCACGGCCCGGTTTGCCGTGCTGGCTGGAGAGATCGCGTGAACGGCCCGGATCACGCGAGACGAACGGCGATATCGCAGGCAATCGAGCGGCGGGTGCGGCGAGAGGCCGGGTACCGCTACATACTGATGGGCCTCATTGCGGCTTCGGTCATCGCGCTTGACCAGCTGACCAAAGTCATCGTGCGCGCCACCATTCCGGTGGGGGACACGGTTGACGTTCTTCCGGGCGTGCATCTGGTGGATACCGTCAACACCGGGATCGCATTCAGTCTCTTTCCCGGAAATCAGGCAGTGGTCTCGGTGGTCACCCTGGTCGCGATCGGCGTGATCGCGGTACTGCTTGTGGGCTTCGCGGGCCGGCACGCCCTGGTGCCCATCGGAGGCGGACTCCTCCTTGGCGGGAGCGTCGGCAACCTGATTGACCGCGTGTTTCGCGATGGCGTGACCGACTTCATCGCCATCGGTCCCTGGCCGCCATTCAACGTGGCCGATATCGGTGTCGTGGCCGGCGCCATTCTGCTCGTGACTGCGCTCGTACTGTCGGGTGGCGATGGCTGACGATCGCATGGTGCAGTTCGTCGTGGCGGGCGACATGGTGGGGCGCCGCCTCGACGCAGTGCTCGCCGAGTGCGAGATATTCGACAGCCGCGCCGAGGCGCAGCGCCTCATTGATGCAGGCGAGGTGACGGTGAATGCCGTGATCAAGGCCAAGCGTTACCGCCTGGCCGAGGGTGAGGTCGTGATCGCCGCGCTGGGGCCGCCGCCCCGCCCACCGGGCGATCTGCGTGCCGAGGAGATCGACGTGCCGATCATCTACTCCGACGAGTCGATTGTGGTGGTCAACAAGCCCGCGGGCATGGTCACTCACCCGTCCCGGGGACATGATGAGGGGACCCTCGTGCACGCGCTCCTCGGTGCGGGGATCGCGGGCGGGGACGACCCGGACCGGCCCGGGATCGTCCATCGCCTGGATCGGGACACCTCCGGGCTTCTTCTGGTTGCCCGTACCGATCGGGCCCACCGGCGCCTTGGAAAGATGATGCGCGACCGGGAAATCGAACGGCGCTACCTCGCGCTGGTTCACGGCGAGTTCCCCCCGGCATTGAGCATCGATCGGCCCCTTGGACGCGACCCCCGCCGCCGGACGCGTCAGGCGGTGCTTCCTGCTGGCGGGCGCGAGGCGGTGACCCACTTCCGCACGATCGAGCGGGTGGGGCCTCTGTGCCTCATCGAGGCGCGTCTCGAAACCGGGCGCACGCACCAGGTACGGGTTCACCTTGAATCCGCGCGGCATCCGGTGGTGGGGGACCCTCTTTACGGGCAGGGTCGCGCCGCATTTGGCCTCGAACGCCAGTTTCTGCACGCATATCGGCTGCGGTTGCCCCACCCCGAGACCGGGGAGGATCTTGTGTTTGAAAGCCCGCTGCCCCCGGATCTCGAGGCCGCCCTCGCCGCGGCGCGTGTGCGGGCGGGCCGGGCAGGCTAGAGTCCCGCGTCGGGTCCGCATCAGGCGGATCCGACTTCCTGCACTCAACCCCGACGGGGTCCACGTGGGGGGTGGTGGTCGGCATATGCCGGCTCCTCCCGCGACCTGTCGGAATTCATCGTCCAAGAACCGACAAGGAGTCGTGACGCGTGCCTGTCGTCACCATGAAGCAACTGCTGGAGTCCGGAGTCCACTTCGGCCATCAGACCCGCCGCTGGAACCCCAAGATGAAGCGATTCATCTTTGGCGAGCGTTCCGGCATCTATGTCATTGATCTTCAGCAGACGCTTGAGCTGCTGGAGCGCGCACACACGTTCGTGAAGAACGTCGCAGAGCGCGGCGGCACCGTGATGTTCGTGGGAACCAAGAAGCAGTGCCAGGACAGCGTGCGCGAGCAGGCCATCCGTGCGGGCATGCCCTACGTGTCGCACCGTTGGCTGGGCGGCCTTCTTACCAACTGGTCGACCATCAGCCAGCGCATCCGCCGCCTGCACGAGCTTCGTGCCCAGGCAACCGGTGGTCAGCTGGCCCTGCTGCCCACCCGTGAGCGCCTTGCCGCAGAGGCCGAGCTCGTGAAGCTCGAGGCCAATCTCGGTGGCGTCTCCGACATGCAGCGCCGGCCTGACGCTGTGGTGATTCTGGACCTGAACAAGGAGATGATCGGCGTGCGCGAGGCCAACCGCCTCGGCATTCCCGTCGTCGGCCTGGTCGACACCAATTGCGACCCCGACGAGGCGTCGTACATCATCCCCGGCAACGACGACGCGATCCGTTCGTGCTCGCTCATCCTGTCGGTGCTTGCTGACGGGATCCGCGAGGGCAAGGGTCTGGAGCCCGCCGGTGGATACGAGGAAGCCCGCGCCGCCGCCACAATCGCAGCCGCAGCCGGCGACCCCGACGCCGCTCGCGCCGCTCGCGCAGCTGCACGGGCAGAGGCCAATGCCGCGGCACTTGCAGCCGCGTCTGGCGAGCTGGCCGTTGAGGCAGCTGTGATGACCGAGGCCATCGAGGCAGTCGTCGAGGCAGAGGCCGTGATCGACCTGGCCGAGGCCGTTGTTGAGGCAGCCATTGAGGTCGATTCCAGCGAGGCCCTCATTGAGGTCGCCATCGTGGCGGATGCCGTTGAGGCAGTCGTCGAGGCCGAGGCCGTGATCGAGGCCGCCGCAGCAGTCGTTGAGGCGGTTGTCGAGGCAGAGAACATCGACCCCGCCGTTGAGGCAGTCATCGTGGCGGAGGCCGTCGAGGTAATCGTCGAGGCCGAGGCCGTGATCGAAGCAGCAGCAGAGATTATTGAAGATGTCGCTGCCGAGGTGATTCTTGACGAGGCCGCCATCGAGCTGGCCGCAGACATCGCCGTTGCCGAGGTGGCACCGGAGGCCGCTGCAGAGGAGTCCGCGTCGTGAGCACCGCACAGATTCCCGCCGCATTGGTGAAGGAGCTCCGCGACAAGACTGGCGCGGGGATGATGGACTGCAAGAAGGCGCTCACCGAGACCGGTGGCGATCTTGACAAGGCCGTGACGCTCCTTCGCAAGCAGGGTCTCGCGGCCGCACAGAAGCGTGCCGGCCGTGACGCGAATGAGGGAACGGTCGCCAGCTACATCCATCAGGGCGGACGCCTCGGCGTGCTCGTTGAGGTCAACTGCGAGACCGACTTCGTTGCGCGCACCGACCGGTTTCAGCAGTTCGCCCACGACGTGGCGCTCAACGTGGCGGCGATGAAGCCGCGATACGTGTCGTCCGACGACGTGGCCGAGGAGTACAAGGCGAAGGAGCGCGAGGTCTACGCCGATCAGGCCAAGGACAAGCCGGAGAGCGCCCGCGAGAAGATCGTGGAGGGCAAGCTCGCCAAGCATCTCAGCGAGATCTGCCTGCTTCAGCAGCCGTTCTTCCGCGATGGCACCGAGAAGAACCAGCGCACGATGGAGGAGTTGCGCGCGGAGGCCTCATCGGAGCTCGGCGAGAACATCACGATCCGACGGTTCGAGATCTTCCAGCTTGGCGAGTAGCGACCAGACCGACGGCGCCCCGGCCAGCCCGGGGCGCCTCGACCCGGCGTCCTTTTCCCGCGTGCTGCTGAAGCTCTCGGGTGAGGCCCTTATGGGCGATCAGGGGTATGGAATCGACCCTGACCGCATCAGCAGTGTCGCCCGCGAGGTGCGCGATGTACATGACCGGGGAATAGAGGTCGCCATCGTGGTGGGGGCCGGCAATATCTTCCGCGGGGTGATGGGCGCCGCCAGCGGCATGGACCGCGCCACTGCCGACTACATGGGCATGATCGCCACCATGCTGAATGCGTTGGCGATCCAGGATGCCCTCGAGAAGCTCGATCTCACCACCCGCATTCAGTCGGCCATCGCCATGCAGGAGGTCGCCGAGCCGTATATCCGGCGCCGGGCGATTCGACATCTCGAGAAGAAGCGCGTTGTGATCTTCGCCGCCGGGACGGGAAATCCGTTCTTCACGACCGACACCACGGCCGCTCTCCGGGCGCTTGAGATCAGCGCCGCCTGCATTCTTATGGGCAAGAACAACGTGGAGGGAGTGATGAGCGCCGACCCGCGCGAGGATCCATCGGCAACGCTCATTCCCACCATCACCCATATGGAGGCGATCGAGCGTGGCCTCAAGGTGATGGATACCACCGCACTTACGCTCTGCATGGACAACGATCTGCCACTCCTGGTGTTCAACATGCAGGAGGAGGGCAACCTCGCCCGAATCCTCAGCGGAGAGCACGTGGGCACAGTGGTCAGCAGCCCGGTGACAGCCGGAGGGAAGGCTTGACATGAAGGAGCGCATCGACGACGCCAAGCGCCGCATGGAGGGCGCGACCAAGAACTTGTCAAACGAGTTCTCGGCACTGCGGACCGGACGCGCGAGTACCACGCTGCTCGACCGAATTAGCGTGAACGCGTATGGGGCGATGACCCCGCTGACACAGCTCGCCAAGATTCACGCGCCTGAGGCGCGCCTCATCACGGTGCAGCCATTCGACAAGACGATGATGACGGACATTGAGCGGGCGATCATGGAGTCCGACCTCGGCCTGAACCCGAGCAACGACGGCACCACAATCCGCCTGCCGCTGCCGCAGCTCACCGAGGAGCGCCGCAAGGAACTCGTCAAGGTGGCGCATCGCATGGCCGAGGAATCCCGCGTGGCCGTGCGCAATGTGCGCCGCGACGTTTTGAACGAGATGAAGCGTGCCGAGAAGGACGGCGAGGTGTCCAAGAACGACCTCGGCAGGGCGCAGGACGAAGTGCAGAAGCTCACAGACGCCGAAGTGAAGGCCGTGGACGAGATGCTCGCCCGCAAGGAAGCGGAGATCATGGAGGTCTGACGGCACCCGCCGTCGCCTTCCAGACCGCAGGAACGGGCCAGTGACGCTCCTCTCACGCCTCCGGGCCGCCCGCACTGCCCTTGGCCGTCGCCACGACGACCGGCCCATGGTTCCCATCGGTCGCGTTCCCCGATCCGTGGGGATCATCATGGACGGGAATGGGCGGTGGGCCCAGCAGCACGGGCTGCCAGTGGCTGCGGGGCATCGAGCGGGCGCCAGGGCACTGAGGGAGGTGGTTCGGGCTGCCGGAGACCTTGGGGTGCAGGATCTGACTGTCTTCTCGTTCTCGACCGAGAACTGGTCGCGCCCGAGCGACGAGGTTGATGATCTGATGGGGCTCTTCTCGGATCTCATCGATCGGGAGGTCCCTGACCTGCACGAGGAGGGGGTGTCGATCCGCTTTATCGGACGCCTGTCCGCCCTTGATGCGCCGCTGCTTGAGAAGATCGCACGGGCTGAGGCGGTGACGGCCGGGAACACCCGCATGCGCCTGTTTATCGCAATGAACTACGGCGGCCGCGCCGAGATCGTTGATGCCGCCCGCCGATTCGCGGCGGAGGCCGGCCCCGACGCCCCGGACTCGGAGTTCGGGAGCTACATGTACGCCGCCGATCTGGGGGACCCGGAGTTGATCATCCGCACCAGTGGGGAGCAGCGGCTTTCGAACTTCCTGCTGTGGCAGTCCGCGTACGCCGAGCTGGTGTTCTCCGACCAGATGTGGCCGGACTTCGGACGGGATGATCTCGCAGCTGCGTTCGCCAACTACGCGTCCCGCGACCGGCGGTTCGGCAAGCGATGACCAGCCGCCTCCTCGTGGCAATCCCGGGCATCGCGATCATTCTTCTGGCGGTCGCGCTCGGCGGCCCGGTCTTCGCCCTCTTCGCCCTGGCCGTGGCAATCGGTGCGCTCTTTGAGTTCTACGCGCTCACCGCCGCGTTCATGCCGTTGCGGGCGGCGGGGTACGCCACTGCGGTTGCCGCGGTGTTGCTGGCGCTCTGGGTGACGCCGTCTGAGCGGGCCATCATCCTGGCGCTCGCGCTGGGGCTTCTGTTCGCGGCGCTCGCGGCACTTCGCCTGTCCAACCGCGAGGAGATCACCCTGCGCGTGGGGACGACGCTCTTCGGCGCGATGTACATCGCATTCCCGGTTGGCGTACTCGTGCTCATGCGCGGTCTTCCGGATGGCGCCGGTGTCATCGTCAATCTTCTCGTCGGCGTGTGGATGTTCGACACGTTCTCGTACGTCGGCGGCAAGCTGTGGGGGGCGCGGCCAATCGCACCCCGGACGTCACCCAACAAGACGTGGGAGGGATTCATCACGGGCCTGGTCGGGGGCACCCTCGGGGTGTTCGTGGCGGGCCTGTACATGGACTGGATCAACGGCTGGCAGTCGCTCGTGGTGGGGGTCGTCATCTGCCTCACCGCCTTTATCGGGGATCTGTTTGAGTCGATGATCAAGCGCGACGCCGGGGTGAAGGACTCAGGCAGGATCCTGATGGGGCACGGCGGAGTGCTCGACCGCTTCGATTCGCTGCTGTTCGCCTCACTCGGGACGTATCTGGTGACCGTATGGCTGATCTTCTGATCGCCTCCGCGTAGGATCGGGCCATGGACCTTCCCCTTCTTACCCGTCTGTGCGAGACCCCCGGAGCCCCCGGGCGCGAGGACCGCATCCGCGAGCTGGTCATCGCAGAGATGACCCCACACGTCGACGACATCAGCGTTGACCCGATGGGCAGCGTTGTGGGCGTGCGTAAAGGGGGTGGCGGCCCGCGCGTGATGCTGGCCGCACACATGGACGAGCTCGGCTTTCTGGTGAGCCATATTGACGATGAGGGGTTCATCCGCGTCGTCACTCTGGGGGGATTCGACCCAAAGACCCTTGTGGCGCAGCGGGTGATCATCCACGGCCGTGAGGATGTGCTCGGGGTGATGGGTAGCAAGCCCATTCACATCATGAGCGACGAGGAGCGCAAGCGACTCCCCAAGGCCGAGGACTTCTACGTTGATGTCGGGCTGCCGGCCGATCGCGTGCGGGAGATCGTGCGCCAGGGTGACGCCGTCACCCGCGAGCGCACCCTTGCCCCGCTCGGTGACCTCATTACGTGCAAGAGCCTCGACAACCGGGCTGGGCTCTACGTGATGCTCGAAGCTATTCGGAGGCTTGGGGACCACGAGTGTGAGGTGGTCGCTGTGGCGACCACGCAGGAGGAGGTCGGCCTGCGCGGCGCGCGTGTGGCCGCAGCGCGGGTGCGCCCCGACATCGGTCTGGCCATCGACATCACCCTCGCCAACGATGGGCCGGGTGCCAAGCCCCATGAGCGCATCACAAGGGTGGGGGAGGGGACCGCCATCAAGGTGTACGACTCGGGGGTGATTGTGCCCCGTCGGGTGGTGGACCATTTGGTCGAGGTGGCCGAGGCGCGCGAGATTCCCTTCCAGATGGAGATCATGTCGCGGGGAGGTACCGACACCCGCGAGCTCCAGCTTTCGGGCGATGGGGCCCTGGCAGGGTGCGTCTCGATCCCCACGCGGTACGTGCACCAGGTGGTCGAGACCTGCCATCCGGCCGACCTCGATGCGTCTGTGGACCTCGTGGTGGCCTTCTGCGAGACCGCAGAGTCTCTTCTCGCTCCGTAAGTCCGGAGGGGCCTCGTGCGGGTGGGATCGCCCGTGCCCGGTGATACCTTCGAACGCGTGAAGCGCGTCCTCATCCTCGGAAGCACCGGTTCCATTGGGGTGCAGGCACTCGACGTCATTGACAGTGCCGACGACATGGTGTGCACGGGCCTCGCGTGCGGCTCCCGAGTGGATGAGATGCTGCGCCAGGCATCGGATCGCGCAGTCAGCGCGACCTCCGCCGCGGTCGGGGGCGGCTCGGTTCCGCCGTCCAGCGATTTCGCGGCGCTCATCGAGGCGTCGGCGCCCGACATCGTGTTGAACGCGCTTGTCGGGGCGGCGGGCCTGCCCCCGACGCTGGCGGCCCTCGAGCGGGGCATTCCTGTGGCGCTCGCCAACAAGGAGAGCCTTGTGGCCGGCGGTGACCTTGTTGCCGCAGTACGTGCGAGGACCGGCGCAATGCTGGTGCCAGTGGACAGCGAGCACTCCGCGCTGTTCCAATTGCTGGAGGGCGTCGATCCGGTCCGTGTTGAGCGGGCAATCCTCACGGCATCGGGCGGGCCGTTCAGGGGTCGTACTGCCGACGAACTCCGCGATGTGAGGGCCACAGATGCCCTCGCGCATCCCACATGGACGATGGGCGCCAAGATCACCATCGACTCGGCAACGATGATGAACAAGGGCCTTGAGGTCATTGAGGCGCACCACCTCTTCGGCCTGACCTATGACCAGATCGAGGTCGTGGTGCATCCGCAGTCCACCATCCACGCGATGGTGCGGCTGGACGACGGGAGCCTGATCGCCCACATGGGGCCACCCGACATGCGGGTTCCCATCGGTCATGCGCTCCGCTGGCCGGCGGCCCCTCCGGCACGCGCCCAGATGCCACTGGCTGGAATGGCGTTGACGTTCGAGGAGCCCGATCCGGTGGCGTTCCCATGCCTGCGTCTGGCGCGCGAGGCCGGGACGATTGGCGGTACGGCGCCGGCCATACTGAATGCCGCGAACGAAGTGGCGGTGGCAGCGTTCCTCGAGGGCCGCGTCGGCTTCATGGGCATCCCAGAGGCGGTGGAGGCTGCGCTGAACGCCGTCCCGGCAGAGCCCGCCGACACCCTTGAGGCCGTACTGGACGCCGATGCGCGCGCCAGGGTCGTGGCTGCTGGGGCACGGGTGGCCTGATGCTCGGGGTCAACATCGTCGAGTTCGTGCTTGTGCTCATGTTCCTGGTGCTCGTGCACGAGGCGGGACACATGGTGGCCGCGAAGTGGTGCGGGATGCGCGTCGAGCGTTTCTCGATCTTCTTCGGGAGGCCCGTGGCCAAGTTCACGCGGGGCGAGACCGAGTACGGCATCGGGTGGCTCCCGCTCGGCGGGTACGTGCGCATATCGGGGATGAGCAGAGACGAGGAGATGGCGCCGGAGATGGTTCCGCGTGCGTACTACGCGGCAAAGACGTGGAAGAAGATCGTGGTCATCGCCGCGGGCCCCGCCGTGAATCTCGCTGTCGCGTTCCTCTGCTTCGTTCTGTACTTCTGGATCGGTGTGCCCGGGTTCGGCGGAATCGGCGTGCAGGACGTGAAGCCCGGGGCACCCGCCGCGAGCATTGGAATGGTTGCGGGTGACCGCATCGTGTCGGTCAACGGCATCAGCGCCACCAGAGAGAGCACCGCCCTTGACGCGCTGAATGCGGTTCGCTCGCACCCGGGCCAGCCGGTGGTGGTGCGATTCACACATGGCGACTCGCCCACAGTCATCACACGACGCGTCGTACCGACGGCCACCGAGGTGAGCGGCCAGACGATTGGCCGGATTGGCGTCGGTCTCAACGAGATCGCCGGTCCACGTGTGTCTGCCGGTCCACTTGGCGGCGTCACGAGTGCGGGATCCCAAGTGTGGCAACTTATTGATGCGAACGTTCGCGGGGTCGGAAGCCTGTTCAGCAGCTCTGAGGCCCGCCAGCAGGTTGGTTCGGTCGTCGCCATCGGGGCGGCCTACAACCAGGTGGCCGCCAGCGGGTTTACCAATGTCATCTGGTTCATCGGTGTCATCAGCCTCGTTCTCGCCATCTTCAACCTCTTGCCGATCTTCCCGCTCGACGGTGGCCATATCCTGTTCGCGGTGCTCGAGAAGATTAAGGGCGCTCCGATCAGCACCAAGGTGTACGAGCGGGCAGGCATGGTTGGCTGGGCGCTCATCCTCATTGTGTTCGTGTTCGCTCTGCAGAACGACATCGGCAAGATTGTGGGCGGTGGCTTCACCTTCAAATAGCGGGATAGACTCCCGCCCCGTGAGCAGCCCCCGTCGAGCCAGCGTGCAGTGCCATGTGGGCGACGTCGTCATCGGCGGCGACGCCCCGGTGGTTGTGCAGTCGATGACAAACACCGATACGAAGGACGCCGCCGGTACCGCGCTGCAGGTCGCCGAGCTGGCGCACGCCGGGTCGGAAATCGTGCGCATCACCGTGAACAACCGGGATGCGGCGGCGCAGGTGCCGGAGATTGTGGCGCGCCTTCGCGACGTCCATGGCGTGGAGGTGCCCATCGTTGGCGACTTCCACTTCAACGGACACACGCTGCTCCAGGAATTTCCAGAGACGGCACAGGCGCTTGCGAAGTTCCGGATCAACCCCGGGAACGTGGGGAGGGGGGCGCGGCACGACCGCAACTTCGCGACCATGATCGAGGCCGCGATTGCGCACGGCAAGCCCATTCGCATTGGAGTCAACGCCGGCTCCCTTGACCCGGAGCTGATGGATGCCCTGATGGAGCAAAACGCGGCCCTGCCCGCGCCGATGGCGGGCGGCGATGTGCTGCGCGACGCCATGGTGCGAAGCGCGCTCGACTCCGCTCTGGCTGCCGAGGAGATCGGGCTGCCGCACGATCGCATTGTGGTGTCGTGCAAGGTCAGTCGGCTGCCCGACATGGTGGCGGTGTACCGCGCACTCGCCGCGCAGTCGGACTACCCCTTGCATCTTGGGCTCACCGAGGCCGGCATGGGATCGAAGGGCATTATCGCCACCACCGCCGCGCTCTCGGTGTTGCTGGAGGCGGGAATCGGCGACACCATCCGGGCGAGCCTCACTCCCGAGCCCGGGGGCGACCGTACGCTTGAGGTGAGCGCTTGCCTCGACATCCTGCAGAGTCTCGGCCTTCGAAGCTTCCGGCCCGATGTCACGGCCTGCCCCGGATGCGGGCGCACCACTTCCAGCGTTTTCCAGGAGCTTGCCCAGTCAATTCAGGGGCACTTGGACGCCCGGATGGATGTGTGGCGGGTAGACCGTCCGGGCGTGGAGAACCTTCACGTTGCGGTGATGGGGTGCATCGTCAACGGCCCGGGGGAGAGTCGCGCAGCCGACATCGGCATCAGTCTTCCGGGGACCGGCGAGGAGCCGCGCGCACCGGTGTACGTTGACGGCGAGAAGGTGACCACCCTCGAAGGACCCAACCTTGCCGACGACTTCATCGCGATGGTCGAGCGGTATGTGGATGAGCATTACGAGCCCGCGAAAGGGGCCTCTTGAGCACGGACGACACCTGGCGCATGCCTGCTGCCCCCCACGGAAACTCATGGCGGCTTGAGGGGCGTTTCTGGCCCACGGTGCGCGACGATCCCGCCGATGCCGAGGCCGTCAGTCACAAGTTGTCGGTGCGCGCCGGGCTGGTGCGCCAGCTCGCCGCGGGCCTGTACACCCTCACGCCCATCGGGCTTCGGGTGGTCGCGAAGGTCGAGGCGATCATCCGGGAGGAGATGGACCGCATCGGCGCGCAGGAGATCCTCATGCCCGTGCTGCATCCGGCCGAGATCTGGGAGACGACCGGTCGCTACGGCCTCTCGGAGCAGTTCCGGCTCGAGGACCGCGGTGGCCGGAAGATGGTGCTCGGGATGACCCACGAGGAGATCGTCACGTGGCACGCCGCCCGTGAGATGCGCTCGTACCGTGACCTGCCGCAGTCGTGGTACCAGATCCAGACCAAGCTTCGTGATGAGCCCCGCCCCAAGAGCGGCATGCTGCGGGTTCGCGAGTTCACGATGAAGGACTCCTACTCATTTGACGCCGACTCCGAGGGGCTGGAGCGGTCATACGCCGCTCACTCCGAGGCATACGCGCGCATCTTCGATCGCTGTGGCATCACCTGGTACAGGGTGGAGAGCGACGTCGGGATGATGGGTGGCAGTGGGGCCCACGAATATATGGCGCCAAGCCCGGCTGGCGAAGACGTGGTTGCGCGCACCGCGTCCGGCTCGTATGCGGCCAACGTCGAACTCGCGGTCTCCACCGCCGCCGATCCCGACTTCGGCGACACGCCAGCAGCCCCTCTGGAGTTCGCGACACCCGGCATCGGAAGCATCGAGGAGCTCGCAGCGTTCACCACGCTGCCGCCCGCCCGCCTCGCCAAGAGCGTCGTGCTGGTGAGCGACGACGGCCCCGTGCTGGCCATTGTCCGCGGCGAGCACCAGGTACACGAGAAAAAGATCGCGCATCTCATCGGCAACCATCGCGCCGCGCGTCCCGAGGAGATCAGGGAGTGGTTCGGCGCGGATCCCGGATCCCTCGGCCCGATTGGTGTCCGCGACGATGTGCGCGTCATCGCCGACTCCAGTCTTGAGGTCGGCCACTACGTGACCGGAGCGAACCGTGACGGCTTCCACCTTCGCGGTGTGGTGCTCGGCCGGGACTTCCAGGCGGAGACCGCTGACATCCGCAGTGTGCTGGATGGCGAGCAGTCGGCGGACGGCGGCGGCCCCGTTGAACTGGTCCCGGTGATTGAGATCGGCAACATCTTCAAGCTCGGCACCAAGTACTCCGAGCCCCTCGGTGCCACCTACCTGGATGAGCACGGCAAGGAGCAGGTGATCGTGATGGGCTCGTACGGAATCGGGCCCGCGCGCGTGGCAATGGCCGCCATCGAACAGGGCCATGATGACGGCGGCATCATCTGGCCGGTCGGCATCGCCCCGTTCGATGTGCACATCGTGCTGATCGGCGATGCAGAGAGCGAGCAGTCCGAATACGCCGTGGGCCTCTGGGCCGAACTGTCGGATCTTGGGCTCGACGTGCTGCTGGATGATCGCGCGGGGATGTCGCCGGGCCAGAAGTTTGTTGAGGCCGACCTCCTCGGCTGCCCAATTCGGATTACGGTGGGGAAGAGGACACTTCCCGACGGCCCGCTTGAGGTGCAACTGCGCGCCGAGCGGGAGAAGACCGAAGTAGGTCTGGAGGGTGCAGCCCATGCAATCCGCGCGCTCTGGCAGGACCTCCAGAGCGCCTGAGGCCGGCGGCCCCCATGCTATTGTCGGCCTCGCTTCGGGGCGTGGCGCAGTCTGGTAGCGCACCCGGCTGGGGGCCGGGCGGTCGGAGGTTCAAATCCTCTCGCCCCGATTTTTCGGAGCAGAAGTGAGTGTGATGGGGAGGCGGCTGCGTTGGCTTCCAAACGCGATCACCATCGCCCGCTTGGCAGGCCTGCCGGTAATGCTGGTGATGGTCCTGCAGGCCGACGGCCCCACGTATCTTCCGGCCGCAATCCTGTTCGCGATTCTGGCCTTCTCCGACCTCGTGGACGGCTTCCTGGCCCGCGCACTGCATGCCCAGACGAACTTCGGGCGCATCGCGGACCCGTTGGCCGACCGCCTCCTCATGGCGGTGGGATTGATCGGTGTGATGGCGATGGGCCGCTTCGACTGGCCCGGTCCAACGATCATCCTCGTGCGCGACGTCGGCGCCATGGTGGCCTTTGCGCTGCTGGCGCGCTCCGGGGTGGTGATGCGCATCGATCTCGCCGGAAAGGTGAGCTCCGGTCTCAACATGGTGACCGTGGCTGTCGCCCTCGGATTTGAAGGCCAGTGGATCGACTGGGTCTTTGCCGTGGCGGTCGTGGTTTCCGTCCTCACCGCCGCCAACTACGTGCGAATCGCCATCCACCGGCTGCGGTCTCCAACACTGACGTAGGGCAGGCCTCAACCGCGGCTTGAGGGTTGGGCCGGTCGGGACTAGCATGGACGACCCTCGACCCGGAGCGGAAATGTCGATCGTCGTCTTCACCGCGCCCAGGCGCAATTCATCGAAGCAGCCGCCATCAGCGGTGCGGGCGTGATCTGCGCGGCGTGTGGTGCCATCCGCCCCGATGGCGACCGCTTCTGCGGCGTCTGCGGCGCGACGATGCCCGACATACAGGGCGGTACGCAGGCAACCGGCCCAATCGAGACCCTCACTGATCCAGGACTCACCCCGCCTGGCGCGACGCCCCGTCTCGGCCCTGCGCTCGCCATCATGCTCCGGGGTGGGCGTACCGGGGAGTTCTTCCCCCTCGTGGGACCCCGCACCACTATCGGGAGATCGCCTGAGTGCGACATCTTCCTCGACGACATCACCGTTTCACGCGCACACGCCGAGGTGGAGGACCGTCCCGCGGGGTTTGTACTGGTCGACAACGGCAGTACCAATGGCACCTACGTGAACCGGCGCCTCATTGATACCGAGGAGCTCCTTGCCGACGGCGACGAGGTGCAGGTCGGCAAGTTCCGGCTGGTATTCGTGGCGTGAGGAGCGCCGGCGTCCAGACAGAGCTCCTCGGAGCCGAGGATGACACTCTCGCCGCCGGCAGCACTATCGGCGCGGTGTGCGAATTGCTGAAACCCGAGTTCCCCGACATCTCGATCTCCAAGTTGCGGTACCTCGAGGATCAGGAACTGGTGATGCCCCGGCGCACGAATGGGGGATACCGGCTGTACGGCCCGCGCGATGTCGAGCGTCTGCGCACGATCCTCACCCTTCAGCGAGATGAGTTCCTCCCACTCAAGGTCATCCGCGAAGAGCTGGATGCGACGCGCACTGGGGCCGTGGGCGTGGCGAATCAGGCCCGCCGGATCAAGCGGGAGAATCTCGGGGCGCCCGACCCCGGGGGTTTCTCAGGGATTGAGGACGTGCTTGCTGCCACGGGCGCCGATCGTCAGCTCGTGCGTGCACTGGAGCAATACGGATTGGTGAGCGGGGATGACCGGTTTGACGACAACGACCGGGAGATCATCAAGACCGCCGTCGAGCTTCGCGCCTATGGTCTCGAACCGCGGCATCTGCGCACGCTCAAGGTGGCGGCGGAGCGCGAGGCGGGGCTCCTGGAGCAGGTGCTGGCCACGGGGCTGAAATCATCGAATCCAGAGCGGCGCCAGGAGGCTCTCGAGTCGCTCGAATCATTGGCCGCCCTCGCCTCGCATGTGCGACATCTCATTCTCGTCCAGGAACTTCGGGGGGTCGTGAGCTCCCTGTCCCCATCGCCTCAGGAGAGCGTGTGACCTACAACATCGACGGGGCTATCCGGCGTATCCCGCACCACCCCAAGCCAGGCATCCTGTTCTACGACCTGATGCCCCTGTTTGAGGACCCGGCGGGGCTGAACGCCTGCGTGGGGTCCATCGCCGACTGGGCCAGGCCCCGCGACATCGATGTGGTGCTTGGTGCCGAGGCGCGCGGATTCATCCTGGGTGGCGCCATCGCCCGCGAGATCAACGCCGGGTTCGCCTGTGCCCGCAAGCCAGGAAAGCTGCCGTACGAGACCATCTCGCGCGAGTACGACCTGGAGTACGGCACCGACGTGCTTGAGATCCATCGGGACGCCATCCGGCCTGGGCAGCGGGTGCTGGTACACGACGACCTGCTCGCCACCGGCGGAACCGCGGCGGCCAAGTGCGCGCTGGTGGAGGAACTGGGCGGGGTGGTGGCAGGCCTGGCATTTGTTGTGGAGCTCACGTTCCTCCCGGGCCGCGCCCGGCTCGGGACCTACGACGTGATGTCGCTGGTGCAGTACGCCTCTGAGGACGTCTCCAGCGAGTAGCTACTCCGGCGCGTAGGTGCGCTCCAGATGCCGGATGAATGGCTCGGCGGAGAGCTCGCTGCCGGTGGCCTGCCGCATGAGGTCCGGGGTGCTCATGGTGCGCCCATGGCAGTGAATGGTCTCGCGCAGGTATTCGAGAAATGGCGCCATGCCCTGGGCGCGGATGGTGGCATCAATCGGCCCCACGGCCCGCTCTGCCGAGTCGGCCAGTTGCGCCGCATACAGATTGCCGAGTGTGTAAGTGGGGAAGTAGCCGATAATGCCCGCCGCCCAGTGAATGTCCTGCATGGCACCCTCTGCCGGGGAGGCGGGGGAGATTCCCACGAGGTCGTGAAGGCCTTCGTCGAAAGCCCCTGGCAGGTCCGTGACATCGAGGTCGCCGAGGATCATCGCCCGCTCAAGGCGCGCGCGCAGGACGATGTGCAGGTCGTACGTGACCTCGTCGCTCTCCACGCGGCGGCTGGTGCGCTCCACGCGGTTGAGCGCCCGGAGGTAGTCATCTGGCCCGAGGCCCGCTGACGACAGCGGGAACCGCTCCGAAAGCATCGGTGCGACGACCTCCCAGAAGGCACGCGATCGGCCGATGTGGTTCTCCCAGAAGCGGGACTGCGATTCGTGCGCGCCGAGCGACGGGGCATCACCGGCAAGGGTCCGGCGCCACGCCTCGGGGATACCCTGGTCGTACAGGGCATGGCCACCCTCGTGCATGACGGCCATGATTGACGACAGTGGATCGGCAACATCCACGCGGGTGGAGAGGCGCGTATCGCCGGCCCCCAGGCCCATGGTCACCGGATGCGCCGTGCGGCCCACAAGGCCCCGGGATTGGTCGAAGCCGATCTCGTCGGCGAGTGCCGAGGCGAGGGCCATCTGGCGATCGCCATCCCACTCGCGCTCGGGAAGTGCGGGCCCGCCAGCGCCAGCGAGGCGTTCAACGAGCGGGGCAACGCGGGCTGCAAGATCATCAAGCACCGGCTGAAGGTCGGCGTAGGTGGTCCCGGGCTCGTACAGGTCGATGAGCGCGTCATACGGATCGCCTCCGTTTGCCAGGCAGGCCGCCTGCTCCCGCGTAAGGGCCACCAGCGGCCTGATGGCTTCGACAAACGCCGATACATCGCCACGCTCGCGGGCATCGGTCCAGATCGCCACCGACCGCGACGACACCTCCGTGAGCTCGCGAACAAGGGCCTCGGGCACCAGCTCGGCGCGGGAGCGCTCCCGCTGCCCCTCGTGTGCTGATGCGGCATGAACCGGGTCACCCGACTCCCGCAGTTGCTCGAGGGCATCGCCCACTGATGGATCGAGAAGTGCGCGGTGGTGCAGCCCCGCCAGCGTCGACAGCTGTGCGCCTCGCGCCTCGGCGGCCCCGGACGGCATGATCGTCTCGCGATCCCACTCGAGCACCGCCGACGCGCCCTGCAGGTCGGCAAGCGTGCCCATCCACTCGCATGCGGTGGCCCATGACGCGGTCTCGTTCATGCGGCCACGGTACCGGGGCCGGGTATGCTCGGCCACGTGAACGGGCGCCCTGCACTGCTGATCCGATGGGAAGACCTCGCGATCGGCATTCAGGTCGCCGTCGCGTTCGTCGTTTCGTTCGTCGTGCTCGTATTGATCCACATGGGCTTGCTCAACCAGCCGTTGGGTCGAAGCCTCTGGTACGGCCTCTTCTGGGGGGTGCTTGCGACGGTGGTCATCGTGGTGGGCACGCGCACCGAGCGGGCACGCAGGCTGCGCGAGCAGGATCCGCGCACGGGCCGGTAAGAAACAGCCCCGGCCAGACGCCAGTCAGTCGATCGGCGGTTGACTCATGTCCGGCACAAGGCGTCCGATTGCTGATCGATGCCGCACCACAACGGGGTAGATGCGGTACGCGCCGGTGCGGATGAAGACATTGCCACCTCGCATGCGCGACAGGATGACGCGAAATGCATCGGTGGCCGAGTACAGCTCGCGCCCCCGGAGAGCATGAACGGATGAGTACCGGTCGTCAGCGGGGAGAGATGCGAGCACGGCCTCGGCGGCTGGATGGCCGAAGGGGAGGAGGCGCACGCCGGGCGGGCGTGCCGCCCGGCGTGCCACATGCGCAAACGCACGGCAGAACCGGCAGTTGCCGTCGTAGATGACGACTAGGGGCCGTGCGGGGGCGATCAGGCTGAGAGTCGCCCGAAGATCGGTGTGACGTCGCGGTCATCCCGGTAGCCGGCGTAGTCGTCATGCGACGTGTCCGCCTGCGATCCGGGAGCACCTGAGACGTTCACACCATGGGGCGCCACAAGCACGATGCCGTGGGCGACATCGGTCACCGAGCCATCAAGCGCTGATGCGAGGCCACCCACGAAGTCGCGCAGTCGCTCTTCGAGGTCGCGATCGGTGGTTCGTACATCCATGAAGACCGAGGCGCCCGACTTGATGCGGTCGCCGATCTCCTGGGCGTCGTTGAAGCTCAGCGGAGTGAGCATGTGTACCCGCACGGGGGCGGGGAGAGCGTGGACGGGCATGTGTCCTCCGGGTCGTGGTGTCCGGGGACGGATTCGACGCGAAGGGGGAGGCTCCTACCCCGCGGGGGCAGGCGGGTGCACGAGAAGCACGGCACAGGGTGCGTTGTACGTCATGTGCTGGGCGAAGCTTCCGAGCAGGATCCGCTCCGCGCGGCCGCGATGGCGCACTGCCACCAGCAGGTCGACGCCATTCTCCTTTGCCCAGTCGGAGATGGTGCCGGCCGGGTGCCCCTCGAGGAGCACGCCGTCGGCGCCGGGGGCCAGGGCGAGGGTGTTCTTCATCCACGTGCGCACGGTGTCGAGATTCTCGAGCCCCGCATCGGTTGAGAATCCGGCGTAGGCGAGCCCGGGCTCTGTCACGTGTATCAGGGTGAGCTTGCCCGGCCCGAGGGAGTGCATTCGGATCGATGCAGCCAGAGCGGCGTCACCAGCCGCCGACCCATCGAGGCAGCAGGCGATGTGGGTATATGCGTCAGCCATGCCCTGAGGCTATGTCATCGGCGGCGCAGGCGCCGCGGGCACGGATGAGGCCACCATCACCGCGACCGCGTCAACGTCATCGACACCCCGCACCTGCAGACCAAAGGCGCGGTCCCCGGCCTCCCACACAACGAATGACATGCCGCGGCCGCGGCCACGCAGGACGCCGGTGGCGATCCCGAGATCCACGGTGCGTCCCCGGGCATCGGGGAGTTCGGGGACCGCCAGCGGGCCAGGGCACTGGCGCAAGAGCACACGGGAGTCTCCGTCCCCGGTCCAGGACATTGCGATGGCGGGTGGGGCAAAGGGGTACGCGGCCTCGGGCTCCACGCGCACGGTTGCGATCGAGAAGCCGTCGGGGAGCCATGTGGGCAGACACGCCGCGTATCCCGCCTCGAGCTCTGCAATTGCCAGATCGGCCACAGTGTCACCGGCCCCGAAGCCCGCGGCCATTCCGTGACCTGAACCCAGATGCCCCTCGAGCCGCCCGGCCACGAGACGCAGTTCGGTGAACCCCGTGTGGTCGAGACGCCCGATGGGCTCGCCTTCAGAACTCAACGCCTCGAGTGCCACCACTGCGATGCGCATTGGGATCCGGGCGGCGAGCAGCCCACTCGCGGCCACCGCAACGGTGATCGGATCCGGGTCGGCCACCAGAAGCCGGGCGGCCGTGATGCCCTTTGACACACGGCCGAGAATGGCCCGATCCGACACGCCGTTCTCTGCGACCTCCACGATGGCCGAGATGGCTGGGCGGACGGCGCTCGGCACGCCGGGAGGGCATGCCACGCGTGCGAGCACCTCTCCGGTGTCACTTACCCATGCGGCGCGCACGCGTGCCGGCTCACCCACCACCGACACCGCGATGGTGACCGGATGGTCGGCGTCTGGCGGCACCATGAGGAGCACCGGATGCCCCAGGGCCGCCTCCAGTTCGGGGCGTGAGATGGCCACTTCGTCCTCACCATAGACGCGGGTACGGGGTAGGGTGCCCGGCCATGAGCGAATCCATCACCCTCCATCTCGGAAACCCCGACATCATCCTCATGCGCCGGCCAGAATCACCGGCCTTGGTGCATGGGCAGATCTCACCGGACGCCCACGCGATGCTCGCCGCGCTCTGGGACGCCGAGGACCGCCCAAAGGGCACCGCGAGCATCGAGAGGGGAGAGGAGGGGCTTGTTGCCGTCGCCACCATTACCTCGCCCATCGAGATCGACCTGCGTGTCGTACTGGACCTGCCCCCCGAAAAGGCCGCGGGGCTTGAACGGCGTCCGTCGGCAATGGTCATGATCTACCCGGACGAGGAGTCACGGATGGCAGGCCTTAACGACTTCCGCAGCGGGGGATCTCGGGGCGACTGGTTGCTCCTGGGCATCGTCCTTCCTCAGGCAACCACCGACCCCCTGCGTGTGCCGCTTCCCTAACGGCGGGACCCGGGAATTCGCTTTCCCGGCCGATTCGTGCAGAATCGCGGCATGACTGCACTCCGCCTGATGATCGATGGAGTCCTCCTGCCGGAGGGCGAAGCCCCTGTTATTCCGCTCGACGATGGATTCGTCCGCGGTGATGGCGTTTTCGAGGGGATGCGCCTGTACGACCACGTGCCACGCACGCTCGACGCGCATCTCGACCGGATGGAGCGTTCTGCGGCCGGTGTGAGTATTCCGTTCGACCGTGCACAGATGCGGTCGGAGATCACCGCGATCTCCGACGCGGCGACCCATGGCGATTCCGCCCTGCGCTCGATGTTGAGCAGGGGCGGGCTGCGTGTTCACCGCGAGGAGCCGCTGATTCCCGAGGCGCCTGACGGCTGGGTCATCCACCCCGTGGACCACCGGGTAACGCCGCTCCTGATCGGCGCGAAGACCCTGAGCTACGCGGCCAACATGCAGGCTGCGCGCCTGGCAGCCGCCGCGGGGGCGAATACCGCCCTGTTCGTGGAAGCCGACTCGCGCACCGTGCTCGAATGCCCGGTGGCGAGCCTCGTCTGGTTTGAGGGAAACGATGTGTGTGCCCCGCCGCTCTCGGCCGGGGTGCTCGACTCGATCACCCGGCGTCTGCTCGCAGAGGTGACCGATCTGCACATTCGTACGCGCACGCTCGACGAGTTGGGGGACGCCGACGGCGCACTGGTGATCTCGACTGTGGTCGAGAGCAGGACCGTGCGCGAGGTGCAGGGCGTGTGCACGTACGACCTCGGCAACGCCCGAGTTGCCGAGATTGCCGCGGCGCTTCACGAGGCATCGCGCAGCGGTGACCCGGATCGCGCCCGGAGTGTTCCGGTCTGACCCGATCCCCGATGCGTGAGTCTTTCGACCTGCAATGATGCGCCCATGATCGCGCTCATAATCATCATCGCAATTGTCGTTGTGCTCGTTCTCTGGGCGGTATTTCTCTACAACCGCCTTGTGCGCCTGCGCGTTGAGGTACAGCAGGGCTGGTCGAACATCGACGTGCAGTTGCGCCGGCGATACGACCTCATCCCGAACCTCATTGAGACCGTAAAGGGCTACGCCGCGCATGAGCGAGGCGTGTTTCAGGCCGTGACCGAGGCCCGCACCGGTGCCATGTCGGCCCATGGTCCCGCTGCCACCGGAATGGCGAACAACGCCCTGGCCAGCGCGCTCGGGGGACTGTTTGCGGTGGCCGAGAACTACCCGGACCTGAAGGCATCAAACAACTTTCTGCAGTTGCAGACCGAACTTGCCAACGTTGAAGAGATGCTGGCGGCATCGCGTCGGTACTACAACTCGACCGTCGGCAGCTACAACTCCACGCAGAAGACGGTGCCGACCGTGTTCGTGGCGAAGATGGGCGACTTCGCACCCGCTGAGTTCTTCGAAGAGGAGAATGAGGCCGCACGCACTGCGCCGCGGGTCTCGTTCGACCAGTAGGTGACCCTCCAGCAGCAAATCCGGTCCAATCGTTGGCGCACGCTCCTGCTGTTCATTCTCTTCGCGGTGCTCATTGCACTTGTTCTCGGCGCGGCGTCATTCGCCGTTGACCTCCCGGTGCTCATCCTCATTGGCGCGGGCATGGTGGTGTACGGAATCGTCACCTGGTTTGCGGCAGGCAGCCTGGTGGCGACACTGGCGGGTGCCACCCCGGTAACGCGGGAGCAGTACCCGGAGCTGTGGCAAGCGGTTGAGGCGGCCGCAGTGGGGGCCGGGCTCGCAGTGACGCCACGCGTGTACGTAATTCAGGACCCTGCGCCCAATGCGTTTGCATCAGGGCGGGATCCGAAGCACTCCTACGTGGCGGCAACAACCGGGCTTCTCGAGATAATGCCTCCGCGGGAACTTCGCGCCGTGCTGGCACACGAGGTGGCTCACGTCCGAAACCGCGATATCCGCACCATGGCGCTCGCCGCGGTGCTGGTGGGGGTGCTGCTCATCCTCTCCGACGTGCTTCTTCGTGTGCTGGTGTTTGGCGGGGGTCGTGATAACTCCAACCCGCTCGCGCTCATCGGAACCGTCATTGCGCTCATACTGGCGCCAATCGGGGCAGTGATGATGCAAATGGCACTCTCACGCCGTCGCGAGTACCAGGCAGACGCCTCGGCGGCCGAGATCACCGGCGACCCAGAGGGCATGGCGCGTGCACTGGCGATCCTCGACACCGACACACGCCAGGTGCGCCACGTGGCCCGCGCCACGGCGCATCTGTACATCGAGTCTCCGTTGGTGAAGGGCAAGGGCATATTCGGAACCCTCGGTGGTCTGTTTCAGACGCATCCGCCGATGGAGTCGCGCATCGCGGCGCTTGAAGAGGCCGGTGGATTCGTCCTCAACCGTGAATCCCTCGCAGCCGACATGCCCGCCGGTGTGGTCACCACGGTGCAAGAACTGTCCTGAATGGGGGGGCAGGGCCATGCGCGCCCCGTGGTGTGGGCACGATCCCCTATGTGCATAACAATGATTTCCGCCGGGGCGGGAGGAGGGCACCGCTGGAGCAGTGACAGCACGCGCTGGACCCACGGCCCCCGCACCGGCACAGTGTGTGCATGGCCGACGAGGGGTTTCATACCGTACGAGATCGCGCCCGGCCGGAACTGGTGTGGTTTCTGCGCCACAAGAGCGTGCTCGAGCGCTGGCCTGTGCTTCCGGAACCTTGGGCCGTCGCCGTTGAGGCGCGCCGCCGCGCCGAGGTCGATCCGCCCGGGCGTGACATCAGCTTCCTGCACGGCGCCGGGCGCTAGCCCCGTCAGCCGCCGCCGCGTCTGGCATCGTCGAATCGACGCCGGTCCCGCTTCGTCGGTCGTGCGCCGAGGCCCGCGCCAGGCGGCGGCGGGGCCATCTTGCGCATAAGGCGGTCGCGCTCACGCAGCTCCACGCTCTCGGGTGTCTCGACGTACAGCCCCTGGGCCACCGTGGCCGATCCGCGCTTGTCGGCCAGATCGCGCACCACAACGGTGAGCGGTGAGTGGCCGGAGCGTGAGACCTCGATCACATCATCAATTCGCACATCCCGGGCCGGTTTGACGCGCTGGCCTCCCACGTGCACGCGCCCACCTGCCACGGCCTCGGTCGCGAGCCCACGGGTCTTGTAGAAACGCGCTGCCCAGAGCCACTTGTCAATGCGTACTTTGCCTGCATCCGGTGCCATGTGCACATCATTCCATGAGAGGCCCCCAATGATGCCTCCGGCTCTGTCACAATCGCCCCATGGTCATGAGCGCACTCTCCTGCCTGTGGGACGACCCGGATCATTGCCCGCAGGTTCGGGTCGACGGGGTCACCGGTCGTCGGTACTGCCGCCTCTGCGGCCCGGAGCCGCTCCCCACGGGCTCACCGCCCGACTCTCCGGAGGCTGCCGAAGCTCCGCCCGCCGCCCCGAAGACGTCCGCCTAGCACCCGGAGGGCGGTCTTGGCGATTCGTCGGCCGAACACCCGCTGAGAGCGGTGTTTTCGTAGGGCCGGACACCTTGACAGTACCTTGACAACAGGGTTGAATGTCCCGTGAAGCATCGTTCCCCGCTCGGCACCACTTGTGGCGCTTGCGGCACGCTCACCCACTTCGAGGGAGCCGAAATGTACCGGTACTCGCGCGCCATCTATCGTGATTTGCAGCCGCTTCTTCTTGAGGGACAGCTCCGCCCTGAGCTTGGGCAGCGACTGCTTCTCGCAGCATGCGAGCGCACGGTCGAGCGCCTCGCCCGGGATTACCGGCGATTCGCCCGCCCGGCCGCGAGTCTCTTCTCAGACGTGCGTTCGCTGTTCCCCGTCAGCCGGCAGCTTCTGGCGTACGACATCATTGAGGCCCACATGGCCGCAGCCCTGGAGTATCTCGACCAGGAGATCGCAGACCGTGGCAGTGCCGATCTGCTGCGATGCCGGGCTACGAACCGCAAGGGCAAGGCATGCCAGCGCGTGCCGGTGACCGGATCGGACTTCTGCCCGTCCCACAGGTTCCTCGAGAAGTTGCAGACGCAGCGAAGCGACGCTTTCGCCGCGTGATCGCATTCAGCGGGTTTACCCGCTGATCACTCGCGCTCAGTTCAAGGCCGAGACAGACCCGTCGGGCCGGTTTGTCAGACAGGCGTCGGCGTTCCGGGGCTCGGTTACCCCTGGAACGCCACACCCGCCGGAGGCGGGCAGGTACCACCTCTACGTGTCGTATGCGTGCCCCTGGGCGCACCGCGTCATCATCGCCCGAGCGCTCAAAGGCCTTGGTCACGTCGTTGCGATGACCGTTGTGGATCCGATCCGCGACGAGCACGGATGGGCATTCACGCACGAGCCGGATCCGGTGAACGGCTGGACATTTCTTTCGGAGGGATATCGGGCGACGGATCCCGGCTGGCGCGGGCGGGTGACCGTGCCGGTACTTTGGGATACGCGCGCGGGCTGCATCGTCAATAACGAGTCGGAAGACATTTTGCGCATATTCGACTCCGGGTTCGGACCCCTCGCATCTGATTCCCCAGTGCTCCGGCCTGCCGACCTCCAGGCCGAGATCGACGCAGTGAATGCGGTGGTCTATCCGCTCATCAATAACGGCGTGTACCGAGCCGGGTTCGCGACGTCGCAGGTCGCGTACGACGACGCTGCGTCAGATGTGTCCCGCGGCCTCACTGAAGTTGAGACGATTCTGGAACGCTCGCGCTGGCTGGCCGGTAACCGGTTCACCGAGGCCGATATCCGCCTCTTCACCACGCTGGTGCGGTTCGACCCCGTGTACCACACGCACTTCAAGTGCAACGAACGGCTGATCGCCGACTCCCCCACGCTGTGTGGCTTCGTGCGTGATGTCGCCCAGATTCCCGGCGTGATGGACACGATCTCGATGGATCACATCAAGCGCCACTACTACCTGACCCACGGCGCGATCAACCCGGCGGGAATCATCCCGGTATCCGATGGCCCAGACCTGACCAAGCCCCATGGCCGATCCCACCTGGGCCCCGAGGCACTGGCCGGTGGCCCGGCGGGCTAGATTGCGCGCGGCCTCGTCAGGGCGGTGAGAACTCGTTCTGCGCGCGCCGACTGCTCGTCCCACCAGGCAGCACGCTCGGGGACGTCGTCGGTGTGCTGGGCAGAAGCCTCGATCACCCGACGCGCGGCCTCACGAAGGGGCCCCTGCAACTGCGCCGACGGCCAGCGCACGCCCGGCTCGCCCGGTGCGCCGAGCTCCTCTGCGGCATCACCCAAGCAGGCGAGCCCGATGGCGTCTTCGAGCGCCGATGTGCGGGCCAGCCGGCTCGTGCCGCACCAGAGCGCAAGCGACACCACCGCTCGGGCATCCTCGAGCAGGGTGGGGTTGAGATCCAGAAGGGGCCGGTCGTCGTCCACGCGCACAATTTAGGCCCGGCCGATGGCAAACCGTTGGGAGTGCGGTCGGGTGCGCCGCTGGTAGGTTGGCGCGCGATGAGCGACATCGCAATTCGCGCCGATGGCATCAGCAAGCGTTTCGGCAAGACGCTTGCCCTGGAAAAGATCGATCTCGAGATCCCCCGCGGAATCGTGTTCGGCCTTCTCGGACCCAACGGGTCCGGCAAGAGCACGACCGTTCGCATCTTCGCAACGTTGCTCCAGCCAGACGAGGGCAGCGCGTCTGTGGATGGCATCGACGTGGTGCGCAACCCGGCACAGGTGCGTGAGCGCATCGGTCTCGCAGGCCAGTACGCGGCCGTTGACGAGTACCTGACCGGCCGGGAGAATCTGGTGATGTTCGGCCGTCTCTCGGGCATGCCGAAGGGTGACGCGCGCGCGCGGGCTGGGGAGTTGCTCGACGAGTTCGACCTGGCCGATGCCGCCGACCGCATCTCAAAGACGTACTCGGGCGGGATGCGCCGACGGCTTGACCTCGCGTCCAGCCTTATGGCCCGCCCGCCCATTTTGTTTCTCGACGAGCCCACGACGGGGCTCGACCCCCGGGGCCGCCTGTCGCTGTGGACAATCATTCAGCGCCTCGTGACCGACGGCACCACGGTCCTTCTCACTACCCAGTACCTGGAAGAGGCCGACCGGCTCGCCCAGCGCATCGCCGTTATCGACCAGGGCCGGGTGATTGCCGACGGCTCGCCGGCCGAACTGAAGGCGCGGGTGGGCGACGAGAGCGTTGAGGTTGCCGTCGTGCGCCCGGCCGACCTCCCGGCGGCCACGCGGATTCTTGCCGCGGCGGCGTCGGATGAGCCCATCGTGGACGTTGAGCGTGGCCGGGTGATCGCCGGGGTGTCCGATGGCGCCGCTGCGCTCGCGCGGGTGTCGGCAGCCATTGCCGAGGCCGGCATCGCAACCGAGGACCTTGGTCTGCGCCGGCCGACGCTTGATGAGGTGTTCCTCTCCCTCACCGGACACGTCGCCGAGCGCAGCGATGGCGAGGAGGCTGAATGACCTCTCCCGCACGTGCGCTCAAAGACTCCGGCGTGGTGATCTGGCGTCAGCTCATCCAGTTGCCGCGCATCCCAGAGGTGCTCATCTTCGCCCTCATCCAGCCGGTGATGTTCGTGCTGCTGTTCCGGTACGTGTTCGGGGGCGCCATCCAGACCCCGGGCGAGAGCTATGTGAACTACCTCATGCCGGGGATCTTCGCGCAGACCGTGGCGTTTGGCGCAGTGGCAAGCGGCATCGGCCTGGCCGAGGACCTGCGCCGCGGCATCATCGACCGATTCCGCTCGCTGCCCATGGCCCGATCGGCCGTTCTGGTGGGCCGCACGGTGTCGGACCTCGTGCGAAACGCGGCAGTGGTGGCAGTGATGATGGGCGTCGGGCTGCTGGTGGGGTTTCGCCCATCGGGATCCGTGGGGGCCATCATCGTGGCCTTTGGCCTGCTGTTTCTCACCTCATTCGCCTTCTCGTGGATCGGCGTCGTGATCGCCCTCTCAATGAAGACCGTCGAGGCAGTTCAGTCAGCCGGCTTCATCTGGCTCTTCCCACTCACCTTCGCAAGCTCTGCCTTCGTGCCGACAGACAGCATGCCGTCATGGCTCCAGGGCTTCGCGGTCAACCAGCCATTCACCGTGGTGGTGAATGCCGTGCGTGCGCTGTTTCTGGCGCAGCCGGTGGGCAACCTCGTGTGGCTCTCGATCATCTGGATGGTGGGAATCAGCGCCGTGATGATTCCGCTTGCAACGCGCCAGTACCGCAGACGTACCGGCTAGGGACCCTTGTGCCTCACCAGCGACTCAAGATGATCGAGGCGTTCGCGTAGATCGTGGATGACATCGTGGATCGGTCCGGGCGGATACTCCGCCGGCTCAGGAGCCACGGTGATCTCCGCGGTGGGACCACCCTTTGTGGTGCTCCCGCCAGATCCAGTAAACGTGGAAGCGGCCCATGCGGTGTAGATGCCAATGACGCCCACACCCGAGAAGATCATCACCGTCGCGGTGATCTGACCACCCGTGGTCACCGGGTACAGGTCGCCATAGCCCACGGTGGAGATGGTGACAACGCCCCACCACAGTGCCTGCCCACCCGTCTGGATGTTCGCCCCCGGCGCGCCTGATTCGAAGTGCAGCACCATCAGGCCGCCGAACTCGAGGATGATAAGGATGAGAGAGAAGACGATGAACAGGGTGCCGCGCGCGCGGTTGGCGATGAACCAGCGGACGACGTTGCGCGTGCCGAACTGCCGGAATGCAGCCGTGACCCGGATGAGCCGAAAGAGCCTGAGGATTCCCGCGTAGGGGAGGCTCCCCAGGAAGTCGAGCCAACCACCGCGATGGTTGAGGTACCGCATCCTCTCGGGCCGCGACGAGTGAAGACGCATCGCAAAATCGCTGAGCAGGATGACCGTGAGCAGGGGGGTCATCATGAGGACCAGCCCCTTGATGTCTGGCCCCGGGAGCTTGGGCAACACCAGGATGATCCAGTTGATGAGCGAGAGCACCGTGGCGACGACAATGAAAAGGTCGTATCCGGGGTTCCGGAGATCTGCGGGGAGCACGAGTTTTGAGAGGTTGGGTTTGGGAACCACGGTGCCGATTTCGCCCGCGCCGGGCGTTCTCCTTGTGATCAGCCGCGCAACAGCGGTGACGCGAGGAGCGTGGTGCTGATGGCCTCCCCCACCTCGCGTGCCACACGGGCGTCACGCTCGGGGTCGGTAGCGGGTGGGTCGTCCTGCAGCCAGGCGGAGGCAGGAGCGTCGCAGCCTGCCGCGGTCGCAGTGGCCAGCCAGTCGTCCGGCATCGCCGCCGGGAGAGGTGCGCCTGCCATCTCGGCCATCAACATGGCCCACGCGCGAGGCGGCGCATTGCATGGGTCGTACCCCCCGCCCGCGAGTGCCACCCAGCGACCTTCGCAGCAGTCATCGGCGAGCTCGCGCAACTGACGCCACAGCTCCGGGTAGAGCGGCATGGTGGTGAGCAGATGCGAGAGTGGGTCGGCATGGTGATGGTCAACGCCGTTCTGCGTGACGATGGCATCGGGGCGAAATGTTCGCACCGCGGGAAGTACCACCTCGGCCATTACCCGCCGGTAGGCATCGTCACCGGAATCAGGCGGCATGGCGACGTTGATTGCGGACCCGATGGCGTCGGGCCCCCCCACCTCGAACGCGAATCCTGTGCCCGGGAAGAGGAACTTGCCGCTCTCGTGAACCGACACCGTGAGCACCTGGGGATCGTTCCAGAACATCCCCTGCGTCCCATCACCGTGGTGGGTATCGAGATCCACATACGCCACGCGCGCTACCCCACATGCCCTGAGCGCATGAATAGCCACCGCGGTGTCGTTGTAGAGCCCGAACCCGCCGGCTTTGTTGGCCAGACCATGGTGGGCACCGCCCGCTGGGCTGATCGCGCGGAGGGCGCGCCCCTCCGCTACTGCCCTGCCGGCGTCCCACGCCACCTGCGCTGTGCGTGCCGAGTCGTGGTGCATGAGTGGGTACGGATGGATATCGCCCGTGAGGCCCCATTGGCGGGCCTCAGGTGACGCCGCCAGCTGCGGCGTGCGGCTGTAGGTGCGCATTGCGCGTACGAATGCCGGGGCGAACATGGTGCCGAGTTGCTCGTCATCCATCGGGCCGGGTGCGCCGATCACCTCCACACCAGGCGCATCGAGAATGCCAGCGGAACGGGCGAGTGCCACCGCCAGCTGATGCCGCCGCCGATCCGTGGGGTGGTCGGCATAGGCCATTCCCAGATCGTCATCGTGGATTACGAGAAGTGAGGTGGAGCCCATGCGGCAATGTTGCCTGATACGCGACGCACTCCGGTGTTCGAGCGGATGCGTGGCGTAGAGTCACTGCGAGAACGAGACGTATGGAGGCAGTCGAGATGGCTCCAGATCAGGCCCTGCACGCGGTGATCATCGAACATCTGAGGGCATCCGGGGAACCGGTGCGCGAGGCGTACCTCTACGAACGCGTGGGCGGCGAGTCGGCCGGTTCACCCGAGCACTTCGTGGATGCCCTGCTCAGGCTCGAGGTCGAGGGGCATATCCACCTCGACTCCGCCCGTGACGACTCCATGCGCGACCCCGCCCCCTTCCAGCCACGCTATTGGCGCATCGTCGGTTGACGCGCGCCCGAGGAGACAACACATGGCACTGATTGATGAGACCCCGATTGACCCGACTGGTGATTCCTGGATCGCCGAGCACGTGAAGCTCTATGTTGAGTCGGGTGGCAAAGAGGGGCATCACTGGCAGCCGGGCGTGCCCACGCTGCTGCTCACGACCCGCGGCAACAAGTCCGGTACTGCCCGCCGCACCGCATTGATTTACGGCCGCGACGGCGACGACTACGTGGTGATGGCCTCATACGCCGGTGCACCCAAGCACCCCGACTGGTACCTCAATCTGGTTGCCGACCCCGAGGTCGTCATCCAGATGGGTGAGGACATCATGACCGGTACCGCACGCACGGTTGCCGACGAGGACCGCGACCGGGTCTGGAAGATCATGACCGCGATCTGGCCCGACTACGACGAGTACTCGACGAAGACCAGCCGCAAGATCCCGCTGGTGGCCATCTCGGCCACGTAGCACCCGGCTCCGCCCCGGTTCCCGTTCAGGCGGGAATCGGGGCGTCGAGCCTGATCACGTACATGTGCGGCCACAACTTGCCGGTGACCACCGGCAGGTGTGTGAGCGGATCGATAGCAATGCCACACATCACGGCGTCGGGATCCGAGAAGCCCGGATTGAGTGACGAGAGATCGATCCACGCCCGCACATGTCCGTCGGCCGGATCGATGAGCGCGATGCGGCTGGTGAGCCATACGTTGGACCACAGCACTCCGTCAATCATCTCAAGCTCGTTCAGGCGTCCAATGGCCGTATCGCCGTCGTGCACCGAGATGGTGCGCTGAACCGTGAGGCTGCCTGGGCTGAGCCACCGCACAGTGGGCGAGCCGTCGCTGGCGATGAGGGATGTCCCGTCGGTCGTCAGGCCCCATCCTTCGAGTGGATAGGGCCTCGTGACCTTCCTGCGCAGGCTGGTCGGCGCGAATACATTGATGACCCGATTGCGCCATGTCAGTTGCCAGGCCGAGCCCTTCAACACCGTGAGGCCCTCCCCAAATACCCGCGCCGAGTTGGACGTAATGCGAAGCACACGCCCGGTCGCCGGATCAACCCGGCGTACCGATGATCGGCCTTCGAGCCCGGTGCTCTCGAGCAGCACACGCCCATTCCCCACCAGCCCCTCGGTGAAGGCCCGTGGGTCATGCGGTCGCATGGCGATCTGTGTCCACGCGATGTCGGGAGCACTGGCAAGCGCGGAGGACGCCATGGCGGCGGTAAGTAGGATTCCGGTTGCGATCGGGAGGCGCACCGGACGAGTGTAGGGCCTTGCCGCTGAGCCCCAATGAGCTCCGGTTCCGGGGGGTCATCACTTCGACGGGGCCCAGTAAAATGGGCCCGGATGCGCCAGGCAGGATTCGAACCTGCGACCTCCGGTTTCGTAGACCGGCGCTCTATCCGACTGAGCTACTGGCGCGCGCTGCTGCGGTGGGCACGGTACCAGAGGATCGGCGTACTCCCGACTCCCCGCCGCGGCTGTGGATCGCTACGCGGTTGCCTCGCTGGGCAGATCTGGCTGGGGCGTCGCGAGCACCCGCACGATGCGCGACCCATCCATCTCGAGCACCGTGAAGTTCATGCCCGGCACGCTCGTGGAGTCCCCCTCCTCGGGCACGCGCCCAAGCGCGTGGAATACGACTCCACCGATGCTGTTGACGTCCTCGTCGTCGAACGACGTACCGAAGCGTTCGTTGAAATCCTCAATCCCGTAGGAGCCGACAACCGTGATGCGCCCGCCCGGGCCCACCACAACATCGTCGGACGGCACATCGAATTCGTCGTCGATCTCACCCATGATCTCCTCCACGAGATCTTCAAGCGTCACCACGCCCGCGGTTGACCCGTACTCGTCAACAACGATGGCCAGATGGCTCTGGGTACGCCGGAAGTCGAGCAGCAGGGCGTCGAGGTTCTTGGTCTCGGGAACCTTCTGCACCGGACGCACGAGATCGCGGATCCAGGCGTCGTGCGAGCCAGCCCGCGTGGCCTCGAACAACTGGCGGATATGCACCACTCCGTGAACGTCGTCGATGTCGTCACCGAACACCGGGTACCGCGTGTACGGGTGAGATTCAGCGATGCCCGCGGCCTCCGACACCGTCGCGGTGAGCGGCAGCCCAACGACGTCCGGCCGCGGCACCATCACCTGGCGGGCCTCAGTGTCGGCGAAGTCGAATACGCGGGAGAGCATCTCCGTCTCGTCAGCCTCGAGCACCCCCTCCTCGTATGACGCCGCGAGGATCATCTTCAACTCCTGCTCCGAGTGGCCACGCCCCAGCCGGATGTCGCTGCGCATGCCGAACAGGCGCAGCGTGAGCGCGGACAGGCGCTCCAGGAGCCACACGAAGGGGCGAACCACCGCGGTGAATGCCTGCACGGGGCCCACCACGGCCATCGCGATGCGCTCGGTCCGTGCGAGCGCCAGCGCCTTGGGCACGATCTCCCCCAGCACCACCGTAACCGAGATGATGACGAGGAAGCCGAGCACGATGCTGATGATCGTGACGATGCTGGCGCTCAGCACCGAACCCAAAGGTGACAGGGCGTCTTCCACCACTCTCCGCACGGCGGGCTCGCCCACCGCACCTGTGGCCAGCGCGCTGAATGTGATGGCCACCTGGATTGACGAGATGAACATCGTCGGGTTCTGCTGAATGGCCAGCACCCGCTGTGCACGCTTGTTGCCCTCGTCCGCCAACTCGCGCATGCGCGTGGGCCGCGACGCCACGAAGGCATATTCGGCGGCAACGAAGAAGGCCGTCCACGCGATGAGGACAGCCAGCAGTAGGAGTTCGAGCCCGGTTGTCACCAGGCGCGTCTATCCGGAGGGGGTGGATCCTCGCCAGCCTCGACGCCAGCACACACACAGTGGGCGTCGGGGGTGCGGTGGATGTGGGTGCGGGTCCGTGTGTTCACGAAGTGATTTCGGACCCCGCGCCACAGCATGACGTCGGTCCGATGGGGCAATGGTACTGCACGCCGTCGGGGGGCCGGACACAGCGCACGCCGCTCCTGTGGGGAACGGCGTGCGCAGAAGGCGGAGAGGGAGGGATTCGAACCCTCGAACCAGGTTTCCCCAGTTACCCGCTTAGCAGGCGGATGCCTTCAGCCGCTCGGCCACCTCTCCGGGAAGCGGCATCGTAGCCGTTCGCGCCGGTCATATCCCCGGTGTTGATGGCCGGAATGCACTCGCACACCCCAGACCTCGTCAGGCTTCTGCTCCAAGCCCGTGACGCGGCATCACCCTGGTCTCTGCCACCCCCACCCAAATCCCACGTGACGTACCCCGACAGGTACGCCACGTGGGATTTGCTCCCTACGGAGTCGGTGGTGCCGGAGGCGTATAGCTGGTCGCTGTGGAGGCACCGGGCCACCAGTTACGGCCGACTAGAAGCCCGTTGACCGGCGTCGACGTCCCGGTCGGCATGGTGCAGTTCGAACTGGTCCAACAAGCGCTACTCGTACCGGTCGGGTTCTGCCCCCCCACGGCGCAGTCGTCGGCAAGCTTGAAGCGCGTGAAGCTCCTAGAGGGCCCTACCCAGCTGTCGGTTCCGAAGAAGCACATATCGCCTGCGCTCAGTGCGGTCCATGTGCTCTGAGGCGTGTACCCGGGGTAGGTGACCGCGGATGGTGCCTGGTTATAGCCATCAAGCAGCGCCTGACTCGCCGAGACTGTTGACTTGCCCTGCGTGTTCAAGCTGTCCGCCTGAGCCATCGAAATGGCTATCGGATGGGCTACCTGCTTGTTTGCGAATGTCTCCACTGCACTTGGGAGACCAAACGGGTTCAGCCGCTGAGTGCTCATCTCGGCCTTCGCGATGTAAGAAAAGAGTGGCAACACGCTGATGACCGGCGAATGATCGAGGTCGGAGGGAGCCGTCCATGTCGGGCAGAGGGCGTAATTCGCGTGGCTTCCGATCGACTTCCAATAGGCCCACCACCAGTTAGGCGTAACGGTGTTCTGGCTCGGGGTCGATCCGGCGGGCAACGAACACAGAGAGCCGGTGCCTACCGGGAGGCCCAGTCCGGCGCTGACACCGGTGATCGCAAGCCCGTTCGCCAGGTTGCCGACCTCATCGCTATACAGGTCTGCCGGGAAGGCGTTGGCCAGATTGCTTGCCCACACGCAGTAGGTCTCTGTGGTGGCGGTCGAACCCGTCTCGCATACCGGCGTGGCTGCACCCACAGGCTGCGCCGAGGCCAGTCCTGCATCGCGAAGCGATCCCTCGGTGTAGCCGTAGAAATTGTTGTACTCGGTGCTCAGCACCATCTGCTCGTACTCAAGCATTCCCCAGTAGGAGAGAAAGCCCTGGAGCTTCTGCACCTGGGCCTGGGTGAGAAACCCGGCGCCGTTCTCGGTGATGCTCACCAGCTGGGTCCATGCACCATTCAGCCCGCCAGCGGTACCCCAGAGCATGTCGTTGATGCTCGCGCCACAGTTGGTGGTCACGGTCTTGAAGTCGGCAAGGTCGCTCATGAGAACGCCATTGGTCGAGTCGAGCGGATACGTCCCAGCGTGGGCGATATCGAAGGTGTAGTTGCTCCACTGCGTCTCAAGGTCTGCCGCGCAGGTGCTCGCCCGGGCGATGGTCTGCTGGAGCGCAAGCTCAGTGACCTGCCCCGACAAGGCGCTGATCTGTGAACTGATGCAGCCCAACTCCTTCATCACCGCCGCAAACTTGGGGCCATTCGGATCCGGGGGGGTTGCCCCACCCACCGCATGCAAGAACATGAACGCCACACCGTCGCCGACCGCAGCGCTGCCGGTCATATAGAGCAGGGTCCCGCCGATGAGAATCGACCCGACATCGCCGATGATGGTTGATGAGGACATCTTGTTTGACACCGAGGCGTTGGGCAGCGTCGCGGGGCAGAGATTCGCCGCCGGGCTCAGTTGGTTACTCGTGTGGGTGGCCGGCTTGGTGGTCACCGGGTGACGGGTCATGTGCGGGCGCTCATGAGCGCGGTAGCGTGTTCCAGCTCTCGCCATGTTGGCCAGGTCGCTGATGTGGCCATCAAACCCCTTGGGGTGTGCGTGGATTGTGCGAAAGAGCCGGGCCACGTGCACGTGGCGGTTCTCGTTGTGAAGGATGTTCATCGGGGCATCGGGGTGGATCCCCAGAGTGCGCCGTACACGGCGAAACGCCGTGCGGTAGTCGTGCTTTGCGCGAGTCGCCGTCATCGATCCGCGGCCCGCGACCATTCGCGTCGCAGCCGTTGACACCAGGTCGAGGTACACCAACGGGTGGTGGGGTCCCACCCAGTGCACCATCGCCTTGAGGTGGCCGGTGAATGGCTCCCGGCCGGCCTTGCCCCCGGAGGTGGTCACCGTGAGAGGCAACACCGTTGACTGCGAGGCCGACAGATCGGCCACGTAGGTGCCGTGATTGGAGGTGGTACCGGTGGCGAGCACTGCACCGGTGCGACTTTGCACCTTGACGGTGGCGCCATCAAGCTCAGCGCCGGCGCCAACTGAGGCCCAGACCCGGAGTGAGTGCAGTGGCTCGGGCGCCGCTGCCTGCGCGGTGCTGAAGATACCGATCGCAAGCGTGAGAGCAGATGCGAGAGCGATCGCGCCTGCTGTGAGGGACTTTTTCACTGTGGGGACCTTCCCATTTGTTGCCGAACGCCCTATTCGATCCTGTGCACGGGTCGAGGGGGCGGCACTGGGCTGGGTCCGTATGCGGCGCCGGGGGTGATATCTCGGGAGATCCCAGTCGAGATACCGGCTTGATGCCCTTCACTGCTCAGTTGCTTGTCACGTCGCCAACTTTGGGGTGAGGATCATGAACCCGGTGTTCGCGGCGAAGTAGAGATCGCCGCCGATGCTGGGTGTTGGGGGTGTTGGGCATTTGGGGGGGCAAGGGCCATACCTCTCTGAGGGGACGCCGATGCGACGAGATGCGGACGGGAGCGCTGGGGAGAACTCCTTATTCGTCACAAACGTATCGAAGAGTGACGCTACACCCATGTTCACCACTGCGCCCCTCGACTACCCCGCGGCTGCCCGTGTGCGGTGTTGGCGTTCCTGCCCCAGCCGGTATCGTTGCGCACGGAGGGGTGGCAGAGCGGTCGAATGCGGCGGTCTTGAAAACCGTTGATCCGTTACGCGGGTCCGGGGGTTCAAATCCCTCCCCCTCCGCTCCGCGTGGTCGGAACCCCGCGCCCTGAGCGGGGTTCCGACGCGGTTGGGAAGTCACACCCGCAAACCCCATTGGGGACAGTGCCCCCGGGTCACTCCTCGCCCGTCTAAGATCCGGCGCATGAAAATCGTCATCGCAGGTGGGGGCATGGTCGGCTTGACGCTCGGGAAGCTCCTCCGGGCACGTGGGTTCGAGCCGACAATCATCGAGCGCATGCCCGCGGGGGCGTATATCCCGCGTGGCTACATGCTCGGCTTCCAGGGGTACGAGCCCCTGAAGGAGATTGGGGTGCTCGAGGCCGTGTGGCCCGAGGGCCGCGAGATTGCACCGCAGGATGGCCAGGCCGCCGTCGCCGTGTGCGTCGAGGTGGGCAAGGTCATCAGTGCGATCGCCGATGGTCTGCCCGTGGAATACGAGCACTCGGTGGTGGATCTCGTCAAGAACGACGATGGCCGGGTGGTGGGCGTTGTCGTGGAGGGCCCCGAGGGCCAGCGCACCATAGAGAGCGATCTGGTCGTCGCCTGCGATGGCAAGGACTCCCGGGTACGCCAGATGGCCGGCATGGCCGCCACGTACGACGCGCTCCCCGAGGCCTCGCTGGCGTGGATGAGCACCACCCCATCGGAGACCTCGTTCTCGATGGCCTACATGAGCGACGGCCAGCACATCGGGATGATCTCCTGGCCGCAGGGTTCTGCCGGCTGGCGCAGTTGCGCCAAGGTTGGCGCCGAGGAGGCGCTCGCCCCAGGACTCGACGCCATGAAGGAGATGTGGACCCGGCTCCTTCCGCAGTCGCGTCTGGGTGTTGAGGCGCTGGAGAGCATCGAGCAGGTGCGGTACGGCGAGCCCGAGCTGCTCACCACCCCTGAGTGGTGGGTGCCCGGCCTGGTACTCATCGGCGACTCCGCACACTTCTTCGGCCCCGAGACCGGGATCTCGTCGGGCATCGGTCTGGGAGATGCCCACGCCCTCTCGGAGGCGCTCCGCCAGCACCCGAACGACCCCGACGCGGCCTGCATCTCGTTCGTTGGATGGCGTGCCCCGGTCGTGCGGCCGTACGAGGCGATGGATCCGGGCCGCCACCGCATAATGATGGCCGGCCAGTCAACTCCCGGACCCGGCGAGGCCTGGCCGCCCGCCTGATCTATTCGGCGGCGGCGGACTCCATCGGGACTTCGTCGCCGCCGGTATAGCCCCCCATCACGCGGCCGAGGTCGCGGATGCGGGCGAGTTCGAACAGCGCGGGAATGGTGGGCAGCCAGAAGCTGAGTGCCCGCCACACCACAACGCCTGCAAATGCTTCGGCCAGCGGAATATCGAGCGCGGTGAGCGCGAAGGTTGTGGCGGCGTCAATCGCGCCGAACCCGCCGGTTGGCAGTGGAACGAGCAACGTCACATACCCAAGCGCATATGCGAGGGCCACACCGAGGAGCGGGACGTCGGCGCCTACTGACCGCATTGCGGCCCACAGCGATATGACGTCACCAACCCAGTAGACGAGCGCGGCACCGATGGGGCCCGCATGCGACCGGGGGTGCAGCAGCACCACGCGAGTGGCAACGACCCCCGACATCACGGCCGCGCCAACACGGCGCAGCCACCCTCCATCACCTGGGTCTGACAGCTGGTCGCCGCGTGCCGGCGCACCGAGCCAGCTTCCCACGATGGCAACGGCCGGCACGATGATGAGCCAGGGCAGCGTCAGCCCAAGTGGTACGGCGCTGGAGAAGCCAACCATCGTGACGACGGCAGCGATGAACGCCAGGATTCCGAAGATGGAGAACACGATCATGTTCAGGCCAAGTACCCGCTGCGCCGCGGTGCGGGCACGAAGTCCGGCGCGCCGCAACGCCCAGTAGACGACTGCGATTCCGCCGGCACCGCCCGGAGCCACGATGCGCGTGGCACCCAGGCTCACAAGCCACAGGCGGGTGGTGTGCCACGCCGTCAGGCGCAGGCCCCCATCCATCATCACCACGAGCCGGATCAGCGCCGCGTATCCCACCCAGCATGCGACCTCCGCGACGAGGCTCACGATGAGCCAACTGACGTCGGCATGTCTGAGCACGCCGACGAACTCGGAGAATCCTGCCGCCCGGCTGATCAGCAGCGTGAGCCCGACCGCCAGCACGATGACCACCGCGATGCCCAGCACGATCCGTCGCGGCGACGCGATTCGCGGAGGCGTGAGGTCCTCAGTTTGAGTGTTCGCGGTGTCGTCAGTCATCGTGATGATTCATTCACGTCCCGGTCGGC
>Ga0194048_10000076_pt1 | contig 41744 bp, 38 predicted proteins | sample JunL225m_MetaG_FD_161685 | JGI IMG/M metagenome (GOLD analysis project Ga0194048, IMG submission 161685) | Anoxic zone freshwater microbial communities from boreal shield lake in IISD Experimental Lakes Area, Ontario, Canada - Jun2016-L222-5m | ecosystem: Environmental > Aquatic > Freshwater >...
GCAGTGAACACCCGTGTGCCATCAACCTTGGTCGTCGCCCGACGTTTTATGTGAATGCTGAACATTCATTGCTCGAGGCATATCTCATGGATTTCAGTGGTGACTTGTACGGAGAAGTAGCAGTTGTGCAGTTCGTTGCCTTCTTGCGCAGCGAGCGTCAGTTTGCCGGAATCGATGAATTGAAAGATCAACTACAAGTTGATATCGCGCATGCTCGCGCAGCTGTTGCTACGCACCTGCAGTAGGGCTGAGGAACTTGTAGGCGGTATTGCGCTGCACCAATGTGCGGCGCATCGGAGCCACAATTTCACCGAAGCGACCTTCAGTCATCATCTGGCCATGGTTGGCGCCAGCAGCACGAGAAATGTTCTCGTCCATCAATGTGCCACCAAGGTCGTTGCAGCCTGCTTGTAACAACTGCGCAGCACCCGCTGTACCGATCTTGACCCAACTGACCTGAACGTTGTCGATATGGCCGTGGTAGAAAATGCGACCAATCGCGTGCATCAATACATTTTCGCGGAATGTTGGTCCGCGACGAGCTTTGCGTTGTAAATAAATTGGCGAGGCCATATGAACAAACGGAAGTGGAATGAATTCGGTGAAGCCACCAGTTTCTTTCTGAAGCTCGCGCGTAACAACCATGTGCTTGGCCCATGAACGTGGATGCTCAACACTGCCGAACATGATGGTGATGTTCGAGTGCAAGCCAATGGAGTGGGCTTGACGATGACACTCAAGCCATTCTTCAGTGTTCACCTTGTCAGAGCAGATGATGGCGCGAATGTCGTCATCCAAAATTTCTGCTGCAGTGCCGGGAAGTGACGCAAGACCTGCTTCTTTCAATCGAAGAAGGTATTCGCGAAGAGATTCTCCGTTGCGATTCGCGCCTTCTGTTACTTCAAGCGCAGTAAAGCCATGTACATGCATGTCGGGTACTGCAGATTTCACAGCTTTCGTAACGTCGATGTAATAGTCGCCATCAAAGTCTGGGTGAATACCGCCCTGCAGCGTGACTTCAGTTGCACCCATGCCGGCAGCTTCCACTGCACGGTCTGCAATGTCGTCAAGCGTCAAGAGATACGGAGTTCCGCGCAAGTTAAGGCTGAGCGGACCTTTGGAGAATCCACAGAACTTGCACTTGTATGTGCACACATTTGTGTAGTTGATGTTGCGATTGTGTACCCACGTGACATTGTTGCCAACAGTCTTGAACCGCAATTCGTCTGCATAGTCGGCGAGGTAACCCACTTCTGGTCCGCGTGCAGCAAACAATGCAACTACTTCGTCTTCGCCTAGTTCTTGTCCGTTGCGATGGCCTTCAATGATTTCTGCAATGCGACCTTTTGCTGCGGGGCGAGGATGTGGCACCAGCATCATTGGCTTCACGTTTGAACCTGAATACCACTGTGTTGATTTGTGCCCAACAAGAACAACTTCTGCACCGTCATGAACAACGTCTGCTGCTGTTACTTTTTCGGGCCAAAATGCACCTGGATCATCACGACCCAAGCCTTCTGCGTCAGTGCGATCCATCACGGGGAAGTGCAATGCAGGGTCGAGCCACTTTTCTGGGGCAGTTGCGTACTCGGGATAAATGGTGAGACGTGGTGCGAGCACCATGCCGCGATCTTCTGTGACATCACGTAAACGATCAAGCGCTGGCCACGGACGTTCGGGGTTTACATGATCAGCAGTAACAGGTGAGACGCCGCCCCAGTCATCAATTCCGGCATCAAGCAAGATTCCGAAGTCGTCTGACAAGTTTGGTGGAGCTTGCAAGTGAATAGATGCAGGCAGAATCAAACGTGCAACGGCAATTGACCACAAGTACTCATCTTCTGGGCATGGCTTTGCTTTGTGCATTGCAGTGCCGGCCTTTGGCAAGAAGTTCTGAACAATGACTTCTTGTACATGGCCGTACTTGGCGTGCGCTGCAGCAATGAGTGCGAGTGCTTCAATGCGGTCGCGTCGTTCTTCACCGATACCAACCAAGATTCCGCTTGTAAATGGAATGGCAAGTTCGCCTGCTTCGCACAACGTATTGATGCGACGTTGTGGTTCTTTATCTGGCGCACCACGATGACATTCCAAATCATCACGCAGTGATTCAAGCATCATTCCTTGAGAAGGGGAAACGCGGCGCAACATTGCCAACTCGTCGTTGTACAACGCACCTGCGTTTGCATGGGGCAGTAAGCCCGTTTCGTCGAGCACAAGTTTGGCCATGTCGTGCAAGTAATGAACTGTGGAGTCGTATCCGTTGTCGCGCAACCAATTGGCGGCAATCTCATACCGTTCCTCTGGGCGTTCACCAAGAGTGAACAATGCTTCTTGACAACCGGTACGTGCGCCTTGACGTGCGATAGCAAGAACATCTTCTGCAGTCATGTACGGCTTTTCTAAACGTGCAGGTGGTTGGGCGAACGTGCAGTACCCGCACTTATCGCGGCACAACATAGTGAGTGGAATAAAAACTTTTGGCGAGAACGTAATGCGAGTGCCATGAGCGGCATCACGCACACCACGTGCACGCAACATCAACTCATCAAGAGGCAATTTCAAAAGGTCGTCGACGAACGATTGATCAATGGGAAGAGAAGACATGATGTCGTCTCGAGAGAACTGGCGCGACAAGGCAGCACCTTTCAGGTGGATCCGGTGGAATATGAGCCAGTGGCGGTCGAACCCCATCAGACGAGCAAGAAATGTCTGGTGGCGCCCATTTGGCCGCGCGCCTAAATAGTACCGCCGCTATTGGTCGGTTGCGGTGTTGGAGATGGCCTCGAACATGGCAGACACGTTATGGCTGCTCATTGGCACGCGATGGCCGGTACGGCTGATGAAGCTGAGCTGGACTCCGGTGACGGGGTCAAGGGCTGTGAACACCTGCTCGTGACCTTCAGCATCAACCACTACGTCAGTAAGCAGTGGCACGCCCGCAGCATCGAGGGCGTCGCGGGTAAACCCAGCATTCAGAACTTCAATGGCGATGTGTTGTACGCCAGATCCGTGTTCGGCGAGGCGTTGATGAACTGCAGGGTTATGGTTCGCGCCAACAAGAACCACAGTGACGCCGCCTGCTTCTGCTGTAACAACAGAGGCATCATCGGTGACAGTGGTGGAGAAACCCATGCCATCAAAAAACTTTCGTGCAGCATCGAGATCTGCAACGGCAACTACGACGTGATCAATACGACACGCAACAGTGTCGAGTTCGCTGCGTTGTGTATTGCCCGCAAGTTTGATTGGTGCTGATTCGTCACGTGATTCTGCACCTTCGATGCGATGTGTCTCTGACAACAACGTACGGAAGAGTTGTTCAGCAAAATCGGCATCAACACCTGCATCAATGGCCCATTGGCGACGACTAGACAGAACATCACGCACGCGCTGCGGCTGGATAACAGCAGCACCCGTTGTTTCCTTGATCTCTGCAACTTCACGGCACACGTTCATGCGATCAGCAAGCAGGTTCACAAGTGCGGCGTCGATGGCATCAATTCGCTGGCGAAGATCTCCGAGGTCAGCCATTGCTAGTTCCTGTGCTCGAGCAATCGTTCAACATGTTTGGCCAGAACATCAATTTCAATATTGACTGTGTGCCCAGGCTTGCGATGACCAAGAGTTGTTACGTCTGCAGTGTGAGGAATGACGGCAACTTCAAAAGTGTCTTCGGTGAGATTGAACACGGTGAGGCTGATGCCGTCGACAGTGCAGCTTCCTTTTTCCACGATGTATCGCATGAGGTCTTGAGGAACGCGCACGACAAGTTGCGGGGCAGGAGAGACAATTTCGCCCACAGCATCAACATGGCCAAGAACAATGTGGCCACCAAAGCGACCGTTTGCCACCATCGGGCGTTCGAGGTTGACCGGGTCGCCAGGCTGCAGATTGCCAAGGTTGGTGCGGGAATAGGTTTCCTCTGACACATCGGCCAACCACCAATCGGCACCCTTCTCTATAAGGGTGAGACAGCAGCCATTGACGGCGATTGATGCGCCAAGGCCAGAATCTTCAAGCACGGTATGGGCTGAGATGGTGAGTTTTGCCCCTTCACGGGCCAAAACTGAGCCCTTTTCTTCAATGATTCCTGTGAACACTCCTTCAATCTAATCAGGACAGGGGGTTGTGGGCACTAGGAAATGGCTCATAACCTAATTAGGTCCTCGTGGGCTCTGGCGCACGTGTGATGCTCGGCCCAAATTCTTGGGATGAGCGCCCTCTCTCAATAAGGAATATGAGGCTTTCATTATGTTGCCGAAGATCGACACCATCTCGACGTACCGCAAGCACGGAACGGACACCGGTTCACCCGAAGTACAAATTGCACTTCTTACCGACCGCATCAATCACCTCACGGAGCACCTCAAAACGCACCACAAGGACCACCACTCTCGTCGTGGATTGTTGATGTTGGTAGGCCGTCGTCGCCGCATGCTTGATTACGTTCGCGATCGCGATATTGCTGGCTACCGCGAGCTCATCGCACAACTCGGCCTTCGCCGATAACAAAACCTTCCGCCAACACCATTTTTATTGTTGTCGGTTGTCAGTCGATTATCCCGCGCCATGGGGCGGGGTTGCCGACTGGGAACCGGCTGGTTGTAGGCGGAACTACAACAACACACAAACAAGGGAGTTCCCATGGCTGACGCCATTCGTGTTTCAACACAGGTTACTGGTTCCGAAAAAACCATGTCATTCGAGACTGGAAAGCTTGCGACACAATCGCAGGGCGCCGTTCTCGCCTCAATCGACGGCACCACCGTTCTCGTTACAGCCAATGCGGCTCGTGGCGTACGCGACGGCATCGATTTCTTCCCACTCACCGTGGACGTCGAAGAGCGTGCATACGCTGCCGGCAAAATTCCTGGTGCGTTCTTTCGTCGTGAAGGTCGTCCATCAGAGCAGGCAATTCTTACCTGCCGTCTGATTGACCGCCCACTTCGTCCTGCATTCCCAGACGGTTATCGCAACGAGACACAAATTGTTGTCAACGTTGTTGGTGTCGACATGGAAAACCCACATGACGTCATTGCAATCAATGCATCGTCAGCTGCTCTCATGATCAGCGGAATTCCATTCGAAGGCCCAATCGGCGCTGTTCGTTTGGCATATTCACAAGATGGTGATTGGGTGCCTCACCCAACATACGCAGAAGGCAATAACGGAACATTTGAAATCGTTGTTGCTGGGCGCGAGCTTGACAATGGCGATGTTGCCATCATGATGGTGGAAGCTGGCGGAACTGAGAAGTCATTCGAGTTCTACGCAGACGGCGCTCCGAAAGTGTCAGAGCAGACAATCGCAGATGGTCTTGAAGCATCAAAGGTATGGATCAAAGAGTCCATCAAGCTTCAGCGCCAACTTGTTGCAAGTGTTATTGCTACTAAGGGTGCAATTACGCCTCTTGAGTACACACCAGTTCTTGACTACACACCGGAAGTTTTCGCAGCAGTCGAGCACACAGCTACTCCAAAATTGGCTAAGGCAATCACAATTGCTCTGAAGGCTGACCGCAATGCGGCCACCGATGCAGCAGCTGCTGAAACAGTTGCTGAACTGTGTGGACCTGAAGGCGCATTTGCTGGCCAAAGCGGCGCAGTGAAAGAAGCAGTTCGTAGCCTCACAAAGAAGCTCGTTCGTAAGCGCGTTGTCGAAGAAGGCATCCGTATCGATGGTCGCGGTCCTCGCGATCTTCGTGCAGTGACTTCAGAAGTTGGCACATTGCCAAGCGCACACGGCACTGGCTTGTTCCAGCGCGGTGAGACTCAGGTTATGAACGTCTGCACATTGGCCATGCCTCGCATGAACCAAATGCTTGACACACTCGGTCCTGACAATTCAAAGCGTTACATCCACCACTACAACATGGCTCCTTGGGCTAATGGTGAAACTGGTCGTGTTGGTACACCAAAGCGTCGCGAAATCGGACACGGTGCTCTTGCAGAGCGCGCGTTGTTGCCAGTCGTTCCTAGCCAAGAAGAATTCGCATACGCAATTCGCTTGGTCAGTGAAGTTCTGTCGTCAAACGGTTCAACATCAATGGCATCTGTTTGTGCATCAAGCTTGTCGCTGATGGATGCTGGTGTTCCCATTAAGGCGCCAGTTTCTGGAATCGCTATGGGTCTCATCTACGCAGAAGGCAAGTACCTCACACTGACCGACATTCTCGGTGCAGAAGATGCATTCGGAGACATGGACTTCAAAGTTGCCGGAACAGTTGATTGCGTTACCGCATTGCAGCTTGACACCAAGATCGACGGAATTCCTGCCGATGTATTGTCAGCAGCTTTGCAACAGGCACGCGATGCTCGTATGACAATTCTTGACAGCATGAACGCAGCACTTAATGCGCCTCGTTCAACTGTTGCTGATACCGCTCCGAAAATTGTGTCCTTCACAATTCCTCTCGACAAAGTCGGTGAAGTTATCGGGCCTAAGGGCAAGGTCATCAACACCATCCAGCAAGAAACTGGTGCAGATATTGCAGTTGATGATGACGGCGCAACCGGCATCGTCACAATCGGCTCGCCAGATAACCATCGTGTTGAAGAAGCAAAGGCTCGCATTCTTGCGATCGTTGATCCTCCAACCGCTGAACTCAACGCAATCTACGATGGTCGCGTTGTCAGCATCACGAAGTTCGGTGCATTCGTCAACATCCTTCCTGGACGCGATGGCCTTGTGCACATCAGCAAGTTGGGTAACGGCGAGCGCGTGAACAATGTTGAAGATGTACTCACCCTCGGTGATGTCATCAAGGTGCGCGTTGAAGATGTAGACGACAAGGGCAAGGTCAGCCTGACCCCTGTCGATGCAGACGGCAACGACCTTCCTGGTGGCGGCGGTGGCGGAGAACGTCGTGAGCGCAGTGACCGTGGACCTCGCGAAGATCGCGGAGACCGTGGTTCTCGTGACCGCAACGACCGTGGCTCTCGTGATCGTAATGATCGCGGACCTCGCGAAGACCGGGGACCTCGTCAAGATCGTGCACCTCGTGCAGATGGTCCTGTCGAAGTCTCATTCGAAGCAGAATTTGATAGCGAAATCCGCTCGGAGCTCGGTGACCTTGGTCCCGATACCCGTGGTGGAGACGACCGTGGTGGAGACCGCGGTAATCGTCGCCGTCGATAACCATTGCCAGCGACTACGGTCTTTCACATGATTCGTGTGGGAGTAGTTGGAGCAGCTGGGAAAATGGGATCCACAGTCTGTGACGCAATAGTCGCAGCTGATGGTCTAGAACTAGCAGCCGCTGTCGACTTGGTCGGCAGCGGCGGTTCTGTTCATGGGCTCACCATTGCTTCAGACCTGAAGGCGCTCGCAGACGCCAAGTGCGACGTGGTTGTTGACTTCACTGTTGCCGCCGCCGCACGCACCACGTTGCCGTGGTTGGCGTTGCATGGCATGCACGCAGTGGTCGGCACCACTGGCTTTTCAGATGATGACTTTGAAACCTTTAGTAAGGCGTTCACCGGAAGCAATTGTTTGATTGCTGCCAACTTCGCCATCGGCGCAGTGCTCATGATGAAGTTTGCTGAACAAGCAGCTCCGTATTTTGAAACTGCCGAGATCATCGAGTTCCATCACAATGCAAAAGCTGATGCACCAAGCGGTACCGCAATGGTCACTGCACAGCGCATGGCTGCTGCAAGTGATGAGTGGGCAGCCGACCCAACCAAACACGAAGTGATCCCTGGTGCACGCGGTGGCGTTGGTCCTGGTGGCATTCATGTACACGGAGTACGCATGGTCGGTATGACTGCATCACAAGAAGTGATCTTGGGTACTGCTGGTCAGACCTTGGTGATACGTCACGATTCCAATGACCGTGTCAGTTTTATGCCAGGTGTTGTCTTGGCGTGTCGCAAAGTGAGCGACCTCAAGGGCCTCACTATGGGAATTGATTCGCTGCTGTAATTACTTCAGCGCAGCAATTGCTGCGTCGTAATTTGGTTCGTTAGCAATGTCGGAAACAAGTTCTGTGTGAATAACTTTTCCGTTTTCATCAACAACGACAACTGCGCGTGCAAGAAGACCTGCGAATGCACCCTCGTTGAGGCCTACGCCAAACACTGAGCCGAAGTCAGTACGAAATGATGATGCGTTTTGTACGTTGCTGAGGCCTTCTGAACCACAGAAGCGACCTTGAGCGAATGGCAAGTCTGCAGAGACGCAATACACGACCGTGTTGTCAAGAGACGACGCAAGTGCGTTGAATGTGCGAACACTAGTTGCGCATGTTGGAGTGTCGACGCTTGGGAAGATGTTGAACACAACGCGCTTGCCTGCAAGTGCATCGTTGCTGAACTCTTGCAAGTTGCCAGCGGTGAGTGTGAATGAGGGAAGTGATTTTCCTGCAACAGGAAGATCGCCAACGGTGTTGACGGGCGTGCCGCCGAATGATGTCTGAGCCATGAAAGGAAGCCTAACCAACAGGCAGGCTCACGCCTCAGGTGCGCCAGGGGACTTCTTGCGAGCGGTTTGAAAGAGTGTGATGCCGAACAGTGAGCCCACCACCCACCATTGGTATTTATCGATATAGGTGAGGCTTGATCTGATTTGGGACTCGAAGGCTTTTCCGCCGAACCACATAATGATCAGGCGCAACACAATGCCCGACGTGATGCACGTGAAGAATTTGGCCCGCGCCATCCCGAGGTGACCAACGAGAAGACACACAATGTTTGACCCTGGCATCAGAACCACTGCAAGCCAGCCGGCGCGCACCGTGGCCCGTTCCGTCCAGCGATAGATACGTGGCATTTCGCCGACTTGGGCTTCGGTCCATCGCAAGGCACGATGTCCGTAAATCTGTCCGACGAAATAGAGCGCAACAGCTGCTGCCATCAGGCGAAGAAAGCCAACGATGAAAAAAGGAAGTGGGTCCATATACGGCACCGAGGCAAAGAGGACTCTGTTGCGGGCGCTGAGGATGAGGACCAGCAGCGGATGATTGTCAACGAGGGCTGGGCCGATATTGGTGCCAATGGTGCCTGCGGCAAACAACAACGACGTAAAAGCAATGAGTAGTTTGCGCATCTGGGCAACCGTAGTGCCTGTGGGCTTTCATGGTGCGCCACAGCATTGCTACGGTTCCTATGTCGTGGCAGATGCCACTGAATCACAGGGGGACACTATGAAGGGTTTAATGCAGCCGACACCATTGTCGATTAGCTACCTATTTGATCGCGCGGAAAAGTACCACCGCAATAAGCAGATCATTACTGCCACAGCAACTGGCCGCGAGCGCATTACCTATGGTGAATGGGCAGACCGCACACGTCGTCTCGGAGGCGCATTAGACGCTCTTGGCATTTCAGCAACTGGTCGCGTTGGAACCTTTGCATGGAACACACAACGTCACCTTGAGTTGTATTTCGCTGCGCCATGTTCTGGCCGCATCCTGCACACATTGAATATTCGTTTGTTCCCTGAGCAGATTACGTACATCGTGAATCATGCTGAAGATGAAGTGATCTTTATTGATACATCGATCTATCCGTTGATCGAACCGCTGTTGTCTACATTCACAACAGTGAAGCATCTTGTCTTCATGTATGACGGCAAAGGTGAGGTGCCAACGTCTGTTCCTGGTTTTCAGGTTCATGAGTATGAAGCATTGATAGCAGCGGCTGCTCCGGTGCAGTGGCCAGTTGTTGATGAAAATCAAGCAGCAAGCATGTGTTACACCAGCGGCACCACGGGCAACCCAAAGGGTGTCGTGTACAGCCACCGCAGCACATACCTGCACACAATGGGCACAATGATGGCTGACTCTGTCGGTATCAGTGAATCAGACATCATTCTTCCCGTCGTTCCAATGTTCCACGCCAACTCATGGGGTCTTGCACATGCAGGTGTTGCAAGTGGCGCAACGTTGGTGATGCCAGGACCAGATTTATCAGGACCAGCAGTGGCCAATTTGATCGTGGAAGAAAAAGTTACGGTTCCGGCTGGTGTGCCAACAATTTGGATGGCAGTGCTACCTGAATTGAAAGGTCGCGACACGTCGAACATTCGTGTGATTCCGTGCGGTGGCTCCGCAGTGCCAAAGGCTCTCAGTGAGGCCTACCGCGAACAAACCGGAAAGCCCATCTTGCAGGCATGGGGCATGACAGAGACAAGTCCGATTGCTGCAGTGTGCACATTGTCGTCAGAAGACTTGTTGCTGTCTGATGCTGAACAAGCAGAACTGCGCACAACTGTTGGACTCATTAGTTTCGGCGTTGAAATGCGTGTTGTTGAGCCAGGCACAACAACGCCATTGCCATGGGATGGTGAGTCTCAAGGTGAATTGCAGTGCGCAGGTGCATGGATTGCTTCTGATTATTACAACGACCCTCGTTCGCGCGAGAGTTTCACACCTGATGGTTGGTTGCGCACCGGTGACGTTGCTGTCGTTGATGGCAAAGGCCGCATTCGTCTGGTGGACCGCACCAAAGACCTCATTAAGTCCGGTGGTGAATGGATCTCATCAGTTGACGTTGAAAACGAACTCATGTCGCATCCAAAGATTGCTGAAGCTGCTGTTATTGGTGTTCCTCACCCCAAGTGGAGCGAACGCCCTCTTGCATGTGTTGTTATCAAACCAGGCGAGACATTGACTGAAGCAGAAGTAATTGAACATCTTGTGCCACGTTTGGCTAAGTGGCAGTTGCCCGATGCAGTCGTGTTCATTCCTGAAGTACCAAAGACATCAGTGGGCAAGTTCTCGAAAAAGACTTTGCGCGATCAGTTCGCTGACTACGTTCTGCCTGACGCTTAAAGGCGGCCGGCGCGAATAATGCGCTCGAGAAATTGTTGAGCACGTTCTGATTGGGGAGCACTAAAGACTTGGCCAGGTAGGCCTTGTTCAATGATGTGTCCGCCATCGAGAACGCACACCAGGTCACTGATGTCGCGGGCAAAACCCATTTCATGTGTGGCAAGAACCAATGTCATGCCTGATGTCTTTAGTTCGCGTACGACATCAAGAACTTCGCCGACCAATTCTGGGTCAAGCGAGCTTGTTATTTCATCAAGCAACAGAACTTCTGGCTCAATCGCAAGAGCACGAATAATTGCGACTCGTTGTTGCTGTCCGCCCGACAATTGATCCGGAAAAGCATTGACTTTGTCTGCCAAGCCAAATCGCTCAAGAAGTTCTGCAGCCTTTGTGCGAGCAATTGCCTTATCGACACCAAGTGTGCGAACGGGGGACAGTGTGATGTTGTCTTGCACAGACATGTGGGGGAACAGATTGAAGTTCTGAAACACCATGCCGATACGGCGACGCACTGGGTTTGCGTCAAACCCTGGCAATGAAATATCTATGCCATCAAGAAGAATCTCACCATCATCGATGGGTTCAAGAAGGTTGATGCAACGCAAGAGTGTGCTCTTGCCTGAACCGCTTGGACCAATGAGAGACACAACAGTTCCCTCGGCGATATCTATATCAATGCCATTAAGAACTGAATGGGTTCCGAATGATTTGCGGACACCGCGTAGTGAAATCTTTGCTGCGCTCATGAGATACGCGTTCCTGTAGTACGACGACGCTCACGTTCAATCAGCCAGTCAGTAGTGCGAGTAAGAGGAATGGTGATGAGAAGAAACACAGCCGCTGCAGCAATGTATGGCGTGAAGTTTGCGAACTTTGATTTGTCGATTCCGGCTTGGCGCAGAATTTCAATGGGACCAATCAGGCTGACAAGTGCAACGTCCTTTTGCAAACTCACCATGTCATTCATCAGAGGCGGAATCACGCGTCGAATCGCCTGGGGCAACACAACATGGCGCATGGTCTGCCAACTGGATAATCCGAGCGAGCGAGCAGCTGCTCGTTGTGATTCGTGAACGCTCTCAATGCCTGCACGAAATACTTCAGCGATGTATGACGCATACGTCAAAACCAGCGCAACTGATCCCCAAATGAGTGGGCTATTCCAGGGTCTATCGATGCCGAGACCCGGCACGCCGAAACCAATGAGATAGATCCACAAGATGATGGGGACACCACGCATGATGTCTGTGTACGCGATTGTGAGAATTCGCAAGGGGAACAAAGCAGCTGAGCGTGAGTTACGAGTGATGGCAACTAACAGTGCGAGCGCAACAATTGCCGGCATTGACCACGCAAAGATTTTGATGTCAAGAACAAAAGCGTCAAGGAGACGGGGAAGTGAATTGGCAAATCGCTCGCCATTAAAGAACGATTCGTGCACTCGGTCCCAGCGCGGCATTTTGGGAACCAAAACAACAATCGCAGTCACTACCGCCAGCGAACTGACGGTAGCAACTACGGTGCTGCGGCGTTTGCGCGCGCGTTCATACGCAGCGCGACGACCTGTAATGGTTCCCATGAGTGATGGGTGTGGACTGTTTAGGAAACCGCGATGACAGGTGCGTTGGTCTTGTCTGACAACCAGGTCTTTTCAATGGCGGCAAGAGTGCCGGCATCCTTCAATGCGGCAAGGGCTGTATCAACACATGAAACCAATGGGTTATCAAGGTCAAAGACCAATCCAAAGTTGTCAGGAGTCGTGCTTGCGCTTGCTGGGAATTGTCCGACTACTGATGCTCCGGTGAGTTCAACTGCTGCAATGTAGAAAGCGGTAGGAAGGTCAACAACGATTGCATCAATCTGCTTTGCCTCAAGCGCTGCTTTTGCGCCGGCGTTGTCGTCGTATGCAAATGGTTCAGCTGTTGGCTTGATCACATTGGTGATGAATTCGAGGCTTGTTGTTCCGGCTTGTGCACCAAACTTGACGTCCTTCAAATCTGCAACGGTTGTTGCACCAATTGCTGGCGAGCCAGCAAGGGCTACTACTGCTTGGTTTGTTGAGTAGTACGACGCACTGAATGACACTGTCTTCTTGCGCTCGTCATTAATTGAGAACTGTTGAAGGTTGAAGTCAAAGTTCTTCTTTCCAGGTTGTACTGCTTCATCGAAACCGGTGCGCACCCACTTGACAGCTGCATCGCCGAAACCAAGTTCAGCGGCGACTGCATATGCAACGGCGGCTTCAAAGCCTTCCTTTGATTCAGGCTTGTCGTTCTCAACCCATGGTGAATAGGCAGGGTTGCCTGTACCAATGGTGAGTGTGTCTGCAGTGAGTGTTTTTCCGGCGGTGCATTCGTTGCCCGTTCCGGCCCCGGCTGCAGCCGTTGTGTCTGACGATGAACTGCTGCCACCGCACGCGGCGAGCAGAAGAGTGCCAGTGACGGCAAGAGAGATAGTGAGTTTGCGCATGATGGTTCCTTTCACGGAATTTCGTTGGGGCGCTACGACTCTACAAGTTGTGTATACCTGACCCAACTAGTCGGGTTTTGTCAGGCCCCCTTGACATTGAGACAGTTTCTGTCTTAGTGTCTCAGGGTGACCTTCGCCACATCAACACCACCGCGTGACATCGAAGCAGCAATCTTTTCTGCTGTTGATTCCTGCGTCGCCCAATGGGGTTGGGACAAAGTCACCATGGATGACATTTGTGGAACGGCAGGTGTTTCTCGCGCCACTGTGTATCGACTTTTCCCTGGCGGACGTGATGTGTTGTTCGAGGCAGTGCGTCTCAGCAAATTGGAAGACTTCTTTACCGCCATGCGCGCACATGTTGAAGGTTCTGAATCTTTGGAAGAACTCTTGGTGCGCTGCATTGTTATTGCTTCAAGTGAATTGCAGCATGACGAACACTTGGCAATGATGCTGGCAACTGCACCCGGCGAAACTTTGGGTGATCTCACTGTCAGCGGCCTCGACCGCATTGTGCGTGTGGCAACTGCGTTCATCACTCCGCTTACTGATGATTTCATTCCAGCAACTGAAGCTGCCCACATTGTGGACGTCATGTGCCGACTCGTGATCTCGTATTACTTGTCGCCGTCGCCCACCCTTGATTTTGCGAACGAAGATGCCACACGCTCTTTTGTTCGCACGTTTCTTCTGCCGAGCACATCGTCAGTTGTCGTAATCCAATAACCCAAAAGAGAGAATCATGAGCATCCTTGACAAGTCAAATGAAGAATTGATCGGCCGCGCCGAACTCAATGACATCGAGGCAATCCTTGCCATCACCAACACTGATGTTGATGAAGTCGAACACATTGTTAAAAACAATGCAGACACGCTCTTTACATGGGACTATTCATTGGCCCGCCCTCACCTTCGCAAGCTGTATGAGAAGGCAAAGACTGGGCAGTGGAATGGCACAACCGATCTTGACTGGAGCATCGGCGTCGATATCGAAAAGACCATTGCAGAAGATGCAGCGCTTATAGGCAACGGCATGGAGCGCGAAATGTACGCAGATACCAAAATCGGTATCTGGGGCGACAAAGAATGGCTTGAATTTGGTATCGAAGGTCGCCGCTGGCAGCTCAGTCAGTTCCTTCACGGCGAACAAGGTGCATTGATCTGTACGTCAAAGATTGTTGAAACCGTGCCCTGGTACGACGCCAAGTTGTACGCGAGCACACAGGTAGTTGACGAGGCGCGTCACGTTGAAGTATTCGCTCGTTATCTCGACGAGAAACTCGGTGGCGGCTACCAAGTCAATACACACCTTCGTTTGCTACTTGACGACATCGTCAATGACAGCCGTTGGGACATGACATACCTCGGTATGCAGATCATGGTGGAAGGTTTGGCGCTTGCTGCGTTCGGTTTCCTTCATGCCACAACAAACGAGCCACTATTGAAGAAGTTGTTGCGCTATGTCATGAGCGACGAAGCGCGCCACGTTGCATTTGGCGTACTTAGCCTTAAAGAGGTCTATGACGGTATGTCAGACGCCGAAATGAAGGATCGCCAGGAATTTGCATACGAGGCAAGCGTTCGTATGCGTGACCGTTTCTTGCAGCAAGAAGTGTGGGATCGCATGGGAGTCAGCACCAAGGAACTTGCCCCCATCATGTTGCAAGACCCTGCTCGCCAATTGTTCCAGCAGATGTTGTTCGCAAAGATCGTGCCGAACTGTAAGAAGCTCGGCCTCCTTGACCGTAATGACAAGTGGCTGCGCCATAAGTTCGAAGAAATGGGTGTTATCCAGTTCGAGGATTGGCAAGACACCACGGACGAAGTTGATGATTTCGAAATCGGCAAGGAACTTCGCCCAATCGGACAATGATTCGGGGCGGTGTCGCCGCCTCTCATCAGCCATAATGGTGCATGGCCATTTTCGGACAAGTTCTCACGGCGATGATTACGCCCTTCGACGCATCGGGCGCGCTCGACCTCAATGAGGCCGTACGCCTGGCCAAATGGCTTCAAGACAACGGCAACGATGGTCTTGTTATTTCCGGAACAACAGGTGAGTCGTCAACGCTGACCGATGTCGAGAAATTGTCATTGTGGGAAGCAGTTATCAATGCTGTCACTATTCCTGTGATTGCTGGTTCTGGTTCTAATGACACTGCGCATTCCGTACACATGACCAAAGAAGTTACGAAGTTGGGCGCTGCTGGAATTTTGGCAGTTGGTCCGTATTACAACCGTCCTCCACAAAGTGGACTTGCAGGTCACATCACTGCGATGGCAAATGCAACAACATTGCCCGTCGTGATTTATGACATCCCCGTTCGTACCGGCCGAAAGATTTCTACACAGACTCTTGCAAAGTTGGCAAACACTGTGCCGAACATCAAGGCATTGAAAGATGCAGCAGGTGCGCCTGCTGAAACAGCAAACCTCATGGCGCAGGTGCCGAAAGATTTCGAACTCTACTCAGGTGATGATGGCCTCACGCTCGCATTCCTCGCATATGGCGGCACTGGAGTCATTGGTGTTGCAACACACTGGAGCGCGCCAGAACATCAGGCCATGATTACGGCGTTCAAGAAGGGCGACGTTGCTCTGGCGCGTCAGTACAACGACATTCTTCTTGAGAGTTATGCATTCGAAACTGGTGATGACAACCCGAACCCGATTCCGAGCAAGGTGATGATGAAGCATCTTGGTTTCAACGTTGGCGACTGTCGTTTGCCAATGGGCCCGCCACCCGCAGGTCTTGCTGATCGTGCTGCAGTCGTGCATGCCAATTTGCAAAAAGCGCGCAAAGCGCTGAGCAAGTAACTCATGGCGCAACCAGTACGTATTTATTTCCTCGGCGGTCTTGGCGAGATCGGGCGAAACTGCATGGTGCTCGAGCAAGACAACAAGTTGATGCTGATCGACTGCGGTCTCATGTTTCCCGATGCAGACATGCACGGAATTGACTTAGTCCTGCCGGACTTCACATTTCTTCGCGAGAACGCTGATCGCATTGTTGGCTGCGTGGCAACACATGGCCATGAAGACCATGTGGGTGGGCTGCAGTTCCTATTGCGCGAGCTGTCATTTCCGATTTACGGATCAATGGTTACGTTGGGTCTTGCTCGTAATCGCATTGAAGAAGCAGGGCTTCTCAAAAAAACTGACTTGATTACTGTGCGCGACGGCGAGCGAATCAATATTGGTCCGTTCGATGTGGAGTTCTTGCCGGTCACTCACTCAGTGCCACACGCTCATGCGGTCATTGTTCATACGCCTCAGGGTGTCATCGTGCACTCTGGTGACTTCAAACTTGACCTCACGCCAGTTGATGACCGCAGAACAGACCTTGCGCGGTTGGGCGAACTATCAAAGACTGTTGGCATTCGTTTGTTGATGTGTGACTCCACAAACGCGGAAGAGCATGGCCATGCACCAAGTGAGAAGAGCGTTGGCGCTGTATTGCACCAACTGTTTCACGAGCATCGTGACCGACGAATTATCACGGCAAGTTTTGCTAGCCATATTCACCGTGTGCAGCAGATTATTGAAGCCGCAATTGATAACGGCCGCAAAGTGTGTCTCATGGGCCGCTCTATGCAAAAAAACATCGGGCTTGCAATTGATCTGAAACTCATCAACGTTCCAGCGAGTGTTTTTGTTGATGTTGAAAAGGTTGACGACTTTGCGCCTGAAGACATCTGCATCATCTCTACGGGGTCTCAAGGTGAACCAATGGCTGCATTGTCATTGCTGTCTCGCGGTGAGAGTCGTTGGTTCAAAGTTGGCGACCGTGACACCATTATTTTGTCGAGCCATGCAATTCCCGGCAATGAAGGCAATGTCAATCGTGTGATTGACGGTCTTGTTCGCGCCGGCGCCAAAGTTGTGCACTCAGGTATTGCTGATGTGCATGCAACCGGCCATGCTCAGGCAGATGAGTTAAAGACGTATCACTCCATCTTGCAGCCCGAGTGGTTCGTGCCAGTTCATGGCGAGTATCGCCATATGCGCGCACATGCTGAGTTGGCAGTTGTCATGGGTGCCGCACCTGATCATGTTCTGCAAGCAACTGATGGTGATGTGTTGGAACTCTCTGATGATGGACTTGCATTCCACAGCACAGTGCCTGCTAGCTACTTATTTGTCGACGGCATTGTGGGCGACGTTGGCCATGGCGTGTTGCGAGACCGCAAAGTATTGGCAGAAGAAGGCGTTGTTGTCATCGTTGCGACTGTTGACAGTGCATTACACAAGGTGATTAACGGACCTGAAGTCATTACGCGTGGGTGGGTCTATGCCCCTGAGGCAGATGCATTGCTAGACGAAGCAGAAGCACACATTGAAAAGGCCCTAGTAAAGGCGCTAGATGACGGAATCAATGACATTGATGGTCTTGAGCGTGTGGTGCGTAAGGCTGCGGGCAAATTTGTGAGCGATCGCACCAAACGACGGCCGATGATCGTGCCCGTCGTGATGACCACTTAATTCTCTGGCCCGATTCTCTGTCATGCTGGGAGTATCTGAATAGATACCTCAGGAGGCGCTATGTACGGAGCACAAGCAGTTATTCAAACGCTGGTCGATTCTGACGTCGATGTCTGTTTTGCAAACCCAGGTACATCAGAGATGCACTTGGTAACGGCAATAGATACGACGCCAGGCATGCGTTCCATTCTCGGACTGTTCGAAGGTGTCGTCACGGGTATGGCAGACGGATATGCGCGCATTGCAGAAAAGCCCGCTGCTACGTTGTTGCATCTCGGGCCAGGTCTTGCAAATGGTCTTGCCAACTTGCACAACGCTCGTCGCGCACAGTCGCCGATTGTCAACATTGTTGGTGACCATGCTACGTATCACTTGCAGTATGACGCTCCGCTGACATCTGACATCAAAGGGTTTGCTCAGCCAGTTTCAGCGTGGTTACACAGTGCAACAAGTCCGATGTCTGTTGGTAGTGATACGGCACGTGCAGTGCAAGCAGCACGCCAATGGCCAGGGCAAATTGCCACTCTGATACTTCCCGCTGATGTTGCGTGGAACGAAGGGGGAGTATCTGCTCCTGCGTTACCCATTGCTCGCGCAGTGCAAGTTGGTCATGAAGCGATTGCAAAGGTGACGGCAGCAATTCGTAGCGGCAAGCGCGTCGGTATGTTGTTGCGTGGTGCCGCACTAACCGAAGTCGGTTTGTTGGCGGCTGGCAAAGTTGCATCTGCTGGAAACGTGCGATTGATGTGTGACACATTCGCGCCGCGTATTCAAAAAGGCGCAGGACGTGTGACTGTGTCGCGTTTGCCATACTTCGCTGAGCAGCTCGTTGAATTCATGGCTGACCTTGAAGTGCTGGTGTTAGTCGGAACTAAACCGCCCGTTACTTTCTTTGCGTATCCGGGTAAGCCAAGTTGGGGAACAGCGGAAACAACAGAAATTTTGCATCTTGCTCACGCACATGAAGATGGTGTTGCAGCACTGCAAGAACTTGCAGATGATTTGCATACAGCGTCACATCAGCCAGCAGTTGCTCAGTTTGTTATTGATTCAACAATCGGCGACAAGCTTGACGGATTCTCGATTGGTCGTTCTATTGCGCGTCACTTGCCTGAGAACGCAATCATTGCTGACGAAGGTGGAACTTCTGGCGGCGGGTCGCAGGTTGCACTTGCAACGTCAGTTCCTCATGATCAAATTTCTTTGACCGGTGGCTCTATTGGTCAGGGCCTTCCTATGGCAACCGGAGCAGCGGTTGCCGCAAACGGACAGCGCAAAGTGGTGTGTTTGCATGGTGACGGTGGAGCGATGTACACGTTGCAGGCCTTATGGACTCAGGCGCGAGAAAAATTGGATGTCACCACGGTCATCTTTGCGAACCGTTCCTATGCCATCTTGCAGATTGAATTGCATCGCACGGGCGCTGGCACCGGCGGCGAAAAGGCCCAGGCAATGCTTGACCTGTCGAACCCCGAATTGAATTGGGTGCAGATCGCAAATGGGCTTGGCGTCGAGGCAGTCCGCGTTGAGACCGCTGAGGCATTTGACGCTGCTTTTGCAGCAGCAATGAAGCAGACAGGTCCACGCCTGATTGAGGCCTATCTGTAGGGGTATCCCGAGGGTGGGAACACCTCATTGGTACCCTTTTTTCATGTCTGCCAAGGGTTCTCGTCCATCGTCTCGCGGCACCAAGGCGCCTTCTGGCTCTCGTGCAGCGGTCAAAACGCCTCCAAAGGGCAGCAAGCGCCCACCCGTGAAGCCAGATTCAGCAGCCCGTGAAGTGGTGCGCGGCCGCGAAGTGGAATTCTGGGGCGTTGGCTGCATCAGTCTCGGCATCGTCCTTGTGTTGTCGATGTATCTCCATATGGCAGGCCCTCTTGGTCGGGCCATCGACACCACCTTTGGTTGGTTGCTCGGACTTGGTCGTTTTGCATTGCCAATGGTTGTCACCGGCATCGGTGTTGCCATGGTGCGTCGTCGCAGCATTCAACATCGTCTGCGTCTCACCATGGGGTGGACCATCGTGGTGTTAGCAATTCTTGGTTTCCTGCATCTCATCAATGGCGCAGACAAAATTGTCGCCAGTGTTGATGCCATGTCACAAGCTGGCGGGTGGTTCGGTGCAATCATGGCCGAGCCGTTGCGTTCCACCATTAGTTGGGCTGGTGCGTTAGTTGTTCTCTTTGCAATTGCTGTTGGCGGAACCATGTTGATAACGGATACAACTGTTCCTGAACTCATTATTGCTATTCGTACATGGACCGCAAAACAATCAGGATCAGCAGCAACCATGGCTCGTGGTGTTTCGTCGCGTGATACTTCATCAAAGCCCTACGACGAATTCAGTAATGATGATTCTGACTTTGCACCAGCTCCTGCAGTGCGTGAACAACCCAAAACTATTTACGACGCCGATTCCGACCCCGATCTTGTTCAGAAGAAAGAACGTGCGAAGCGTCGCCCAGAACCAGGCCGGGTTGAGCCAGTCACTCCTGAATTTGTTGGCAAACCAAGCACAAAACGCGCAGCTGGTTCATCGGAAGAATCAGCCGTTGGAGCACCCGCAGTGCCAGGTGTATGGGTGTTGCCACCTACTGATTTGCTCGGACTTACAGAAGTGCAAGAAGTTAATAAGGCACGTGTTGCTGAACGCGGACGTCTGTTGGAAGAGTCGCTTGCATCGCACGGTGTTGAAACTCGTCTTGTCGGAATGACAGTTGGTCCAACCGTTACGCGCTTTGAACTTGAACTTGGTTCGGGTGTCAAAGTTGCAAAGGTCACCAGTTTGAACCGTGACATTGCATATTCAATGGCTGCAACTGATGTTCGTATTTTGGCGCCAATTCCAGGTAAATCTGCAGTTGGTGTTGAAGTACCAAACGAGGTTCGCCAACTAGTTTCGCTCGGAGACCTCATCTCGTCACCTGAAGCTCGTGCAGCAACACATCCACTTGATGTAGCAGTGGGTAAAGACATTGCTGGCCGTGCAGTGTTCTTGAACCTTGCAGCAACACCCCACATGCTTATTGCTGGTGCAACTGGTGCTGGTAAATCAAGTGGTATCAACTCAATTTTGACATCGTTATTGATGCGCAGTACGCCAGATGAAGTGCGCCTGATTCTTATTGACCCAAAGCAAGTGGAAATGGGCCAATACGCGCGCCTTCCTCATTTGCTGACTGCTCCTGTTACGAACCCGAAGAAGGCAGCTAACGCTTTGGGTTGGGCAGTGAAAGAAATGGAACGCCGCTATGACCTTTTGGTTGAAGTGGGCTTCCGTGACATTGGTGGTTACAACGCAGCGTTCGATAAGGGTGAAGTCAACGACAACACAGATGAGAACGCCAAGAAGTATGAACGCTTGCCGTTCATTGTTGTCGTTGTCGACGAGTTAAACGACCTCATGATGGTTGCCGCACGCGATGTTGAAGAGTCGATCACACGTATTGCTCAAAAAGCACGTGCTGTTGGTATCCACCTCATCGTTGCCACGCAGCGTCCGTCGGTCAACGTCATCACCGGTGTTATCAAGGCAAACATTCCTGCTCGTATGGCATTTGCAGTGAGCAGCCTCACAGACAGCCGCGTCATTCTTGATCAGCCAGGTGCAGAAAAACTTGTGGGTAAGGGCGACATGTTGTTGATGCCCGGAAATACCAACGTGCCAAACCGTATTCAGGGTTCATGGGTGGATGAAGATGAGGTTCGCAAGATCGTTGCGCATTGGCGTCGCCAATCTCCTGAAGTTGTGTACGTCTCTGGCATTGAAGGAGAAGAGTCAGGCGGCAGTGGTGCTGGCGGCCTCTTTGGTGGCGGCAGTGGCGGTGTTGATGACGAACTCATCAAGGCAGCAATTGAAATCGTTGTCCGTTCTGGTCTTGGTTCTACCTCGCTTTTGCAGCGCAAACTGAAAGTGGGCTTTGCACGTGCTGGCCGACTGATGGATGAACTCGAAGAGCGTGGCATAGTAGGGCCAAGCGAAGGTTCTAAAGCGCGCAGCGTCATGATGAGCGTCGAAGAACTCGAATCAATGGGGGAGTAACACAATGGCCGCAACGGCATTCACCGAAATCACTACTGGACTTCAGTTTCCAGAAGGGCCGGTGGCGATGCCAGACGGCAGTGTCATACTCACCGAAATGTTTGCATCGCGTCTCACGCGAGTAGCGCCAGACGGTACAAAAACAACAGTCGCCGAAATCAATGGTGGACCAAATGGTTTAGCGGTTGGTCCAGATGGTGCTTTGTATCTCTGTAACAATGGCAACGCGTTCACTCCGCTGAATGTTGGCGGTCTGATGTATCCGGGGCCATTCGATGAATCTCGATACATCGGTGGACGCATTCAGCGAGTTGATATCGCAACCGGAACAGTGACAGATCTTTACACCCATTGCGGTACAACACAACTGCGTGCACCAAACGACATTGTGTTTGACAAGCACGGCGGTTTCTATTTCACTGATCACGGAGTACGTACTGAACGAAGCGCAGACCGCACAGGTATCTATTACGCAAAGCCAGATGGTTCCTTCATCGAAGAAGTGGCGTTTCCTGTAGATGGTCCGAACGGCATCGGATTATCGCCCGATGAAAAGACTGTGTACTGGGCAGAGACCCACACAGGCCGTGTCTATCAGCGCGCCATAACGTCACCCGGAAAACTGGCTCCACCAGATTCGTCCACCGTGTTGTGTGGGTTGCCTGGTTACCAACTGTTTGATTCGCTCGCAGTTGATGGCGACGGCAACATCTGCGTCGCCACCATCATCAATGGCGGCATCACGGTCATCTCGCCATCGGGCGAGGTGTTGCAACACATCGCAGTTGATGACCGCATCACGACCAATATCTGTTTTGGTGGGCCCGATTATCAGACTGCGTTCATCACGGCGTCTTCGACAGGCCGTTTGCTGGCTATGGATTGGCCATACAAAGGACTCAAACTGAACTACTAGTAGGCTCTGACGGATGGTTCAGCGCTACTACATCGAGACTTTGGGGTGCCCGAAGAACCAGGTCGACTCAGACAAAATTGCCGGCAAACTCATTGCTGATGGTCTGGTAGCCACCGAAGATGCATCAAAGGCTGATGTTGTTGTTGTCAACACGTGTGCATTCATCGAAGAGGCGCGCAAAGAAAGCATTGACACCATGCTGGCGCTCGATGACACCCGTAAGCGTTCGTCACGACTGATTGTCACCGGCTGTATGGCAGAACGCTACGGCGACGAACTTGCCGAAGCATTGCCAGAAGCAGATCAGGTTGCAGGTTTTGGCGTTCCGCTACAACTCACTCGCAAGCCGATTGCAGTGACCGGTGAAATACCAAAGTTCGACCTGTTGAACTTGCCTCGTCCAAAATCAACATCGCCGTGGGCATATGTAAAAATCGCTGAAGGCTGTGACCGCAGTTGTGGGTTTTGCGCCATTCCAAGTTTCCGTGGCCCGCAACGCAGTCGTGATGTTGCATCAATTCTCACTGAAGTAGAACAACTCGAAGTACGTGAAGTGGTCTTGATTGCACAAGACCTTGCAAGTTATGGCAAAGACCGCCCCGATGAATTGGGTGCAGGCTCCATCGTTCAATTGGTTCGTGACGTTGCGGCAATGGCCGACTGGGTTCGTCTGTTGTATCTGTACCCCAGTGATTTGTCTGACGAATTGATCGACGCAATTTTGGATACGGGAGTCCCTTATTTCGACTTATCGCTGCAACATGCAAGTAAAGTACATCTTCGCCGCATGAAGCGTTGGGGCGACGGACCACGTTTCCTTGAACGCATTGCCCGTATTCGCACACTGTCTCCTGATGCCGCTTTCCGGAGCAACTTCATAGTTGGCTATCCGGGAGAAACCGAAGAAGATCACGACCAACTGCTGTCGTTCGTGCGCGATGCACAACTTGACTGGTGCGGGTTCTTTGCATTTAGCCCCGAAGACGGAACACACGCACTCACTCTTCCAAACCGAGTGGAAGAAGGCCTCATGAATGAGCGCCTTGCTGAACTACGCGAGCTGCAAGACAACATTTCTGCCGAACGTCGTGATCTCCTGCTCGGTGAGACAATTGAAGTGCTCGTTGACGAACCGGGTATTGCTCGCTCATTCCGCGAAGCGCCTGAGATTGACGGTGTAGTTCAAGTGCCTGAACATCTTGAAGTGGGCCGCTTTCACACAGTGGTCGTTGATCAAGTATTCGGCCCAGACCTCATCGCAGTAGAAGCACCAGGGAAGTAGCGCATGGCTTTCGACGAAACAGCAATTGTCACCTGGGCAAACATGGTCACAGTTGGTCGTGTTCTTGCATCTCCATTCTTGTTCATGTTGATTCCCGATGATGGACGCGGTTCGTATATTGCTCTCGTTGTATGGATTGTGCTGTGCAGCAGCGATGGCTTCGATGGTTATTTGGCTCGTAAGCATGGCATCACTCGTAGTGGCGCATTTCTTGACCCGTTAGCCGACAAGATTTTGGTGTTGGGCGCAATGTTTACTCTGGTGAGTCGCGATGTGTTCTGGGTAGTGCCTGTTCTCATTATTGCGGCGCGCGAAATTATTGTCAGTTTGTATCGAGTGTTCGTGGGTTCAAAAGGTGTCTCAATGCCCGCAAGTAAGACAGCAAAAGTGAAAACATTTAGCCAGCAGTTAGCAGTTGGATTTGCGCTCGCTCCGTTTACCGTTATTGACCAAACGTGGACTTTTACAATCTTCATGTGGATAGCCGTTGCTCTTACGCTTCTTAGCGCTGCTCAATATGCGGTGAAAGCCCTGCGCTAGTGGTTCTGACGGCATTAAGCCAGGAAGACCGCGCCACAATTCAAAAGCGCACGTTGCGCACCTTAATGGTGGGCCAAATTATCGGAGCTGCTGCTCTTGCTTCTGCGGTTACGGTTGGCGCGTACGTCGTACAAGACATTCTCGGAGACACGACTCCGTGGGGTGGCATCGCAACTGCAACTGCAACCATGGGCACTGCAGTGATGGCACAAGTCTTATCGCGCATCATGATGCGACGCGGCCGTCGTCCGGGATTGCAATTGGGATACGCACTAGCAACAGTTGGCGCAATTCTCGCCGCTCTCGGGGCACAGCACCGATCACTTGCTCTTTTCATGGTCGGGCTTTTCCTGTTCGGTAACGGCCAAGCTTCTAACTTGCTCGCGCGATATGCCGCAACTGACTTAGCGGAACCACACAACCGAGCTAGTTCGATGAGTCGCATTGTGTTTGCTTCAACTTTCGGTGCAGTCTTTGGACCTTTACTCATTAGTCCTGCTGAAATTGCTGGTCAAAATTGGTTCGGCTGGGCCAAGTACACAGGCCCATGGGTTTTTTCCAGCATCGTGTTGCTCGGCGCACTATTGAATACCACGATTCGTTTGCGCCCTGACCCGCTGGTCGTTGCTGGCGGCATCAGTGCGAAGGGGTCAGTGAAACTTCCGAGCATCAAGGAAGCTCTCACGATTGTTGTTGCAACGCAAAAGGGTCGACTAGCGCTTGCCTCAATGGTGATCTCGCAAGTCACCATGGTGGCCGTGATGGCAATGACCCCGGTGCATATGAAATTGCATGGTCATGAGTCGCTCAGTCAGTTTGTTGTATCGCTACACGTTGCAGGCATGTACGCCTTCAGCCCGCTAGTTGGTCGCTTCGCAGACAAGAAGGGAACACATCACGCCGTTCTTGCTGGTGCCTCCATTTTGGTATTGGCAACTGTTATGTCTGCACTCAGCGGGGAAGCTGCAATCATTTTGTTCCCGGCGTTGTGGTTTCTTGGAATCGGATGGAACTTTGGGCTCATCGGCGGCTCGGCGATGTTGTTGGAATCAGTACCCGATGACAAGCGCGTCACTGTGCAAGGTTCAGCAGATTTGATGATGAGTTTCTGTGGCGGAATGGCTGGGTTGTCATCTGGCTTTATTCGTAAAGCCGTCGGTTATCACTTGCTGTCGGCGTCTGCATCGCTAGCGGCTGGCGCCCTGCTCGTCTGGGCTTTTTATGCATTTCGGCGCATGTTGGTCCAGCCCTCTGTGGCAGGCTAAAGACCATGAAGTGCAATGTTGTTGCCGTTGGCACAGAGCTTCTGCTTGGCCAGATAATTGATACAAACTCTTCGTACATTGGTGAACAATTAGCAGCAGTTGGTATCGGGTCTCATCTGCAACTCAAAGTTGGTGACAACTTGGCGCGCGTTGTTGCGGCGATTCGTCTGGCTCTTGAAGACGCCGATGCAGTCATTATCTGTGGTGGCCTTGGGCCTACGCATGATGATCTCACTCGCGATGCGCTTGCTGAAATCATGGGTGTTCCTCTAGAGCACAATGAACACATTGCGCAATTGATTACGAATCTGTTTGCAACGCGCAATCGCTACATGGCGCCAAATAACTTGAATCAAGCTCAAGTGCCTCGTGGCGCAACAATCATCGAACAGACTCGCGGTACCGCGCCTGGCCTGATGTGCCCAGTTGGCAACAAGGTCATGTATGCAATGCCCGGTGTGCCACATGAGATGTACGACATGATGAGTCGCGCCGTATTGCCAGACTTGCTGCAGCGCAGTGGGGAGGCGAGCGTCATCAAGAGTTTGGTGTTGCGCACCTGGGGCGAAAGTGAATCAGCTCTCAATGAACGCCTAGACCCAATTATCGATGAACTGGAAACTCTTGGCAATCCCACGCTGGCATTTCTTGCTAGTGGCTGGGAAGGCATCAAGGTTCGTCTCACTGTTAAGGCTGCAACTGACGCGGAAGCTGACGCTTTGCTTGCAACATGGGAAACCAAAGTGCGCGCACTGACTGAAGATCTTGTGTTCGGTGTCAACACTGACACCATGGAATCTGTGGTGCTCAACCTTCTTGAACAACGTGGTTGGACACTTGGTCTTGCCGAATCTGTCACCGGTGGTTTAGTTGGCGGACGCATCACATCGATACCCGGCGCATCACGTACTTTCCGCGGCGGCATTATCAGTTACGCCAGTGAAGTGAAGTTTGATGTGCTCGGAGTCGACCCTGGCCCCGTTGTTTCAGAACAAGCAGCGGTACAGATGGCTCTCGGCGCACAACGAACTTTGAACGCAAGTGTCGGGCTCGCCCTCACTGGGGTTGCTGGCCCAGATGAACAAGACGGACAACCAGTTGGCACTTTGTGCGTAGGTATCGCATTTCCTGATGGAAGAACCTTTTCCAGCATCTCGCAATTGCCGGGTCAACGCGATCAGATGCGCCAATTCAGCGTGATTAATGCGCTGTCGTTCCTACGCAAGCTTCTGCTCGCCGAGCCTCGGTAGAGTTGTATTCAATGCCCTCGTAGCTCAGTCGGATAGAGCAACGGACTTCTAATCCGCAGGTCGCAGGTTCGATTCCTGCCGAGGGCGCCAGTAGCTGTCTAAGCTAGTAGTTGATACTCGGGGTTGACAAACGTCAGAAGCCCCGTGGTGTGCGTTGCGACGCCGGTGATGACAATGTGACGACCTAGAGCAATACCACCCATCGAACGTCGTCCTGTCCAGGTTGCCGTAGCCGTACCTGTTGCGTCCTTGATGCTGACCACCATGGTCGGTAAGTCGCTTGCAGGACGACTTTGCATACGGATGACTTGTCCGGTGATGGTGACTGTGGTGCGTGCTTGGGCCTCAGCAATAGGCGTTGTACCGGCAATTGAGGTGTCAACAACCGGTTGCTTCTTGCGCCCGAACATTGTTCCTACTTCGGACCAATGAGCGCGCGACTAATTTCAGCCTCTACGTCACCGGTGGCAAGCACAAGTACTTCGTCGCCGGCATTGAGAACAATGTCGGGAGTCGGTACAACAACGTGACCGTCACGAATGACTGCAACAACAGCTGATTCACGAGGCAACTTGAGATTGGCTATGGTGCTGCCAATAGCAGGAGACCCTTCAGCAAGTGTGACCTCATTGAGTCCAGCTTTGCCGTGCTCAAGCGAGAGCAGCTTCACGAGAGAACCCACAGCCACCGCTTCTTCGACAAGCGCGGTGAGGAGGTGTGGTGTTGATACCGAGACATCGACGCCCCACATGCCATTGAACATCCATTCGTTGCTCGGGTAGTTCACTCGGGCAACAACGCGGGGGACTGCGAACTCTTGCTTGGCAAGTAGCGAAATAACAAGGTTGTCCTCGTCGTCTCCCGTTACTGCTGCAACAACATCGGCGTCATGTGCACCAGCTTTGGTGAGGGTGTCAATTTCACAGCCATCACCAAGGATGCTTGTCACACGTGGGTTACCAGCAACGACGCGGGAAATTGCTTTTGCGTCGTTGTCCAAAATGAAAATGTCATGACCGAGTTTTGAAAGCTCTTCTGCCATGTAGCGCCCTACGCTGCCTGCGCCCGCAATGATGATTTTCATTAGTGGTCTCCTTGTTTGCCGGCAAGTTGCCGATCGAATTCTTCGAGTTGAGCAGATGTGCCAAGGACGTGTACGACGTCGGAATCCTGCAGGAGTGTCGATGGTGTTGGCAACTGTGCCGTGCCATTGCGATTGATGAGAACAATGTTTGAACCCGTTGACTCAACTGTGTGGCCAGCCAAGGACGCAGAAACGCGACGCTCAGCGAGGTGATAGCTGGACGACGGATCAGTCCAATCAACGACACCCTGGTGAGGCAGGATTGTGCGAAGAATGCGCTTGCTTGTCCATGCGACGGTTGCGACAGTGGCGATTCCGACACGTTCGTAAATTGCAGCGCGTCGTGGGTCATAAATTCTGGCCACAACCCGTTCTACACCGAACATTTCACGCGCGACACGCGCGATAAGGATGTTTGAGTTATCACCACTAGTCACTGCCATGACGGCGCTGTCTTTCGTGATGCCAGCTTCAATAAGGAGGTCACGGTCGAAACCGATACCAGTTAATGTGCGGCCTGCGTAATCGTCACCAAGGCGACGAAAGGCTGAGGCGTTTCGGTCAATGATGACTACGTCATGACCTTCGGCGGTGAGTTGCCGAGCGAGGGAAGAGCCAACTCTTCCGCATCCAACAATGATCATATGCATGTTCTTACTTCTCTTCTGTAGTGAGACCGGACATATGTATCGGAACCGATACAACTGCGGTGTGAGGGCGTTGAAGAAGTTTTGCCTTGAGGGCAAAGGCGCTTCCGTTGTGAAGCCATTGAGTTCTCCATGACGTGACGAATTCTGGAATCACAACGGTGACAATGTCGTCTTGGTAACGCGCATCAAGCTCATCGAGGAATTCGCTAACGGGACGAGTGAGTTCGCGATATGGGGAATACAAAATATTGAGGTCAATAGGAACTGCGAATTCAGCCCATTGTGCTTCGATGCGTTGACGATCGTCGTCGTCTGTTGCCACGGTGACAGCCACGAGGCGGTCAGGGTTCAGTGATTTTGCATATTGCAATCCGTGGAGAACGCCTTTGTTAATTCCTCCAACAAGAACAACCATGGTGTGGGTCTCTCGGCGTGGCCAATATCCGGGTTCAACGTGCACTGCAGCATGTCCGCGGTCGTAGTGGCGCCCGACAGCTCTGAAAGAGGTGACCATAATAGGAATAAGGAAAGCGGGGATCCATGCGCCTTCAGTGAACTTCGAGACAACAACGATGACTGCGATGAGGCCTGTCGTGATCGCGCCGATGGCATTGATTGTGATGCCGAATTTCCAGTTCTTTTCTTTGTGCTTGAGGTGATGTTTCACCATGCCTGACTGACTGAGTGTGAAACCTGTGAACACGCCAAAGGCATAGAGAGGTATCAGTTTCGAAATGTCACCGTTGAACGCGACAATCAGGAGGCTCGCAACTGCAGCGAGGAATAAAACGCCATTAGAGAAAACAAGACGGGAACCGCGGTTAAAGAACTGGCGAGGCAGGAATCCGTCTTTCGCAATAATTGATGCAAGACGAGGGAAGTCTGCGTATGCAGTGTTGGCTGCCAGAATCAGAATGAGGAATGTTCCGATCATGGTCATCCAGAACATGACACCTTTACCGTGATACAGGTATTCAGCCATGAGGCCAAGCCCGTTTCCATCGTGCTCGCCACGGAACGGCTTCAGGTGGGCTGCAAGAACTGATACGCCGAGGAAGCAACTTCCCAAGATTCCACCCATCCACAACAAAGTGGTTGAAGCATTTTTGGCTTCTGGCTTTTCGAAAGCAGGAACTCCGTTGGAAACTGCTTCAACTCCCGAGAGCGCAACGGCACCTGATGAGAAAGCACGCAGCAGCATGAAGAGACTCAAGGATGCAGTGCCTTTGCTGATATCAATCGCTTCTTCACTAAGCATTGACTCAGGAATCGGCCCAATGTGTTGAACGAAAATTCGGTACAGGCCGGTGACAATCAGGATGATCAGCATGATGATGTAGAAGTAGGTAGGCCCAGCAAAAGCTGCTCCCGATTCTTTGACACCACGCAGGTTCATGACTGTCATGATGAAGACGCACGCCAAACACAGTGGCACGGTCCATGAATGACTGAAATCAAAGGCAGTTCGAATTGCGAGAACGCCACCAGCGACACTGACTGCAACAGTAAGGATGTAGTCAACAAGCAACGATGATCCGGCAATGAGTGCGGGAGTTTTTCCGAGATTTTCTCGACTCACAATGTACGCACCACCACCGGATGGGTATGCATGAATGGTTTGGCTATATGAAAGAACCACGATGACGAGCAGAACGCACACAACAATTGCGATGGGGATCAATGGCCCAAATGCTGCTCTACCTATTCCGGCTCCGATGAGGAGTACTACAAGAATTTCATCTGTTGCGTATGCAGTAGATGAAATCGCGTCAGAGGCGAAGACCGGAAGTGCAATCGCCTTGCGAAGACGTTGGTGCTGTTCTTCGGCGCTTGAGATGGGGTTGCCGATGAGGAATTTTTTAATTTTTGACATATTTTCTGATTTCTCAGCATTGCTACTCTGTCACGGTTGGTGTGCCAAATGCGAAATTTTGCGGGCTACGGATTGTGACGTTTGTGTTTCTTGGCAGTTCTGGCCCATTTCCCCCTTCCAAATGAGGCTTTCAGCTATGAAACCCTTACAATTGCAGGGTGGAATTTAAGAAAGATGACATCGTCATCTACCCCCAACATGGTGCCTGCAAAGTAAAAGGCAAAAAGAAGCACGACTTCTTCGGTACGGGGAAAAAAGAGGAGTACCTCATCCTTGAGACCATCATCAATGAGATGACCCTTCAGGTCCCAATGTCCAAGCTCGACGAAGTTGGCGTGCGTCCACCGGTGAACGCAGAAGAGCTTGATGACCTTGTACAAGTTTTGTCAAAGCCAGACCCTCGCGTGCCAAGTAACTGGTCACGTCGTTTCAAGAACCACCAAGAGAAGTTGAAGAGTGGCGACGTCTACCAAGTAGCTGAAGTTGTTCGTAACTTGGCAGCGCGTAACCGCGATGCCTCATTGTCTGCAGCTGAGCGCACCATGTACGAGCGTGCTCGCGTGAACTTGATTTCAGAAATTGCACCGGCGTTGAAGGTCAGCAAAGAAGAAGCAGAAGAGTTTCTCAATCAAGCGCTTGAAAAAGGTGTGCTGAAGGTGGCGAAAGTTGCCAAGAAGAAAGTTGAAGCAGTTGTCAAAGTAGTTGATGATGCTGACGACGATCTTGACGAAGCAGACGACGAGTAAATCATGACCCGTGTGGGTTTTTGTGGTCTCGGTGTCATGGGTTATCCCATGGCCGGACATCTTGCAACTGCAGGTCATTCAGTTGCTGTCTATAACCGCACTTCTGCACGTGCAGATGCCTGGGTAGCTGAATATTCCGGAACAGCATTCGCTACTCCACGTGAAGTTGCCGCCAATTCAGACATGGTGATGATCTGTGTCGGAAACGATGCAGACGTGCGTGCTGTAGTTCTTGGTCCTGATGGTGTTCTCGCAGGTGCGCATTCCGGCTTAATCGTTGTAGACCACACCACAACAAGTGCCGAACTGGCCCGTGAAATTTCCTTGGCATGTTCTGCAGTTGGAGTCGGGTTTGTTGATGCTCCCGTATCAGGCGGGCAAGCCGGAGCGATCAATGGTGCGCTCACCGTGATGTGTGGTGCTGATTTTGAAGAAGTGTTTGCCGATGTTGCAGTTGTGGCAGCGGCTTATTCGCGTTCGTGTGTTCGTTTAGGTAACGCCGGCAGTGGCCAGTTGGCAAAAATGGTGAATCAGATTTGTATTGCCGGCGTCGTGCAAGGGTTAGCTGAAGGTTTGGCGTTTGCAACGAAGGCCGGGCTAGATGCACATGCAGTGATTGATGTGATTTCAAAGGGTGCTGCGCAAAGCTGGCAAATGGAAAACCGTGGTCACACTATGGTTGACGACTCGTTTGATTTTGGGTTCGCCGTTGAGTGGATGATCAAAGACTTAGGTTTCTGCGTGGAAGAAGCCCAACGAAATGGGGCTGAATTACCTGTTGCAGATTTGGTGCTTGGCTTTTATCGTGAACTGTACGCAGATGGCGCTGGCCGCTTGGATACCAGCAGCCTGATTCGTCGCTTGCCCTAAAGGCTCTGCACGACCGAGGCGAACACGTCGAGCACGGTGTCGATTTGTTGGTCTGTGATCACCAATGGCGGACACACTGCAATAACACCGGGTATAGAACGTGCGATAACGCCCTTCTTGATCATTGCATCGCGAACGATCGTTGCATCCATGTCTTCAGGAAGTTTGCCGGCCCAGATTGCACCGGCACCGCGGTAACCGGTGAGCGTGCCGTCTGCACTGAGGGCTTGAAGTCCTTTTTCAATTCGAGCACCAATGTGCTTCGCGCGTTCAACGAGGCCTTCGCGTTCCATGATGGCGAGATTGGTAAGAGCGGCTGAACATACAGTGGCGTGACCTGAATATGTATAGCCATGTCGCAAGAAAAATGAAGGGTCTGCAGTGAGTGCGTTGTTCACTGCTTCGCCAGTGATGACACCACCAAGTGGTTGGTATCCACTTGTGACGCCTTTGGCAAACGTGATCATGTCGGGTGTGACTCCGTAATACGTAGCACCAAACCATTCGCCAAGGCGACCAAAGCCAGTGATGACTTCATCGAAGATGAGGTAGGCACCGTTGTCGTTGCATAGGCGACGAAGTCCAGTGAGGTATTCGGTGCTTGATGGCCAAACGCCGCCAGCGCCCTGCAATGGTTCAGCAATGATTGCCGCAACTTTGCCTTTGTTTTGTTCGAACGCAATAGACATTGCTTCAATGTCGTCAGCATCAACTTGAATAACGCCTTCAAGAAGCGTTCCGTAACCGATCTTGTTCAGAGGTAATCCCTGCGCACTGGTTCCGCCGTAGTTTGTGCCGTGATAGCCGCGGTTGCGCGTGATGATCACACTGCGTTCGGGGTGTCCTGCCTGAATTTGTGCAGTGCGGGCAATCTTCATTGCTGTATCGATTGATTCTGATCCACTGCCGCACAGGAACACGCGCGAATTAGCAATAGGAGACAGCGACGATATTTTTGTTGCCACTGCTTCGGCTAGGGGATTTGTAAATGGGTCAAACGTTGAATATGTCTCAAGCATGCTGACCTGCGCTGCAATAGCGTCTGCCATTTCTTTACGGCCATGACCAATTTGGCAATACCAGAGACTGCCGATGGCATCGATGTATTCGTTGCCCTTGTCATCCCATAGCAACGCCATGTCGCCACGCACCATGTTGATGAATGCGTCGGAAGATGGTTTTGCAAAAGAGTGAAGAAGATTGCTTGGCATGTCACTACTGTACGCCAGCAGTCGCTGGCGCGAGATTAGATTCGCTCGATGATGGTGGCTGTTCCCATGCCACCGCCGGTGCACATGGTGATGAGGCCGGTTGTCTTGTTCTGGCGCTCGAGTTCGTCTACCAAGGTGCCAATCAGCATGGCGCCTGTTGCGCCGATGGGGTGACCAAGAGCCATTGCTCCACCATTGACGTTGACCTTTGCAGGATCAACGCCAGTGTCTTTGAAGAACTTCAAAACAACAGCAGCGAATGCTTCATTGACTTCGAAAAGATCAATGTCGTCAAATGTCATTCCGGCTTTTTTCAGAACAAGCTTTGCGGCTGGTCCGGGCGCTGTGAGCATGATGACTGGCTCTGTACCAGCAACTGCGCTCATGATGATGCGTGCGCGTGGCTTGAGGCCGTGTGCTTTTGCATAATCAGGAGATGTAACAAGAACAGCTGCGCCACCATCAACAACACCAGATGAGTTACCACCGTGGTGAACGTGGTTAATACCTGAGATATGTGGATAGGCAAGGCGAGCGGTTTCGTCAATGCTGAGACCTTCTGGATCCTTTTTGTATCCGCCCATGCCTTCGAAGCTTGGAGTGAGTTTGGCGAGGTCAGCAAGTGTTGTGCCTGCACGAGGATGCTCATCAACTGCAAGTGCAAGAGTTCCGTCGTCGTGGTAGATCGGAATCAGTGAACGTTCGAATCTGCCTTCTGTAATTGCAACTTGTGCGCGACGCTGGCTTTCAACGGCAAGTGCATCACATTGTTCACGCGTGAAGCCTTCGGTAGTTGCAATGAGGTCAGCAGAAATTCCCTGCGGAACCATGTTGTACTGATCGCGAAGGTGATTGTTGTTAGCGGTGAAACCATCAACATGCATTGGTGAAGGACGAGACATTGATTCAATGCCGCCAGCGACAACGATGTCTTGCATGCCGGACAACACTCCCATGGCTGCGAAGTTGACTGCTTGCTGACCAGAACCACAGAAGCGGTTCAAAGTGACGCCAGGAGCTTCAAGTGCCCAACCAGCATCAAGTGCTGACATGCGTGCGATATCCATTGAGTGGTCACCGCTGCCTGCGCCGCAACCCATGATGACGTCGTCGACTGCTGCGGTGTCGAAACCGACACGATCCTTCAGGCCGTTAAGAACTTGGGCGAGGATGCGCTGTGGGTGCACGTTATGTAGGGCGCCGGTGTCTTTGCCCTTTCCTCGTGGTGAGCGAACTGCGTCGATAATCCAGGCTTCACGTTCCATTGGGTCTCCCTTGGGTGCAGGGGCTGAGTTTCAGCCACCTGTGGTGTACGAACTAAACCTTATGACACGGCATGTTGTGTCGAACCATTGAGGAGGCGCCGTCATGGCCCAATTTCAGACACTTGAAGTATCAGTTGAAGGTTCGCTCGGGCGCCTGCAAATGGCCCGCCCTGAGCGGCTTAATGCATTGTCGCGTCAGGCTTTACAAGACCTTGCATCTGCAGCACGGTGGTTTGATGAACAGCGCGAGGTGAAGGTGGTCATCGTGTCTGGCCAGGGTCGATCATTTTCTGCCGGGTTTGACCTCAATGACTTTTCGAACCCTGACCCGGAATGGGGAGTGCGCGAAAGTGCAGACCTTGGGCGCATCATGGCAGAGACAGTGACCAATATGAATGCACTGACCATTGCTGCAATTCAAGGTCACTGCATTGGCGGCGGGCTTGTTATCGCGATCAGTTGTGACTTGCGAATTGCTGCAGAGTCAGCAGTTTTTCAAATTCCAGAAGTTGACCTGGGTATTCCTCTTGCATGGGGAGGCATTCCGCGCTTGGTGCGAGAGATTGGACCAGCAGCAACAAAAGAGTTAGTGCTCACGTGTCGTCGGTTTTATCCAGAAGAAGCCAAGTCTTTGGGGTTCTTGAATGAAGTTGTTCCCGATGCTGAATTAACTAAGCATGTTGATGCATTGGCACTGTCGTTAGCCGCAAAGCCTGGCTATTCGTTGCGCACCACAAAGCAGCAAGTCAATGCAGTTACAGAAGAGATGATTGGCACGGCGCGTAACGCCAACGACGCAGATTCGTTAGTTATTGCAACATACGACGCTGAAAGTCGCGCAGCAAGTGCTGCATATTTGAAATCCAAGAACAAAGGGTAAAGACATGGGTACAACAAAAGTGTTCGTTCACGGCAATCCGGAAACATCTGCAGTGTGGTCACTGCTGGTCGCAGAGTTACAGAAGCGCGGAGTTGACAACATCGTGTTGCTAACGCCACCAGGTTTCGGTGCTCCGACACCTGCGGGCTGGGGTGGCACGATGCGCGAATATCGTGACTGGCTCATTGCAGAACTTGAAGCAATTGGTGGAGACATTGACCTTGTGGGTCATGACTGGGGCGCAGGCCATGTGTATGGCGTGCTGAGTGAGAAGCCAGGAATTGTGCGGTCGTGGGCAGCTGATTGTGCGGGGCTCTTGCATGCTGATTACCAGTGGCACGATGCTGCACAAGGTTGGCAAGCACCTGAACTTGGCGAACAAATGGTGGCAGGCATGGTTGCAATGCCCGATAATCAGTTTGTTGATGCGTTCAGCGGTTTAGGCATGACACGCGAAATTGCAGCAGAAGTGAAATCACACATCGATGACGAAATGGCTCGGTGCATTCTTGCGTTGTATCGCGATGCAGCTCAACCGGCAATGGTGGCAGTTGGTAAACAGTTCGTTGCTGCACAGCCGAAAAACGGATTAGTCATCATTGCTGAAGGCGATCATTTCGCAGGTTCTCTTGAAACCATGACTGCTGTTGCTAACAGTGTTGGCGCTGGCGTTTCAGTGTTGCCAGAAGTGGGGCACTGGTGGATGTGTCAACGCCCTGACCTTGGTGCCGACATTTTGATGGCACATTGGGCCAGCATCTAATCAGTCGTTAGGCCTTATACGCCGAAACGATGGGCGCAAGTTCTGTTGGTGTGGCGCCATGCATGATGACGCCGTCACAGCCAAGTGCAAACTGATTGCGAATTGCAGCAACACATTGTTCGGGCGTTCCTGATGCTGATGGTGCAAGCCATTCGTCAGGAATCAGTGGAGCAACACGTTCAAGATCTTCAGTAGTTCCCTTTGCGTCAAGCGCACCAGGGAATGTACGAACAAATTCATCTGCTCTGAAACGTTTCAAGACTTCAGGGTCCCAATTGTTTGTGCGCACCATGAGGTCGCCGTAGGCCTGCAAGTACGTTGCAAGTCGGCCAACTGTTTTCTTAAGCCGCAATGCGGGGTCGATGTGATCGCCAATGGTTGCAAAACATGACCACACTTTGACAGTTGCAGGGTCTCGGCCTGCTTGTTCGGCCGAGCGCTTCACTGTCTGTACTGCACGCTGTGTTGTTTCGTCTGTGAAGAACGTGTGCAAGATCACGTTGTCGTATGCGCGGCCCGCCATCTCGAGCGTCTGTGGACCAAACACCGTGATGCTGAGAGGAATTTCTAAATCAAATGCGGGGTCAAGGCGAAGTACTGGGTACTTGCCAGTGATGTCTTCGTAATTCATCACTGTCTCGCCGTGCCACAACTGACGCATCAGGTGTGCGAACTTCTCCATTGAATCCGTGGTTGCTAAGGGCATGCCATATGCCTTGAACATTGCATCGATGCCGCGCCCGAGACCAAGACTGAAACGCCCCTGCGATAACAGGTGCAACGTGCTTGCCCATGAAGCAGTTACAAGCGGGTGACGCGTGGTGTGGTTTGTTGCAGCAGTGATGATGTTGATTGAGTCCGTCACAGCTACGGCTGCGCCAGTGAGCGCTCCGGCTTCCTTGATGTTGAATCGCTCAGAAATGAATGCGGTGCCAAGTCCCATGGCTTCTGCGTCGGCTAATTCGCCCAGCATGTCGCGCGGCGACTTCGGAGCCCCTGCCAATGTGTAAAAGCCAAGTTCAGGATGGGCAGGAAGTGAAGCCATGTCTGTGACAGTACCTGTATGGCATGCCTCATGGCAGAATCGGGTTACTAATTCTTAGGGGGAATCATGAATCGCATTGAAATTGAAAAGAAACTGAATGAAGACCGGGCATGGTTGTTGGAGACGTACTCGCATCTCACTGAAGACCAGTTGTTCGGCGATCTCACACCAAGCGAACACGACCCGTCGAATTTCTGGTCAGCTCTTGACCATCTTGCGCACTTGGCATTGATTGAGCGCAACTTTGCAGCAATGATTCGTCGCCACATCAGTGGTCATAAGAATCCCGTCGGATTGGCTTCTGATGATTCCGGTGCTCCACGTACTCGTGATCAGATCATGGCATCTGTTCATGCAATGACAGAAGAGTGGCAGAAACAACATCACGGCAAGTCTCTTCATGAAGTAGTTGCTCTTGGTGCAAGCGCACGTGCAGTTTCGTTAGAACTTCTCAGTGAACTGACTGATGAACAATTGGAAGAAGTTTTACCAGGAGCGCCATGGGCTGACGGAACAGTTGGTGGAGTGATTGGTGCGAATGCTGATCATGGCCGCATGCACTGGAAATGGGCAAAGGACGCTGGCGTTCTTGACCATCACTAATTTGAACAATGGTTGATAAAAACACTCCCGTGGCACCTGACGTTATTGGGTTGCTGGAAGGAATCAGCACAACGCGGGCAATTCGTCGATATCTCGACGAGCCAATTCCTGATGAAGTATTGCGCGACATCATGTTTGCTGCCACCCGTGCACCAAGTGGAAGTAACCGTCAACCATTTCGATTCATTGTTCTTGCTGATTCAGACATCGCCCAACAAGCAAAGACATTGATTGCTACTGGTGCTCAAAAAGTGTGGAACCACAAACGGACGACTGAAGGATACGAAAAAGGCTCAGGCGTGGTTGAAGATTCGCCGAAAGCTCGAATGGCTCACACCATGCAGCAATATGTCGACAACTTTGCGAAGGTTCCCGTGTTGGTGCTTGCTGTACTCGTGAGATATCGCGAACAGAACCCAACAGAAGGTTCGTCTGTGTATCCGGCGTGTCAAAACTTATTGTTGGCCGCACGCGGTCTTGGGTATGGGGGAGTCATCACTGGGTTTCATGGTTTTGTTGAACCAGAGTTGCGCATGCTTTTGGGAATTCCTGATGACACATTGATTGCTGCATCTATTTCTCTTGGTAAACCAGCAGGGCATCACGGCCCCGTACGGCGCGTACCAATGGCAGGTCTTATCTACGGAGATACCTGGGGCGAATCACCTGCGTGGGCAATTGACCCGCCGGGAACTGCGTTTACCCGCGGTGGCCCGCCGTCGTAATTATGCGCGAGCAAATTCGCGAATAACGCGACCCGGGCGAGCACCTGTGTGGTTTCCTTGTTCCGTAACGATCTGGCCGTTCACGATTGTTGCCGCGTAGCCACGTGACTTAATGAAGAGTCGTCCTGTTTGACCAGGGAAGTCATTGACGTATGTGGGTTGACCTGACGCCACAGTGTGTGGGTCAAAGATATTGATGTCAGCAAAGTTTCCGACCTCAAGCGTTCCGCGCTTCTTCAAGCCCAACACTTCTGCTGGCATTTTGGTGAGTTTGCGAATTGCTTGCGGCAAAGTAACAACACCACGTGTGCGGTACCAGTACTGCAAGTAATGCGTGGTTGCATCTGCATCACAGATCTGCCCGATATGGGCACCAGTGTCTGCAAGGCCTGGGTACACATGATCAAGCGCGAGGAAGTCTTCAAGGTCTGACGTATTGCGGTTAAAGAACCACGTATTGAACAACTCAAGGCCATTGCTCTCAATTAAGCGATCGATGACAAGTTCAACCGGATGCACGCCAGCAGCTTCGGCAAGTTGTGCAATCGATACGCCGTTTTGCTCGTTGTAGTTAGGAGTGAACTCTGTTCCTAATGGGTAAATGTGATTCGGGTCGTACCACATGCCCTTTTCTTTGCCTTCTTCTACAAGTTCGGCGCGTGTTGACGCATTGCGCAAAGCAGCAACCCGATCTTCGAGGGTAGAAAGGTCCATCAGTGCGCGCCACTTCTTTCCCTTCACAGGAGAGATTTGTGCAAGTCCACACAGTGATCCACTAGGGCGAGTCATGCCGGCAGACGTAATACGACCAGAGTTCGCGCGAGTGTTGTTGAGGAAATTTCCGAAACCTTCTGCTGATCGCTTGTCGCCGTTACCGACACCGCCAGAGAACAGAACATCTCCGCATGCTTCTGACATCGATTGCAACAAATCAAATTCGTGCGCTGCTTTTGTTGCGAAGTCATTCACCGCTTGGAAGATTCCGCCGCCACCTGCATTGAGGCCATCTGCAATGGCGAGGTACTCATCTTTTGGTGCAAGTGTGCCTGGTACGTAGCGACCATCGGGTACGACATGCAACAAAATGCGCGAAGTTGAAAAACCAACAGCGCCACCTGCAACAGATTCAGCAACAATGTCGCTCATGCGCTGTAGTTCTTGTGCCGTTGCTGGTTCGTCGCTGAGTGACCGTTCACCCATGACGTTGTAGCGCACTGCGCAGTGGCCAACCATGCCGACAATGTTGAGAGCAGGATTTAGTTTTTCAACGGAATCTAAGTACTCGGGGTAGGTCTCCCAGTCCCATGCAAGACCATTCAAAATTGCATCGCGTGGAATGTCTTCAACGCTTTCCATCATCTCAGCAAGGAATTGTTCGTCACCTTTTGCAACAGGTGCAAAAGTAACGCCGCAGTTACCCATTAATACTGTGGTGACGCCATGCCATGAACTGGATGTCATCAAGGGGTCCCAGCCCACTTGGGCGTCAAGGTGAGTATGAAGATCAATGAAGCCAGGTGTGACTGCAAGACCCTTGGCATCGATTTCTTTTGTGGCAATTTCCCCGGTGAGATCGCCAATAAAAGTGACGGTGTCTCCATCGATTGCAATGTCGGCTGTGTAGCCATCGCGGCCAGTGCCATCAACAATCAGTCCGTTACGGATAATAAGGTCATGTGCCACGTGTGCCCCCCAGGTGTGCGGTTTCTAGAACGATACACACTGCGTTCGGGGTCTGTGAAGGTGGATGTCCTAGTCTTAGTCCTTACCCAAATCGATGGAGGAATCACATGTCAGACATGAGCGTGCAATCACTGTTTTCAGTGAAAGGGAAAGTTGCCCTAGTGACCGGAGGGTCGCGTGGAATCGGAGAGATGATTTCTGCTGGACTTTTGGCCAATGGTGCCAAGGTCTACATCTCATCTCGTAAAGCACAAGCGTGCGACGAAGCGGCAAAGCGTCTGATGGACAACTACGGCGGAGAGTGCATTTCTCTTCCTGCCAACGTGGCAGAGATTGAAGGAATTGAAGCCCTTGTTGCTGAAATCACAAAGCGCGAAAAGTACGTTGACATCCTTATCAACAACGCAGGAGTTTCTTGGGGTGCTCCCATCGAAGAGTTTCCTGAAATTGGTTGGGACAAAGTGATGGACACCAATGTGAAGGGCGTCTTTTTCCTTACGCAGAAGTTGCTTCCGTTGTTGCAGGCTCGCGCCACAAAAGACAACACATCACGCATCGTGAACATTGGTTCAATCGATGGCATTGGTACACCAAGTTTTGAGACCTACTCATACGGCCCTTCAAAAGCTGCAGTGCATTCGCTGACAAAAGTTCTTGCTGGTCGCTTGGCATCGCGTCACATCATTGTGAATGCAATTGCACCAGGACCATTCCCAACATGGATGTTGTCAACTGGTGTTGGCGGCGGCGGAGACGTTGATAACACCGACTGGGACACTGTTGGCCGCATGAACCCAAGTGGTCGCGTTGGTACTCCTGAAGACATCGCTGGCTTGGCGTTGTACCTGTGCTCGCGCGCCGGTGCATTCACCGTTGGTGAAGTCATCACCTGTGACGGTGGCTCACTTCTTAAGTAATTAGTTGACGCGACGTTCGCGGCCAGCCCAATACGGTTCGCGAAGATCCTTCTTCAGAACCTTTCCGCTTGGGTTGCGCGGCAAGACGTCGATCCATTCCACTTTGGTAGGGCACTTGAACTTTGCAAGGCGTTCGTGTGAAAACGAAATGATGTCTTGTTCCGTTGCGTCCGTACCGGGCGCGCGTACAGCTATCGCAAGTGAGGTCTCGCCCCATTTTTCATGGGGGATTCCAATGACTGCAACGTCTGCGATGCCAGGATGAGACATCAGGACGTTTTCTACTTCTGCTGGATAGACGTTTTCGCCGCCTGAAACAATCATGTCCTTCACGCGGTCGTGAATGTAGACGTACCCATCTGCATCGACGTAGCCCGCATCTCCGGACTTGAACCATTTGTCTGGCGTG
>Ga0194048_10000078_pt1 | contig 39736 bp, 32 predicted proteins | sample JunL225m_MetaG_FD_161685 | JGI IMG/M metagenome (GOLD analysis project Ga0194048, IMG submission 161685) | Anoxic zone freshwater microbial communities from boreal shield lake in IISD Experimental Lakes Area, Ontario, Canada - Jun2016-L222-5m | ecosystem: Environmental > Aquatic > Freshwater >...
GCGGATCTCTCTGACGGCCGCGCCCAGCGAGACCCCAGGCATCAGATTGAAGGAGATGGTAGCCGCAGGAAACTGGCCTAAATGACTCACAGCGAGCGTCGCCGGTCTCTCTGTGATCCGCGCAACACTCGACAACGGCACGGGACCCGCGGCACCGGGCACGTACAGCCGGGTCAGCGCGTCCGGTCCGAGCGTGTCTGAGGGCCGGGACTCCAGTACCACCCGATAGGTATTTGCCTGTGTAAATACGGTGGAGATCAGCCGCTGCCCATAAGCGTCGTACAGCGCGTTATCGACGGCCGCAACGGTCACGCCCAAGCGCCCGGCACTCGATCGATCGATATCGACATAAACCTGCAGGCCTTCGTCCTGGATATCACTGGCCACGTCCGATAACAGCTGCGAGGCAGTCAAGGCCGCGACCAGACGCTTGGTCTCCCGCGACAGTTCGATCGCGTTGGGGTCTTCCAGTGTGAACTGATACTGCGTGCGAGCGACCCGATCCTCGATCGTCAGGTCCTGCACAGGCTGCAGATGCAGTTGAATGCCGGCCACAGCCTTGGCCCGTTCACCCAATCTTGCCATGATGGTCGCGATGTCGCCGCGCGTGCCATGTGGCTTCAGCTCAATCTGCAAGCGGCCACTGTTCAAAGTCGCGTTCACGCCATCCACACCGATGACGGAGGCGACGCTGTCCACCGCCGGATCCGCTAAAAGCACATCGGCAAGCGCCGACTGACGCGCCGCCATCGCGCCAAAAGAAATCGTCTGCGGCGCATCCGTTAACCCCTGAATAGCCCCCGTATCCTGCAATGGAAAGAACCCTTTGGGCACAAAGACATACAGCACGACGGTCAAAATCACCGTGCCGATCGTCACCATCAGGGTCTCGCGCCGACGCGCAAGCACCCACTCCAAAGACGCTTCATAAAAAGACGACAGACGATCGAACGCGCGACCGATACCCGCCAACCACTCGGGCTCTTTGCTTGCATCCCGCTTCACCAGCAGCCGCGAGCACATCATCGGCGTCAAGGTCAACGACACAACCGCTGAGAGAACGATGGCGACGGCCAGCGTGATCGCAAACTCACGAAACAAGCGGCCAACGACCTCCTGCATAAAAAGAAGAGGAATCAGGACGGCAATGAGACTGACGGTCAAGGAGATAATCGTGAAACCGATCTGTTTGGCGCCCTTCAAAGACGCCTGCAATGGCGTTTCGCCTTCTTCTAAATAACGGGAGATGTTTTCAATCATCACGATCGCATCGTCGACGACGAAGCCTGTGGCGATCGTCAGCGCCATGATGGTCAAATTGTTAATGGAAAACCCGGCCAGATAAATGGCGCCGAAAGTGCCAATCAGTGAGACAGGCACCACAACACTCGGTATCAATGTCGCCGGCACGTTACGCAAGAACAAAAAGATAACCAACACGACAAGCGCCACGGAAAGCGCAAGTTCAAACTCCACATCATGCACAGACGATCGGATCGTATTGGTGCGATCGGTCAGGACGCGCAGTTGCACAGATCCCGGCATCGAAGCCTGCAGTTGCGGTAGAAGCCCGCGGATCCGATCGACAGTCTGAATCACGTTACTGCCGGGTTGACGCTGCACATTGAGGATTACTGCAGGAACAGTGCGTCCCTCAAAACCCGCCCACGCTGCAAGTTTTGTGTTCTCCGCTGAGTCGACGATTTTAGCGACATCGGATAATCGGATCGCCGCGCCATTATGGAAGGCAAGGACGATGTTCTTATAGTCGGCCGCGGTCTGTAGTTGATCATTGGCATCCAAGGTCGAGGCGCGCGATGCGCCATCAAAGCTGCCTTTTGCCTGATTGACGTTGGCCGCGCCGATCGCTGTGCGCAAGTCCTCCAGCGTGAGTCCATTGGCGGCGAGCGCCATTGGGTCGGCCTGCACACGGACGGCGGGCCGTTGCCCGCCACCGATCGTCACCAAGCCGACGCCCGACACCTCAGACAACTTTTGTGCGAGACGGGTATCGACGTAGTCCTCGATCTGAGGCAGCGGCAGCGTCTCGCTGGTCACCGCGAGCGTCATGATGGGTGCATCTGCCGGATTGACCTTCGCATAGGTCGGCGGCATCGGCAGATCCGTTGGCAGAAAAGTGCCGGCGCCATTGATCGCGGCCTGCACTTCCTGCTCCGCGATATCGAGCGTGAGATCCAGAGAGAAACGTAGCGTGATGACGGACGCACCGCCAGAACTCGTCGAGGTCATCTGCGTCAGCCCGGGCATCTGCCCGAACTGCCGCTCGAGCGGTGCGGTGATGGCACTCGTCATGACATCGGGGCTAGCCCCCGGATAGAGCGTCGTGATTTGTATAGTTGGGTAGTCCACCTCCGGGAGTGCCGAGATCGACAGTCCCCAGTAGCCGAGCACCCCGGCCAGCACAATGGCGACCGTCGCGAGCGTCGTCGCGACCGGGCGCTCGATGAACAGACGAGACGGGTTCACGGCTGCGCGGGCGGTTGCGACCGTTCGGCCTCACGGCGGCGTCGCCAAGCCGCGCGAGCCGCCTCATCGGGGGGGCCGCCTGGGTGCATTGCCCAGCCGCTGGAACGGGTTGACTCTGCGTCTGGTGGCGCCTGCGGCATCGTCGACCTTACGCTGGAATCAGTCCCGGCACGTGGTTCGCCGAGCGGTGGAGCATGCCCACCCCGTTTGCCATGATGACCATACGCCGGGTCCGCGGCGGCCGCGGGCGCATCGTGCGCTGACATGATCTTCGAGCCCGCGTGGAGTTTATCCGTCCCATCAATGACCACCTCATCGCCTACTGCAAGGCCTTGCGCGATGGCGACTCGGTCGGCGCTCTGGGGTCCAGGGATGATCACCCGAACGCTGACGGTGTGATCCGGCCCAACGAGGTAGACGTACGCACCCGGCGTTCCATGTTGTACGGCCGTCGCGGGGATTAGCACCTGATGATCGAGGCGCTGCAACGTGACGCGGGCGTTTACGAACTGATTCGGCAGTAGCGCGCCGTCCCGATTATCATAAAGAGACTTGAGCTTGACCGTGCTGGTCGCTGGATCGACGACGTTGTCAGCACTCTCCACGTGGCCCCGGGCGAGCAATGTCTTGCCATCTCGGTCGAGGGCATCCACGGCGACGGATCCGCCACGATGCAAATGGTTGACCAGCGCCGACGCCTTTTCAGCAGGCACCGCGAAGGTCACGTTGATCGGCTGCGTCTGCGTCAATATCACGATGCCGGCAGCATCTGCTGTATGCACCATATTACCGACATCCACCTGCCGCAAGCCGACGCGCCCTGAGATCGGCGCGCTGATATGGGTCCAACCGAGATTCAGGCGTGCAGCTTCGACGGTGCCGCGATCGCTCAACACCACGCCCTCATACTGGTGCACGAGTGCGGTTTGGTCATCGACCTGTTGTTTGGCGATAGAATCCTGCGTGAGCAGCATGCGATAGCGCTCCAGATCCACCTTTGCGCTTTCCAATAAAGCCTCGTCGCGGGCCAGTTGGCCTTCGGTCTGCTTCAGCGCGGCCTGATACGGGCGTGCGTCGATATCTGCCAGGACATCGTGCTCGTGCACTTCCGCCCCTTCCTTGAAGCGAATGTGCTCGAGCAACCCATCAACGCGCGCCCGAACGATAACGGAAGTGCGTGCCGTAACCGAACCGAGAACATCGAGGGTCACGTCGATCGAACCCTCTTGTGCAATCGCCGTACGCACCGGCACCGGCATACCACCGCCCTTCGCGCCCGCACCGGGCCAACCACCCTTGCCGCCGGTCGGCCTATTCGGGGCGCCCGCTGGGACCGGATCACGCCAACGGGTGTACCAGACAGTACCCGCCAAGGCCGTTGTCGCAATCACCAGTATCGCTACAGTCTTGATTCTTCTGGACACTGGGACAATCTCCGCGCCGGTACAAACCTCGTATTATCCTCGAACAGGTGACCGGGCGAGTGAAGGACTGCAAAGTGTGCGGACTCTCGCACTGGGCAGATGGCGAGAGCGCAATGGGAGAGAGGATTTCCCTCACTGAACGGCCAACTGGGCCTCGCCGCTGACACCGGAGCGGCTGGGCCTTCCCCCGACGACCAGCAACTCAGTCGACGCGCGGTGGCAGTGAGCCCGCCACAGGACTCACGAGGCCGCACCGGCGCCCGACCCGCCAAGCCCCCCCCTCGCGGCCTCATGCACTGGGTTGCACTCGGCGCCCTTCAACGCACGGGCCAACGCCAACGCACGCGCTATGGGCTACCACACGGGAAAGTCGTTCGCACCTCTAACACTGTACCCAGTCGATGATCATATCGCGCTGCGTCTGCTGCCCAGACCGCTTGAGATCCGCGGCAACCATCTATGCTGGATTGAGAAAAAGCGGGGGCTAAACCAAGCCTAAACCGATCCAAGAATCAGTTTAACTATATGATTATAAAGAAAAATTTGGCGGAGAGGGTGGGATTCGAACCCACGGAGGACGTAAGTCCTCGCCTGATTTCGAGTCAGGTACATTCGACCACTCTGCCACCTCTCCGCCGGCCCCGACGTGGCGATCGGGGGGGCGCATAGTACACCAAGTCAGCCGCAATACAGCACCCTAGCCGACTAGCCTGCAATGGAAGCCTCCCCAGAATTTGGCCATTTGCGACTTAACCTGTCGTGGCCAGACCGAGTTTAACGACGATCCCGGCGTCTCTAGGCAGGCTCGCGTATCCTTAGCGGCTATGTTTGGTCTGTTTCGATTGCCAGAAAGTGGGTTGCCGTGGCGGGTACCCACCGCCGTTGCGGTACTCGCGCTGTTGGGCACCTGCACGGTGCGCCCAGGCGTGGTCTCACAAGCCCATACCGTCGGCGCCCTACGGGTAGCGACCTACAATAGCCCGACAGCCTACTACCTTGGCGCCCATGGCCCGGAGGGGCCGGAGTACGCGCTCGCCAGTCGATTTGCACGTTCGCTCGGGCTGCGCCTTGAGATGATCGAGTATCCCTCTGCGGCAGCCGCCATCTCGGCGGTCGCGCACGGCCGCGCGCACATCGCCGCCGCAGGTCTGGCGGTGACCCCAGAATGGCAGCGCACCATTTTATTCTCTCGACCTTATCAACGCGTCAAATTACATATCGTGCACCGTCGCGGTGCCCCTCGACTCACGGGCCTGCAAGCACTCAGCGGCCGCCACATCGCTGTGGTCGCCGGCAGCGCGCATGCCTACGCCTTGCGTGATCTTGCAAAGTCAGTGCCGGATTTACACATCAGCGAAGTGCCGAACGTATCGACGCTAGACTTACTGGACCGCGTTTGGAGCGGTGAACTGGACGCCACGGTTGCCGATCGCAACGAGTTCTTTCTGACACGTCCTTATCATCCAGAACTGCGGATTGCCTTTAACTTACCGACGCCCGACGAACTGGCCTGGGCCCTGCCGAAGGATGATCCCGACATCGTGCTTCGCGTCGCATCCTACTTCAGCGAACTGGAACGCATCGAGCCGGACATCGTCGCCCGCTACTATGAGCCGGATGAGCGCTATGACTATGCGGGCGCGCGCGCCCTTGTGCGCGACTTGCAGGATCGTCTGCCCGCAATACGTCCTTTGTTCGAACATGCGGCTCGAGAATTTCATCAAGACTGGCGTATTCTGGCAGCCATTGGTTATCAAGAATCACGTTGGAATGCGGATGCGGTCTCACGCACCCGCGTGCGCGGACTTATGATGCTGACGGAAGACACCGCCGGCTCGTTCGGTGTAGCCAATCGAAACAATGCCGCAGAAAGCATCCACGGCGGTGCGGCATTTCTCGCCCAGATGCAAGAAACCATCCCCGATCGCATCCCAGAACCGGACCGCACTTGGCTTGCACTCGCAGCTTACAACATTGGTTATGCGCACTTAGAAGATGCCCGAGTCCTGGCCGAATCTGCTGGCCGAGACCCAGACTCTTGGCTCGACGTGCGGGATTTTTTACCGTTGCTATCCTCCGCACCGTGGTACGAACGCACGAAGCACGGTTACGCCCGCGGCTGGGAAGCCGCGCGCTTCGTCGACAACGTCCGCAGCTACCTCGATGTGCTCGAGTGGGCCGCACCCTCCGGTGTGCTCGGTCCCGCGCCCGGTTGAGACCGGCGTCGCTGGAAAAATGCTTTGAGCTGCGCCCCGCACTCCGCCGACAGCACCCCGCCAAAAACATCCAACGAATGATTCAATGCACGCGCATGTGCAAGATCGAAAACGCTACCCGCCGCGCCCTGCCGCGGGTCCCACGCACCAAATACAAGACGACGAACCCGCGCATGCACCATGGCGGCTGTACACATGGCACACGGTTCTAGCGTGACGTAGACGGTCGCGTCGAGTAGTCGGTAGCGGCCCAGACGAGCACCCGCCGCACGGAGCGCCAAAATCTCCGCATGTGCCGTGGGATCATGCAGGCCAACCGGACGATTCCAGCCTTCTGCGACAATCGTGTCACCCACCACAACCAGCGCCCCGACCGGCACTTCGCCCTCCGCTTCTGCGCGCGACGCCAGCTCAAGCGCACGGCGCAAGTAGATCTCATCGGCAGAGGCCATCGTAGGACCCAACTCTGTTGCAAGATGCAGCCAGTATAAGGGCGTGGACGGGGAAATTATGCCGCCTGCGATACCCCCCAGTGGCCGCCCGAGACGGCTCCGGTAGCAAAAGCGCGTTAAAGGCCTCAAGATCCTGCGTGAGGGCAGAACCTTCCGCCATATACCGCCGCAGGCCCGCCCAACGGATCCAAAGCAACCGAGAACCCCACCGGTGCAAGTACGCACTGCCCGATTGTTCAGCCTCCCTTCTTTCCTCAGTGGGCGATCCATGCTCCCAGTTCGTTACCTCGCGGTATGCGCCCTACTCGGCTTGGCGGCCGCCACTGCCGCTGAACGCCCTATCGCCTCGGCCAGCAACCTCGATGGCTTACGGATCGGCGTGGATACGGGGTCTGCGGAAGAAGCTTTCGCGCGCGCGCATTTTCCAAACGCAACCATTGTAGGCTTCAGCGCCAGCGCCGCGGATCTGGTCCTTGCATTGAAATCCGGGAAAATCGACGTGGTGTTCGGCGACGAGCCGCCTGTAGTCGAAATTGTCAGCGCCGAACCCTCGCTGCATATCCTCCCTGAACCGCTCTTCGGCTTCCCCCTCGGCGTGGGTTTTAGCAAATCCAGCGACGTCTTGCGCCTTGCCTACAATCGGCTGCTCACGGATCTACACGCTACGGGCGAATACGACCGTCTATTCGCGCGTTGGCATGATCCCAAAGATCGCCACATGCCGGTGATCGAAAATGATGGGGCTGCTGGCGTACTACGGATGGGCACCACCATCGGCACCCCACCCTACATGTACCTTAGCGACGGCGAACCCGTCGGCATCGATGCTGAACTGGCATTGCGCTTCGGCGCCGCATTACACCGACGCGTCGATTTTCAGAATATGGAATTCGGGGGACTGATCGCCGCGGTAGCCAGTGGAAAAGTCGATTTCATCAGCGCATCTATTTTCATCACGCCCGAGCGCCAACAGCGCATCAGCTTTTCCGATCCCTACACCAATCTAAACGCCGTCGCGTATGTATTGCGTAGCCGACTGCCCACTACGAACACCGACTACTCGGCCATTGCAGGAGCCCCACTTGACGCCCCGCCCGGAACTAAGCAGTCGCTGCTGAGCACGCTCTGGCGGAGTGTGCAGAAGAATCTCCTGCAAGAGCACCGTTACTTATTAGTCCTCAAGGGTCTATGGCAGACCACGCTCATTGCTCTAGGCTCTGGAATTTGTGGAACGCTGATCGGCGCGCTACTTTGTGCCGGCATGCTGTCACCGCGCCGAACATTACGACTCCCCGCTGCGCTATCGGTCTATTTACTTCGTGGCTTGCCCGCCCTAGTACTACTGATGCTGATGTTCTACGTCGTCTTCGCTGCAATACCGATACCCGCAGCCGTTGTGGCCATCATCGCCTTTGGCTTACACTTTGGGGGTTATTGCGCGGAAATTTTTCGCACCTCGATCATTGCGATCGACGCCGGTCAGCAGGAAGCCGGTCTATCGCTAGGCTTCTCCTCGCGCATTACGTTTTTCCGAATCGTGCTCCCGCAAGCGCTACCGAGGATTCTACCGATCTACAAAGGCGAATTTATCTCTCTACTCAAGATGACCTCTGTCGTCGGCTACATCGCGGTAATGGACCTCACGAAAGCGGGGGACTTGATTCGGAGCCGCACCTTTGAAGCGTTTTTCCCGATCGTTTTAGTCGCCGCGCTGTATTTCAGCTTGGCCTGGCTGCTACTGAAACCGTTAATCGCTTTCGAACGCCGCGCAGACCCCCTACGTCGGCGCAAGAAAAAGTGACGCATTATCTACAGTCCGAACCTGCCTCTGGGGGCGGATCTAGGATCCACCCCCAGAGGCAATGCGCTGATTCGATAGCCCGTCGTCCCCGCACCTCGTAGCTACTACGCTTACACTGAGTCGCAAGCGCGACCTAGGAGACGTGGTAGAGAAATGCGCAGGCGATCGGGCAGTGCGTCACAAAATAAACCATGCAAACAGAAACAGGGTGTTGTTATCGGACGCGTTGCGACCATTACCATCGTAATTGTCGGACCCACCGTTAAACTTCGAGTACGCGGTGTATTGCACGCCGACCTGTAGATTCAACCAATTCCGTCCGATCGAGGCAGACTTTCCAAAAGGGATATAGGCCGCCTGCAGGGTAAATCCTCGACTATCCGGTCGGCCATTGGCAGACCCGGAAAAGGGATCAGCCGGATAGTAAGTGCTATCGGCATTACCGCCGATAGCAAATAGCCCCACACTGGCCGAGTAAGTACTGTTGTAGGCGTAAGTGGCATCGACCGAAGTCGTCGTCAGATGGCCCTTAGGAGAGTCAGCCCCACCGTCCGCATAAGTCGCTTCAAGACTGCGTGTCTCGTGCACCACCATTGCATTGACGGTCAACGACTGGGAGCCTCCATTGAAATACTGGTACATCCCGTCGAGGCCCACGTCCTTATACCGGTCTGCTTTTGCCTGCATAGGGTCAGGTAAAACCTTAGCGTCCAACCACAACGCACCAACATGTAGATGATTCGCACCCATTTCTTTGTCAAGACCGACGCGAAGATAAGGCGCCACACCCCGCAAATGAAGATTGGCGTCGGCACCGGTGCCCAAATTGGTCAACCAACGATCGGACAGTCCGTGGTAGCCACCAGCCTCCAGATACAGCGCACCGTCGATCATGAGGTATCCGCTAGCGCCAAGCGATGCCCCGCCCATCCCTGCGATAAAGGGCGCGGCCGCAGGCGCCGGCGCGAGCGCTGAACTGATGTAGGGGAACGTCCAAGCAGCCGTGGTATTCCACAGATCCTGATCCGTCGGGTTATTGTTAACGGATAGACCTAAGACCGCGTAATGACTACCGAGCGCAATATTGCGCGCATAACGCAAATCGATGTTGTCCCACGAGAGCGTTTGATCCGGGCCACTGTAGGTCAACTGAGAAAAAAGACCGACATGATCCGATATGCGACCGCCATAAAAGAGGCTTACTTGGTCTACTGAAATATTGTCATTGTCACGGTAGTGTTCGGCAGGTGGCTCAGGTTGTGCTTTCTGCGTCTGTGTAAAACCGCCTTGCACCATCAGCGCCAACGGCATCGCTGCTTCGCTCTTGCCCCACGTATAGCCATTCAATTTGAACTGGCGGCCGTAGGGTGTCAACGCAGGCCCGTAGGCCATGGTATGGCACTGCTCGCAAGCAGCTCCAGTCTGGCGGGCAAAACTGGGCAACGCGTGGGCGGCATCTATTAGAAAAAGTCCGGTAAGAAAGAGTGAAATCCTCAGTCCAATTCCAATCATTCCCGGCCGAGTGACATCCATTGATCGGAATCCCATAAAATTTCCTTATATATGGTCAGTGACGTTACAGCGCGGGCACCTTACATCGCCTCTAGACAACGATCTGTGCGCCACGTCGCTTATGCTCAACGTGACTCTTTTAAAGTTCTGTTACCGCATAAACAGGCTAACGAGCGAACCAATCGATTGAAATGCTGAGAAACCCTGAACTTTCGAAAAAAAGCATAGATGAATACCCTCTATGTTCTGTCAAACTGGCGCGAATTCTCGCAGACCCGATGACCTGGGGCCTCGTTGGATAAAACGTGCGCCTGTAAAGAGGCTAGTTTCTCGGCGCGGCACCACCTGCAGCTCCGCTGCCGCCGGTGCGCGCTGGAGCGCGCAGGCAGGCTGACCAGCGCAACAGCGGCCGACATGGCCGCGATATCCCAATAGCCGTTATCCGTGTCGATTGAAGAGCGCGGCAATCTTCGTACCGTGAGGAACTTCGCGGAAGGCCGACCCGTTTACGTGCTACGGCGGCGACCTTCGCTGCGCCAGAGTTCGGGCGCGTTCGCCGCGGTACGCAACCGAAGGCAGCCCGTGGCGTCAATAAACGATCTCATGCTGCCCACTAATTAGACTAAAACTTGCAGTCCTTGAGGGGCACGATCTGCGTTCGATAGACCAACTTATGAATAATGTACAGAAGCAGAACAACGGGGATCATCAAATAGCTGCTAATAAAATCAAACCAGGAAAATGATGCCGCGCGAAAAACGCCGGCATTCGCGCCAAAAAGCACTGCGACGAACAATATGAGTGAAAGCCAAGTGCCGTAGGGGTAGGCATTCGATTTAAACAACAAGTCATTGACACTGCGCCCCTGCGCCACCCAGGACCGCCGAAAACGCAGGTGGCAGATGGCTATGCCAATCCAAACCAGAAATCCACTTAGACTGCTCGCGTTATAAAGCAACGCGTAAATTTTCTGATCACCAATATAATTTGAGAAAAATGCACATGCCCCGACGAGTCCTGTTGCAAGCAATGCCGCGACAGGCACTCCCCGCGAGTTCAGCTTAGTGAACTGCTTGGGGGCTTTGCCCGTGCATGCCATGGCATGCAGCATCCGGGTTGCTACATAGAAGGCTGAATTCCCACACGACAGTACCGCAGTAAGAATGACCGCATTCATCAAGCTTGCCGCGTAATACCCTATATGCGGCACATGCGAAAAAACCATGGTAAACGGCGAAAATGCCACATGCGTCTCGTCGCCGTTGAGTAGATTCGGGTTATTGAACCCAATTAATGTCCCCACAATAAACATCGCGCCGATATAGAACAGCAGAATCCGCCAGAACACCGTACGGATTGCCTTCGGCACGTTTTTAACAGGGTCCGCAGTCTCGGCGGCCGCAAGGCCCACGCCTTCCGTACCTTGGAACGAGAATCCCGCCACCATGAACACGCTAAGGACCCCAATGAAGCCACCGACAAAAGGTGCGGAACGCCCCGTCGCGGAATCTTGTAACGTCCAATTCTGAAATCCGACTGCGTCACCACCTAACCCACCAAACACCAACAGCAACCCAACGGCCAGAAAGACGATGACGGTGATGACTTTGATGCCCGAGAACCAGTATTCCGCTTCCGCGTAGGCCTTGACTGTCATCCAGTTCAAGCCGAGCAGAATGGTGAAGAAGCCCATCGCCCAGAACGTGGTGTTGGCGTGCGGGAACCAAAACTTCACTATCAGCGCGCCGGCCACCAATTCAGCCGCCAGCGTGATGGTCCAACTCAGCCAATAGTTCCAGCCCGCCGCAAAGCCGAGCGATGGGTCCACAAATCGTTCGGCATAAGCTTCGAAAGAGCCCCGAATGGGTAACTGGGTCGCCATCTCGCCCAGCGACTGCATCATGCAGTACACCGCGATGCCCATGATGGCGTAGCCGAGCAAAGCACCACCGGGACCCGCCTGCGCAATCGCACTCCCACTGGCCAGAAACAAACCGGTGCCAATCGCGCCACCAATGGCGATCATGCTGAGTTGACGCGCCGTAATTTCGCGTCGCAATTCCTGCGGGGGTTCGGGACATGTCGTCATGATTCAACCGGCCTCTGCGCAGCATGCGCTATACCCCGACGGTACCTGTCTGAGAGCGTCCCGTCACTAGCCAATTACCCGCCCGCATCGCTCTTGCCGAAAATGCGCAAGCCCAGGCCCCCAATAGGCGAAGGGCCAGCCGCCAAATGAAGACCCAGTAGGGACGGCCCACAAGAGCAGAACGCATCCACGAACTCTCCTCCTGACACTGCAAATAGCAAGCTTAGAGACGCCAGAGAGGCAAGTCGGACTGTGTCGAATCTGACTTTAGACGCGACCACGGGGCAGCGCTTGCGAGAAAGACTTGACGCAATTGCGCACAGACACCGATAGTGGGAATCATGGGTCTATACCCATCCATTCAATAAATAGGTCTACCCCAATGTTCGACTTCGACTTCAGCAACGGCTACGTCCTTCTGCGGATCATTTGTGGTGCATTTATGCTGCCGCAGGCCTTTGCAAAAATAGTCAATTCCGCACCTGCTTTGGCATTCTTTGTGAAAGCCGGCTATCCGAAGCCGCACTTGTTTGTGCTGTTCATTACAGCGTTCGAATGCATCGCCGGCGTCGGGCTGGTGTTGGGCATTCAGACCGTTGCATTGGCATGGATCTCCACGTTATTTATGCTGGTGGCCACAATTTCGGACTACAAAGTCAACAAGGCGTGGCTATGGACCAAAGGGGGCTGCGAGTACCCACTTTTTTGGTGTCTCTGCTGCGCCATTGTGGCAGCGCACGCCTGACCTAGTGGTAGCCAGTACCCGACATCGGCACGACGCGACCCCAAAACATCTGCGCACTGCGATGACGGCGTACAGGCGGTCTTTGGTGCGCACAAAGGAGTATCCATCATGACATGCATCAAAATAGTCGCCACTCTGACCATGGTGCTTGGTGTAGCCACAGGCTCCATGGCAGAGGCGCCAGAGCCTGTTGCTGATTTGGTGTTAACGAATGGCCGGATTATCACGGTGGATGCGGCAGACCACGTCGCGCAAGCCATCGCGATTCGTGGCGGCCGCATTTTGGCCGTTGGTACCAATCACAACATTCAGCGTCTCACGGGCCCACATACGCAGCGTATCGACCTGCACGGCCGTGCGGCGACCCCCGGCCTGATCGATGCCCATGCGCACATTTCCTCGGGTGGTTTGGCCGCCGTGACGGGCATCGACCTATCCAATGTCCGTAGCATCCGTGAGGTCGTGCAGCGCGTCGCGCAGCGCGCCAAAACCCTAGCACCCGGCACGTGGCTACTCGGCAATGGCTGGGACGAGGCGAAATTTCAGGAACGTCGTTATATCGAAGCGCGTGATCTGGACTCGGTGAGTGGTGATCATCCGGTCTGGCTGGATCAGACGACCGGACACTACGGCGTCGCCAATAGTCAGGCCTTGGCACTGGCTGGCATCGCAAATGACACAGCAGATCCGCCTGCCGGCACCATCGTGCGCGACAGTCAGCGCATACCCACCGGCGTCCTTAAGGAATCCGCTCGCGATAATCTGTTAGCAAAGATCCCTCCCGCGACAGAGCGTGAGCGTCGCGATGGAATCCTTGCCAGTCTCGCGTTAATGGCGCGTGAAGGCATGACCGGGGTCAAGGATCCGATGATCCACGAAGAAGATTGGCATGCCTATCAGTCCCTCGCGGCCACTCACCAGTTGACCGCCCATGTCTGCGTGCTATGGGCAGCCGGAGCCACCGCCGCCGACGCCGATACGCTGATTGCGCGGTTGCAAGAGTTGCCGGGTCCGCGCGTCGGCGCGGCGGATCTGGCCAGTTGCGGCGTGAAACTATTCATGGATGGTAGCGGCGGCGGCCGCACCGCTTGGATGTATGGGGACTGGAATCTCGCATCGACCGGCGTGGACGCGGGTAATCGTGGGTACCCCCTGATCAATCCTGAGCTCTATCGGACGCTTGTTTTGAAGTTTCATGGTGCCGGATTACCCATTGGCACCCATGCCATCGGCGACCGCGCCATCGACTGGGTCGTCGACTCGTACGCAGCAGCGTTGCGTGCGCAGCCGACACACGATCTACGGCACTCTATCATCCATGCCAACGTGCCGACCGAGCACGCCCTGGACACGATGGTCCGCCTACAGAACGACTTTGATGCGGCAGTGCCCGAAGCACAGGGGCCCTTCACCTGGTGGATTGGGGACAACTACGCCGGCAACTTTGGCCCTGCGCGCTCCCAGCGCCTCAATCCGTTCGCCACCTATCTGCGCCGGGGCATCCGCTGGGCGGGAGGATCAGACTATGACGTCACCCCGCTGCCGGCGCGATACGGTCTGTGGTCCAGTGTTGCTCGCCAAACACTGCAAGGCACGTATGGTCACACGCCGTTTGGCAGCACCGAATCGGTCGATATTCATACCGCCCTCAAGTCCTACACGGTGTGGGCAGCAAAACAGCTCTATATCGAGAACGAGGCCGGCACACTGGAACCGGGCAAGAGCGCAGATATTGCGGTCTGGGACCGAGACCCCTATACGATCCCGACGGCTGCGCTAAAGGATCTACACTGCGATATCACTATTTATAGGGGCCGTGTCGTCTGGGAAGGGCCGCAGCGGCACCACGCTGCCGCCATCCGTTAACGGGTAGCTAGAGCGGGTATCGGAGCCCGCCCACCGAGCTGGCGCGCAAGGCCTCAGATCCATAGTGGGCTGACGTGTTAGCGTAGCCCTGTGTAGACATCCGCAACGCCTCCGTGGCGACGAGGTAAGGCTTTGAGTCATCTCTCCAAACAGAATCCACTCAATCCACCCAGCGCGTTCGAAAAGGCAACCTACGCCAAGGTAACGCGACGGCTAATGCCGCTGTTGCTGATCTGTTATGTGGTGTCTTATCTGGATCGTGTCAACGTCGGTTTCGCCAAACTACAAATGCTGTCGGCACTCGGGTTTAGCGATCTCGTCTATGGCTTTGGCGCCGGCATTTTCTTCGTCGGCTACTTCCTATTCGAAGTCCCGAGCAACATCATCATGCATCGCGTCGGCGCGCGGCTCTGGATTGCGCGGATCATGTTCACTTGGGGAATCGTCTCCGCTAGCGCCGCCTTCGTGACCACGCCCACGCAATTCTACGTATTACGATTTCTGCTGGGCATTGCTGAGGCTGGATTCTTTCCAGGCATCGTTCTTTATCTGACCCATTGGTATCCGACGCAGCAGCGTGGCCGCGCCATGGCGCTGTTCATGACGGCCGTACCACTCACCGGCGTCGTCGGGGGGCCACTATCGGGATGGATCCTAGAGTCCATGGGTGGCGTACAGGGCCTTGCGGGTTGGCAGTGGTTGTTTCTGGCCGAAGCGCTACCCGCGCTTGTGGCTGGTGCAGCCGTACTCTATGGCCTCGATCGCTGTATTGGCGATGCCGACTGGTTGAAACCAGAGGAACAAGAATTCCTACAACGCAATGTGGACGCCGAGGAGATCTTGAAGCCATCTCTGTCACTACGGCAACTGTTTCGACGCCCTGATTTATGGCTACTGTCGGTCATTTATTTTAGCTTTGTGATCGGACTGTATGGCATCAGCTTTTGGTTGCCGACCATCATTCGGGCGACCGGCGTAACGCACCCTCTCGACATCGGCTTACTCACGGCGATTCCTTATGGAGTGGCGGCGGCAGTCATGATTCCGGTCAGTCGGCGCTCAGATCGCCAGCTCGAACGCCGCTGGCATGTCGCAATTCCCGCAATCCTTGGTGGCGTAGGTCTGCTTTTCAGCGTTCTCTTCGCCCACAGCACCCTGCTGGCGATGATGGCGATGACGCTAGCAACCGCGGGGATCGTGACGACGTTGCCACTGTTCTGGAGCTTGCCGACCGCACGCCTCGGCGGACTCGCGGCAGCGGCCGGCTTGGCCGTCATTAACTCTATCGGCAACCTAGGTGGCTTCGTCAGCCCCTACCTCATCGGCTTGATCGCGAACACGACCCACGACACACGGCTCGGCATGGTGTTTCTTGCGGGGTCGATGTTTTTAGGCGCCTTACTCACTCTCACTTTGGGGCCATTCGATGAACCGGCGCGGGTCCTAGCAGAGGCCCATAACCGGGCAGCATCACCGCAGTCTGGGCCCTAGACACAGGCAGCCCACTTCGGCTGGCGGCGATCGTTCTCCGGACCACCCGCAGGAGGGTCTGGTCCTAGTCCTTGGCTACAACTGCACGGCGCCTACCACGACCTCCTCGGTGCCGCTAAGATCCCGGGATGGATATCTCATCAAACCCCGTCATCCGATTCGCCCCGCTCGACTGGGCCATCATCGCGCTGTCCGTCGTCCTCAGTTTCTTGCCGGCGCTGTTTTTTTTCCGGCGTGCCAGTCGCAATACCAGTGAATTCTTCACCTCAGGGCGCGCCGCCCCTTGGTGGCTGGTCGGCATCTCCATGGTGGCGACGACGTTCAGTACAGATACCCCCAATCTGGTCACCAACCTCGTCCGGCAAGGGGGCGTATCGTCTAATTGGTTGTGGTGGAGTTTTCTACTGACCGGCATGTTAACGGTCTTTCTGTATGCGGGACTATGGCGCCGCTCGGGGGTACTCACGGACCTTGAGTTCTACGAGATCCGCTACTCCGGCCGAGGGGCACGCGCCTTACGCGCCTTCCGCGCCGTCTTTCTCGGCCTGTTTTTCAACTGCGTCATCATCGCTGCTGTGAATCTGTCGGCAGCCAAGATTGGTAACGTGCTGCTCGGTTGGCCAATGGATCGTACGCTGTTGGTCTGCGCCGTCATGACCATCTTCTTCGCCTCCATATCCGGACTCTGGGGCGTATTGGTCACCGATACGCTGCAATTTGGCATCACCATGACTGGCACCTTTGCGATGGCTTATTTTGCGTTGCAGCAGCCTGAGGTCGGTGGCCTTGCCGGTCTGCTCGCCCACGTGCCGGCACGACAACTCGCACTTCTGCCCGACTTTGGCGACTGGCCGACCGCGGTCACCGTATTCGTACTGCCCCTGACAGTACTTTGGTGGAGCGTTTGGTACCCGGGCTCAGAGCCTGGCGGGGGTTCCTACATTGCCCAGCGGATGCTCGCAGCCCGCAGCGAGAAGGATTCCATCACCGGTACTCTGCTCTTCCAAGTACTGCACTACGCCCTGCGGCCGTGGCCTTGGATACTGGTGGCACTCGCCTCTACGATCCTCTATCCACACCTCTCCGATATCGCCGCTACGTATCCTTATGTGGATCCGAGGTTGATTGGGGATGACATCGCCTACCCGGCGATGATGCGATTTCTACCCGCCGGCTTTCTGGGCTTCGTGGTCGCCGGTACGCTCGCCGCCTATCGCTCGACGGTCGAAACGCACCTCAATTGGGGTACGTCCTACCTCGTGCACGACTTCTATCGCCGCTTTCTGCGCCCAGGCCGCGATGAACGCCATTATGTCGCCGTGGGCCGCCTGGTCACTGCGGGCCTGATGGCCATCGCTGCAATCACGACCTATGCACTCGGCACCGCAAAAGAAGCTTTTGACCTCATCCTGTCCATCGGCGCCGGCACTGGTCTGCTGTACCTGCTGCGTTGGTACTGGTGGCGCATCACGGCCTGGAGCGAAATCGCCGCGATGGGCAGTTCGTTTGCAGTCGCGTTAGGCTTCTTCATCGCACACAAAGCAGGGCATACCGTGCCGGCCACCACCTCGCTACTCGTCACGGTCGGTGTGACTACCGTGGTTTGGCTATCGGTCACCTGGCTTGGTCCCCAGACAGAGAACGCTACATTGGATCGTTTCTACGCACTCACGCGCCCGGCAGGCCCCGGCTGGCGACCCATCCGCGCCCGTACGGATTTAGCCTGCGGTACGGACTCACTGCCGCAGGCGCTGCTCGCCTGGGTATTGGGATGCACCTTTGTCTACGCAACTCTATTTGGGACCGGCAGTTGGCTCTATGGCCGTTGGCCCCAATTTTATGCCTGCCTGACCGTGTGCATTCTCAGTGGAATCGGCACCTGGCGCAGCCTAACGGCTTATCGCAGACGGACATGAGCGTCACCCGCGCCGTCCTCCTTGCGCGAGGCCTCGGCACGCGTATGCGTCGGGAGGCGGCCAACCTGACACTCTCCGACGCGCAACGCGACGCGGCGTCCCAGGGTGCTAAAACGATGATGCCCTTCGCGCGCCCTTTCTTGGACTACTCTCTGTCGGTGCTTGCCGATGCAGGCATCCGCGAGGCGGTGCTCGTGATCGGACCCGAACACAGCGCGATACGAGATTATTTTGTGGCCACAGCGGCGGGGCGACGCGTACAAATTGGATTCGCCACGCAGCCGGAGGCTCGTGGTACTGCAGATGCAGTCCTCGCAGCAGCGGCGCTCGTGCCGAATGATTCCTTCCTGGTACTGAATGGTGACAATCTCTATCCACTGAGCGCCGTCAGCGCACTGGCCAGCCAATCCGGGAGCGGCCTCGTGGCGTTTGATGCAGACGCGCTCATCTCCCAAAGCAAACTCGAACCCCAGCGCATCCAGCAATACGCTCTACTCGATATCGACACCGCCGATCATTTGCAGGACATTCAGGAAAAGCCTCCGGACAATCATCCCCTGTTACTGCGCCAGCATCGGCGCGTCTCCATGAACCTTTGGCGGTTCACGCCCCGCATCTATGCCGCCTGTCAGGCCATTGGGCCCTCTGTGCGCGGCGAGCTGGAAATACAGGACGCCGTACGCTGGAGCATCCGTGAACAACAAGAACGCTATCATTGCGTGCATTCCAGCGCCGGCGTGCTCGACTTGTCGAGTCCAGCAGACATCCAAAATGTAGGCCGCCAATTGGCTGGCATCGACCCGCGGCCATGATCCGACACTACATGATACCCGGACGGGTCGAACTGGTTGGCAAGCACGTCGACTACGCTGGCGGTTCCTCGTTAACCTGCGCTGTGGATCTCAGCATCAAGGCCACGGCAACACCCCTCAAAGAACCGGTGCTGCGCCTCCACTCAACCACCAAGGGCGACGCCCTTGTTATCCCCATCGATCCCCAGGCCACCGCGCCCGCGGGTCACTGGGGAGCGTATGCAACCGCTGTAGTGCGGCGTCTGGCGCGGGACTTCCCGCAGGCCCAAGGGGGCGTCAGCTTGAGCCTTAGCACGACGCTACCGGAATCCGCCGGTCTCAGCAGTTCCAGCGCACTGGTCATCGCAACCGCACGCGCGCTCGTGGAACGCAACTGCCTGGAAGAAGACCGCACATGGCGCGCCCACATCCCCACTCTGACCGCGCAGGCGGAATACTTTGGCGCTCTGGAAACAGGCGCCGCGTACGGACCGTTTCCCGGAGATCTCGGGGTCGGTGTGTCCGGCGGCGCCCAAGACCACGTGGCTATTCTGTGCGCCAAAGCCGGCTACTGCGGCTTGTTCGGCTACCGACCCGCGGCGCTAAATCGCTATGTGCGCTGGCCAGAAGCGTATGTGCTGGCCATTGGCGTCAGTGGCGTCGAAGCGAACAAGACCGGCAATGCTCGCGTTCTATACAACCGCACCGCGCATTCGATCCGGCGTTTGCTCGAAGCCTGGAATGCGCAAACTGGCAACGCGAGCCCCTGCCTGCAAGCGGCCCTCGACACCGGACCGGACGCTTCGAAGCAACTCAACACCATTGCTAGTGGCGGTCTCGAGGGCTATTCCAGCGGCTACCTACAGGGTCGTTTAGCCCAGTACCGCGAGGAAAACGAGGTCCTTGTCCCGGGAACCGCAGGCGCCTTGGAAACGCAAAATTTTATTAAACTCGGCGAACTGGTCGATCGATCACAAGCGCTTGCGGAAAGTGCGCTTTGCAATCAAGTGCCGGAGACCATGCAATTACAGCGCCTCGCACGGGCGAAGGGCGCGATTGCAGCCTCCGCCTTCGGCGCGGGCTTCGGTGGCGCGGTCTGGGCCATGACACCCACCGATCTAAGCGTCCAGTTTTTGGAGAACTGGCGTCAGGATTACTTACGACATCATCCAGAACATGCCGCCGCGTGCCGCTTCTTCCTCACGCGCCCATCTGCACCCCTGCAGCACATGGGATGCGGCGCAGACGGAACCTAACGAGTGGGTGCGCTATCCCGTTATCAGGTGCCTAAGCCAATGGGTATTCGCGCCCCGAGGCGAGCCAAGTACTGATGATGCAGCCCCTTCTCGACCGCGCTTCTCTGCTCCAACTCCCGGAGAATATGCACGCACAGGTCGTAACTGCCAAAGCAGTGATGCGACAAGGCTGAAAACTTCTTAAGTTGTTGGACACTCAGTCGGTCCAACTGCAAAGGATCCCGAATATAAATAATGTCGGATTCGAGTAACTGGTTACCGGGCACTCTGAAATTGTTACTGAAAATTGTTGGTGTAATCGACCAACGTTTCACGTCGAGAAAACAATGTGGCACGAAACCTTGTGAGCGCATCCACAGATCGATCTCACCAAACGTCGGCTGCTTTTCATACAGACAGATCCAAGAGACTTCTAATTGAATTGCAAGGCAATCCTTTAGTTTTTTTCTGCCGTTTTTTAAGACGGTCAACTCAGCCCCTTGAATATCCATCTTGAGAAAATCGATATTTGGCAAAGCTTCCACACTATCCAGCGTGTGCGTCTGCACCCGTGCTGTGCGCTCGATCTGACCAAATTGCTCAAAACCATTGAAAAACCGCAAGGCATCCAGTCTCGGCGCCAGCAGCGACGTCATTCCACTAGGTCCCGTTGCCAAATAGAGCGTTTGCTCCGTGCCGTCAAATAGGAAGTCAGAATAGATTGTCGCACTCTCACCGTAGGCAGCCTTGATGCTCTCAATCTGTCGCTCATCGCCTTCAAACGCATTCAAGTGCGCCCATTGCTGATCCAGCAGCACTTTATAAATTGGCACCTCCGATATAGCGGACGCGCCCACATCCATGAGCTGAATCGGAAAATCCAAGGTCATTCCGTCAAAGACTTGCATGGGATGATCTCCTCCGCGCCATAAACTGTGCGTCACCAATTTATCATGACCCCTCGGTTCGCCTGCGACTGGGGAATAGCCGGCGCAACGAATGCATCCAGGACACGGCCCGGAACGCAACGAACCACCGTTTCGATGGGCGCCGAGAAACCCTAGCACGCACCGCTATACGGCCGCCACGACTTCCATCACCGTGGCCGCAGCGCCGATCAGAACACTATCCCAGCGTTGCGGTGACCCCATAGGTCGCGGTTTTTGAAAGCCTAGGAGTCGAACCTACACCCGCGCGTCGACTCTACCAAACTGCTCGACGCCATTCGATTGGCTAATCACTTAGGCCTAGAGACCGTGGATTGCGACGGTGCCAGCTGTATCCACCTGGCTGACGACGCCGGTGCCATAACGGGCGCGCTGGGCCGTGTGCCAACGGCTCCGGACGATCTGTCGCGCCCGCAACCCTTTGTAGTGACCGGAGCCGGAAAACGGCGACGAACAATCTGCAGCCACCGTCGCGCGCCTCGTCAGCACAGGACCGAGACCGCCAGGTGGATTGGTTGACGTTCGCAACGGCTCTGAGCATGACCGTCACTTCCACTGCCCGACACGTCGGGAGATGACTTAATCCATACACCGGTCGTCCAACCCCGGGACCCGCTTGTAGACACCGCAACAGCACGACAAGCGAGTGGGCCGACCGATCTGCGCTGTGAGGATGGCCTTATTTGGCGTGGGGGCCTAAATCATCGAACTCCGCAATCACAGGCTCCCCTTCGAGCACCGCAAATGGCTTTAATTTGAGCTGAAACCGCTCTCGGGCACTTGGCTGCGCTAAAGCCGCCGCGAGGGCCTGGTTCAACTCATAGGCGTCAACGTCATAACCGGCTTCCTGCATCGCCGTAGTGAAGGCCTCTACGTGGGCCGCGCCGGCCTGATACACCCCTGGCGCAAACTCGGGGTCAATTTCCAAATCGTCCGGCTGCTCATAGGACTGCTGGCAACCCGCGGCGTTGGTCGCGTGATAGTTGCGACACGAATGGGGCCGGACTACATAAATGCCGCAACGTCCATCGCTAAGAAAGGGACACTTTACGTTCCGGCTGCCTCGCTCGTCCGCGCCTAGATTTTCGAAGACGACACTATTGGCGTGCACTTGCGCATAGACCCTCGATTTTTCCTCGGTCGCAAATGACTGCTCTACAAAATCGAGGATCGCGAATACCTCCACCGGACGCACATCGACCGTGAAGTAGCAGCACCAAGCACACCCGCTCTTGCAGGCCAGCGAACTGACATCCGGCGCGTCGGCTATGCGCTGTTCATGCACTTGCCTCGAGTTGGCCAGCGCCGCAAACACCCCCAGAGTTCGCAGTTCGTTTGCAGCCCGCGCGTAGTCGCGGGACAAGATGTCGCGTATAAGCCGGACGTCGAGGGTAAACTCCATAGGGTCAATCATAATCCGAATTCTCTAGTACCGCCTAACCCGCCCCTCTCGAGTACGAGCGAAATGCGCATTCTCTCCATAATTCCGCCGATGACTCAGCTCAACACGCCCTACCCATCAACGGCATACCTGACTGGCTTTCTGCGTTCCCGCGGCTTTCAGGCCGATCAGGCCGACCTTTCCATCGCCCTCGCGCATCAGTTGCTTTCGCCGGCAGGCCTGCAGGCAATCCACAAACGAGTCCTCGCACTGCCGCGCACACAAGAAACTACTGAAACAAAATTTTTTGCAGAGAATTTGGGAACTTATCTCGCCTCCATCGGCCCAGTCATGCGCTTTCTGCAAGGGCGTGATCCGACTCTTTCGCACCGCATCGCATCACGGCGATTCCTACCAGAAGGGCCTCGTTTCGGAGTTTTAGGCCAGCACACGGAAAATGGGCAAGAGGATAACGACCCCCTCGACTGGGCCTTTGGCACCTTGGGTTTGCAAGATCTAGCGAAGCATATCGCGACGCTCTACCTCAATGATCTGGCAGACGTAATCCGTATTGCAGTCGACCCTCGATTTGAATTCGTACGTTACGCAGAGTCGCTGGCGGCAAGTCAGCCGCATTTCGCTCAACTGCACACCGCACTGTCCGCCCCGAATAATCTAATCGATGACCTCCTACACGCATTGACTCTAGAGACCGTCGCACGGCATCAGCCGGAGCTTGTATTGATTACGGCGCCGTTCCCGGGAAACGTTTATGGCGCCTTTCGCATCGCCCAGACATTGAAAAAATCTCATCCTGCGATTGTCATCGCTTTGGGCGGCGGATACTGCAACACCGAACTGCGAGAGCTCAACGAGCCGCGGGTTTTTGAATACTTCGATTTTATAACGCTCGATAGTGGCGAAAGGCCACTGCTCGCGCTTATAGAACATCTACAAGGCAAGCGCCCCGTCGATCAGTTAGTGCGAACCTATACAAAAAAAAATCACTACGTTGATTGCAAAGAGCCAGACATCGCCTTCTCAGAGTGTGGTACGCCTACCTACGATGGTCTACCGATGGATGACTATCTGTCGTTACTCGATATGCTCAACCCCATGCACCGACTGTGGTCAGACGGTCGCTGGAACAAGCTCACCATCGCCCACGGCTGTTATTGGAAGCAATGCAGTTTCTGCGATGTCAACCTGGACTATATTTCTCGGTACGATTTGGCAACGACAGACGTGCTGATGCATCGAGTCGAGTCGTTAGTTCTGGAGACCGGCCAAACGGGCTTCCACTTCGTCGATGAAGCCGCGCCACCCAAGGCATTGAAGTCACTCGCCACCAGCCTCCTTGATCGCGATCTGAATATTTCGTGGTGGGGAAATATACGGTTCGAAAAATCATTTGATGCAGATTTATGCCAACTGCTGGCGCAAAGCGGTTGTATCGCTGTCACCGGGGGGCTGGAGGTCGCATCGGATCGGCTGCTCAAACTCATGAAAAAGGGCGTTTCAGTTGAGCAGGTCGCGCGGGTCACGCGCGCTTTTTCTGACGCGGGCATTCTCGTACACGCTTATCTGATGTATGGCTTTCCCACACAAACCGCGCAAGATACTGTCGATTCCTTGGAATACGTTCGGCAACTGTTCGCAGCGGGCTGCATTCAGTCTGGTTTTTTCCATCGTTTCACGTGCACTGTGCATTCCCCGGTTGGCAAAAGACCAGAAGACTACGGCGTGATCCTGACCCCGCCGTTGCACGCCACCTTCGCCAGAAATGACATTAATTTCACCGATAGCACCGGCATAGACCACGATCAATTTGGACCAGGTCTCAAGAAAGCCCTGTTCAACTACATGCATGGGATCGGGCTCGATTTGGATGTGCGCGAATGGTTTGAACCCGCAGATGCGACAAAGGAGGCATCCACAAGAAGCCGTCGAATGAAGCGCTCGGTAGTGCCTCGCACCTCTGTCGCGCCGAATTTCATCGAACAAGCGCTCTTTTGACCGCAGGTATAGAGGTGGATGCAGTGAGGACGAGAAAATCGATGCAATCGAGACCGGCATGCGCATCATTCTGACCAACTTTGCCCTGCGCAGGTTGTTCCCACGAGAGCAGCGACGCAATACCATCCAGGACATTACTGCGACCGAGTTTGAGCGTCACCTGAATCAGCAGGCGCCGCTACAGGAATTGCCCGGTTATGCCCCCTTCTGCAGACTACACGTACACCGCAATTGGACGTCTACGCGCTGCCTGACCGTGCCCGTTACGGATTGCAACCGGCATTTGCTACGCTCGGGCTACGAGTCACGCAACCACCGCGAATTGCCGGTGTTGGTGCGCTGGTTTGAGGGCCTACAAGCCCCTATCGCAAACTACCTGATCGTGATCCTGTACAGCGCAGAACAATTGCGTCAGGAGGGCACCGTGATCGACGCGGACTGGGGTGTGGTCGGCTGTCTATATACTGAGGAACCCACGGAGACGCCGATGACTCCGATCACCATGATGCGCAACGCGCTCGGTATCGCTGAAGGTGGGTCCGGGGTTCCACTCGAAGCGCTCGCCTATAAGCGTAGTGTAGAGTTCTGGGATGCGAACGCCAATTGGCGATGAGGTTAGTCGCTGACCGCCACGGGAGTATGGGTCCGCGAACCGGGCAGCGGCGATGTTCGAAATTGAGTAGCAACCCAGCGTTTCACTTACAGCGTTAACGGAATATTTATTGCCGTGTTGTCCTTCAGCGCGAAGGTGTCGTCGACGAAAACCAGCAGGGCGACCTGCTCATTCTCGCAGTCTGAAGCGAGGGGCGTCTAGAGATACGCCGCGCGCACAGCTTGCGCAACAGCAACCTTAGCGCGGACCGCGACACCGATCCTTGAAACCACGCGTCATCAATAATATTGGTACCAACATAAGTAAGAATGAAGTACGCCATGAGAATCACTTCCAGAGTGCAGGTCACCATTCCACAGAAGCTTCGGCAGAGCCCGGGCCTGATGCCCGGCACCGATGTCGAGTGCGAAGTCGCCGCTGGCGTCGTGCGACTGCTCAAGACGACCGACGGTTCGCGCCGCAAGACACGGGGACACACAACAAGACTCACCGTGGCGCATCATCACCACCCATGAGAGTCATTCCTGAACCCGGTGCCGCAGCGGCGGCGCCCAAACACGGCAAGCCAATGAACCCGCTGAGCTCCAAAAAGCTCCTGCTGACGAAATGGACGGCGGTGACGCCGCGCAAGCGCGAGAAGCATTTTGTGGTGGTGCGGGTCATCGAGCCCGAGCTGCCGTCGATGCGCGTCGAGCAGGTCGAACTGGAAGCCGTGCATTCCAAGCAGGTGTATCTGCTGCACTGGCGCGAGCTAACCGATGCCAGCCTATGGCGCCAAGGCTGGGTTTGACGCGACGCCGTCCGGGATAGATGGCGATAGATAACGAACGGTTATGTATTATTTATCAGTAATTTAAGTACTGATTTCGCGGTGCGGCGATAGACCGAGAAAGGCTCAAAATCACTCCCACTCAATCATCTCCTACCTATCTAAGTACCTACGATCATTTGACTTCTCAAAATGATCGCAGCAGTTGACAGTCGAATCGATCGTCAGAATAAGGCGCTTACAGAAGGCGGCCCGTGATAAATGGCGATACGTGCCGAATCGAGGCGGAAGCGTTACTGCAACGCGTACCAAGTAGAACGACCACCCCCGCGGCGCACGAGCAAACGCTTCTCAACCAGACTACCGAACGTTGACTTGAGCGTATTTGCGCTTGCGCCGTGCTCACGCACCATGTCACGCGTCGTAACCCGCCCATGGTCCCTGGCGTAGTCAAGAATTTTCACGGCCAGATCGGTCAACGTGATGGCGGATTTCTCGCGCTCGACCTTGGTGGCAAGACGACGTTTCTGCTGCTGCAACGCCCGAAGGAAAAACAGCAGCCATGGCTGCCAATCGGGTGTGTTGCCGTTCAGCGTGCTCTGCGTCTGACGCAGCGCAAGGTAGTAGCCTTCTTTGCTGTTCTCGATCACGCTCTCAAGGGAACTGTACGGCACATACGCATAGCCTGCTTGGAGCAGCAGTAGTGTTGTCAGAATCCGGCTCAGCCGGCCATTTCCATCCTGAAATGGATGAAGTGCCAGAAACACGACTGTGAACACCGCGACGATCAGCAGCGGATGCTGCCCATTGTTTGCTCGCACATCTTCGAGCCACGCCAGCAGTTCCGACATTTTTCTCGGCGTGTCGAAGGGCGTTGCCGTCTCGAACACGATGCCGATCATCTTGCCATCGGTATCGAATGCACCAACGTCATTGCGGAGTGTCTTGTATTCGCCGCGATGACGCTCGTCCTTCTCGCTGTAGCGCAGAAGATCGCGATGCAGTTGCTTGAGGTGACGCTCGGTCAGGGGAATGTCGGCCCATGACTGGAACACCGTCTCCATAACCTCTGCGTAACCGGCAACTTCCTGCTCGTCACGGGTCGCAAAGGCTTTGATGTTCAGCCGCCCCAGAAGTGCTTCCACCTCCCGATCCGTCAGGCGGCTGCCTTCGATGCGTGTGGAAGACCCGATACTCTCGATGGTTGCTACGCGCCGCAGGGCGCCCAGTCGCTCAGGCGCAAGGATGCCCAGCGCGCGCCAAGCTCCCTTGAACTCGTCCAGCTCTGACAGCAGAGCAAGCAGTTGGGGCGTAACATGGAGGGTGTCGACATTGGCCATACCCGAATATATACCGGTTTAGACCGGAATATTCACCGGATACGCCACCGGAATAGAGCGGAAAAACAGGATGCTGGCAGCGGCTTATCACCGATGTTATTTACCCGTTGTGAGCGGGGCATTTAATACTTTATTTATAAACAATAACTTATGTTACCAACTCCCACTCGATAGTCTCCTGCACGCGCATCTCTCTGAACCTGCATCTCTTCTGAGCCGACTCTTGGCGGATTTACCCTCAACGCTACCGACAGAAGAACCCGCGGGGAACCGATAGATGCCGAAAGGACACAAAAACTCTACGGCCCCTTCGGGCCCGATCGCCAGAGGCATGACAGCGGCGCTGCATAGAGATGATCTCCGAACCCGATCACGGCATCACCGTCGTGGAGGACCGCGCCCAACCGGAAATTCTTGCCGGCTGCCGCTGCCAGCTTCCGTAGTCCAGCGAAGTCTGCGGGGCGAACGGTCGCGGACGCCTTGATCTCAAGGCCAATGACTCCACCTGACTCGTCTTCGATCACGATATCCACCTCGTTCTTGTCCTTGTCACGATAGTGGTAGAGGGCGATCTGCCGCTCAGAGACTGTCGCCAACTTGAGTACCTCGGTGTACACAAATGTCTCAAGAAGAACGCCGAGAACTGTGCGATCACCGGCCACGCGCTGCGGCGTGACGCCGAGCAGCGCTGCCAGCAAACCTGAGTCGAGGAAGTGCAGTTTGGGCGTCTTGACCAGACGGCTCAGTCGATTGCTGTGCCACGGCTCCAGACGACGAACCAGAAACAGCTGCTCGAGTACGCCCAGGTACTTGCGGGCTGTCTTTTCGTCCAGGCCAATCTGACCGCCGAGCTGGGCGAAATTGGTCAGTTGCCCCGAGTGTTGCGCAAGGATACGCAGCAGTCTGTCCCGTGTTAAACGGCGGATCGATGTAGACAAGCCGCACTTGACCAGCGAATTCTTGCTGAAGCGCCTGGAGAACCAGCAGGTTGTCGCCTTGAATAAGTAGGTTGTCGAAGATATCGTGGTCAGTCACACGCGCCTTTGCGTGAAAAGACTTTTCCGCATCCTCTATGAGAATGCGCGGCTCAAGGCGCGGACGCTCATCCTTGCCTACCCATGTAAGTTCCAGGCGTTGCCTGCGGTTGCTCATGATGCCCGCCGTTGCTCTTTCTTCTGTTGATACTCAAGTGACTCCAGCAGGAACTCGCAGAGCGTGAAGGCCGCGTTCACAGCTAGCCTCGCGTGATGCGGGGCCGGGTTGTAGCGCCTTGCGTGCCTGTCGCTTGCCTTATTGGCCACTTCGTTCGTCCTGTGCAGCGTCCATCCTAGTCTCAGAAATCAACGGGATGGGGGCGCCACCAGCAGGTTGGGCATGGATCAGCTCTCCGCAGAAATGCAGCTTCGCCTCGCGTCGGAGCGCCTCCAGTGCGGCGTCGTCCGGCTCTCGTGCTGCAAGCAGGAGATCGCGCCACAGGCGCGGATGGTTGTCCCAGCGCAGGCGCAGGGATTTCGCGCTCTCGACGGCGAGTGTGCGTACCTGCTGCATCGTCAGGGTGGCGATGCAATCGGCCACGGACGGCGGCATCGCGAAAATCATCGAGGCCACGCTTCGATCCTCGCGGGCCACCTGCCAGCCGAACATCAGCGTCTCGAGTGCGAGCCAGTCCCAGCGTGTCGTGGGCGCCGCGCCGTTGATGTGGCTGCGCGCATGCGCGCCGTTGCCCACAGCCATTCGCCACCACGCTACGTCGCCGAATCTCAGGTCGACGATCACGAACGGAAAGAGCGACAGGCGTTGTCGCGCGACCGGATCGAGGTGGCGCCAGAGATCCCGGTAGGAGCCGACGACCGGGAACGGATGGCCCGTCGCGCCGTCGAGCGAAAGCTCCCAGCAGAGTTCGATGAACTGCTGGTTCAGTTGATGGGCCAGGCCTATCGACCGGGCGCCCTTCCATTTGTGTTGCGAGAGCTGCTGACCGTCCGCCCCCTCTCCGTCGCCGGAATCTTTCTTGCGCACCGTCGCCAGATCTCCCACACAAAATGGCATTGTTGGGAGCCGTCACGGCGGAAACGCCCTCAGGTTTCTGGGGCATTTATGGCAGAAACTTCAGCAGGTTGACCTATGGACACCACGAGCGGCGATGCGCGGTTCGACCGCTACTACCGGAGGATTCAATTGGGTCTGCGGCTGCTGTCGCACGGCGCCCGTGCGCAGACCGCCTGCGATTGGAGCGGGCTCACGCCTGACCGGCTCATCACCCTCAAGCGACGCTGGCTCCCCGATGCCGGCGACGGATTCCGCGGACCAGCGCCAACTTCCTTCCAGCCCTTCTTCCGCTCCTCCGTGCGTCTCAGTCACGCGACCGTCTTCACCAGCATTCATCAGGCGGTGTGCCAACGCGCCGTGTCGCATGGAAAGTCGTGGGACCTTCAGCCGGGGCTGGAGAACGGCGAGCGGCTGTGCACCGCCTACGAAATCTTCCGCGAGTGGGAGCCATCCGCGGACATGGAATTCGACCAGGCCGCGCTGCTGGCGCGGGGCGCGGCCAGTTCAGAGGACATCGAGTTGTTTCGATGCCTCCACTGCCAGAGCGCCATGCTGATCGACAAATGGGCGCGGCGACGCGAGGTCTGTTCGGGTTGCCGGGGTCGGCGCTCTGCTAGTCCCTGACGAGCACCATCAGCGCGAGGTGGTACACGGCGGCGAACAGTCCGAACCCCAGCGCCATGCCGGCGATCTGCAGGAACGGGAAGCGCGGACCCACGGCGGAAAGCTCGAAGGCGACGGCCGCCACCAGACCGAAAACCAGCACGAAGGCGCAGACGGCGTCCACGACCGGCTTCAGCAGCAGCAGGCCGGCAATCAGCGGGAAAGACACCACTTTCCAGGTCATTCGGGCCGATGCGCCCAGGGCGGGATGAATCTGCGCCATGCCTGCCTCCCAGGTCGGGTACCGCGTGAAATAGTCACTAATAGTGACTATAAATCACATTCCATAAACCTCGACTTGTCAATGGTTTACGGAATGACTATTTTAGTCACCATGGGTGACTCAAAAAACGAAAAGCTAAACCGGCTTCTGGAGACCCTTGGGGACACCACCCTCGTCTCCAGCCGGTGGCTGCGCGCCAACGGATACCCCAGCAACCTGGTCGCCCGCTACATGGCGGGCGGCTGGCTGCAGTCGCCGGCGCGCGGGGTTTACCTCCGCAAGGGCGGCAAACCGACCTGGGAAGGGCTCCTGCGAGCCCTACAGCGCCTGGAGCAGCTGCCTCTCCACGTCGGCGGCCGATTCGCGCTGGCCCGCCAGGGCCATGAGCACTACCTGCGCCTTGGCGAGTCCGCGACCCTGACCCTGTATGGCCCGGCGAAGCCGCCAGCCTGGGCAAACAATCTGCCGCTCCGCGAGCGCGTGCTGGCATGCGGCAAGGGACCGTTCGACTGGCCGGCACTCTTATTCGGCGCCGACACGCCCGATGGAACTTTGAATGCACAGGGGCTCGAACGAACGACGGACGACACAAGCGCGGCCGGCGTGGTGTTCTCCACTCCCGAGCGGGCAATACTGGAACTGTGCGACGAAGCACCAGACAGCGCGCTGGTGCACGAAGTGAATGCCCTGATGCAGGGACTCTCCACGCTCCGACCGCAGCTCGTCAGCGCGCTGCTGCAGCACTGCGACAGCATCAAGGCAAAGCGGCTGTTCCTCGCCCTCGCCGATCGGAATCGCCACGCGTGGCTCGCCCATGTGAGCCTGCAGGCCGTGGATCTCGGCAGCGGCAAGCGCGTCCTCGTCCCGGGCGGCAAGCTGAACGCCAAATATCAGATAACGCTGCCTGCCGACCTCGATGAACAACTGGGATAACCGCTACGCCGAGCGCGTAAAGCTGCTGGTCGAGATTCTGCCGACGCTGGCGGAAGAGAAGCGCTTCGCGCTGAAGGGCGGCACGGCAATCAACCTCTTCGAGCACGATCTGCCGCGCCTCTCCGTCGATATCGATCTGACCTGGCTGCCCGTCGGTGATTTCGCAAACGACACGCGCGAGATCTCCGCGGCGCTGGAAGCCATCGGCGAGCGACTACACTCCGGACCGCTGCGACTGCAGGTGCAGACCAGCGGAACCGAAGCAACGGGCGTCCATCGCCTGCTCGCGAGCCGCAACCGCTCGCGCGTGCAAATCGAGACGACGCCGGTGATGCGGGGCACTGTCCATCCCGTTCGGACAATGCGCGTCCGCCCAGGCGTCGAGCAGAACTTCGGATTCGCCGAAATCCAGGTGCTCGACTTCGCCGACCTCTACGCCGGCAAGCTCTCAGCCGCGCTGTCCCGCCAGCATCCCCGCGACCTCTTCGACCTGCAGCCGCTTCTCGATGAAGGGCGACTCGATGAGCGTCTGTGGCGAACGTTCCTCGTGTATCTCACCTGCAGCTCGAAACCTGCTGCGGAAATGCTGTCGCCGCCGGTGCCCCGAGATTTCGACGCGACATTCACGACACATTTTCAGGGAATGACCGCGGCGCCGGTCACCGCCGCCTCGCTGCTCGAAGTGCGCGCACGCCTCCTGCAGCGCATAGCAGAACTGCTTGACTCGCCGTCGCGTGCCTTTCTGGAATCCATCGAGCGCGAAGCGCCCGATTTCGCTCTCATCGGACTACCGCACGCCGCCAACCTGCCGGGAGTTCGCCGCAAGCTGACGAACATGGGTCAACGCTCCGCCGCGAAGCGCACTGCCGACTACGAGCAGCTCAAGGACTTTCTTCGCCGCTCGTCATAGACCTTGAGTCGCGGAGTTTCTCAGGTGCTTCACCGCGAAACCTCGAACCACCGCTGAGCGCGTCGCGCATTCCGGCCGCGTTTGACCCATCTCTTCCCTGAATCCGTGCGCTGCTTTTCGCGCCTCCCCTCCGCATTCTTGACCCCATCACGTCACGTAGATGAGGCAAGAGAATGGATACCAGCTCGACCAGTGAAAGCTCGTAAGCGCTCGATCTTCCGCAGCCTACCCTGAAGTTCCCGACGGTGATGAGATGCCGCGAGTTTTCTACGGAGGACAGCGGCATGATGACGAAGGAAGCGCGTGAGGCTCGGGGGGCATTTTGGCTCCAGCATTGGCGCGAGTGCGAAGCGGCCGGCGAAGGGATGGCAGCGTACGCGCGCCAGCATGAACTGGATGCTGACGAGGGTTATCGGTGGAAGCGGATTTTGCGGCGCGCGCAGCGTTGGCCGCAAACGCAACCCAGCGTGGCTGTGGCAACGGCGGTTGCGGCGCGCAAATCGGTAGCACGCTTTGCGCGCGTGCGTATTACGGCGCCACGGCACGGCGCAGCGAGTCTACCGGTGCGGCTGCAGCTGTTGTTGGTCAACGGCCGACGCGCCGAACTGATGTTGGAGGATGTGGGGGAGCTGGCGCGCGTGCTCTCGCTCTTGGAGCAACCCGGATGATGCGCCCGGACGCGGATGTGGCGGTATACATCTGCGTGACGCCCGTGGATATGCGCAAGCAAGCGGCGACGCTGGCGCTGATTGTCGAGCAGGGGCTGAAGCGCAATGTCTTTGAGCCTGCGCTGTATGCGTTTAGCAATGCCAAGCGCGATCGGATCAAGATCGTGTACTGGCAACGCAACGGTCTGTGTTTATGGAACAAGCGATTGGAAGGCCGGGATCGGTTCCTGTTCCCGAGGGACGTCGAGGGCGAGACGGTGACGATCAGCGGGCGGGAACTGGAGGAGTTGCTGGCCGGCTTTGATGTGTGGCGACGCGGGCATCAGGAGCTGTTCTTACAGCGCGTTGGGTAAAGCTCAACAGCAATAAAAGCCTATAAATATAGGCACATTATCGTGCATTGAGCGCTCACTCATGCGATAATGCGCCCATGTTGGAGAGCACCTCGGGCGTGACCGATCAGGCAGCGAATGCCACGACACGCATCGCTCTGCTAGAAGCCGAGAACGAGCAGTTGCGGGTACGTGATGCCGAGCGCGGTGCGGAACTGGCAGCACGCGAGCGGCGCATCCGGATATTGGAAGAGGCGCTTCGAGTCCTGAAGGCCGATCGCTTTGGGGCGAGTCGCGAGAAGCTCAACGTCGCGCCGGGCCAGGACGGACTGTTCAACGAAGCCGAGACCATGGTGGAGTTAGCCTCGGCGCTGGGCACCGAGGTGGCGCTGCAGGCCACGCCGCAGCGTGAGGACAAGAAACCCTCGGCAACCAAGCCTGGTCGCAAAGCCATCGCCTCGCACCTGCCCCGTATCCTGGTGCCTCACGAGCTGGCCGAGAGCGAACGGGTCTGCGCGTGCGGCGATACGCTGGTCGAGATCGGCGAGGAGACTTCTGAGCAGCTCGATTACGTGCGCCCCAAGATCCAAGTCCTGCAGCACGTGCGCAAGAAATACGCCTGCCCCGGTTGCCAACAGTGCGTGAAAACCGCGCCTCTGCCGGCACAGATCCTGCCCCGGTCCAATGCGTCGCCCGGACTGCTGGCGCATATCGTGACCAGCAAGTACGTGGATGCGCTGCCGCTGTATCGGCAAGAGACTATCTTCGAGCGCCACGGGGTGCACCTGCCGCGCGCTACGCAGGCGGCCTGGATCATTGCGCTCGCTGAGCGCGTCCAACCGCTGATCAACCTGATGGACGAACGCTTACGCGAGAGCGGGTACATCCGCATGGATGAGACCCCCGTCCAGGTGCTCAAGAGCGAGAAGGCGGCCACGGCCGAGCACTACATGTGGGTGCGAGTGTCCGGACCGCCGCGCCAGCGCATCATCCTCTTTGACTACGATGCCAGTCGCGGCGGTGATGTGGCGGCGCGCCTGCTCTCCGACGCTAAGGGCTATCTGCAGACCGACGGCTACGGGGCCTATGATCGGGTGGCTAAGCAGTATGAACTGACGCACTGCGGGTGTATGGCGCACCTGCGCCGACGGTTCTTCGAGGCGATCAAGGCGTTGCCCAAAGCGGAACAGAAATCCTCGACCGCCGCCCATGAAGGGGTGCGGCGCATCGATGCGCTCTACGCCATCGAACGCGAGGCCAAGTCACTGAATGATGCCGAGCGCACGGCACTGCGTGAGCAAAAAGCGGTACCGCAGCTCACGGCCTTACACCACTGGGCCAGCGCACTCGCCCAAGAAACTCTGCCCTCGGGCAAACTCGGTGACGCGCTGGACTATTTGCTCACGCAATGGCCCAAGTTGATCCGCTACGTTCAACACGGCCAAGTCGCTATCGATACCAATGTAGCCGAAAATGCGATTAGGCCTTTTGCTTTAGGCCGGCGCAACTGGTTGTTCGCCGACACCGTCAAAGGCGCGAAGGCCAGTGCCAGTCTCTACAGCCTGGTGCAAACCGCGCGCGCCAATGAGCTCGAACCCTACGCGTATCTGTGCCGCTTGTTCGATCACCTACCCGCCGCGCAATGCGTCGCCGACTTCGAAGCCCTGCTGCCCTGGAACATCACGCCGGCAAATTAAGCAAGAGTGCGGAAGATCGAGCGCTTACCACCTACTAGCGCTATCGGGTAGGAGACTACCGGATTATCTGCGACATACAGGACGGCGTCCTGTGCGTACTCGTCGTCGAAATCGGAAATCGGCGCGATATCTACCGCTGAAGCGTCATGCTTGACGGCTCGAATCTAAAGCGGTGACTCCCACTCAATCGTCTTCGGCACTTCTAAGCAACTGAAATTACGAGAGTTGTCGTCAGCGTACGCCGAACTTACCGTCAGATCTACCGCCAGATAAATCCGCTTGGAGACGATAGACGGCTATAGACGGCGAATGGCTCGACCGGCCTTGCGTGAGCGGTCACGGGGTCCATGCTCAACCGAAGAAGCAAGTATGCGCATCCTCGCCTACCAGTGATGCAAATTCCTCGACGGATTTCACCTCTGGCGTCGGATCGTAGCTGTGCCATTTCAAATCGCGACGCTGCCAGAACACGCGCCACACACCACGAGATCTGACGTAGGTCGCCTTCGCTACCGGCGATTCGTGCTTCTCGTTGACCGGGCCCTGCCAGACAGGTCGGATTTCAAATATCTCAACGCTCTGACCCGTTATGCGGAATGCAAGATCTACGGACGGACGGATATGTGCCGGCGGTCGACGACGTTGCATGAATGAATCCATCGCTCTGTGCACCCGCGCCAGTTCGATCTCAGCGAGCGGCACGACTGCTACGCCACTTTCTGCAAGTTCACCGTATGGGCCTTGAGGCTAACTTTGAGACACTTCCTTATTGCATCGAAAATTGCAGCCAAGTTATCCATGCTTGGATTGCCTTTGGGCGACAGCATCCTATGGAGACTCTTGCTCGGCGTGGCCGTTACCTGGGCCAACCGTTCAAAGCCAAGAGTCGCATTCACGAGATCGCGCAAAATGAGACGCGCCGTCTCCGGCTCACCACTCAGAAAAAGCGTTGCCGCCTCATCCAGGAGCGCCTTCGCGAACGCGGGATCCCGCTCGACGCGAGCGACAACTGTCTTCTTGAAATCACGAGTAAGCGCCATTGTCGTTACCTCTTTCGCTTCTTGGCATTGCGGTCGATAGGCGGAGGCGCCTTTCGAGCCTTGTACTCCGCGTGCAGCGCTTTCGCCCGATCGATATCTGATTGCTGTCGACGCTTGGTTCCACCGCCAAACAACACGATCAGCAATTCGCCGTCTTTCGCCAGATAAATCCGATAACCCGGACCCCAATCGATTACGTATTCGCCAATGCCTGCAAACCACTTCACATTGGACGTGTTGCCGAGTTCCATCCGCAGTTTCGCGCTCGTAACTTTGGCCGCCGCCTGCGCGTCTAGGCTGTCAAACCATTCTGCGTACGGACTCGACCCCTCCGGGCGAATGTATTCTTTTACCCGGATTTTCATTGGGATATAGTAACGTTTACGTTACCTATTGGCAAGCAACGAACGGACGATGGTGTGGGGGAGTCGGCGATGTCACTCGAAGATTCACGAAACGCCGTGAGACACCATTGCGCAATGCCTTAATTTATAGGCTTTCGGGTCGCCTGGCACTTCGTCTGACGGTAAATCCCACGAGCAAAATGCACGGAAAACTCTTACCGTCAAAAATGTTTGCTTGAATCGCGCTGAGATAGGCAGGTGAAATCACAAACCACCTGATCACTCAATGACTTAGCGGCCTCGAAAGCGGCCTACAACGATTAAATATCAATAGTTTCTGAGCGGTCACAACCCCTTGTTATACAAGCTTTATTTCTCGGCGCGAAAAAGGAATCACTCCCACTCGATGATCAACGAGCCTTCTAAGCTGTTGATTGACAAGGGACTAGCCACAGCCTTCGCACTTTTTACCGTCACTTTTACCGTCAATCTGATTTGAGCCTCAAAACTCGCTCGCAGGATCTATCGGCATCTATCGACGACTGTCGGCGCACCTTTGAGCACCACCTTTCGGGGTCTATCGACATGTATCGACTTGCGCGGCGACCATCAGGAGCGGTTTCCGGCGCTGCCGCTCATATGAAATTAGCTGCGAAATGCGGAGCCATCAAATGACTTAAGTCCTTGTCACGGATGGTTTATTTCGAGATATTTTTACCGTCAGCCACGCAGACAGTGCCATCCAGATGTTGGCACGGACGCTGAATTGAGCCATGCGCCAACATCGCGGTGGACCTGCTCAACGTCTAGTTAAAGCGCGATACTGCTCACCGCTTGTTTTCCTCGGGCTCAGTCGGTGACGGTCATGTGCCTCGAATGACACTAGCGGCAACACGCAATGGCTGGGGCCACCGAGTTTGTCGTGTGCGGGTGCGTGGAAACAAGACCGCCGCAGGCAATCTTGTCATAAACCTATCAGAATGATAAGATTCAGCCGCATTCTTATCATCATGATGAGATTAAAGCCCAATCTCCTCAGACAAGATTCATTGCTCCATGACCACCCCTGCGCTGTCACCCCGTCACGATGCGTTGCTGCGCTTGGTGCGGGCCGCCACGGGGCCCGTGCAGCCGGGAGCACTGGAGCAGGCTCTCAAGGTGTCCCGGCCCACCATCAACCGGGCCCTGCGAGAACTCCTGGCAGTGGGCTTTCTGGAAAAGCTGGGGAACGGCCGGTCCACGCGCTACGTGGCGACAGATGCGGCCAAGGCTGCACTGGGGGCCTTGCCTTCCACCGCACCCACTGCAGAGCACGGCCTAATGCAGTGGTCGCCGGCTGCCCTGCCCCTGATCGAATCTCTTCGTGCGCCTTTGGGAACTCGCGCTCCGACGGGCTATGAAAGCAGTTTCGTAGACAGCTACATCCCAAACCAGTCCAGCTTGCTGCCACCGCAGCTGGCCACGGAGTTGTTCAACGCTGGCCGCAGCCGCGACCAGCTACCCGCAGGAACCTATGCCCGTGAGGTGCTGGAGCAGTTGCTCATCGACCTGTCGTGGTCGTCATCGCGCTTGGAGGGCAACAACAAGAGCCTGCTCGACACCAAGGCGCTGTTTGAGCTCGGCGAGCAAGCAGCCCCCTTCGACGAAGACGCGCTGATGCTGTTGAACCACAAGAGCGCCATCGAGTTCATGGTCGACGCTGTGCCGACAGAGGGGATCACGGTGCCCGTCATCGTTGACCTGCAAGCCAAGTTGATGAAAGACCTGCTGAAAGACTCGCGCGACATCGGCAGCATCCGCCGGCGCGTGGTGAACATCGCCGGCTCGGTCTACTCGCCAAGCAACGTCCCCACCGTGCTGGAAGAAACGCTGAAGTCCATCATCGACAAGGTCCGCCGCATCCGAAACCCGGTGGAGGCCGCCTTCTTCCTGTGGGTCAACGTGGCTTACCTGCAGCCCTTTGCGGACGGCAACAAGCGCACGAGCCGCCTCGGCGCCAACATGCCGCTCATGCTCTACAACTGCGCGCCCCTGTCCTTTCTGGACGTGGAGCGCTCAGATTACGCGACAGCCATGCTTGGCATCTACGAGCAGCGCAACGTCGCCGCGGCGGTTGACCTGTTTGAGTTCATCTACCGTCGCTCGATTCAGAAGTACAGCGTGCTGCGAGCCTCGTTGGCTGCGCCCGACCCCCTCCGAGCCCGGTACCGACAGGCCCTGAATGAACTCATGCAGTTCGTCGTCATCCACGGCCGAACGCTGGAAGATGCACTTTCGCAAGTGCCCGTAGCCGCGGCTGACGTGATGGCGTTGCGCGTGATCGTGAATACCGAGCTGGACCAACTGGAGCAGTACAACTGCGCTCGCTACAACCTCGCGCGAAGCACGACGCAAAGATGGATTGACGCCGCGCGGCTCAGGTAGCCCGCCGGGGACCTCTCAATAAAACCAATCACCTGCGCGGCGTTGTGAATGCTTTGTGAAAGTAAAAAGTCGTTATATATCAACAACTTATAACATAACTCCTACTCCCACCCTATCATCAACGAGCCTTCTAAGCTGTTGATTTCAAAGTAGTTCCAAGTGGATCGGTCGATTTTTACCGTCAAAGTGTCAGGCACCAGCATTGGCGCGGGTTTTCGGGCGATTCGGCCGAAAGTGACCTTTCGAGATCTATCGACATCTATCGGCTCGGGAGCTAACCGTTGAGACCAGCATTCAGTCAACTCCATGGTGACGCCGTTGACCGAAAGCCAAGCTCACCAGATGAGCCTGCTGAGACCCATCGACGGTCAATCGCCGGAACTTTGCGGGCACCCCCAGGCCGGCACGCGAGCAGTTCGGATAGAGCCGCAGTCGGGGCATCGCGCATGGAGAGGCACTCGATCGACATGTCCGCTACCCGATGCCGGCGAGCAGCCGATCGATGAGATCACTGGCCTGGCGCTGCCGGAGCGTCCTGGCCTCGCGGAGTTCAGGCTCTGGCCCTTCACCAAGCTCGAACTTGGCCACCGAGACCGGCCCGTCCTTACGGTAACCCTCGGTCGTCTGGTCGCTGGCGAATCGGCGCCTCAGGATATCGAGTCCCTCCAGGATGACCGCCGAATGCGTACCCGCTAGCGCATGGCCAAAGGCCGCGACGACGGCGCCGAGCCCGTCGGGGGCATGCTCGATGCAATAGACCAAATCATGGGTGTCCTTGCGCTCGAAGCGCTGGTCGAACGCGAAGGCCTTCAGGCAAGTGAAGCTGACGATGTCCGCATGCTTGACGCGTTCGGTGGCCACGCCGTTCTCGCCCAGCAGCTCCGCGCGGATCTCGGTGACCTGATGCAGGTCGAAGACGATGGACGAGTGCGGAATGTTGAGCGCCGAGATCGTGCCTTCCGTCGGCAACGGCTGCACCCGGCCCCCGGCGATCTGGGGCGCATCGGCCAAGAGCTCCAGCACCATCAGCGCGCCATGCTCGGTGCGCGTCTGCCATCGCCACGAAAGCTTCAACCCCTGTTCGTTGACAGCGCGCTCGAAGCCCATCCGCTTGAGGTTGTCCTCCAGCGAGTGGTACGCGTCGGTGTCGGCAAGGAGCTGCAGATCGATAACGATGTCGACATCCAGCGTGCCGGCGTGCGCCGGCACGTCGGGTGGACGCTGAGGCACCAGATAGCGCGGCGTCAGACCTCCGACCAGGAAGACCGACTCCTTCCAGGGCCCGAGCCCACGCAACAGCGTGACGAGGACACGCTCGCAGTCCACGGTGTAGGCATCGCTGTATCCGCCGAAGCGCGAAGG